>ENA-UESE01002594-UESE01002594.1-human-gut-metagenome-genome-assembly--contig:-NODE-2594-length-10242-cov-2.817511_pt1 | contig 10242 bp, 8 predicted proteins | sample MGYA00242995_ERZ507996 | MGnify/ENA primary metagenome ERZ507996 (study PRJEB26167, sample SAMN06115489) | human gut metagenome | host: Homo sapiens | place: China:Sichuan | collected 2015-04-15... | reverse complement strand
CCTGCCACATCGGAAACGGAGGTTCCATTACGGCGATTAAAGACGGGAAGTCTGTCGACACCTCTATGGGTATGACTCCCGTCGAAGGATTAATGATGGGAACTCGGTCGGGCGATGTCGATGCAGGAGTCCTCACCTATTTAATGGACAAAGAACACCTCGATTCTGCCGGAGTAGCAAATTTGGTGAATAAAAAAAGCGGAGTGGCTGGTATATCGGGATTATCTTCCGACATGAGAGACATAGAAGCCGGAGTCGCCGCAAAAAACGAACGGGCTATTTTGGCGTTACAAATGTATGAATACCGAATCACCAAATATATAGGAGCCTATGCCGCGGCGTTAGGCGGAGTAGATATCATCGTCTTTACCGGAGGTGTAGGCGAAAATCAAACCATAACGCGCGAAGCTGTATGTAAACCGTTGGCTTTTATGGGAGTAGAAATCGATCCCGAAATAAATAAACAGATTCATGGAACGGAATGTGTGATAAGCACCCCGGCATCAAAGGTAAAAGTTGTCGTCATTCCCACAGACGAAGAATACATGATTGCTTCGGATACAAAAGCCGTTCTATCCGGCAAAATGCAATAATATCTTATACATACATGTCGAGAAAAGGCGTACGCATTGTACGCCTTTTTTATTTTCCTGATTCAAGATTAATTTGGGAGTTTTAATTGAGAAATGGGTTCTCCATCATTACTTTCGCTATCTCAACAATCGTCAGATTACCTAACCGGTCTATATGTACTTATAATTTTATAAACAAACCGGCGGAGGTATAAAATTTACCTCCACCGGGAACTACTATATCACGTCCAATTTTTAAGGCAGTACGATTTTGAAGTTTGAATCGGCAGCTTCAAAACAACAGCGAAGCATTTCAATAGCCTTCTCATCTCCTTGCATCCTAATCTTGCCGGCATTACGTAAGGCTTCGGTATCGGTACGTCCGAAGAACAGCTTTACGAAATCCATTTTGGCGATACTCAACGTAAGGTCTGCCTCCTTCTCCTGTCGATTCAAGCGATGGTTCAAAACACCATTATTCAATATAAGCACAACTTTGTCGTTCGTATCTGTGAAGTCTATATTGATGACTGCCTCTTTGTCTGCAGCCTTTTCTCCATTCAACTGAATCGCGCAATAATCGAGTAACATTCCCATATCCATCTGCGCCAACACACCATCGTTGATGAGCTGTGAAGTATAAGGGACATCGCTTTTCAGCAGGTCACGAGCGCCGGTCAGATAGAAGTTGCGCCACGGACCGCTCTCGGCCTGATACCCCAGTTGTGTGTAGGTATCAGCCAACAGACGACGAGCCTCCATATTCTGCGGCTCCGCAAATACAAGATGGTCAAGCAGAGTTGCAACCCAACGATAATCGCCCTTATCATAAGAAGCCCGGGCCACTTCAAAAACCTTTTCCGCACCTCCGATTGCCTCGACATACTTAGTTCCGAGTTCCGTAGGGGGCAGCGGATTCAAGTGTGCAGGGTTTCCGTCGAACCAACCGAAATAAAGATCATACTGAGACTTTACGTTATGACTCAATGTGCCATAATAACCCCGACAATGGAACTGCGAAGCGAGAGAAGCAGGCAATTGCATCTCTTCGGCAATTTCATTCGGAGTCAGACCTCGATTGGCCATGTGCAAGGTTTGGTCATGCAAATACCGGTATAAATCGCGTTGTGCCTCCCAATAATCTACGATGCGTTCATTTCCCCATGTCGGCCAATGATGTGTGGCAAACGAAACCTCCACTTCATCACCATAACGTTCGATAGCCGTATCCACGGCTTTGCTCCACAACAAACCGTTACGGACCTTTGCACCGCGCAAAGTTTGCAGATTGTGCATATTATGCGTCATATCCTCGGCTGTACAGAATGCTTTCATTTGAGGAAACCATACCATAATTTCTACCGGAGCTTCCGTATCAAGTACATAGACAAATTCCATCTCTACTCCATCAATCGTATGTTTCTCACCGGTGGTTTCGATCTCGATTGTCGGGCGTGCAATACCTTTACTACCGGTAGACATAGCCTGTCCTAAGCCACAGCCGAGATTGCCCGTAACACTCGGCTCCAATTGCAGGCCGTACATATAAGTAGCCCGACGAGTCATTGCCACACCGGCTAGCACATTTTCGTTTTGAGCCGATGCCATGAACCCTTTGGGCGCAATGATTTCGAAATCTTTCTTCGATGACCCCTCGCGAATAGCTGCAATACCTCCATAATGGTCGCCGTGCGGGTGGGTAAAGATAACCCCTTCAACCGGCAGATCGGCCACGTGTTTCTTAATGAGGTCATAACCAGCTTTTGCAGCTGCATTGGTCGTTGTTACATCAATAATAATCCAACCATGATCAGAACGAATAAAGGTCATATTGGCGATATCGAAACCACGAACCTGATAGAGTTTATCTGGAATGACCTCAAAAAGACCGTTGAAGCGATTGAGCTGCGACTGTCGCCAAAGACTCGGATTCGCAGTTTCGGGAACATCGTTTTTCAAGAAATCCCAACCTTCGAGCGAATAGGACTCCTTCCCATCTTCGGTCATGATGGCCGAAGTGTTAACTGTCGCAATGAATCCCCGACTGGCATCCTCGAAATCCTGACGGTCATTGAAATCCAACTCTGTTTTTACAGCCTCGTTAGCACGTATCGTATGCTCTGTCGCTGCTGTCTGCGCCATAATTGCCGACGGTACAACTACCAAACCAAACGCAATACTCAAAATTTTTCGTTTCATTATTCTCTAAATTTGATTACACGACAAAGTAACGGAGATATGCTGGATCCGGCAATGTATTATTCTGCTTATATTTTGTATTTTTGTACGATTATCCTATATAATTCCTTATATATATTAAGAAATAATGTCTTTTTGTATGCAAGACCAGATTTTTACATTTGAAACTCTATTAAGGCGTATGCAACTCGACGATGGAGAGAGACCCTTCGTAATATGGCGTGAAAAGGATTTGTTTGGCGCACATGCCTATCCGGTCAAAATCGATGTTCCATGTCTCTTTTTATGTTGGAATGGGGAAATGGAAATAGAAATCAATTTACAAACCTATCATTTCGATAAGGAGCATTTACTATGCTTCACTGTTCCATGTGCCTGTCGCATTGTAAAACGGAGTCCCGATTTTCTATGCGTCGGACTGCTATTATCCAAATCCTTTTGGAGGCAATTACTCTTTACAGAACGAACATTAAGCTCAATTGCCGCGCGCGATGCTTTCATCGTCGTTACGGAAGAGGAACGAAATCGGCTTGCTCGTTTTCATGAACTGCTTTGCCTTTGTGCCGATACTACCGAACATGATCCGATAGGGACTTTATATCCCCTCATCGTCGGTCTATTTTTTCAAATACGCAATATCTGCCAAAACCGGGAAGCAACCGCAGCACCTGCCTCGCACAGCAAAAAGATTCTCTATGATTTCTTAGATTCACTGCACACCAATTACCGACAGCATCGGCGTGTTTCATTCTATGCCGATGCTCTGTCTCTGACTCCACGACACCTGACAACTGTTATCCGACAAGCAAGCGGTCGCAGTGCCTCACAATGGATCGAGGAATATACCGTACTCGAAGCTCAAATTCTTCTACGCAACTCCCCTATGTCAATTAAAGAAATCGCCTATGAATTGGGTTTCAACGACCAATCTCTATTCTCAAAATATTTTAGTAGAGTGGCAGGCATATCACCCGAAAGATACCGCAAAATTTCTATGAGCAACACATGATAGTCGCTAATATTCGCTACCTGTACTGACTTCATACAAAAAAAATTAGACAGATAGCTGTCTGCCATCTGTCTAACATGATACAAGGAATTATTTTGCTCTTTATTCTATCATTAAGCTCCTATCAAGCTGAGATCTGTGAAGTAGGTATAGACACAACTTACGATTCCCAACAGTAAAATACCGGCAACACAAACAATCAGGCTGACACGGGAAGCGTTATCGCTACGGAACGGAGCTATGGCACAATCGTTCTCGTTGTTGATGAACATAGCTTTTACCACCAACAAATAGTAATAAAGCGAAATAATGGTATTCAACAAGGCGATAAGTACTAAAATATAGAATCCCGAATGGATAGCCGAAGCAAAAATGAAGAATTTGCTGAAAAATCCGGCAAAGGGAGGAATTCCCGCCAAAGAGAACATCGCCAACATCATAACGACACTCAACTTGGGATTGGTTTTGTACAGACCGTTATAGTCGTCCATTCCTACCTTTCCACTACTACGCTCAACAGACGATATCACACCGAATGCAGCCAAGTTGGAGAATATGTACACCAGCACATAGTAAACCAACGCAGCCATACCCTGTGCCGAACCTGCTATAATACCCAACATAATATATCCTGCCTGAGAGATAGAAGAGAAAGCCAAAAAGCGTTTCAGATTCTTCTGACGAATAGCGAACAAGTTACCCACTGTAATGGTCAACACGATCAAAGCCCACATGATACCTTGCCAGATGACAGGATCGAGGAAGAAGACTTTGTAAAGGATCAACATCAATGCAAAAGCAGCAGCCCCTTTCGATATAACCGACAAATAAGAAGTCACCTGAGTGGGAGCTCCTTGATAAACATCGGCTGTCCACAAATGGAACGGAACCAACGAAAGTTTGAATCCCATACCGGCCAGTACAAAAACGAGCGTGGCAATCAACAGTGGCGTGTGATTAGATGCAATCGCTACGGCTATATCGCCGAAATAGAGAGAGCCCGATACTCCATAGAGGAACGAAAGCCCTAACAGGAAGACAGCCGAAGAGAAAACCGCCGTAAAGAGGTATTTGGCCCCCGCCTCATACGATTCCGTATCTTTCTTATTGATAGCTATCAAAGCGGCCATCGGTAACGATGCGGTTTCGAGTCCGATAAAGAACAGCAAGAAGTGTCCCGACGAAACCATTAAATACATACCGAACAAGGTAACCAATAACAATTCGTAAAACTCTCCTCGGCGCAATTTGACATCGGGGGTATCGGACCACGAAATGGATTGTAACAAAACAATCAATGTGCCTATATTGAGTACGGTTTTAACCATCGAAGCTATGGGAGAAGTCTGATACATACCCCCGAACGCCGTAGCAGAATCGACCGGTATTATATTCCAAACCGTATGCAGGGCGAATAAAACGCATGCCGTAATGGATAATCCTTTGAGGCTCTTTTTCCCTCCAAAGGTGTCAAAAAGAAATATCAGCAAAAACACAAGCAGCAGCGATATTTCTCCGCGCATAATTAAAAACTGTGAATAGTCCATATACTGTTTTATTAAAGAGCTTGAGACAACAAATTAGTTATAGGTTCCACACCTTGACGAATCAAATCGGAAATCCAATTCGGAAAACAACCGATAGCGGCCACGCATACGATCAAGGTAATGGCCGACAGACGTTCCCACCATTCGGCATCGGTCAACTCCCGGTGATGTTCGTTCTGAACAGCGCCGAACAAAAGTTTGCCGACAACCCGCAAAATATAAACCGCTGTAATCACAATCGAAGTACAAGCTACGATGGTAAACACTCGGTGGAACGTATCTGTATGCTCGAACGAACCGACAAATATAGTCATTTCGGCAACGAAGCCGCTCAATCCCGGGAGACCCAACGAAGCCAAACCGGCAATCACGTAACAAACCGAAAGGAACGGCATGATTTGCATCAAACCTCCCATCTCCCGAATATCACGGGTGTGTGTACGTCCATAAATCATACCGATGAGGGCAAAGAAAAGAGCGGTCATCAAACCGTGAGAAAGCATCTGCATCACGGCTCCGGTCATAGCCGTCGTGTTCAACATCAATATGGCGAACAAAACCAAACCGCAGTGACTCACCGAAGAGTAAGCGTTGATGTATTTGAGGTCGGTCTGAACACAAGCGCTGAACGCTCCGTAAACTACACTGATACCGGTAAGTATTAAGAATATCCAAGCCAGTTCGGTCGCAGCCTGAGGCATCAGATAAATGGCTACACGGAAACAACCGTATCCTCCTAATTTCATCAATACGCCGGCATGCAACATAGACACTGCCGTAGGAGCCGAAGCGTGACCATCGGGCGACCATGTGTGGAACGGGAACATAGCCCCCAACACGCCGAATCCCACGAAAGTCATCGGGAACAAGAAGTATTGCCAGTTCATGGGGATATTACCGTGCTCGGCAATTTCGACTACATTCATCGAATGGAGCCCCGATTGATAATAGATACCCAAGATACCGATCATCAACAAAGCAGAACCACCCATCAACATCAAGGTCAGTTTCATTGCCGAATAGTTCTTTCTGCCGCTTCCCCAAACACCTATCAACAAGTACATGGGAATAAGCGCCACTTCGTAGAACATGAACATGGTAAAAAGGTCCACCGAAATAAAGAAACCGAAAACACCGGTAGACAACAACATGAACCACAAGAAATATTCTTTGGAAAGAAGATTTAGCTTCCAAGAAGCGAACACTCCGGCAAATACAATAATAGAAGAAAGCAATAGCATGGCCACCGACACTCCGTCCACACCCACAGCATAGTGAATATTTAACGGAGCATACCACATTCTGCTATCGGTAAACAGCATTGTAGCCGTATTTCCGGCAGCGCGTTCGGCCAAAAACTCAACGAGAGTATATACAGACAACGCCAACAAAATGGTCGAACCGATAACCGCTACCGTTCGTATCTGTTTCATATCTCTTGCGATCCAAAGACCCAGCATCATCAAGAGAGGGATAAGCACAAATAATGATAGAAAATTCATAGTGTTTCTTTAATATTTTATCGTTCAACCATCAGTTAAAAACACATGCCCAATACGGCGATTAACAATGCACCCATAATGAATACCCATACATACCACTGGATATATCCCGACTGCAACTTGCGTATGCCGTAGGAAACCCCGTTGGTAACGGTCGCCAACATATTCATCGTGCCATCGACGATATGACGATCGAACCATGCGATAGGCCGACAAATTCGCTGGAATATCACTTTATGAGTCACCCACATATAGAGCTCGTCCATATAGAATCGATGATAAGCCGCCGTATGCAAAGCACGGAACTTATCGGCAAGAGCTTTGGGTTTGGTATTTTCCGAGAGGTACATCCATGTAGCCAAAGCGATAGCGGCCACTGCGACTATAATACTTGTAGTCGCTACCGACCAGTCGAGATGTATATGATAGGCTTCGCCGTTTACCGATACGAATTCTCCGAAAGGAATGAATCCGGCAACACACGTAACCAACGCGAGAAATACCAAAGGCAAATACATGGCCGCAGGAGCCTCGTGCGGAGTATGATGTTCGTAAGAAGGTTTGCTCCACCAGAAGATGCGGTAATACAAACGGAACATGTAAAAAGCTGTCAGACCGGCGACAGCCGTCATCCAAACGCCCCAGAACGCACTCTTTTCGAATGCGGCGGTTAAGATTTCGTCTTTACTGAAAAATCCCGAGAACGGAGGAATACCGGCAATAGCCAAACATGCGATAAGGAATGTGATATGAGTCACAGGCATATATTTGCGAAGGTTTCCCATCTCGGACATTTCGTTGGAGTGAACGGCATGGATAATACAACCCGCACCCAAGAAAAGCAGCGCTTTAAACATGGCGTGCGTGAACAAGTGGAACATGGAAGCCATGTAACCGAGTCCGGTGTGCAAATCGACATCGGAGGCAACTCCCAACGCTACCATCATGAAAGCGATCTGAGAAATGGTCGAGAAAGCGAGCACCCGTTTAATATCGGTCTGCACGCACGCAACGACAGCAGCATAAAGAGCGGTAATGGCTCCTACCCATGTAATCAGTTCGAGCACTTCGGGCACGGCACAATACATAGGGAACAACCGGGCTACTAAATAAACACCGGCTACAACCATCGTAGCGGCATGGATAAGCGCCGATACAGGAGTAGGACCTTCCATCGCATCGGGCAACCATATATGCAACGGGAACATAGCCGACTTACCTGCACCTCCCATAAAGATAAGAGCCATAGCCCAAGCGGCTACCGAACAGCCCATAAAGGTCATGCCGGCCGTTTCGCTCACCAATGCCGAAGGATTGGACATCAATGTAGCAAAATCGAAAGTCTCGGTAAAGAACGAGAGGATAAGAATACCGATCAAAAAGCCCAAGTCGGCGAAACGGGTAACGATAAAGGCCTTTTTAGAAGCAGATACAGCCGCCGGCTTAGTATAATAAAATCCGATGAGCAAATAGGAAGAAACACCTACCAACTCCCAGAAAATATACATTTGGAAAATGTTCGTCGCTACCACCAACCCCAACATGGAGAAGCTGAACAACGACAAAAACGCATAATAACGCTGGAACCCTTTTTCTCCATGCATATAGCCCATACTATAAATATGAACCATCAACGACACGGTTGTGATAACAACCAGCATCATCACGGAAATAGGGTCTAATAAAATGCCCAAGTCAATATGTAAATGTTCTGTAAAACGCAACCATTCGAAATTGATCGGCTGCAAGGTGTCGAAAACGCCTTCTGCATTGCGGGGCATGGTAAAATAGTTGAACGCCACTACATAAGCCAAAACGGCAACTACCGACAATCCGATTGTTCCCAATATCCCGGCAACACGTTCGCTCAACTTATGCCCCACAAGTCCCAAAAACAGGAACATGCAAAGCGGAAGTAAAAGTATTATAACTGAATATTCCATATCGATCAATATTTCATTTTATCAAGGTTACGCACTTCAACATTCCGTATATGACGGAAAATATTGATAATGATCGCAATGGCAAGCGCTGTCTCGGCAGCGGCGATGCCTATTGCAAAGAGGGTGAAAAAGAATCCCTCCAATGCCTCGGGATAAAGGTAACGGTTAAACACCACAAAATTGATATCCACCGCATTCAGCATCAATTCAAGGGAAATGAGCATAGCCAGCATATTTTTACGTGTGACGAACCCGTAAACTCCGGCAAAAAACATGATGGTACTTACCACCAAATAGGCAATCATTGGTATTTCCATAGTCTCTTATCTTTTACGGGCAATCATAATGCCACCGATGATACAAGCCAATAACAACACACTGACAGCTTCGAAAGGCAACAGATACTGAAACTTATCCATACCCATAAGAGCATGCCCTATTTCTTTCATATCTACCTCTCCGGTAATTACGCTGGTAAGCGGTTTCGTGAAAAACGGATAAGTAAATAATGTATATCCGCACACGATTGCACCGAATATCGAAGCAATAAGACCTACTACACGTTTTTTAGGTGTCAACAATTCCGATTTGTCTCCCGGGTGACTCGTCAACAAGATAGAGAAGACGAACAAGACTACGATACCACCGGCATAAACGGCCAATTGCACGGCTCCTAAAAATGTATAGTCAAGCTGGAAATAGATACCCGCCGTCGCAAAAAGCACAAACAGAAGGTAAGTAGCCGCCCGCAATATGCGCCGCGTGGTTACCGTAAGAATCGAACAAACCACGATGACCAATGCAAGCAAGCCGAAGATAACTTGATTTGCTATTTGTTCCATAATGTTAATCAATTATTTTCTGTTGGGTTATCGGTACGATTCAGTTGTTTCACCAACTTCTCACGCGTATAAACGGCATGCTCAAACTCGTTTGTAAATTTGATGGCATGGTGAGGACATGTAGTCACACACAATTGACAAAAGGTACAACTACCCAAATCATACACATATTTATCTAACACTCGTTTCGTCTTACCATCTTCGGTGGTAATTTTCGAAGCCTCGATTTTGATTGTCCCATTCGGGCAATTCATCTGACAAATACCGCACGCAATGCACTTGTGCTGTCCGTTTTCGTCATAAATCAAAGTTAACGTACCTCTGAAACGCTCGGGGATTTTCAATGTAGCCCTATTCTCAGGGTACTGTTCGGTAACTTTCCGGCTGAAAAAATACTTACCGGTAACCCCCATTCCTTTAAGAAGGCTCAGTAATCCTTTCCAGAAAGATGTGATGTAATTTTTAAAACTTTCCATTTCTACGTTTTCGCAACTATATTTTTGAATCTTATTTTTCTTTTATTTGTGTGTTACTTATTCTGTGTCTTTGACTGTTCCACCCAAAATATCGAGCAATTCGGTTGTGATTCCCTGCTGACGCAATTTATTATACTCAAGTTGTAAATCCT
>ENA-UESE01002589-UESE01002589.1-human-gut-metagenome-genome-assembly--contig:-NODE-2589-length-10265-cov-2.923537_pt1 | contig 10265 bp, 10 predicted proteins | sample MGYA00242995_ERZ507996 | MGnify/ENA primary metagenome ERZ507996 (study PRJEB26167, sample SAMN06115489) | human gut metagenome | host: Homo sapiens | place: China:Sichuan | collected 2015-04-15... | reverse complement strand
GTAAGAAGTGCTTCACCCTTATACCACGGAATATTGTCTGATTTCTTAGTTACATTATCGCCCTCTGTAGCTGATACAGGAATAATGTATACACTCTCAAGCGAAAGTTCTTTTGAAAGCTCATCTATCTGTGATTTAATCTCATTAAATCTGTTCTCGTCATAACCGACTAAGTCCATTTTATTTACTGCAAATACAAAATACTTAATTCCCATAAGTGCACAGATTCTTGCATGTCTTCTTGTCTGGACAAGAACCCCCTGCTTTGCATCGATAAGAATTACGGCAAGATCTGCAAATGAAGCACCGACCGCCATGTTTCTTGTATATTCCTCATGTCCCGGCGTATCGGCAACGATAAAGCTTCTGTTATCTGTTGTAAAATATCTGTATGCAACATCAATAGTAATTCCCTGTTCTCTTTCTGCCATAAGACCGTCAAGAAGAAGTGAATAATCAATAGCACCGCCGCGGCTTCCGACTTTACTGTCAAGTTCAAGTGCCTTTTCCTGGTCGGCATATAAAAGTTTTGAATCATATAAAATATGACCTATAAGAGTTGATTTTCCGTCATCAACGCTTCCGCATGTAATAAATTTTAATAAACTTCTCATCCTAGAAATAACCCTCCCTTTTTCTTCTTTCCATGCTTCCTGCCGCCTCGTTATCAATAACTCGGGTTGTTCTCTCGGAAGATACGGCTGAAAGTGTCTCATCAATAATTTCATCAAGTGTCTTTGCTGTAGATTCTACACCGCCTGTAAGAGGATAGCATCCAAGTGTACGGAATCTTACGCTCTTCATCTCTACCTTCTCGTCCGGTCTTAATTTCATTCTGTCATCATCAACCATGATAATATTGCCGTCACGGTATACAACAGGTCTTACATCTGCAAAATAAAGAGGTACAATCTCAATCTTTTCTCTCTTTATATACTGCCATATATCTGCCTCTGTCCAGTTTGAAATAGGGAAAACTCTTATGCTCTCGCCCTTGTGGATTTTTGAGTTATATAACTTCCACATTTCAGGACGCTGGTTCTTCGGATCCCATGCATGGTTTTCATTTCTGAATGAGAAAATTCTTTCCTTTGCTCTTGATTTTTCCTCATCTCTTCTACCACCGCCGAAAGCCGCTGTAAAACCGTATTTGTTTAACGCCTGCTTTAAAGCCTGTGTCTTCATGATATCTGTATATGCAGAACCGTGGTCAAATGGGTTGATTCCCTGCTTTACGCCATCTTCATTGATATATTCAAGCATTTCTATGCCAAGCTTTTTAGCCTGCTCATCCCTGAACTTAATCATTTCTTTGAATTTCCATGTTGTATTTACATGTAAAAATGGAAATGGTGGTTTTTCCGGATAAAATGCCTTCATTGCAAGATGAAGCATTACCGAGCTGTCCTTTCCTATTGAGTAAAGCATTACCGGCTTTTCGCACTCAGCTGCAACTTCACGGATTATGTAAATTGCTTCTGCTTCAAGTGCATCAAGATGTGATAACTTTTCCATTACATTTTTCCTCCATTCACTTAATATTTGTTAGATTCTTTTTTATCTATAACTATTGTTTCTGTGCTTCCGTCTGTTTTATGGATATTCCAGTCAAGGAAATGGTCTCTTGATTTTACCGTCATGCTGCTTCCCATTCCTCCTATATCCGCTCCGAGATAAAGTCCTATGGCATCAAACTGACACTCCTTTATACATGAGCAGCACCCCCAGCAATCCTTAGGATACTTAATAAATGCCTTTCCATCCTCATCTTTTTTGATAAGGCTTCCGGGACAGACCTGCGTACATTTGCCGCATTTTCTGCATTTTTCTTTATCAATTATTATGCTCATAGCTCTCACCCCTTCCCACAAGCTGTCTTGTGATTATCTTTATTTCTCCGTCAACTTTCTTTGAATTGACGTATTTGAGCCATTCGTCACTCTTTTCAGGGTAATCAAGATTCTCATCAAAACTGTGCCAGCGTGTCTCTTTTCTTGCTTTAAGATGCTCTATAAGTGTAAGGCATACCGTAAGTCTTTCCTTTAACTCATATGCAAACATAAGCTCATGGCAGTCATCAGCACTGACATTTTCAGCAAGTTCCTGCAATTTCTTTATCTTTTCTTTTGCAAGTTCAAGCTGTTTTTCATTGAACTGATAATGGCTTCCGATACCTCCGGCATAAGCATCCATAACCTTCTGCATGGCATCTTCAAGCTGTTCTGTCGTGTATACACAATCTTTATTATTTAAAATTCTGTTATACTCGTTTACTTTTTCATCAAAAGCTTTATCAATGCCGCATACATCATCATTTTCATTATTTGCCTTTTTATCTTCTGTTGTTTCGCTGACCTTTTGTGCATCAAGCTCTTTTACCATAGTTTCCGCAGCAATCTCACCTTCAACCATAGCACCCGTAACATACTTCTGAGGACAGCCGCCTGCCACGTCTCCCGCTGCAAAAAGATTGTGAATTGTAGTTCTTCTTTCCGTGTCAACCCAATAGCCGCTCGCTGTGTGTCCGCCTACAACATAAGGTTCCGTTCCCTCAATCTCAACATTCTGCTCACTTGGGTTCTTTCCCGATTCAATCCACTTTAATGTCTGGCTCGGTGCCATGTTCAGATATGCTTTCTTTAACGATTCATCCTGTACTTTGCTTATTCCTTCCGTTCTCAGATAACAAGGGCCTCTTCCCTCAATATTTTCCATGACAGTTCCGTATACTCTCTGTGACGTTGTAAGACCATATTTTGTCTCGTATATCTCGCCCTTTGAATTAACCTGCTTTGCACCGACACCCTGTGCTATCGTTCCTGTCGGAGCTATCGTATCTTTACATCTGAGTGCTATAAAACGCATTTCAAATGTTGTCATCTCAGCTCCCGCATTTATTCCCATTGCGTATCCCGCTCCCGTATTAAACGGCGGATACCACATTTTGTGTCTTGAAAATCCCGGATTGTTTGGTCTGTAAAGACCTGCCGCACCGCCTGTCGCACAGAGAACTTTCTTAGCCTTTATAAGATATGCCGTTCCACTTTTTTCTCCGTTTTCTTCCGTTTCATCTATACTGAATCCGTATGCTCCGCAGATTGTATTGTTTTCAACATAAAAATCCGTGATATTTACCCTGTTAAGAATTGTGCAATCCGGAAGTGCTTTTACCGCATCTGCAAGAATCGGCTTGATATTCTCACCGTTAATTTTTATGTTTCTGTTGCCTCTTGCGACATATTTGCCGTTCTCATCCTTTAAAATGACAAGTCCAAGTTTTTCCATCTTTTCCGTGACACGGTTAAGTCCCTCAGACATTGTAAGAAGCAAATCCTCTCTTACAATTCCGTCTGCGTCTTTCTTTGCGTAATCAACATAATCTTCAGGCTTTCTGCCATCAACGATGTATGCGTTGATTGCATTTACTCCAGCTGCAAGACATCCGCTTCTTTTTATATTGGCTTTCTCTGCGATAAGCACCGAATATCCCGATTTTTCTGCAATCGTCAACGCAGCATAACAGCCTGCTGTTCCGCCGCCGATGATAAGTATGTCTGTATTAAGTGTCTCTCTTTTTTTAATCTGCATAACACATTTCTCCAATCCCTAGATATAGAATACGTCATCTTCCTGCATCTCTTCATTTTCACACAAATATGCTTTCGTATCGTCCATTACATAGATTCTGTATATTAAAAGATTAACTTTTTCGCCAATCTCAAGTGAATCTTTCTCAAGCGACCACTCGCCTGTTATTTTTATTCCATGGACATCAATCGTAACGTCAAGCCTGTTGCCACGGAAAACAACGTCCTCTACAATTCCTGTCTCTGCCGCACTCATGTATCTGTCGAGCTTTCCAAACTTTGAAATTTTGACAAATTCAGGTCTTATAACCGCCTTGTCCGCTCCCTCTATCTTGTCAAAGCCGTTCAATGTATCATAATTATGTACTTCTGACGGCCTTCCGATAAATTGTGCAACAAATGGTGTATCAGGTGATTTGTAAATCTGTGACGGCGTTCCCATCTGCTCGATTTTACCGTGGTTCGTAATGATAATCTCATCGGCAACCTCAACGGCTTCGTCCTGGTCGTGCGTTACAAATATACTCGTAATTCCAAGCTGTGTAACCATGCTTCTAAGCCACAGTCTCAATTCAGAACGAACCTTTGCATCAATGGCGGCAAATGGTTCATCAAGCAGAAGCACCTGCGGATTCGGAGCTAATGCTCTTGCGAAAGCAACTCTTTGTCTCTGTCCGCCTGAAAGCTGGTTCGGATACCTTTTTTCCATTCCCGAAAGCCCTGTTATCTCAAGAAGTTTCATAACGCGTTCTTTTATTTCGGCTTTCGGAACCTTCTGTAATTCAAGTCCAAATGCCACATTATCGTATACCGTCATATATCTGAATAATGCGTAACTTTGAAATACAAAGCCGATTCCTCTCTTTGATGCAGGAATATCATTAACACGTTTTCCGTCTATAAAAATATCTCCCGCATTAGGAGTCTCAAGCCCTGCAATCATTCTAAGAAGCGTTGTCTTTCCGCTTCCCGACGGTCCGAGAAGTGCGACAAGCTTACCTTTTTCAATTCCGAAACTCACATTGTCAGAAGCCCTGAAATCGCCATATTGTTTATAAATATTTTTCATTTCAACATACATATTTCACACCACTCTCAAGAAGCTGCCTGCTCCTGACCTTTCTTTTTCGCCCTGTATTCAAGTATATTTCTAAGCACAAGCACAACAACCGCAATAATAACAAGTATTGAAGATGCTGCAAATGCTGCCGTAATCGAGTTTTCCGTTCCAGACATATACAATGCGTCTATTTCAAGAGGAAGTGTAAATGTCTCGCCTCTCGTCTTTGATAATGCATTTACCGCACCAAACTCGCCGAGTGCTCTCGATGTACAAAGAATAATTCCATATATTAAAGCCCATTTTATCTGAGGAAACGTAATCTTAAAAAAGATTTTGAATCCGCCCGCTCCCATAAGAGCCGCCGCTTCCTCCTCGTCTTTTCCCTGTGCGTTAAGCACCGGAATAATCTCTCTTGATACAAACGGAAATGTTACAAATATTGTCGCAAGCACAACTCCGGGAATTGCAAATGCGATTCTTACATTCGCTCCGAATACCGAATTAAACCATCTTATAACAGGATAAAACCAGCCGAGACGCCCGAATGTCATAAGAAACGCAAGTCCAACGATAACGGGTGATATTGAGAACGGAATATCAATAAGTGTCGCAAGCACCTGTTTTCCCTTAAATGAAAACTTTGTCGTAACCCATGCCGCACACAATCCAAAAAATGTATTGATAACAACCGCAATAACAGTTGCAAACAAAGTAACTTTCAAAGCACTGACAACATATTTTGACGATACCGATTTAAAATAAAATCCAAGTCCCTGCTTGAGCGAGCTGGATACAATACAAAACAGCGGCATCACAAGCATAAAAAATACAAATAAAACGCTTATTGTTATAAGAACATATTTAGTTATCTTTTTTCTTTTTTCAAATTTTTCCTGTTCATTCATAACTTTTCCCATCCTGTTTTTATCATCCGCCATTTTAACATTGTATGATTATATATTATTGGTTCTTTTTGCCTGCTTCATCTGGATAACATTTATCGCAAATAAAAGCAGAAATGATATTACAAGCATCACAAGTGCTATAGCTGTTGCCGACGCATAATCAATATAACTTAACTTCTGCATTATTACATACGATACAACCTGTGTATGCTCTTTGGCACTGTTGCCCGAAATGTAAATAACGCTTCCATACTCACCGATTCCCCTTGCAAATGCAAGCCCAAATCCTGTAAGTATCGCAGGTCTCAACTCGGGAAGTATTACCTTAAAAAATGTCTTTGACGGCGACGCACCAAGTATGTAAGCTGCTTCCTCATACTGTCCGTCAAGTTTTTCAAGCACCGGCTGCACATTTCTTACTACAAACGGAATTCCGATAAATATAAGTGCAACTATAATTCCAAGATGTGTGTAACTTACCTTAATTCCTATTGCAGCAAGCGGTTTTCCAAGTATTCCCGTATCCGAATACATCTTTGAGAGCGTTATGCCCGCAACTGCTGTCGGAAGTGCAAAAGTAAGCTCTATAAATCCGTCAGCAATAAGCTTTCCGGGAAAGTCATATTTTACAAGTGTCCATGCAAGAATTACTCCAAATATTACATTTATCACCGCCGCTATAAAAGAACAGACAATACTCGTCGTAAATGCGTAAACTACATTCTGCTTTGTAATCAGTTTTATAAATTCCGACGGTGGCAGTTTCAGCGAATATACCATAACCGATGCAAGCGGAATCAATACAATAAGTGAAAGCATCGTCACCGTAATTCCCATTGTAAGCTTAAAGCCCGGAATCACTCTCGTTTTCTTTGCTTTTTTTAATTTTACGGTTTCTTCCATACTTATTTTTCCTTTCCGCTTTTATTTCTGTGTATATATAAATATAATTTCTACACAACTTCATACCCTATATAAATACAACTTCATATCTGCACTTAGTTACACAGCTTGTCAAACAATGCACCGTCATCAAAATACTGTTTATACGCATTGTCCCAACCGCCGAAATCATTAATTGTTGTACATTTTACATTCAGATTAAATTTATCCGAATATTCATTAAGGATTTTTTCATCACTTGGGCGATATCCGTAATCAGCCACAAGTCTCTGGGCATGTTCCGAATACAGATAAGAAAGATATTCTCCTGCTGCCTTCCCTGTGTTATTAACTTTTACATTATCATCAACAACCGCAACGCTCGGCTGTGCAAGAATACTTACTGACGGCGTTACAATCTCATATTGCCCCGGATAATTGGCGACTGTCATCATTGCTTCATTTTCCCATGCAATAAGAACATCGCCTTTCTGATTCTCAACGAATGTTGTCGCTGAACCTCTCGCCCCCGAATCAAGAACTGATACATTAGCATACAATTTTTTGATAAATTCATTCTGCTTAGCTGTATCCGTATATTTCTCCCTGGCATAACTTAATGCCGCAAGAAAATTCCAACATGCACCGCCGCTGCTTTTCGGGTCCGGCGTTATAACTTCAACACCGTCTTTAATCAAATCATCCCAGTCTTTTATATTTTTCTCATTTCCTTTTCTTACAAGAAAGACCATTGTTGAAGTGTATGGTGCGGAATCATTGTCATATTCCTGCTTCCAGCCGCTGTCAACAAGTCCGGTTTTTTCAATAAGCGAAATATCATGTTCAAGTGCAAGTGTGACAACATCTGCATTACAGCCTTCAACAACTGACCTTGCCTGACTCCCGGAACCGGCATGTGACTGTATTACATTCACCGGCTCACCATATTTTTCTTCATAATAGCTTTTGAAAATCTCATTATAGCTTTCATAGAATTCCCTTGTGGCATCATATGAAACATTGGTGATTGTCATTATATTCGATTTTTCACGGCCGCATCCCGCAAGCCCCGTAAAAACACATGCAGCTAACAAAACTGCCTGCATTTTATATATTTTTTTCATATGGTTTACCACCCATTCCTACAGCTTAAAATTCAAATAATGATGTCGATAAATATCTTTCTCCCGTATCAGGAAGGAGAACAACTATATTCTTTCCTGCATTTTCAGGCTTTCGTGCCTCCTTTAAGGCTGCACAAAGAACTGCTCCCGAAGATATTCCAACAAGCAGGCCTTCTGACTTTGCAACCTGTCTCGTCGTCTCAAACGCCTCGTTATTTCCTATAGTTATAATCTCATCAACTATACTTGTATCCATAACCTCAGGTATGAATCCGGCTCCTATACCCTGTATCTTGTGAGGACCAGCACTACCACCGGAAAGAACCGGTGAACCCGAAGGCTCCACGGCAACTATTTTTGCATTAATTCCAGCTTCTTTAAGACCTTTTGCAGTTCCCGTTATAGTTCCGCCTGTTCCAACTGATGCAATGAATATATCAACCTTTCCGTCTGTCGCTTCTGCGATTTCCTTTGCTGTTGTAACCCTGTGAATCTCAGGATTGGAAGGATTGTCAAACTGCTGTGGAATAAATGCGTTGCCGTATTCTTCCTTTAACTGTTCAGCCTTTGCTATTGCACCTTTCATTCCGAGTCTTCCCTGTGTGAGAACAACTTCTGCTCCAAGTGCCGTTACAATCTTTCTTCTCTCTACACTCATAGTGTCAGGCATAGTAAGAATAAGCTTTAATTTCTTTGCGGCACACACACCAGCAAGTCCTATTCCCGTATTGCCACTTGTAGGCTCTATAATAACCGTATCTTTATTAATCTTTCCCTGTTTGATTCCGTCTTCAATCATCGCATATGCAACTCTGTCTTTCACGCTGCCAAGCGGATTGAAATATTCAAGCTTCGCTATTATGTTTGCACTAACATTATTGTCCTCTTGAAAGTTACATAACTGCAACATCGGAGTACGTCCAATAAGCTCTGTTATCTGTTTTGCTATCTCTGCCATAATAACCCTCTTTTCTTTTTAAGTTCTGCAACTTTTATTATAATACACTACTATTCATATCGTTTCAATAGGATTTAAGAATTTATTTAAAATTTTTTCCAGTTCTTCATCATCCGGAATGTTTCTCCGGCTGTATGTAAGCTCTGCCATATATGAAAGAAAACGTGCCCTTAGTACATCATTGCTTATCTTTTGTTTAGCGTAAGGACGCAATTTTTCAAGGTAATCAAGTATTTCTTCTATATTGTCAGGCAGAATATTGTCAATTTCTCCGGCAAGAAGTGTTGTGATTCTTGGGCTTGCACCACTTGACGATATTCCTATTTCCAGCTTTCCGCGGCTTACAACCGACGGGAATATAAAATCACATTTATCTTTTACATCAACTACATTAATAAGTATTCCTTTATCGTTACAAAGACTTGTTATATGCTCATCAAGTTCTTCATCACCTGCCGCTGCAATAACAAAACGCACACCTTCTACGTCGCTGTCCTCAAACTCTCTTTCTTCCCACTCAACACCTTTAATATTTTTAATTCTCTCATCAACTTTTTTGGCAACAACCTTTATCTTAGGTCCATAATCCAGTATTCTCTTCACCTTGTGAAGTGCAACCTTTCCGCCACCAACAATAAGTACCGAAACATCCTTTAATTCTACATAAAATGGAAAATATGCCATAATTGTCCATCCTCCTCTAATACAAAATATCCGCAAGTTTCTGATAAGCCTCACCCCAACGCTCATTAGGCTTAAAATTGTAAAGACTCTTATCAAGCACATAATATCTGTCATTTTTTACTGCTGTGAGACTGTTCCATACAGGATTGCTCTTTAAAAGTGTGTCAACATTCTTTAATGCCGCCTCAGTATTAGTTCCCTGAATTGTCACAAAAATAAAATCGGGGTCTTCCTTTACAATAGCCTCGAGACTCAGATCATCAAGCAAAGAACTGTCGCTGTCGGCAATATTTACACATCCCAAATCTTTTAAAATCTCGCCGCTTACAATTCCATCGCTGCCCTTCGCCTTGATATTTTTGGAAGCTGCACGAAGAAGCAATATCTTAGGATTGCTGCCGTCAATCTGTTTTTTTGCATTTTCAACTTCTGTCCGCACAGAAACACCATTTTTTTCATATAAATCCTTGCGTCCCGTTATATCTGTGCATATATCAAGCATTGCTATATAGTCTTCATAATTATTAACATCAAAATATGCAACTGTAATTCCTGCATTTTCCAATGTTGCAAGCATTTCGACATCAGGCTTTGTATTGGCACTGGCAATAACAAAATCAGGCTGTGAAGCTATAAGAAGCTCTACATTCGGTTCAAGTATCGCCCCAAGCTTGACAACAGAATCGTCGAGTCCCAAATCAAGGCTGTCCCACGCATCATTAACCGAAGCCACAAGCTTTCCTCCAGCAAGAAGCCACACATCAGAAAAACTTCCGAGAAGCGAAGCCGTTCTGTCTGCCGATTTTACGGTAACACTTCTGCCCAGTGCATCTGTAAATGTAACACCGTCCTGCACATCAGCATTGGCATTATCAGAATTTTTCACTCCGCATCCTGCAAGTGCAAATATTGAAATTAATGTTGTAATAATTAGTACGTCTGCAATTAATTTTTTAACTGTCTTCTTCATATTCTACCTTTCCTACCGTATTACTATGTTTTATTTTTCATAGCGTACTATAATTTCATATAAAATGCAACAAAAATATGCTACAATTGTTT
>ENA-UESE01002588-UESE01002588.1-human-gut-metagenome-genome-assembly--contig:-NODE-2588-length-10270-cov-3.602668_pt1 | contig 10270 bp, 10 predicted proteins | sample MGYA00242995_ERZ507996 | MGnify/ENA primary metagenome ERZ507996 (study PRJEB26167, sample SAMN06115489) | human gut metagenome | host: Homo sapiens | place: China:Sichuan | collected 2015-04-15... | reverse complement strand
AATGTAATGTATGTTGTTCATTTTTATGCAGGAACACAGAAGGAATGGGTAAGAAATAAGATGATTGCTGCACTTGACGCAGGGATTCCTGTATTTATAAGTGAATGCAGCATATGTGATGCATCAGGAAACGGTGGTATAGATTATGGTTCGGCTGATGCGTGGTTTTCACTTCTTAACGAAAGAGGAATAAGTTATATAGCTTGGAGCCTGAGCAATAAAAGTGAGACGTCTGCACTTATAAATTCGTGGTGTGATAAGTTGAGTGACTGGAGTGATGATGATTTATCAGATACAGGAAGATGGTTCAAGAATATGATGAGCAGGTAAAAACTTTGACATGCAGTTCCATAAGACATAATGGTCCAATGAATGGTTCAATTGTGGACAGGACAAAATAAAAGCACTGAATGTGAGTGGGTGACGAACATTCAGTGCTTTTTTATAAATTATAAAGAGTTTACAGCCTTTGTTATGCGAGATACCTTTCTTGCAGCTGTGTTCTTGTGGAATATTCCCTTAGAAGTAGCCTTAGAAATCTCAGCTATAGCAACAGGAAGAGCAGCTTCAGCAGCAGCCTTGTCACCAGCAGCAACAGCAGCGTCTACCTTCTTTACATATGTCTTAACTCTAGACTTAATTGCCTTGTTTCTCTCAGCTCTTACCTGATTAGTTATTACTCTCTTCTTAGCAGATTTAATGTTAGCCAATCCGTACACCTCCAAATTTTAATAAAATTCATAGTTAAATGTTTCGCATTAAAGCCGGACACGGACGATCTAATGTAAACATACTCATATATCTTATAGTAGAAAATGTAATATGTCAACTATAAATTTATAAAAATGTTTGTGAAATGATTCATTCCGAATAAAATATTCAATTTTACATACTATATGTCTGACAGGATGATGGATAAAAAGATGAAAGAGAGAGGAAATGTGCATGGAATATGATATGGCAAGAACGGACCTTGCAGTTGAACTTAATGAAAGCATTTCAAAGAAAAGCGGCAGCTTAAAGGGGATAATAGTGAACGAATCCACTGATAGCGATGCAGCGATCAAGGTAACAGAGATAAAGATTACCAATAAAAGAGCAGCAGAAGCTATAGGCAGGCCACAGGGTTCATATATAACTATAGAGGCCAGAAATATTAGTAAGGCAGGTGAGTCTTACAGGAAAAAGATAGTAGATATATTGCTTGATTATATAAGGAAACTGCTAGAAAGTAATATAGAAAAACAGGCTCATGCTAATACAACGCTTCTTGTTGTAGGACTTGGCAACAGATGTATAACATCTGATTCACTTGGCCCACTTGTTGTGGATGGGCTGGAGGTTGATTATCATATTCAGACAGGGCAGGGAAGAGATGGTAGAATGTGCGCAGTTATTCCGGGGGTCATGGCAGATACCGGACTTGAAACAGCAGATATAATAAGAGGCATAGCAAAACAGGTAAAACCATCAGCGGTTATAGCCATAGATGCTCTTGCTGCAAGGAATATATCAAGACTGAACACTACAATACAGTTATCTGACAGAGGGATTAATCCTGGTTCAGGAGTGGGAAACCACAGAGTAGGGATCAATAAGGATAATATAGGAGTTCCTGTGCTTGCACTTGGTGTACCGACTGTTATAGATGCATTTACCATAGCAGTAGATCTTGTAAGTCCGTTACTAAAAAACTGCACGAAAGAGGAAAGGGAAGAATTCTTATCAAGGATATATATGGAAGGTATAAGCGATATGTATGTGACACCTAAGGCTATAGACACAGATGTACAGAATATAAGTGGAGTTATATCAGAAGCATTGAATCAGGTGCTGCATATTTAAAAGAATATATAAATATTTTATAAGAATGTAATATTATTGCTTTTTGTTAATACAATTAAATAACAGGAGATTGGAGGGGCTATGAAGAGAGGGTACAGGCTGTTATATATGATAGCTGGCGTAATGATATTATTATCTGCAGTATTTTTTGAAAAAAATATAGGACTTGCCTCCTTCATGGAGGATGTGTTTATCAGTGGATGTGTGAATATGACTATGCCGGGAGCAACATGTTATATGAATCCGCAGAAGCTTCTTAAGTGCACGGTGTTTGATGAACTTATGAAGACAACTGTTCCTGTAAGTGCCATGCTTCCAGGAAATAACGATGACTATATTATGCTTGCTGATAATGCGTGTGACTATGAAAATATATATGAAACCAGCGATAAAGCAGAAGAGACTTCTAAGAAAGAAAGCGTACCTGTTAAAGATACAGATGAAGTAACAACGCCTGCTTTGGGCGAGGCTGATACAGGTTCTGATACGGATACTGCAGTACAGAATGTGATTCAAAGAAAGGAAATAACAGGAACGGTTTATAATAAAACAGAGCTTTCAGATTATGGATTTGTTCATAATCATTTTTATACAATAACATCTATAACTGAGCTTACAGAGAGCATATTAAGACCTGATGATTTTATAAACAGAAATCTTGCCATAGATAAAAGCAGCAGACAGCCACAGATACTTATATTCCATACACATTCACAGGAGGGATTTATCGATTCAGTTGAAGCAGATGCAAAAACAACTATAGTTGGTGTAGGTGATTATCTTACAAAGCTTCTTACAGAACGGTATGGTTATAATGTTATTCATGATACAACAGTTTATGATTATGTCGATGGGAAGCTGGATAGAAGCAAGGCGTATACATATGCAGAAAACGGAATAGCAAAGATTCTTAATGACAACCCTTCAATAGAAGTTGTTATTGACCTTCACAGAGATGGTGTAGCGGATACGACTCATCTTGTAACACAGATGGATGGAAAGAGTATGGCTAAAATAATGTTTTTTAATGGCCTTAGCTATAGTAAGATTAATGGAGATATAGCGTATCTTAATAATCCATACAGGGATGATAACCTTGCCATGAGTCTTCAGATGCAGCTTATAGGTGAGGCATATTATCCGGGTTTCTTAAGGAGAATATATGTAAATGCGTACAGATATTGCCTGCATGAGAGAGGAAGATCGATGCTTATAGAGGCGGGTGCACAGACTAATACGTTTGAAGAGGTTAAGAATGCTATGGAGCCGCTTGCTGATATTCTTGATAAATGCCTGTCAGGAGAGAAGGTTATGAATGATACTTAAATAATATGCGCTTTAGACAATAGAATATTTAAATAATATAACGCTATATATGGATATTGGAAATAGATACATATTTTGGTATATTACTACAAAAATTCTGCTTATTACAACTAAAACAGAGGGTTTTACATCATTTTTATTGTTTTATACGATTAAAAATATAGTATTGACAAACAAAAGAAAAAGTAGTACTCTCATGTTGTTGATAACATTTTAGTTTATAATCATTAATCGCAAGCGATTATCGTGGCAGTTTTCCTGCCGGATTATTCCCAGTTTTAAGCTTAATATTTCGTGGCCGGAAATATTAAAAAGAGAAGGATTAAAAAGAGAAGGATTATTTTATTTTACTTGAAAGGATTATATTTTGCTTATGGAAAAAAGTTTATGCCAGGATGTTATGGAGTATTCAGAATTTGTTGAAAAGATAAAGAAAATGTCAGAATCAGTAGCAGGTACAGAGGGGACTGTGCAGGTTACACATGTTATTAAGAATAACGGATGTGAATATGATGGTTTGGTTATATTAAGAAAAGGGTGTAAAATATCACCAACCATATATCTGAACGGATATTATGAACAGTATTGCAAAGGAAAAAGCTTTGAAAGTGTATTTTCAGGAATCAAAGAACTTTATCTGTTTAATAAAGACAGAATATCAGTTGATACAGACAGCTTTGCTACTTTTAATGGGATTAGGGATAGGGTTGTATTCAAGCTGATAAATTATAACGCAAACAGAAAGCTGCTAAGCCTTGTACCACATAAAAAGATACTTGACCTTGCGATGGTGTTCTGCTGTATGCTTGAAAAGAATGAAGAGGGAAATACATCAGCACTTATATATAATTCCAACATGAATTACTGGAAAGTGAAGGAAGAGGATATATACAGAGCAGCGTTGAACAATACAGCACGCATTCTGCCTGCTGGCATAACAGAGATGTCGAAGCTTTTTGAAGCTTATGATGACCATGATAAGATGGATGCCTGTATAGATTCTCAGGAGATTAAGGACTGCCAGCTTTATGTGCTTACAAACGACTGCCGTATTAATGGTGCAGCCTGCATGCTTTATGAGAATGTGCTTAAGGATTTTGCTGACAGCATAGAAAGCAATCTGTATATACTGCCTTCATCTATACATGAGGTTATTATACTTCCTAAGTTTGCTATGTTTAATAAGCAGGAGCTTGTGAATATGGTCAGGGAGGTAAATGCGGAGGGAGTTGCCATGGATGAGATATTGTCATATACAGTATATGAATATGACAGGGAAACAGGCGAACTTAGCATGTAGGAAAACCTGGAATGCAGGCGGACTTAATATGTATGCGTACCTGGCATATATAAAAACCGGCCATATATAAGAACCTGGCATATGAAATATATATGCCAGGCATAAATAAATGTACATGATGGGAGTCGAACCCACGGCCTTTCGCTCCGGAGGCGAACGCTCTATCCAACTGAGCTACATGTACATGGCACACAGCCAATACTCATAATACACTATTTTGCTTATCAGGGCAAGCGGATAAAAGCTTTATAATTTTTCTTTTTGATTTTATTAGTGTTATTTGATAAAATGATTGCGTGAATTGCAAAGCAATAAGGCGATTAATGCAATGTATTGGATTCGAAAGGAAAGTTATATATAATGCGTATTAATAAATATCTGAGTGCACAGGGGGTATGTTCACGCCGTGAGGCTGACAGGCTTTTAGAGGCTGGAAGGATAACCGTGGACGGTGTTACTGCCATGTGTGGGCAGCAGGTGGATGATAATAGTGTAATATGTATAGATGGCAGCAGAATAAGCGATGAAAAGCCGCAGGATGTACTCATGGCGTTTAATAAGCCAAGAGGAATAGTATGTACAACAACAGATAACCAGGGAAAGAATAATATAGTTGATTATATAGGATATGATAAAAGAATATATCCTGTAGGAAGACTTGATAAGGATTCGGATGGACTTATACTTCTTACCAATAATGGTGAAATAACTGATAAGATATTAAGATCTGTTAACGGACATGAGAAAGAGTATGTGGTTAAGGTCAACAAAAAAATAACAGATACATTTTTAAAGAACATGGCGGATGGAGTATATCTTAAAGAACTTGATGTTACTACAAAGCCATGCAGCATAAGCCGCATAAATAACTATACATTCCGCATAATACTTACGCAGGGACTTAACAGGCAGATAAGAAGAATGTGCCAGGAATCAGGTTATAAGGTCGAAAGTCTTACCCGCGTAAGAATAATGAACATAGAGCTTGGCGGACTTAAAACTGGTGAGTACAGAATAATAGAAGGTAAAGAAAAGAGCATGCTTTATGAAAGCTTATGATGAAGCAGAGAAGCTGTGAGGGCTTAAAGATAATAAAACATTATATGACGGAGCAGAATAATGAATAAGTTAGATAGAATTAAAGAGTTAGTTGTATTACTTAATAAAGCTGGAAAAAGTTATTATTCAGAGGGACGAGAGATAATGTCCAACTATGAATATGATAAATTATATGATGAATTAAAGAAGTTAGAGGAAGAAACAGGCTGTGTACTATCTAACAGTCCAACAGTTAATGTAGGATATGAGGTACTTAGTGAGCTTCCAAAGGAAAGACATGAGTCACCGATGCTAAGTCTTGATAAGACAAAGGACAGAGAAGTGCTAAGAGACTGGTTAAAGGACCAGACAGGACTTCTGTCATGGAAGCTGGATGGACTTACAATAGTTCTGACATATGAGGACGGAAGACTTAGTAAGGCAGTAACAAGAGGTAACGGAGAGATAGGCGAAATAATCACAAACAATGCGAAGGTGTTTAAGAATGTTCCGGTTACTATTCCATATAAGGGAAAGCTTGTATTAAGAGGTGAAGCTATAATAACTTATTCTGATTTCAACAGGATAAACGAGGAGCTTCCTGAGATGGATGCAAAGTATAAGAATCCCAGAAACTTATGCAGCGGTTCAGTCAGACAGCTTAACAACAAGATAACTAAAGAGCGTAATGTCAATTTCTTTGCATTTGCACTTGTATCGGCAGACAATGTTGATTTTAAGAATTCAAGAAAGTGCCAGTTCGAATGGCTGAAAAGTCAGGGCTTTGATGTTGTAGAGTATAAGGTTGTTGATAAAAATAACATTATAGATACTATAGGATGGTTTGAAAGAGCTATTTCTGATAATGATTTTCCATCAGATGGACTTGTTATCATATATGATGATATTGCATATGGTGAATCACTAGGAAGGACAGCAAAGTTTCCAAGAAATGCGATGGCATTCAAATGGACAGATGAAACGGCAGACACGGTACTACGGCAGATAGAGTGGAGTGCATCCAGAACAGGTCTTATTAACCCGGTAGCCATATTTGATCCGGTTGAGCTTGAGGGAACTAAGGTGTCAAGAGCAAGTGTCCATAATATAAGTATTATGGAAGGTCTTAAGCTTGGTATAGGTGATGATATAAGAGTGTTCAAGGCTAATATGATTATACCTCAGATAGCACAGAATCTTACAGAAAGTGGCAATATTGTAATACCTGATGTCTGTCCGGTATGTGGACAGCCTACAAGAATCTGTGAGATAAATGATGTCAAAACTCTTTATTGTGATAATCCTGAGTGTCAGGCAAAGCATGTTAAAAGCTTTGCGCTTCTTGTGTCAAGGGATGCACTTAATATAGACGGACTGTCAGAGGCAACGCTTGAAAAGTTTATACAGAGAGGCTTTATTAAGGATAAGACTGATATATTCCATCTTGACAGATTCAAGGACGAGATAGTAGCCATGGATGGCTTTGGAGAAAAGTCATATGCCAATCTTATAGACGCGGTTGAGAAAGCAAGAGATACAGATCTGGTAAGAGTATTGTATGGACTTGGGATAGACAACATAGGATTATCAACAGCAAAGCTTATTGTAAGGAAGTTTAAGGGTGATAAGGAAGCACTTATGAATGCTGATATACAGGAACTTACAGATATAGATGGCATAGGTGAAGTTATAGCCGATTCATATGTAAAATATTTTGCAGATGAGAAAAAAAGAAAAGAATATATAAGACTTTTAGGTGAAGTGAGCTTAAAAGAAATGGATGATACGCAAAACTCACAGGAACTTTCAGGAAAAACATTCGTAATAACTGGCAGTGTGACTCATTTTGCAAACAGGAAAGAGTTAAAAGAGCTTATAGAAAGCATGGGTGGTAAGGTTACCGGTTCGGTTACAGGAAATACCTCGTATCTTATTAACAACGATTCTATGTCACAGTCTGCAAAGAATAAAACAGCAGCTAAGCTAAATGTACCTGTTATTACAGAAGAAGAATTCATCAGACTTGCGGGATTAGTGGATATGCTGTAATATAATGTGAGATATAAGAACGGAGGAACATTATGCCAATTAAGATACAGAATGATCTGCCAGCCAAGCATGAACTGGAAGAAGAAAATATATTTGTTATGGATGAAAGCAGGGCGCTTTCGCAGGATTTCAGGGAGCTGCAGATAGCAATCCTTAATCTTATGCCATTAAAGCAGGATACGGAACTTCAGCTTTTGCGTGCGTTATCTAACACACCATTGCAGATAGATGTGACATTTATACAGACAGAATCACACATTTCAAAGAATACATCTCATTCACATATTAAGAAGTTTTATGAAACATTTACAGACATAAAGGATAAAAACTTTGATGGTCTTATAATAACTGGTGCACCAGTTGAAAAACTCGACTTTGAAGAGGTTAACTACTGGGATGAATTAACAAAGATTATGGAGTGGTCAAAGGAGCATGTAACATCAACTCTTCATATATGCTGGGGTGCACAGGCAGGACTTTATTATCATTATGGTATAAAGAAGGTTCTTCTTGATAAGAAACTTTCGGGTGTTTACAGACATCATGTCCTTAACAGAAAGGAACCTCTTGTAAGAGGGTTTGATGATTATTTTATGGCACCACATTCAAGATATACAGAAGCATGCAGAGAGGATATCCTTAATAATAAGCAGCTTAAGGTGTTTGCTGATTCACAGGAGGCAGGCATATATATCGTTATAGGACAGGATGGAAAGCATATATTTGTTATGGGACATCCGGAATATGACAGAATGACACTTGACCAGGAATATAAGAGAGATTATGATAAGGGGCTTGAACCAGAACTTCCTGTCAACTATTATCCTGATGATGACTGCAACAGAAAGCCGGTGTTATCGTGGAGAAGCCATGCGAATAATCTATATACTAACTGGCTTAATTATTATGTATACCAGACAACTCCTTATGATCTTAACGAAAAGGCGGAAAAGAGGTCTTTTAATTGATAGATGAAAAAGAAATTCTCCCATTTAACTTTTTTTCGTATGGTGGTGTTTATAGTGGTGACCATAATGGGATGAGATATATGATTAAAAGAACTGGTAAAAAGCCGGATTTCACTTTGAATGCGCTTGTGTGGAGAGGTCCATATGCATCATCAGCTGTTAATGCAGATGATATAACAAAAAAAGAGTTTGAATATTCAGAGGAAGGAAGAAAAGCTGCTATAGAATGGATACAAAAGATGTATACAGACAGAAAGGATGAATGGGATAATGCCCCATCCATCAATCAGGCTGTATTGAACGATGGCAGGAAGAATACATAATGATAAATATAATAATATATACAAGGCATGAAGCTATACATTTTGCTATAAGAGCTGTTGTGTAAGTGATGTTTTGTGATAGAAAAGGCAGCATGATAAATGCTGCCTTTTCTGTTATAAGAACAGAGGCGATGGATATTACACTCATGCTTAGCGGACATATTATATTGCTTATTACGTCTGTTTTGAAATGATATATAGTATAAAGCTTTATATAGTTAAGCATACATACAACAATATTGCTTATTATAAGGCCGTATATATATCCACATATCCCAATGCGTGGAACAAGTATTATAAGAAATCCTATCCTGATAATAAGACCGGTTATGTTTGCAGCGCAGGTAAAGGAGGTTTTGTTTATTCCGTTTAATATGCTTGAAAGGCTTACCTTTAAGTAAAGAAAAGGGCATACGCATGCAAGTATAATGGTGTATGTGTATACATCAGGCTGCTTAAATATAATTGCACCAAGCCTGCTTATGTATAACACAAACAGAATACAGCACATAATACCAAGGTGCATACACACGCAGATAGTGTATGATATAGTTCTGGTTATATTATCAGACTGGTTTGTGGAACTATCTTTGGATATCTTTGGGGTGAGCATAACTGCAAGGGAATTGGTTATTGCGCCAGGAAACATTATAAGAGGAATCACCATTCCACCGATGATTCCATAAGTGCTTACAGCGTTTTCGTTATTCATGCCATACAGCATAAGCTGTACAGGAATAAGAATAGCTTCACCACTTTCAAGAAGATGAACTAAAAGACTGTTAAGATTAAGCGGTAAAGCGTATAGTGCAAGGTTCTTGATTAAAGTATATATTTTTCCTTTTGTTGTGGGATTAAGCGATGATAAGTTCACTCTTTTGTAATGCTTTCTGAATTTTTTAATATATAATGCCAAAACGCAGAATATTACAGCACATAATTCGCCTGCTATATTGCCATATATGGCATCTGTAATATTAAGGGTACGGTCTGATTGCTGTATAAAAAGATAACTCCCAATATTCTTACGAGCTGTTCTGCTATCTGGGATGCAGCGGGGATAAAGGCAGACCTGCAGCCGTAGTAATAACCGCATATACAGCTGTGCACTGCTGACAGCGGTATACTTATGACAATAATTCTTATTAGTTCAGTACAATCTGTGTTTAACATGATTTTTTCAGCTATTGTTCCAGCATATATATAACATAATGCTGAAAATATTACTGACATGGGAATAGATAAGAAAAGACCAGATATTAAAGGCTTTAAGCTTTGCTGGTCTGCTGCGGTATACCTTGATATGGCAGAATTAAAGCCGCATATGCATACAGAGAAGGCTATTCCGCATAAAGGAGTAATGAGCTGCAGCATTCCCATACCATATGCACCTATATGTGTGTTTAGAAATATTCTGTAAT
>ENA-UESE01002584-UESE01002584.1-human-gut-metagenome-genome-assembly--contig:-NODE-2584-length-10280-cov-4.664314_pt1 | contig 10280 bp, 11 predicted proteins | sample MGYA00242995_ERZ507996 | MGnify/ENA primary metagenome ERZ507996 (study PRJEB26167, sample SAMN06115489) | human gut metagenome | host: Homo sapiens | place: China:Sichuan | collected 2015-04-15... | reverse complement strand
CGGCTGTAAAGTGGGTTCGAGGCCCGTACGGGTCATAAAAAAGCCGTTGCGCATCGCGCAAGGGCGTTTTTAATTTGACCCGTACGGGAATCGAACAGGGCGGCGGTGCGCAGCACCGCAACCAAAGCCCCAGTGGGGCTTTGGTTAGCCCGCGGGTCCCAATCAGTAGGAATGTCTACTGTGGTTGCTGTTTCATGCAACCCGTACGAGGAATCGAAGGAACACGGCCGCCCGCAGGCGGCAAAAAAGAGCCCAGTGGGCTCTTTTTTAGTGTTCGGGTTCCACCCTGTAGGAATGTCTACCGTGGTAGCTGCCGCTAAGACCCGTACGGAATCGAACAGGGCGGCGGTGCGCAGCACCGCAACCAAAGCCCCAGTGGGGCTTTGGTTAGCCCGCGGGTCCCAACGCCTAGGAATGTCTACTGTGGTTGCTGCCGTTTCCCTTTACGCCCCCTCCCGTGAAAAAGGTGTAGCGGAATGTCCGCAGACATTCCGCTACACCGAACTATAAAATGGTTTTACCTGTTCCGCTCCTGCACATACCGCAGGATATCCTCCGGCACCTCTGCCAGTGCATCGGCACCGGCGGCGGTCAGCTCGGCGCGGCCGCGGAAGCCCCACAGCGCGCCCATGGCGGGCAGCTGTGCGTTGTGCCCGGTGAGGATGTCCACATCGCTGTCGCCCACAAAAAGGGTGGCGGAGGGGTCTGCGCCCAGCTCGGCCATCAGGGCGTACAGTCCGGTGGGGTCGGGCTTGGTGGGCACGCCCGGGCGGTTGCCCCGCACGGCGTCAAAGCGGCCGGTGCCAAAGTAGTGGGCAATGATGCCGCCGCACAGCGCATCGGCCTTGTTGGAGAATACCGCGCACTGGATGCCCTCAGCCTTCAGTGCGTCCAGCAGCGCCGGGATGCCGGGGTAGGGCGCGGTCTTGTCCTCCTTGTGGGCATCGTACCGGGCGGTGAACTGCGCCAGTGTCGCCGCCAGCTGCGCCGGGGTGCGGGCGTCGGCGGGGGAGAACCGCTCCACCAGCTTGGGGATGCCGTTGCCCACCATCAGCTTGAACTGCGCCACCGTAAAGGTGGGCCAGCCGTTTTGTGCGCACACCCAGTTGCCGGCATCGGCAAGGTCGTCGATGGTGTTCAGCAGGGTGCCGTCCAGGTCAAATAATACAGTCTTTATCATAAAAATAGTCTCCGTTGCTCTGTGTTACAAAAATGCCCCGCCGACCGTAGGTTCAGCGGGGCATCGCAAGTATACTTCTATATTCCCAGAAAATCAAGAGCCGCCAGCGGCACGCTGCGCACCGTGACCTTTTCTTTGCCGGGAAATACAAGGGTCAGGTTGGCGCGCTGCACCATCACCGCCCAAGGGGATTGCAACGCGGTAAAGCCGGTGTCCGGATGGAACACGCACAGCTGGTGCAGATGGAACCGGTGCTGTCGGCAGAGCAGCAGCTGTCCCTGCTGCTGCCATACGCCCTCCCGGTGCCAGCCCACGGCGGCAGCGCCCAGCAGCGCGGTAAACACCCCGGTGGGGATGAGCAGCGGCAGGGTAAGGGCAGGCAGGGTGGTGCGGGAGACCGCCGTCAGCAGCAGGCAGAGCGCCAGCGGGATGCCCGCCGGTAAAAAGAACACCATGCTGCGGTCGGTGGTGTCGGCGCGGGTGTCCGGGGGCAGCTGCGCCATCTCGGGCAGCAGTTCCCGCAGCAGCGGTGTGCCCTCCCGCCAGACGAACAAGGGCAGCTCCGGGCGGCACGCCCCTGCCGAGACGAACACCGGGCAGTAATGCAGCGCCCAAGTGGCGGGGGAGCGGCGCAGATCGGCGTAGTTCAGCTGGCTGAGCCGCAGCCGCATCTCGTACCGGCGTACAAGCCCGCCCCGGCTGCCCAGCTGGGTATCGGTGCGCCAGACGGTATAATGCACCGCCTGCAAGGCGCTGCGCACCAGACTGATGCAGAACAGCGTACCCGCCAGCACCAGCAGCCACGCCGCGCCCAGCGGCAGCCAGCGGGCGGCAAGCGCCGCCAGCTGTCCCAGCTGCGCAAGGGCAGCGGTCTGGGCATCCGGGGCGTAGCTCTGGGTCTGGTGGATGGCCAGCCACCATAAAATCAGGGTAGACAGGCCGTTGGCATCCAGCACCGTAAAGGCCAGCTTTTCGCCGCCCTTGGGCGCGTGCCATAGCGGGTCTGTCACCGGCAGCAGCACATCGGCAAGTTCCTCGGCCTGCTGCCGGGTAAGATACAGTGTGATGGTCTTGGTCTGCCCAACAGGGTACAGCACCACCCGGCAGGCACCGGCCAAGCGGTAGAGCAGGGGCTGCTCCAGCATCAGCGCCGCCAGCCCCTCGGCGCGCAGGGCGCGGTCCAGCCGCACGCCAAGCCGCCAGCTGACGTGCACCGTGCCCTCGGCATCCACCTGCCAGCGGCCGCCATAGTACACCGCCCAGCACACGGCGCTGATAAACACCAGCAGCACAAGCTCCTGCCGCAGTGCCGCCCGCAGGGCGTCCCAGTTGCGGTCAAAAAGCACCTGTACCAGCGGCAGAAGGTAGACCAGCAGGGTCTTGCGCAGCAGATGCAGTGCCGCCAGCGGGTGAAAGTGCTTTTCCCGGTTCATACGTTGCCCTCCATCAGTACCGCTGCCAGCGCGGTAGCCTGTGCGGCGGGGATGCCGGGCAGCACCAATTGCAGCCCCGGGCTGCGCACAAGGAGCACAGTGCACCCTGCCGCCCACAGCAGTGGGGTGCGCAGCAGCTGCACCCCGGTGACCGCCCGGCGCGGGATGCGGTGCAGCACAGGGATAGCCACCCCGGACTGCACCGTGACGCTGTCCGCCGTCAGGGCGGCGACAAAGCTGCAGCAGCGCGCCCGGACAAGCGCCACCAGCGCCGCCCAAATAACGCAAAAGACCGCGCCCGCCCACACGCTTTGCCAGAAGGCAAAAGGTGCACAGACCAGCCCGGGCACAGCTGCCCAGACGCAGAGCACCCGGCGGGCGCGGGGCGGCAGCACCAGCGCGGTGCGCAGCAGCTCCTGCTCGCTCATTTGTGGGAGGAAAGACCCCATGCATCCATCAGCAGATGCAGGGTGTCGTCCTGTGTCAGGCAGAGCAGCCGGTCCCACGGCAGCAGCACCGTGCTGCCGTGAGGGATGATGAACTCGGTATCCCGGGTGATGCTGACCAGAATGGCATCGCCGGGAATGGGGATCTCCTTGATCTCCTTGCCCGCGAACTGAAAGTCCTCCGGCAGCAGGATCTCGTTCAGGCTGGCAGTGCCGCCGCCCAGCGAGAGCAGCTGCCGGATGGTGTCGGTCTCGATCTCCCGCTCCAGAATATGGCTCAGGTTGTCGGTGCCGCACACAACGGTATCTACGCCCAGCGTGTGCAGGATGTCCCGGTTTTTGGGGTTGGAGGCGCGCGCCACGGTGCGGTTCACACCAAACTCCCGCTTGGCGATCTGGCAGGCCACCAGATTGGTCTCGTCGGTGTTGGTCACCGCCACAAAGGCGTCGCAGCTGGCCACGTCGGCGGTGCGCAGGGTGTCAAAGCTCAAGGAGTCGCCGCAGATGACCGGGATATCCAGCGTATCCGCAAGGGTGCGGCACAGCGCCTCCTGCGGCTCGATGATGGTCACCTTATGGTGGTGGGACAGCAGGCTTTGGGCAAGATACATTCCCACCCGGCCGCCGCCGGCAATACAAACTTTCATATCGTTACCTCATTATACGGTCTGTAAAGCAAAAACAGGCTGTTTTACTTGGAAAGTGCCCGGAACACCGCCTGCTCAGTCAGCACGGTGGGGCAGATGGTCTCCAGCTCGTAGGCCTTGTGGTATAAAATTTGCAGATGCGGGTCGGACACCCGGCAGATGACTTTATCCCGGCGGAAGATGTTCTTTGCCAGCTGCGCCGCCATCAGGTTCACCGAGTCCTCCTCGGTCACCGCCGCCACGGCGTCGCAGTTCTCCACGCCGCCCCGGCGCAGGGTGTCCGGGTCGGTAGGGTCGCCCACAAGGGCAGTGCCGTGAAAGGTATAATCGTCAAAGGCATCCAGACGCTTGAGCTGCTCGGGGTCCTTTTCCACCACCGAGATATCATGGCCGATGCGCTCCAGATCGCGGATCAGCGCCGCACCCACCTGATCGCAGCCGATCACCAGTATGTTCATGAAGGTTCACCTCGTTGTTCTCAGTGCTTTCAGCGCCGGGCGCAGAAAGCGGACAGACTTCTTATTTTTATAGTATAGCACATTTCCCAGGGCAGATAAATACAGCGCCCGGGGGAAAATTTCTATAATCTGTATGCACAGGGGCTCATAGTATGGTATACTGGAACTGCTTTTGAAAAAACTACGCATCCAACCGGGTGCTGCAGGAGGGATTTATTACGTTTTTCGAGATCATCAAAGCGATCCTGATGGGTATCGTGGAGGGCATTACCGAGTGGCTGCCCATCTCCTCCACCGGTCACATGATCCTTGTGGAGCAGGTCGTCAAGTTCAATGCCAGTGAAGAGTTCATGTCCATGTTCCGGGTGGTCATCCAGCTGGGTGCCATTCTGGCCGTGGTGGTGCTGTTCTGGAATAAGCTGTGGCCTTTCGGGCTGCGGCAGGGCAAGGTCATCTCCAAGCCCAGCGTGTGGAACCTGTGGTTCAAGGTGGTAGCCGCCACCCTGCCGGTGCTGGTCATCAGCCCGCTGGACGATTGGATGGAGGAGCACTTCTATAACTACATCACCGTAGCCGCCATGCTGATTTTGTACGGCGTGCTCTTCCTTGTGGTGGAGAACCGCCGCACCACGCCCCGGGTCACAAAGCTGGAACAGATCAGCTACCGGGACGCTTTGCTTATCGGCGTGTGGCAGTGCCTTGCCATCATCCCCGGCACCTCCCGCTCCGGCGCTACCATCGTGGGCGGTCTGCTGCTGGGGCTCTCCCGCGCCTGCGTGGCAGAGTTTACCTTCTATCTGGCCATCCCGGTCATGGCGGGTGCATCCCTGCTCAAGGTGGTCAAGTTCGCGGTTTCCGGCGTATCCATCACCGGCACCGAGATCGCCGTGCTGCTGGTGGGCTGTGTTGTGGCCTTTGTGGTCAGCCTTGCAGCTATCCGCTTCCTGATGGATTACGTCAAGCGCCACGACTTCAAGTTCTTCGGCATCTATCGCATCGTGCTGGGTGCCATCGTGCTGGCTGTGGCAGCCATCACCGCGCTGGCATAAGATATGATAAAACAAGGGGCTGTTGCTTGCGCAACAGCCCCTGTTTTTTAGGATCAAAATCTTACTCTTCCGCTTTTTTCACCTTTACGCGCCACTTGTGGGACATATACTCCGAGCGCAGCTTGTTGGTGACGAAGGTCTGGCTGCTGTACAGGCCGTGGTGGCCGGAGAGCATATAGCAGATGCCGCAGCCCAGCGCGATGAGTTCCAGCCCGGCGCCGCTGAACAGCTCAAAGCCCAGCAGGATGGAGGGGATCAGGGCGTTGGTGGCACCGCAGAAGATGGACACCAGCCCCACCGCCGCCGCAAACCCGGCGGGCAGACCCAGCAGCGGGCCGACCACGCAGCCGAAGGTAGCGCCCACAAAAAAGCTGGGCACTACCTCGCCGCCCTTGAACCCGCAGGCAAGGGTCAGCGCGGTGAGGAAGATCTTGCACAGAAAATCCCACGGCAGCGCCTGTCCCTGCTCCACGGCAGCAACGATAACGCTCATGCCCGCGCCGTTATACCGCCCCACGCCGAACAGATAGGAAAAGCCGATGACCAGCACGCCGCCCGCAAAGACCCGCACCCACGGGTTCGGGAGAAGCTTTGGCACGGTGTGCTCCATGAAGTGGAGCGTGTAGCAGAACAGGCGGGAAACGGCAGCGCAGGCCACACCCAGCAGGATGACCAGCAGGGCAGTCCGGACATTCAGCTCCGGCGCGGTGAGGGCAAAGTGGGTGGGCGCGATGCCAAAGACCAGCGAGCAGCCGTAGGCGATCAGGGCAGAGGTAAAGGCGGGGACAAAGGCAGCGGTAAAGGTCAGGCCCACATCCTCCACCATCATAGCAAAGCAGGCCGCCGCCAGCGGGGTGCCGAACAAGGCAGAGAAGAACGCAGCCATGCCGCTGATGGTGGCGGTGCGGCGGTCGTGGTCCTTGAGCCGCAGCAGGGTGCCGAGGTTCCAGCCGATGCTGCCGCCCATCTGCAATGCAGCGCCCTCGCGGCCGGCAGAGCCGCCGCACAGGTGGGTGAGCACCGTACCCAGAAAGATGGCGGGCACCAGCAGAATGCTGACCGGCTCGCCGCTCTGCACGGCGCGCAGAACGTTGTTGGTGCCCACGCCCTCGCACTTTGTTACCTTATAAAGGGCAGTGATGAGCAGACCTGCCACAGGCAAAAGGAACAGCAGCCAGGGCTGCGCGGCGCGCAGCTCGGTGGCGTGCTCGACAGCAAGGTGGAACAAGGTGCCCAGAAAGCCGCAGAGCAGACCCATGGGAACCGCCAGAAAGAACCATTGCAGCGCCACCCGCAGGGCGGCGTTGGCTTCGTGCCGGAATGTATCAAAATCGTTCATAGACATAACTCCTATATATACACATCCGTTCCGTTTTTCGGAACCGATATAAAATAACACCGCAGGGCTGGGCTGTCAACCCCAAAATGGGCAGAGCTACGGGAATCAATTTTCCGACTGAAGGCTTCCCCCGGTCGGGGGAAGCTGTCACCGCAGGTGACTGATGAGGGCGCAGGCAAGCAGCAGCTTACGGGAAATTACCCCTCATCCGGCGCTGCGCGCCACCTTCCCCCCAAGGGGTGAAGGCTTCTGTTCCTCCGGGTAAAGCTGCAATAATTGATTCCTGTGGCTCTGTTCTTTTTCCTGTTTACACCGCTCGCCCGGGTGTGCTATACTGAACAAAAGAGAGACCGCGCGGCAGACGCCGCCGGAAGGATATGGAGGAAAAACACCATGGAAGCATCCAAAGTCTACTATACGGATTTCCGCTGTCCGGTGGGCACCAGCCTGCTGGAAAAGCTGCGCCGGGTGTGCATTGCCGCCGGCATCAGGGACATCGACATGGATGGCAGATTCGTGGCCATCAAGATGCACTTCGGCGAGCTGGGCAATCTGGCGTTTCTGCGCCCCAACTACGCCAAGGTGGTGGCAGACCTGTGCAAGGAGCAGGGCGGTATGCCTTTCCTGACCGACTGCAACACCCTATACCCGGGCAGCCGCAAGAACGCGCTGGAGCATTTGAACTGCGCCCAGCTGAACGGCTTCTGGCCCATGACCACCGGCTGTCAGGTACTTATCGCCGACGGTCTGCGCGGTACGGATGAGGTGGAAGTGCCGGTGCCGAACGGCGAGTACTGCAAGACCGCCAAGATCGGCCGCGCCATCATGGATGCGGACGTGTTCATCAGCCTGAACCACTTCAAGGGACACGAGGCTACCGGCTTCGGCGGCGCGCTCAAGAACATCGGCATGGGCTGCGGCTCCCGCGCGGGCAAGATGGAGCAGCACGCTGCCGGCAAGCCCGCCGTGCAGGAAGGGCTGTGCCGCGGCTGCCACCGCTGCGCCAAGGAGTGCGGCTCGGACGCCATTACTTACAATGCTGAAAACAAGGCGGTCATCGACTACGACAAGTGCAAGGGCTGCGGCCGCTGCATCGGTGCGTGCAGCTTTGACGCCATCTATTCTCCCAACGACTGTGCCAACGAGCTGCTGGACCGCAAGATGGCGGAGTACGCCGCCGCAGTCTGCGCAGGCCGCCCCTGCTTCCACATTTCTCTGGTGCAGGACATCAGCCCTAACTGCGACTGCCACGGCGAGAACGATGCACCCATTCTGCCGGATATCGGCATCTTTGCATCCTTCGACCCGGTGGCGCTGGATCAGGCCTGCGTGGATGCCTGCCTGAACGCCGCCCCGCTGCCCAACAGCCAGCTGAGCACGAACCTTGCAAAGCCGGGCTGGAACTGCTACCACGACAACTTCAAGGACTCCAACCCCAACATCGAGTGGAAGGCCACCCTTGAGCAGGCCGAGAAGGTGGGCATGGGCACCCGCCAGTATGTGCTGAAAAAGGTATAAAAATCAGAAACAGAAGGGATGCTGCACATGGTCAGCATCCTCGCCCTCTCAGCCATCGCTTCGCGATGCCAGATTCCCCCTTTTGTCGCTGCGCGACATCTTCCCCCAGCCGGGGGAAGTCGGCCCTCAAAGTGGGAGCCCTTGGCAGTCCACGCAGACTTCATCTTTCTGCCAAGGTCTCTCCCTTTGGGAGAGGTGTCACCGTAGGTGACGGAGAGGGCGAGCCCGCTAAAGAAAAAGCATCTGCAACAAAATCGCTGATTCTGAAATTCAGAAGCGATGGTTGCAGATGCTTTTTTGTTTTATTAAGCTTCGCCGTTCGTCTCCGGCACAATGCCGTCCAGCACGGTCTGCAGCGCCTGCCAGTTTTTCAGGGTGCAGCCGGGCAGGGTGTCAGCGTCCAGCCCTGCGTCCGCAATGCGTTCGGTCATGCTGTCCTTGTCGCTGAGCAGGTCCAGCGCCGCGTCCTTGATCATCGGCCAAGCCTCGGCAAAGCCCTCCTGCTCGTTATCGGTCAGGCCGTCGTACCAGCTGTAAAAGGCCTCCTGAATGGCCTTCGGGGAGCGGGTAGACATCCGTGCGTCCTCGGCCCAGTGCAGCAGCGATGCCGCCGCGATGACCGATTTCAAGGAGCAGCCGGATACGCCGGGCCCCCAGCCCAGACAGGGCGCAAAGGCGTTTTCCGTGCCGGTGATGGAGAACACCGAGTTCTCGTCAAAGTTGCCGGGGTTCAGCTCTCCGGTGTTGGCCTCTGTGGTGGAGGAGGGCAGCTCACTGCTGCTGGAAGCGGATGCGCTGTCCGAAGCGGGCGCAGCGCTGGATGCGGGGCTGCTTGCAGAGCCGCCGCAGGCTGCCAGCAGACAGCCCAGCAAAGCGGCGCACAGCAGCAGCGCAAGGGGACGGATATATTTTGATCTCATAAGAAAAACCTCCGTAACTGGTGCCCCGGCAAGCCGCCGGAGCGATGCGGAACCTACACCCTAAGTATACGTTCTGCGCACGGCGTTGTCAATCGTTCCGCGCAGGACGAATTTCAAGCAGCACCTGTGCAGGATATACAAAAATTCAGCTTGAATTTCGGGCAGTTCAACACATTGACATTTTCCGCGCTGGCTCGTATAATCAAAGCAGACAAGTGAATTTATCAGTGCGTGTAACTGTTCGATCAGGCATGAGCATCAGAGGGAAGGCGGCAACGGCATCCCTTTGGTTCTTGTGCCCTTTTTCTTTTTCACAAAAGCTGCGGCATGGAAGCGGAGGAGTGCGGCGATGCAGGCTGTAAAGGTATTCAACAACAATGCGGTGTCGGTGGTCATGCCGGACGGCAGGGAAGCCATTCTCGTGGGCAACGGGCTTGGGTTTGGCCGCCGCCCGGGGGACGTGATCGACAAAAGCCGCGTTTCCAAGGTGTACTATGTGCAGAACGAGCTGCAGACCAAGTTCCTCAAGATGCTGGATAACGTCACCCCGCAGGTGATGCAGGCCGCCGAGCGCATCTCGCTGGCGGCAGAGGAGCAGGGCATCCTGCTCAGCAGCAAAAGCACCATCTCGCTGGTGGATCACATCAGTTTTGCGCTGGAACGTGTGGAAAAGGGCACCTTTCTGCCCAACCTCATGCTCTCGGAGACCCGGATGCTGTACCCGAAGGAGTACGCAGTGGGGCAAAGGGCGCTGGAACTTGTCCGGCAGTTCTGCGACGTACAGCTGCCGGAGGACGAAGCGGGCTACATTGCCCTGCATCTGGTAGCCGGTGCGGCGGACGGCGCGCTGGCCTACGATACCGTAAAGTTCGTCAAGGCGGTCAAGGAGATCATCTGCGATACCTATCACTGCACCTTTGAGGAAGAAAGCCTTGAGACTACCCGCCTGACCGTACACCTCAAGTTTCTGGCGGCGCGCATCCTGCGGCACACTCCTTGGCAGGACGCCGGGCTGGAATCCATGTACACGGTGCTTTTGCAGCGCGACAGCCGCAACGAGGTGTGCTTACAGCGCATCAATGCCTATCTGCGGCAGGAATTTGATTACGAGCTGGATCATCAGGAGCAGGTCTATCTGCTCATCCACCTGACCAAGATCGTAAGGTGTATCTGAAAACAAAGAAAATAACGAATATTTCGCAAGCACAAGCGGGATTTAAGGCAAAGAGCCGCAGGAATCCTTTGTGGATTTCAAGGCTGTTTAACGCAAAATCCGGCTGTGCTTGTAGA
>ENA-UESE01002577-UESE01002577.1-human-gut-metagenome-genome-assembly--contig:-NODE-2577-length-10314-cov-2.529745_pt1 | contig 10314 bp, 7 predicted proteins | sample MGYA00242995_ERZ507996 | MGnify/ENA primary metagenome ERZ507996 (study PRJEB26167, sample SAMN06115489) | human gut metagenome | host: Homo sapiens | place: China:Sichuan | collected 2015-04-15... | reverse complement strand
CCAGCTCGCCGAGCGTGGCAATGGCGCGTTCGAGATCGCTCGATGCGACATCTGCGCCCATGCCGCTCCTCACGGCGTGGATCGCGTCGCCGACACAGGTGCGCGCCTCGGTGAGCGCGGCAAACTGGCGGGCATTGGTGACCACGGCGCCGTTCGACGTCTCGATCGCGCCGACCGAGAAGAGATCCTCCACGGTCTCCCGCAGGCAATCCAGCCCTTCCCCGCTCTTTGCGCTGATCTCGATGACCGCGCAGAACAGTGCGCGGTAGCGCGCGGGGATTGTGAACACACCGCACTTGACGTCCAGCTTGTTGAGAAGCGCGAGCTTCGGCGCGCCGATGCCGGAGAGCAGCTCGCACAGGGCGGCATCCTCGTCCGAAAAGGGCTGCGATGCGTCAAACAGGCAGAAGACCAGCTCCGCGCCGCGCACGCGGGTCTCCGCACGGGCAACGCCGATCTTTTCCACCTCGTCCGCCGCGCCGTGTATGCCCGCCGTGTCAACCAGGTGCAGCATCACGCGCCCGAGCGGCAGATCGCGCTCCAGTGTGTCACGCGTCGTCCCCGCGATCGGCGTGACAATGGCGGCATCCTCCCCGGCAAGCGCGTTGTACAGCGAGCTTTTGCCGCGGTTCGGCGCGCCGCAGATGACCGTGTTGATGCCCTCAAAGATCGCGCTGCCCGCCCGATAGGTCGAGGCGAGCGCCTCCAGTCTGCGCAGGACGGCAGCGGCGCGGTCGGCAAATTCGTCGTCGCTGATCTCGCCGAGATCCTCGTCCGGATAATCAATGCGGGCGTAGACCGCGCCGCAAAGCGCGATCAGCTCTTTTTCCGCTTCTTCCAGCTTCTCGCTGAGCGCGCCGCGCCGCTGTGCCGCCGCGATCTCAAGCTGTGTGTCGCTTCTCGCATCGAGGATCTCCGCGATCGCCTCCGCCTTCGTCAGCGACAGCTTGCCTCCGACAAACGCGCGGCGGGTGAACTCGCCCGCAGCGGCGGGAACGGCGCCCGCGGCAAAGACCGCCTCCAGCACCCGCTGGGTGACCAGCATGCCGCCGTGGCAGCTGATCTCCACCATATCCTCACCGGTGTAGGAATGCGGCGCGCGGAAGAGCGTGCAGAGTCCGTCGTCGATCACCTTGCCGCCCGAAACGATATCGCCGAAATAAGCGCGGCGCGCCTCAAGCTCGCCGATGCTTTTCCCGCACTTCGGAAAAAAGCAGCGACCTGCGACAGCCGCTGCTTCCTCTCCCGATATGCGGATCAGTGCCACGCCGCCCTTACCGCGCGGCGTGGAGACGGCGGCGATGGTGGAGGAAAACAAAGTTTCCGTTTGCATAGCCTTGCTCCGTATTCTGAAAAATTATTCTGCGTCGCCTTTGGCCGGCGCTGCTGCCTCGGCAGGCGCGATTTCGACAGGGGTGCTCTCCGTGTCCGCATTTTCCATCGGCGCACGCTCGGTGCGGCGCGGACGGCGGTTTCCGTCACGGCGATCACCGCGGCGGCGGTCATTCGGGCGCGGCAGTCTGCCCATGCCCTTTTCGGTCAGGAAAATGACGACCTTGCGGTTGGAATCCGAGCCGATCGAGTTGGTCGAAACGCCCTCGATATTCTGGATCTCGGCATGAATGATGCGGCGCTCATAGGGGTTCATCGGCTCGAGCATGACGCTTCTGCCGTACTTCTGCACCTTCTCCGCCTGTCTGCGGGCAAGCTCGCGGAGCTTTTCCTCGCGGCGGGCGCGATAACCCGCGACATCCACCGTGATGCGCTCGTGATCGTCCTTGCCCTCGGCGCGGTTTGCCGCGAGGTTGGCAAGATACTGCAGCGCGTCCAGCGTTTCGCCGTGGTGACCGATCAGCACGGACGCATCCTTGCCGTCGATCGTGATGCAGCTGGCGTTCTCCTCGTCAGTGCCGACCGTGGCTTCCACTTCAATTTCAAGGTTCTTGATGAGCGTCTCAACGAAGGAGACGGCTGCCTTCAGCTCCGCCTCGGTGGTGGGCGTCTTCGGCTTCTTCGGCTTCGGTTCACTCTGTGCCGGTGCGGGCGCTTTCTCGGTGCGCGGCTTTGCCGGGCGGGGTTCCTTCCGTTCGGGTCTGTCGGTGCGCGGTGCGCGCTCCGTGCGGGGCACTGCCTTTGCCTCCGGCTTTGCCGCAGGCGCGGGCGCGGGTGCGGGCTTGGCTTCCGCCTTTGCCTCGGGCTTTGACTCCGCCTTCGGCGCGGGCTTTTTCTCTTCCTTCGCCTCGATGAAGGCGACAACCTTGGCAGGCTGCGCGCCGAGACCGAAGAGACCGCCCTTCTTGCCGACGCTGACGACCTTCCATTCGGTGCCGTCGAGATCGCTGACACAGAGTTTTGCCTTCAGCGCATCGATCGCCTCGTTGATCGTTTTGCCGGTTGCGTAGATTTCGGTAACCATATCTGTATATCCGGACGTCTCCGTCCGCCTTTCTCGTAATTACTTTTTGTCGCTTTCGTCCTTCAGTTTCGGCGCTTTTTTGTCGCTCTCGTCCTTGACGGGAACCTTTTCGCCGTTCAGCAGCGGCTGGGACGTGCCCTTTGCGCCGTCCTTCGGGGCATCGGGCAGGTTCTCGTAGTCCTCGTCGTCGATGTGGTGGAGCGAACGGACGCGGGGCAGGTCGGCACGCTTCGTGTCATAGCCCTTTGCCTTCATTTCCTTCTTGGCGCGCTCATAATCCTTCTCGGTCAGCACCGGGATAGGCATAGCCTTGGCGAGGATGACCGTCTGTGCAAAGGAAAGAATGTTCTGATAGATCCAGTACAGACCGATTGCAAGCGGGAACGTGAAGCAGAAAAACAGCGAGAGCAGCGGCATGGACCAGTCCATCATCTGCGTGCTGCATCCGTTTGCGCCCTGCTGTTCCTGCATCGCCTGCGACTGATAGGTGAACTTGCGGGTCAGCTTCATCGTGAGCACCTGCGAGAAGAAGCAGATGAGCGGGATGAGCGCATAGAGAATGACGTTGACGATCGTGGGCGTGGCGTCGCCGAAGATCGTCATGCCAGTCTTGCCGATGAAGTTGTTCCAGACGAGCATCGGGGTCATCGACAGATCAAGCCCGAGGAAATTGAAGTTCGGCAGGTTGGCAAGTGCGGGCAGTGATGCCTTGAGGTCTGCGGGGATCTGTGCGATCATGCTGATCTGGTCGATCTTGCCGATGTTCTCAAGCGTGACGGCAGCATTGCCGATGGTATAGCCGATCTGATTTGCCAGCTCGACGATCGCATCTTTGCTCATCTGGCAGATATAAGTCAGCGGGTTGCGGATGATCTGATACAGAATCACGATGAAGACCATCTGAATGAGCAGCGGCAGGCAGCCGCCGAGCGGGCTTGCGTTCTCCTTCTGCTGCAGCTCCAGCAGCTCCTGCTGCATCTTTTGCTGGGTGGCGCGATCGGTGCGCCCGGCATATTTGTCTCTGATGACCGCCTCCTTCGGGCGGAGCGATGCCATCTTGATCTGGTTCTTCTGCTGCTTGATGCCGACCGGGATGAAGATCACCTTGATCAGAATCGCAAACAGCAGGAGCGACAGCGCATAGGAATGCGTGAAACCGTCAAACCAGCGCATGATATACGCAAAGGGGATGTTGATAAATTCCATGTTTCAACCGCCGCACAAGCGGCGTCCTTTCATTGCTTGTCCTTGTTTTCGTCAGTTTCCCCGTCCGGTTGTTTGGAGAATGGGCGAAATCCTTTGTCGGGCACCGGATCATAGCCGCCGCGGCAAAACGGATTGCAGCGGAGGATGCGGTACACGGTGAGGATCAGCCCACAGAAAAAGCCGCGTTTTTGAAACGCCTCAACGGCGTAGGCAGAACAGGTCGGACTGAACCTGCAACAACTTCTCTTATGCGGGGAAATATACTTCCGATACAGCTCGATGAGAAAAATGCAGAGATGCTTCATAAAAGACCGGTCTTGCGGAGCGCATATCGGAGATCGCGCTCGATGTCCTGTGTCTTTTTTCCGTCAATGCCCTCGCGTGCGACGATCACGACGAGGTGCCCCGTTTTCACGGGCGTAGCTGTATCAATGTTCCGGTATGCGTGCCGGATGATGCGTTTGGCACGGCTGCGCGCGACGGCGCCGCCGATGCGTTTGCCGACTGTGAGACCCACGCGGTTGATGTACTTCTTTTCGGGATTTGCCTTCATCAGCGCGTGCTTTTTGTAGTCGGGCAGGACATAGACGGCAACGGTCGATGTGACCGCCCGTGCCCCTTTCTTATATGCCTTGGAATACAGGTGGTTTTCGCAGATCGCGCGGTATTTCACGGGTCTACCCCTTCCGATTTGGTTTCGCTTGTCGTATCGAAAATATGCCGAATAATCAAAAACCCCGATAACCTCACAAAGAGTTATCGGAGATTTGAAACTCCCGTGGGGAGTGGAGCAGAGGTCAGCTCATCAATAGGTGAGTCTTGCTCTGCCCTTAGCGCGGCGTCTCTTGAGAACCTTTCTGCCGTCGGCAGTTCTCATTCTCTTTCTGAAGCCGTGTTCTTTTTTTCTCTGACGCTTTTTAGGCTGGTAAGTTCTGAGCATTTGGTTGCACCTCCTTGCAGTATTTCGGAAGCGGAAACTTCGCGTGTATTCACAATAAGACAATCTATATTATACGAAAACGAATATAGCTTGTCAAGTGTTTTTTGAAATTTAATTCGGTAGGGGTGTAATGCGGGGCTTGCGCTCACCATTCTATCTTCGCCTCCCCCCAGCAAAGGGAGTGTGTCCCGGAACGCAAGCGTTCCTAATGAGTTTCCCTTGCGGGAAACATCATCGCCGACGGAGGGATTGTTACAATGCCAAGGAACAACCCCTCAGTCACCTACGGCTCAGGATGTTTTCCCTCCGGGAAAACTCCGCGAGACGCTTTGCGTCTCGTACAGCTCACCCCTTGCACAAGGGAGCCGAATGCCGCGCCGCATCACATTTCCTACCTATTTTTGTTTTACTTCTTCAGCATATCACCGAGGATGGTGCGCGCTGCCGCGAGGGCTTCTTCCACCTTCGAGACATCCGCGCCGCCCGCCATGGCGCCGTCCGGGCGTCCGCCGCCACGGCCGCCGGTGATCTGCGCGACTGCGCCCACGAGCTTGCCTGCGTGCACGCCGCGCTTGACTGCATCCGCGCCCGCGCAAGCCGCAAAGTTCAGCTTGCCGCCGTCTACCGCCGCGATGACCGCGACCGCCGCCGGGCGATTTGCCTTGATCTCATCGCACAGCGTGCGCGCGCTCTGCGCATTGCCGTCGATCTTTGCCGCCGTCAGCTCAATGCCGTCCACAACGGTCGTGCTGTCGGCAAGCGATGCAAGCACATTCTGCGACAGCTTGGCATTGGCGGCATCCAGCTCGCGATGCAGCTGCTTGATCTCATTTTGGAGCGCTGCCGCGCGATGTGCGATCTCGGCAGGTGCGCTCTTCAGTTCGGCTGCGGCGTCTGCCGTGAGCTGCTCGCTCTCGCGCAGCAGTTCCAGCACGCCGAGACCGGTTGCGCCCTCGATACGGCGAACGCCCGCCGCGACCGAAGACTCGGAAATGATCTTGAACAGACCCGCTTTTGCGGTGTTGTCGAGATGCGTACCGCCGCAAAGCTCGGTCGAGAAGTCGCCCATTTTGACCATGCGGACCTTATCGCCGTACTTTTCGCCGAACAGCGCCATCGCGCCCGCCTTCTTCGCACTCTCCGGGTCGGTCACCGTGGTGACGACCGGCACGCCCGCAAGGATGTGCGCATTGACCAGTGCCTCAACCTTTGCAAGTTCGTCCTTCGTCAGCGCGGAGAAATGTGTGAAGTCGAAACGGCAGCGGTGCTCGTCCACATAGGAACCTGCCTGCTCAACATGGCTGCCGAGCACCTCGCGCAGCGCCGCCTGCAAGAGGTGCGCGGTGGAGTGGTTGCGCTTGATGGCGTCGCGGCGCGCGACGTCGATCGCAGCGTGCACGGTCTCGCCCTTATTGAGAACGCCGCTCTCCATCCGGCAGAGATGGATGTAGACGCCATCGGTCTTTTTGGTATCCAGCACGGTCGCCTCGGCATGCGCGGTGCGGATCACGCCTGTGTCGCCGACCTGACCGCCGCCCTCGCCGTAGAACGGCGTCTTGTCGAGGATGAGGCTGAATTCGCCCTCGCTGACGCATTCCTCGGCTTCATTGTCGCAGAGGATCGTCACGATCTTTGCATCCGCCTCGGTGTCGGTGTAGCCGACAAACTCGGTGCGGGGCAGATCGGCGAGCAGGGTCTTCGAGGACTCGGACCAGCCGCCGATGTTCTTGCGGCGCTCGCGGGAACGCTGCTTCTGCTCGGCAAGCAGCTTGTCAAAGGTCTCTTCGTCGAGCGTATAGCCGCGCTCGCCCGCGATCTCGCGCACGAGGTCGATCGGGAAGCCGAAGGTGTCATACAGCTTGAAGACATCCGCACCGGGAATCGTCTTTTCGCCCTTGGCGTCCGCCTTTTCGGTCAGGGCGTTCAGGATGTCGAGACCCGCGTCGATGGTGGCGTCAAAGCGCTCCTCCTCCATTGCGATGACCTTTTTGATATAGGCGCGCTTTTCGCCGAGCTCGGGATATGCCGTGATATTCTGCTCGATCACGACCTCGCAGAGGTCGGAGAGGAAGGCATGCGTGATGCCGAGCAGCTTTGCATGGCGCGCGGCACGGCGCAGGATGCGGCGCAGGACGTAGCCGCGCCCCTCGTTGGAGGGGATGACGCCGTCCGAGATCATGAACGTTGCGGTGCGGATGTGGTCGGTGACGACACGGATGGAAATATCCTTATTTTTATCCTCGCCGTATTTCACGCCTGCGATGTCGCAGACCGTGTCGAGGATCTTGCGCACGGTGTCCACCTCAAAGAGGTTGTCCACGCCCTGCATGACGCAGGCAAGGCGTTCAAGACCCATGCCGGTGTCGATGTTCTTCTGCTTGAGCTCGGTGTAATTGCCCTTGCCGTCGTTGTTGAACTGAGAGAAGACGTTGTTCCAGATTTCCATGAAGCGGTCGCAGTCGCAGCCCGGCTTGCAGTCGGGGCTGCCGCAGCCGTACTTCTCGCCGCGGTCAAAATAGATCTCGGAGCAAGGACCGCAGGGACCGCTGCCGTGCTCCCAGAAGTTGTCCTCCTTGCCGAGGCGGGTCACGCGCACAGCGGGCACGCCGACCTTTTTCGTCCAGATGTCAAACGCCTCTTCGTCGTTCTCATAGATCGACGGATAGAGCAGCTCTTCCGGGATCTCCAGCGTCTTCGTGAGAAATTCCCAAGCCCACGGGATCGCCTCTTCCTTGAAGTAGTCGCCGAAGGAGAAGTTGCCCAGCATCTCAAAATACGTGCCGTGGCGTGCAGTGTGACCGACGCGCTCGAGGTCGGGCGTGCGGATGCACTTCTGGCAGGTGGTGACGCGGCGGCGCGGAGGCACTTCCTCGCCGGTGAAGAACTTCTTCATCGGCGCCATGCCCGAGTTGATCAGCAGGAGCGATTTGTCGCCCTGCGGCACGAGCGGAAAGCTCGGCAGGCGGAGATGTCCCTTCGACTCAAAGAACGAAAGATACTTTTCGCGCAGGTCGTTAAGCGATGTCCATTTCATGGCGGTTTCCAGTCCTTTTATTTATATAAAAATTCATTATCGCAAAAAATGATCCAAAATATTATAGCACCGTATATAGAAGATGTCAATGTTATCACGAAAAAAAGCGGAGCGACGCCGTGTCGCTCCGCTTTTACCGTCGTGCGCCGCCTGCGCACTCACCTTGTCAGGGTTGCCGTGGCGGTATCACCGTCCCATTCGACAGCCGCGCCGAGCGCGTCGGCAATGGCGCGCACAGGCAGATAGGTGCGCCCGCCCTCGATGAAGGCGGCGGTGTCGAGCGGCACGGCATTGCCGTTCACGAAGATCTGCCCCGCCCCGATCTGCACGGTGATGACCGTATCGCCTGCCGCCACGGTTGCCGTGGCGGTATCGCCGTTCCAGCCGACCGCCGCGCCGAACGCCTCGGCGACAAAACGGATGGGCAGCATCATGCGCCCGCCGCGGGAAAGCGGCGCGGTATCCAGCGTGACGGCGGCGTCATTCCGCGTTGCCGCCGTGCTGCCGAGCGTCAGCGTCACTTTGGTTTCGGTCACCGCCGCAGGCATTTCCGCCGTGCCGGACGGCACGGGCTGCGGCGTGGAGGACGGTCCCGCCGTCACCAACACATCCGGTCCGCCGTCCGGGTTCGGCACGAATTTCAGCCGGTCAATGCAGGTCATGCGCGGCGAGACCGTACCGATCGCATTGTGCTGATGGTAGACAAGGTACAGTTCTTTTCCGTCCGGTGAGGGCATGATCACCGCGTCGCCCGGTCCGTCCACCGCCGCATTGTAGACGAGAAACGGGTTGTATTCGTACTTTTCATACGGTCCGTAAATGCTCTTCGAGACCGCATAGCTCTGCCCGTAATGCAGCTTGTAGCTGCCGACGGCATAGATCATATAGTAATAGTCGCCGTGCTTCCACGGCACGCCGCCCTCAACCGTGCGCCCCCTGCCGTTGACCTCATAGGCGGTCTGCGGATAGAGGATCATCTTGCAGGTCTCGGGTTTCGGCGTGATCACGCCGTCCTTCACCGCGACCTCCTCGATATACAGGTTGGAGCCGAAATCAAAGCGGCAGAGCGTGACATAGACCTTGCCGTCGTCGTCCACAAACGGATGCCCGCCGATCTCGTGGACATCGTGCAGCATCGTGCACCCCTCAAACGGACCGAGCGGCGACTTTGCGCTGGCGTAGAACAGCCGCGCGCTCTGCTCGGTGTCGTTGTTCCACGCCTGGAACAGCAGATAGAACATGCCGTCGTAGTAAAAGACGTTCGGGCTCATGAAGTGGTACTTGCTGCTCCACCCCTTCTGCCATGTGTAGATGCCGCCCCGCTCCGTCCAGTTGACCATGTCCGTGGAGGTGTAGACGACAAACGGAGCATCGCCGACAACCTTGCGGATATAGAGGTAATACACGCCGTCGTAATAGAGCACATCCGGGTCTGCGCCGTAGCAGACCGGGTTGACGAAGGTCGCCCCCGCATATGCCTCACCCGCGCCGGTCACGGTGAAATTCTTCGTCGCGCCGCCCTCGCAGAGGACGCCGAAGCGCCCGGCGACCGCGCCCTTCCGTTCCAGCTCGATCAGCGGGTAGAGGTCGTCGTTCACCTCGTAGCAGTCATACCAGACGGAAACGACTTCATCCCGCACGCGGGCGCGCAGGCGGCAGAAATCGTCCGTGACCGGCACATGCCGCTCGCCGAGCCAGGTGAACGCGCCGTCACGGATGGCATAGAGCACGACCGTCTCCTCCGCGCGGTTTACCTCGGCGGCGAACCCGTTTTGCGCGTCGCGCATTCCGAAATAAAGGAGCATGCGGCTGCCGCAGCGGATATCCGCCGCAAAGTCGGCGGCACTGCCGAAGTCCGCGTCCGAGAGGACCGTACCGGCGGTGAGCGCACCGTCGGTCACGGCGGCATCTGCCGAGGCGGCAAACGCAAGCCCCGACAGCGTGACGCTGCCGTCAAGTGCGGGGATAACGTCGTCTTCAAAGACGCTGATGCGAAAATTGTCGAAAACGCCCTTTGCCGCATAGGCACGGCGAATGCCCACCGTGTCCGAAAACGCGGTGTAGATCCTCTCGCTTTCGGTCGTCTGTAAGCAGTAGGTCATGGCAAACAGCTCGCGCGAGCCGTCCTGCGGCTTGATCGTGAACAGGATCTCGCCCTTTGCGGGATCGACCACGGCGCACAGATGCACGTCCTTGTCGTCAAAGGTGTCAAGCCCGGTGCGCAGCGTGTCGCCCCAGCCGCCCTTTTCGTTGAAGTAGGCGAACATGCCCTTCGTGCCGCTGGCGGCAACCGACGCCGTATAGCCGAAAAAATAGGACGGCGTCGGCGAGAGTCCCTCGCCCTCCGCGCCGATCAGCAGCCCGCCCATGCCGCTCTGCCCGAGAAAATCCACTTCCAACTTGTACTTCTTACCGCGGTGCTCCGACGGGATCTTATAGGTCAGGCAGCCCGACGAGGATTTGCCCGCAGCAAGGTCGGCAGCGCCGTTTTTCACCGACCAGCTGCCGCGCACGGTGAAGTCGGAGAGGGCGGACGCATCGTCAAAGCCGTTCTCGTAGATAACGACCTCCCGCGCCGATGCCGCAAGGCACAGAAAAAGCGTGAGCGCCGCCGCGCACAAAAGTTTTGCAAACAGTTTCATGTCGGTTTCCTCCGTGTTTTCCTACCCTCATCATACCATCGCCCCGCCGACAAGTAAATACAAAAAATCCACCGTC
>ENA-UESE01002576-UESE01002576.1-human-gut-metagenome-genome-assembly--contig:-NODE-2576-length-10317-cov-3.182227_pt1 | contig 10317 bp, 6 predicted proteins | sample MGYA00242995_ERZ507996 | MGnify/ENA primary metagenome ERZ507996 (study PRJEB26167, sample SAMN06115489) | human gut metagenome | host: Homo sapiens | place: China:Sichuan | collected 2015-04-15... | reverse complement strand
GATCATCTCCGAGGCGTCTCCCCGGTCTTCCGCGATATCCACGCTGATTGTCAGTGACGCCACGCCGTTTAACGGAATCGTCTGATGAATGGTCAGAATGTTTCCGTGAAACTCGGCGATAATCTTCAGCACATCGGAAAGCAGTCCCGGCTCATCGTCCATCTGCAGAATAAACGTAATCGTTTTTCCTTTTGCATTGTCATGAAAAGGAAGAATATCATCTTTGTATTTATAGAAAGAGCTTCTGCTGATTCCCGCTTTTTCCGTTGCCTGCTGCACGGTAAGCTCCTGCATATCCATCAACCGTTTGGCCTCGATGACCTTCAAAAGGACCTCGGGAACCGCTTTTTCTTTGATTACATAGTACTTTGTTTTCTCTTCTCTCATGGCAATCCTCTACCTTTATACTCTTTCCAGGAAATACATTTGTTTTCACAGGAAAGATCGTATCATATTCCGACACAATACGCAAGGAATTTTTTCGAATCGGTTTTCAGAAGCCAATGCTTCCGCCGCCGTGACTGTTTCCGCTCGACGAAGTGTGAACGGTGCTTCCGCCGCCACCTCCGCCGCCAGAAACGCCTCCGCCGTGGTTTCCATCATCCTTCTGGATTTTGTGCATCGATACATGACGGTCGATCAGCACATCCCTGCGGTCTCTGATGTTTACGCGTTTCAGATCCGCATAGCTCTTTGCACCACGGTTTTTCTTTCGTCTGTAGCTCTTCCAGATTCCAAAATAAACAAGAATTCCTGTCGCAGCCGCTGCGATAACAGAAATAAGAGCTTCCGTGCTGTTGATTTTGCGGTAATGAATAATGGAACCGTCTTCTGTAATCAGATAGTCCGCATCGGAAACGCCTCGGTCGAAGCATTCCTGCGTCATCGTAATCATTTTTGCAAAGGTTCCCGCATAGTCGCCGTCTTTCGCGTAGCCCTGCGCCGCCTGCAGGATATCATCAATTTCCGCATCGGACATATAATACTGCATAATACCGGACGTCGAAATCACGATCTGGCGCTGTCCCATGTCGATAAGGAAGCAGACACCGTTTGGCTCTTTCGGATACTTTTTGTCATAAAAATCATCTGCAATCGCCTGACAGTCCTCGGAACCGCTGCTGCGCTCGGTCAGGATGACCATATGAATTTCCGTATTGTTCTCGAACTCCGCGCAGGATCTCTCGAGGTCCTGCTCCTCCGCATCGGAAAGAAGCGATGCATTGTCGTAGATATGCTGGGATTCGGCTTTTACGGTATTCACAGAAAAAATCCCGCACAGCAGAAGGGCCGCAAAAATCCCGAGCAGATATTGTCCTGCTTTTTTCATTCTTCTCATGCGAAATACCCTCCTATCAGCATCACAATCAGAACCAGAAGAGCACTCACAGCCGACGTCAGAAGGGCTCTCTTCCGCTCATAGGGAAAATCGCCGTTGATCGTTCCAGTCTGGCCGTTCATCGCGTAGTAATAAACCTTTCCGTCTTTTCCCGGATACGTCAGTGTCCAGACCGGAAACAGTACGTAACGCCAGTCCTCCCGCTTTGGAGAAAGCTTCATTTTCTCCTGCTCGAGGGAGAGATACTCGTTCGCCTCGTTCCGCATTGCGCCGCGCGCCATCGTCTCCAGTTCTTTTTTCAGTTCCGGTGCGATCTGCGCCTGTTCGATATCACGTTTTTCCGCCTGAAATCCGGAAAGATAGCCCATAGAAAACGGCTGCATCTCCTCCAGACGATAGGGCTGCACGCATTCGATCAGATCGCGGTCGGCCTTGTTCAGAGCGTTACGCGACAGACCGTCCACACGGACCTCTCCCTCCCGGCGGACATCGTAGATGCTGGTCTCTGTGTACTCCACATCACCGGTCTGCCAGACTCTCACCTTCCGGCCGCGCGCTATGTAATCCGTCTCAAAGTCTCCGCCGTAAATCCAGTACGGGAAATAGACACCTGTCATCTTCTGTACCTGACTCTTTTCGAAAAAATCCTTCGGAATAAAGTGTTTCTTCCGGGTAAATGACAAAAATTTCTCGATTGCCTGCTCCTTGCTGATTTTGAACGGCAGCACAAAATCCGGCATATATTCTCCCGAAAGCCGGCCGGAAAGCACCACCGGGTTGTGGCAGTAGAAACAGTATGTCGCTGCCGTCGTCGCATCGGTCACAATCTCGGCGCCGCAGTTCGGGCAGGTGTAGACAACTGCTTCGCCCTGCTCTGTTTCCCCTTTTGTTTCCTCCGTACTGCTTTCCTTCTGTGCATCGGATGCTTCCTGTGCACCGGCAGCATCGTCCTCCCCGTTCAGCGCTTCCGCTGCTTTCGGGTTCGCCTTTTCGGCTTCTTCCTGTGTAAACGAGGACAGGCAGTACTCGCATTTATACTTTCCGCTTGCCGGATCGAAGGTCAGATCGCCTCCGCAGTTCGGGCATTTGTATGTAATAACCTCCATATTCTATCCCTCCTTCCCCGGAGCCGCTGTTGTATTGGATGGTTATCTGTTTTCTTTTACTGTCTTGGTTTTCCGCAGTTCGAGCAGAACTTGCCGGTATTCTCCGTTCCGCATGCGCAGACCCATTTTCCTGCCGCTTCCGGTTTCGGGCTGCCACAGTTCGAACAGAATTTACCGCTGTTCTCGGTTCCACACTTGCCGCAGATCCACACCATCGGCTTTGCACTTCCGCAGTTTGAGCAGAAATTGCCGGTGTTCTCCGTTCCGCAGGAGCATTTCCATACGCCTTTTGCAGCTTCCTGCTGTGCCTTGGCTGCCGCCTGCTGCTGCATCTGCTGCTGATTCGAAGCGGACGCCGATGCAAACGAGGAACCGAAGGCATTCATGCCCATCTGAACACCCATAAAGCCGTTCATGGCTCCGTTTGGGTTGGCTGCTGCTTTCTCCATACTGCGTGCCATCGCTCCCTGTACATAGCCCTCACGGATCGATGGATCAGACATCATCGCACCTTCGTTGCGCATCTGGATCAGTTTCTGGGAAGCTTCATCGTAGGAAAGGCTTGCGATTGCCACGGACTGGATCTCCATGCCGCGCATTGCCCGCCAGCTCTCATCCATCGCATCTGCCATGTAGCGGGACAGCTCGGCGCTCTTGGATGCTGCGAACGAAATGCGGATGCCGTCGGCTGCCATCTGATTGATCGAGGACTGCAGGCCCTCTAAAAATTCGTTCATATACTGCTCGTTGATATCCTCGATCTCTACGCGGGATGCGTTTCTCGGCACAGCCTCTGCGTAGAAGCGGAGCGGATCGATGATGCGGATGGAATAGGAACCGTGTGCCCGAAGGAACAGCTCGGCATTGTAGAACTGGTCGAAATAGTTGACCGGATTTCTCGTTCCGAATTTGATTCCCTTGATTTCCTGCAGATTAATATAGAAAACTCTCTGCTCATGCGGGGTCTGGCCGCCGAATTTCAGGCGCTCAAACGTATCTTTTACGGCTGCGTCAAGCGATCCGCTGAACATCGACGGAGACGATGACTGGTCTACGGTAAAGTAGCCCGGCTCTGCGGTGTAATCAATGATCTTTCCGCCGTCCACCAGCATCATAAACTGATTGTCATAGACATGGATCACAGAACCGTTTGAAATCGTCTGGCTTCCCTTTTTATTCTGGCCTTTTCTTACCAGAATTCCCTCTGTAAATACCGTATGTTCCCCCATCTCATACGGTTCCACGGTCTCCAGCCACTGATCGGCGAAACTGCCGTGTACTGCATTGACTGCTGCTCTGATAATACCCATACTTTTACCTCCTGTTTGCCTTTGGCTTCAAAACAGAAAGGAGCATTTCCGTCCTCTGTTGGTGAAAATGCTCCTTATTTTACTTGTCACTGTGCTCTGCCCACAGCCGAATTATGCTTCTTCCTCTTTCGCTCCGGTTCCGAGGGCAATCCACTTCAGATATGCGTTGATAAACAGATCAATTCCGCCGTCCATGACTGCATCGACGTTTCCGGTCTCTGCGTTGGTACGGTGGTCTTTGACCATGGTGTATGGCTGCATAACGTAAGAACGGATCTGGTTGCCCCAGCCGATCTCGGTTACTTCGCCGCGGATGTCGCTCAGCTTATCTGCCTGCTCCTGGAGTTTCAGCATATACAATTTTGCTTTCAGCATCTGCATTGCCTTGTCCTTGTTCTGGAACTGGGAACGCTCATTCTGGCACGTAACCACGATGCCGGTCGGCATATGCGTGATTCGGATCGCCGATGACGTCTTGTTGATGTGCTGTCCGCCGGCACCGCTGGAACGGTACGTATCGATACGGATATCCTCATCACGAACCTCAACATCGATCTCTTTGTCGATATCCGGCATAACATCGCACGATACGAACGATGTCTGGCGTTTTCCTGCCGCGTTGAACGGAGAAATACGGACGAGACGGTGAACGCCTTTTTCGGATTTCAGATAACCGTAAGCGTTTTCGCCGTTGACCTGGAATGTCACGGACTTCACACCGGCCTCATCACCGTCCAGAAAGTCGAGTTCCTCGATCGTAAAGCCTTTGCGTTCTGCCCATCTGGTGTACATACGGTACAGCATGCCGCACCAGTCGCACGCCTCGGTTCCGCCTGCACCTGCGTTCAGTTTGATGATCGCATTGTCCTTGTCAAATTCGCCGGACAGCAGGGTTTTGATGCGGATGGCATCGAAGGATGCCTTGAACTCTTCCATCATTTCCGCGATTTCCGGAACAACGGAATCGTCATCCTCCTCCTGTCCCATCTCGATCAGAGTTTCCATATCTTCTTTGGCGGATACCAGTTTCTGATACGTATCTCTGTCCTCTTTCATGCTGCTCAGCTGTTTCATCTGCTCCTGCGCTTATTCGGGGTTGTCCCAGAGATTGGGTTCCTCCATTTTACGCTCTAATTCTTCGCTCCTCTGCTCTTTGTTAGCGAGGTCAAAGTGAATCCCTCACTTCCACTAATGGTTTATCGTATGTGCCAAGTTCCATTTTGAACTGGTCTAATTCAACTACCACAAGCTTCACCTGCTTTCTGTTTTATATTTTGTATGACACGCAGCTTCTGGTAGGGAAGCTGCGTGCTTTGTCAAACGGATCGTGCTCATCCGTCTCACTGCTGTTCTGCTTTTATCAAACCGGTTTTCTTCCGCAGCACTGTTTGTACTTCTTGCCGCTTCCGCACGGGCATGGATCGTTTGGATAGATCTTACGCTCTGCGCGCTGTACCGGTTTTCTCGGGCCGGACTCGTCTTTGTTGGTTCCGGTCACTTTGGCTACCTGCTCACGTTCTACTTTCTGCTCAACACGTACATGGAACAGGAGACGGACGGTATCCTGCTGGATGGACTCGAGCATTTCGTTAAACATGTCGTAAGCTGCCATCTTGTACTCAACCTTCGGGTCTCTCTGGCCGTATGCCTGCAGGCCGATACCCTCGCGGAGCTGATCCATATCATCGATATGATCCATCCACTTCTGGTCGATAACCTTCAGAAGAACGACACGCTCAAGCTCACGAATCTGCTCCTCCTCCGGGAATTCTGCTTCTTTCTCCTCGTAGAGTTTAACAGCTTCCTCTTTTAACTGCTGTTTCAGCTCGTTTTTGGAAATCTTCTCTACGCGCTCTTTTGTCACTGCCTTCACCGGCATGATGGAGAGCAGCATCTCATTTAACTCGGTCAGATCCCACTCGGACTGCTCGGTGTTCTCGCCGATGCAGAGATCCACAGTATTGTCGATGGTGTCGGCAATCATCTTGAAGATGGTGTCTCTCATGCTCTCGCCGTCCAGAACGCGGCGTCTCTCTTTGTAGATGATCTCACGCTGCTCGTTATTGACCTGGTCATAGTCGAGCAGGTTTTTACGGATTCCGTAGTTGTTGCCCTCGATCTTCTTCTGCGCTTTTTCGATGGCGGAAGAAAGCATCTTGTGCTCGATCTGCTCATTTTCCGGTACGCCGAGGGATTTGAAAATGCCCATCAGTTTTTCGGAACCGAAGAGTCTCATCAGATCGTCTTCCAGGGAAATGTAGAAACGGGACTCACCCGGGTCTCCCTGACGGCCGGAACGACCGCGGAGCTGATTGTCGATACGGCGGGACTCATGACGCTCGGTGCCGATGATCTTTAAGCCGCCGGCAGCTTTTGCCACATCATCCAGCTTGATATCGGTACCACGGCCGGCCATGTTGGTCGCGATGGTAACGGCTCCTGCCTCGCCGGCATGGGCTACGATTTCTGCCTCGAGCTCATGGAACTTCGCATTTAAGACCTGATGCGGGATTCCCTCGCGGCGCAGCATTTTGCTGATCAGCTCAGAAGTCTCAATGGTGATGGTACCAACCAGAACCGGCTGGTTCACGGCATGTGCCTCTTTGACTTCCTCTACGACTGCGTGGAATTTCTCTTTTTTCGTCATGTATACGGCATCGTCCATATCCACACGGATGACCGGGCGGTTGGTCGGGATCTCGATAACGTCCATGCCGTAGATGTCACGGAACTCCTGCTCCTCGGTGAGGGCAGTACCGGTCATGCCGGCTTTTTTCTCGTATTTGTTAAAGAAGTTCTGGAACGTGATGGTTGCCAGAGTCTTGCTCTCTCTTCTTACTTTTACGTGCTCTTTTGCCTCGATTGCCTGATGCAGACCATCGGAATAACGGCGCCCCGGCATGATACGGCCGGTGAACTCATCGACGATCAGAACCTCGTCGTCTTTGACTACGTAGTCCTTGTCGCGGTGCATCAGATAATTGGCACGCAGCGCCAGGATCACGTTGTGCTGGATCTCCAGGTTCTCCGGATCGGAGAGGTTCTCGATATGGAAGAAGTTCTCGACTTTCTTCACACCGTCATCGGTCAGGGTAACGAATTTGTCCTTCTCGTTGACGATGAAGTCTCCGGTCTCCTCGATCTCCTCGCCCATGATCGCGGTCATCTTGGTCATCTCGCCGCTTGCCTCGCCGCGCTGCATCTGGTGTGCCAGAATATCTGCGGTCTCGTACAGCTTGGTGGATTTGCTGCTCTGTCCGGAAATAATCAGAGGTGTTCTTGCCTCGTCGATCAGGACGGAGTCGACCTCGTCGATGATACAGTAAGCAAGCTCTCTCTGTACGAGCTGCTCTTTGTAGATCACCATGTTGTCACGCAGGTAATCGAAACCAAGCTCATTGTTGGTGATGTAGGTGATATCGCATGCGTACTGCTGGCGGCGCTCATCGTTTTTCATATCATTTAAAACGACGCCGACGGTCAGACCGAGGAATCTGTGGACTTTTCCCATCCACTCTGCATCTCGGTTTGCCAGGTAGTCGTTGACGGTAACGATGTGGACGCCGCGTCCGGTCAGTGCGTTCAGGTAAGCCGGAAGGGTGGAAACAAGGGTTTTTCCTTCACCGGTTTTCATCTCGGCGATACGGCCCTGATGGAGGATAATACCACCGATCAGCTGTACGCGGTGGTGCTCCATACCGAGGGAACGTTTTGCTGCCTCGCGGACGGTTGCGAATGCTTCCGGGAGAATGGAATCCAGGGATTCTCCTCCGTTGTAGCGGTCTTTATATTCCTTTGTCTTGGCACGCAGCTCTTCATCGGTCAGCGCCTGCATGGTCGGGCGGAGAGCTTCGATTTTGTCTACAATTGGATAGATTCGTTTCAGCTCGCGCTCACTGTGCGTACCAAAAAGTTTTTCTGTGAATTTCATAGAATGTTTGCTCCTGCTTTCTCTATTAATTGCCATATTAACATATGGTACTATTCTACCACTTCTGGCACAAGATAACAATGAATTTTTCGTAAACATTTGGTGCCGTTCCCCGGTTTTCCGCTGTTTTTACGGCTTTTCCCGGACTTTCCGGCCCTTTCCGCGAAAAAGTCACCCTGTTTCACAGCTTTTCTAAGCTGGAAACAGGGTGACTGTTCATTCTTTATTTACTTTTCAGCACTCCGGCTCGATCAGACCGTAGGTGTTGTTCTTTCTCTTGTAAACGACGTTTACTTCGTCGGTCTCTGCATTGCGGAATACGAAGAAGGTGTGTCCAAGAAGTTCCATCTGTACGCAGGCATCCTCCGGATACATCGGTTTGATATCGAACTTCTTGGTTCTGACGATTTTAACCTCTTCCTCCTCTTCTTCATCCGCTTCCAGGTAATCAGGCTGGAAACTTGCAGCCGCCTGCTGCTGTGCGATCAGCTTCGTCTTGTATCTTCTGAGCTGTCTCTCGATAATTTCCTCTACCAGATCAATCGATACATACATATCGCTGCTGGTCTGCTCCGACCGGATAATGTTTCCTTTCATCGGGATGGTCACTTCAATTTTCTGTCTGTCCTTTTCCACACTTAATGTTACATAGATTTCCGTATCCGCTGTAAAATACCGCTCCAGCTTACCGAGCTTTGCTTCTACTGCACTGCGCAGACCGGGTGTAACGTCAATGTTCTTTCCGCTGATAATCATCTTCATAAAATCATCATCCCTTCTGGTCCATAATTAGGATATTGCAAGAGCTTTCTTTCTCTATCCTTATTCAGATTATACCATAAGTCCTCGTCCCAGGCAATATTTTCTGAGCATTTTAAACAATTGTCTTTTTTTTCTGACAATTATATTTCTTTTCAGACTGCCGACAAAAACTGGGTTGCTGTGATAACTTCACAAAACAACTGTTTGTTTTGGACATTCCGTATTCCACAGGATTCGGTTTTTTCGTCTGTGGATAATGTGGATAAAATAGTGTATAACTTAATTTCCCGCATTTTTCGCCTTTTTTCGATGTGGATAACTATGTGAGTTTTCATTTTTGTTATTTCGCACATTTTTGTTCCTTCTTGTGCATTTTAACAAATCCGGCTCCTGAAATTCCATTGCTGCTTTTTATCAATATCAGACAATTTCCGTGTTTTGAAACAATGGGCAGATTTTCGCTTTCTCCCTGTGAAAAAGAATGTGCCTTGGCACATTCTCGCGCCGAGGCGCGGTTGCTTCAGCAACCATCTACCACTGCGCCGAGTGCGCATCCTCGCGGAGCGTTTATTATCGTATGGAAACGAAGTTTCCAATACGATGAGAAAACCGCTGTACATTCCTGCACAGCGGTTTATCTGTTTCTTATTTTATTTTGCGTATTTACTGCAGCCGTCTTAGAAAATACGTCTGATCGCCACAGGTGTTCTGTAGCTTGCGTTCGAAATCTTGATACCGGTTGCTTCCGTGCTGGCATGGACGATCTGTCCGCCACCGATATAAATCGCAACATGTCCGGAATAGCAAACCAAATCACCGGGCTGCGCATTTGCCAGACTTCCTACGTTATAACCGACATAACGATCGGAAGTGGAGGAATGCGGCAGGGATACGCCGAAATTCTTATAAACGCTCATAACAAAACCGGAGCAGTCCGCACCGTTTGTCAGACTTGTCCCACCGTATACATAGGGATTACCGACAAACTGTACCGCATAGTTTGCAACGGACTGTCCCAAGCCGGAACCAGAAGATGAAACAGTCGCCTGCTGAGAAGCAGTGGATTCGGAGGAAGTGGTCTTATCCGTTATCTCGGCATTCTTCCCTTCCTTTGCTTTTTCCTTCGCTTTCATGCGCTCTTCCGCTGCCTGCGCTGCTTTCTTTGCGTCTTCTCTTGCCTTTTCTTCTTCGGCAATTCTGGCTTTCTCTTCTTCGATGGATTCTGCGGTCACATACTCTGTTGCAACTACGACATAATCCTCGGAAACCCAGCCATCACCTTCCTCAATGCTGACTTTGACGAAACCGTTTTCTTCATCCAGAACGGAAAGTTCTTCGCCTCCTGGAACCAGACCAATAACGCTCGCTTCCAGACTCGCATCGCTTCTGACCTTCAGGGTCTCGGTGTTGACAGTCGCCATCTTCTGACCGACTTCATCTGCGATCTTTTCCGCCTCGTCTCCGGTCTTGAAATACTCCGCCTTCACATAACCTTCTACGCTGCCGGATTTTACCTGATACCAGTCGCCGTCCTTTGCAACCAGCGTGCCGACAGAATTGTTATACAGCTTACCGACGATTTCGCCATCCGTGCTGGCGGTGCTGCGAATATTTACATAATCGTTGACCTGCGCGATGATCAGAACGTCCTGTTCCTTTTCACGCTCTTCATCGGAGATCTTCGTCTCAGGCTCTTTTAATACCGGCTCTACCGCTTCGATAATCTCCGTCTCAGCTGTGCTTTCTGCCTCCACTGCAGCCTCTGCTTCTGTCGCAGATTCTGCGACTGTCTGTGTTACAGATGCCTTGGTGTCGCTGGATGCAACCGGCTCTGCCGGCTCGGTTTCTTCTTTTCTCTTTTTAATTTCT
>ENA-UESE01002573-UESE01002573.1-human-gut-metagenome-genome-assembly--contig:-NODE-2573-length-10321-cov-3.254490_pt1 | contig 10321 bp, 7 predicted proteins | sample MGYA00242995_ERZ507996 | MGnify/ENA primary metagenome ERZ507996 (study PRJEB26167, sample SAMN06115489) | human gut metagenome | host: Homo sapiens | place: China:Sichuan | collected 2015-04-15... | reverse complement strand
TCGAGTCCTGTACCGTCCACCACATCCCCAGACCATTCGGTCTGGGGATTTTTTTGTGGTGGACGGTACAGGACGAGAACAGCACGGCCACGCCGCAGGGTTTGGGACAGGCCTCCTATCCAAACCTCCAATTTTCTGCGCCAAGGGTGCAAAATCTTGGCCAGTATTGCCGTTGCGCCGCAGGGACTTTTGGGTTATACTGTTGACTTGTATCTTGTTTTGTATTTTCCTGTTCAGCCGAGCCAAAGGAGGCATCCTTACGAACTATCTGTTTCAATTTGCGCGCATTCTGGCGTTCTGTTTTCTGGGCGAGATCTGCCACGCAGTGCTCCCGCTCCCCATCCCGGCCAGCATCTACGGCCTGCTGCTGCTCTTGGCCGCGCTCCGCTTCGGCATCGTGAAGCTCGAGCAGGTCAAGGAAGTGGGCCTGTTCCTCACCGGCATCTTCCCGCTGCTGTTTGTGCCTGCCGCCGCAGGCGTCATGGAGCTGTGGGCTGAGATGGGCGAGATGCTGCTGCCCATCGTCATCGCCATCATCCCGGTGACTGTGCTGGTCCTTGTGAGTGCAGGCCGCACCACCCAGGCCCTCACCAGCCGCCGCGCTGCAAAAAAGGAGGCCGAACATGACTGATCTTTTACAGGGCTTCCTCTCCGGGTCCGCCGCGTGGGGCGTGCTGCTGACGCTGGCCGCTTTCGCGCTGGGTGCTCTCCTCAACAAAGCCACCGGCAAGGCCATCTTCAACCCGCTGCTGCTGGGCAGCATCTTCGTCATCATCCTGCTGAGTGTGCTGAACATCCCCTACGCCGACTACAAGGCCAGTGCCGCCCCGGTAAACTATCTGCTGCTGCCGGCCACCATCAGCCTCGCCATCCCGCTGTATGAAAAATGGGACCTGCTGAAGGAGAATGCCGCCGCCATCATCGCGGGCATCTCCGTGGGTACTCTGGTGAGCCTGGGCAGCGCTTTGGCTCTGACCCTCGCGCTGGACCTCACTCGGGAGCAGTACGCCACCCTCCTGCCGAAGTCCGTCACCACGGCCATCAGCATGGATGTCGCCGCTGAGCTGGGCGGCATCGCGGCCCTGACGGGTGCCATCGTCATCCTCACCGGCATCGCGGGCAACCTGCTGGCCGAGGTGGTCTGCAAGATCTTCCACATCACCGACCCCATCGCAAAGGGCGTCGGCATCGGCACCTCGGCCCATGCCGTAGGTACCAGCAAAGCTCTGCAGATGGGTGAGGTCGAAGGTGCCATGAGCGGCCTGTCCATCGCCGTGGCCGGCGTCCTCACCGCCGTGCTCTGCCCCTTCTTCGTCAGCTTCATTCAGTAAAGATAGACAAAAAATCGCCCTCTGTACCGGCACGATGCCAATACAGAGGGCGATATTTTTTTGTGATAAAAGGTCAGCTCCAAGCTTCTTCCTGCTCGATACGCTTCTGCGCTGCCTCCCGGATGACCTGCACAGCCTTTTCGTCGATGGCCACAGGCTCTGCCGCCGGGCAGGCCAGACAGTAACCCTGCAGCAGGTCCACGCCCATTTCCAGCACCTTGCGCAGCTCCGACAGCGTTTCCACGCCCTCAGCCAGCACATAGATGCCGCGGGGGCGGGCATAGTCGATGAGGGTCTTGAGGAACTGCTGTTTGTCGGCATCGGTATCAATGCCCCGGATGATGGCGATGTCCACCTTGACATACTTGGGCGCGACCGTCAGCAGGCTGTTGCCGTTGCTGTAGCCGCTGCCGTAGTCATCCAGCGCAAAGGCGCCGGGCGAACCGAGGAAATCCCGCTTCCGTTCCAGCTCCCGTTCGTTCATCTCTTCCTCCTCGGTGATCTCCACCACCAGCTTCGGAAGGGTGGCACTGTGGGCCTCGCAGTAGCTCGCCCAGTCCTCATCGCTCAGGCTGACGCTGGCTATGCTGTTGACGAAGATGAGAGCGTCAGCGTCCAGTTTACCGGCAGCTTTCAGCTCCTCGTAGCACTCACAGGCCCGGAAGAGAGTCAGCTTCTCAATATCATACATCCGGCCCATCTCGCTGGCCAGCTGCATTACCGTGAGCGGCGAACGCAGGGTGGGCAGCTGGGGCCGCATCAGGGCCTCATAGGCCACCACATGGCCGTCGTGAGCTGAGACGATGGGCTGGAAGTCGTAGTCCACCCGCCGCTCCCGGATGAGTTTTTCAAAGTCGCTGCGCTGCTCCATCGCATAGACACCGGCGCGGTAGCGCTCCATGTCGAACTCCCGTATCTCGCCCTTGGTGGAATGCTTGACTTCATACATTGCAAAGTCCGCATACTTCTTGAGGGTGTCGAGGTCCAGTGCGTCCTCCGGATACCATGCCACGCCGCCGGACATCCGGATGCACAGACCCTTGCCGTCCGGCAGAGCAGCACTGCTCTGGGCAAAGTTCTCTTCCAGCTTCTTGATGTCCGCCCGCAGGGCCTCCCGCGTCTCATAGCCGTAGAACAGCAGCAGGAACTCGTCGCCGGAAAGGCGGGCCACCACAGTGCCGCCGGGCGAGTTCTGCCGTAAGCTGTGGGCCGTCTGCCGCAGATAAATGTCACCCCAGTCGTGGCCATAAGTGTCGTTGATGGTCTTGAGGTTGTCGAGGTCGGTCATCATCAGGGCCGCGTGACGGAGAGTATCAGGCTTCTCGAACAGCTCCCCGCAGACCCGGAAGAAGGCCTGACGGCTGTACAGTCCGGTCAGTGCGTCATAATCGCGCTCGTGCTCAATGCGGTTGCGCTCGGCCACCGCCGCCTTGTAGTTGTCGGTGCTCAGGGTCACGATGGATTCCGCCAGCTGGTCCAGCTCCCGGATGCCGGTACGGGAAAATTCCGGCACAGCCTTGCGCTGTTCCTGTGCGTCCACCAGCTCTTTCGAGAGCTGGGCAACGGGCTGTGCCAGACCAAAGCTGACGAGGAAGGCGCAGGCCAGACCGATGCCCATTGTCAGCAGTACGGCAAGGCCCATCAGCTTCGTCATCGACTGGGAGAAGCTGAACAGATCGTTCTTGCCCACCACGCCGACGAGCAGCCACCGCTCACCCGAGAAGGGGGCGTTGCGGCTGTACAGGCTGATCTGCCGGATGCTGGCGATCTGCTGCCTACCGTCCATCATGTAATACCAGTAGTTGTTGCTGCGCCGGAGAGTCAGTTCCCATTTCGCATTCCGCAGCGGTACGCTCTGCTCACCGGTGTTGGAGGTGACATGAAGATCCAGCACCTCGCCCTTCAGCTCGGAGGTGGTGGAGGCCAGCAGATAGCTGCCGTGATGGTCGTTCTGCAGCTCGTTCCACGGGAGTTTGGTGTCCATGTAGCTTTCCAGAAGCTCGACGCCCAGAACGCCGTAGACTGTGCCGTCGTCCAGGATAAGGGGCTGCGCGTAGGCGATGGCCTCGCGGTCATCACCCAGCAGCTTATATGGCAGAGTCGTCCAGCGGCCATAGTTCGCCGCCCCCATACGCTCGACGTCTTCGTAGGCTGTCTGGAAGGGACGGACATAAAACACATCCTGCTCTCCGTCCAGATACTGCAGCGCAGGCGACCACGCCTTGTCCGTAGCGATGTCAAAGGTCTGCACCAGCTCCGACGGAGCGCACTCAATCAAAATATCCGAGTTTACCACAGAGGGGGCTGCATCCGGGTCGAGGTCGCGCAGGTAAACGCAGGGCAGGCGGTCTCCGGAGGTGCGGCCCGTGAAGTCGTGGGTGTTCAGGATGAGGAAGATGCCCGTAATGCGCTTGGAGCGCAGCGTCTCAAGCATTCTGGGGGCTGCAGCCAGCAGCAGCGGCAGACTGTCGCTGCTGCTGGAATCCAGCGTCTTGAGGGAAAGCGTCTCGTCGTCCAGCATCTGCTGGGCGGTCTCATTGATGTAGGTCGAAAGATCCGTCAGCTCCTGTGCCTGCTGGAGCTGGTCCTGAATGTAGCCTGCACGGTTCTCCACCTGCTTGTCCAGGATGTCCACCGCGTTCTCATCCAGTTGGAGCGTAACGCCGCTGATCGCAGTGGCCGAAGCCATCAGCATGACCACGATGGCCAGCATGACCATCAGCGCCGAGAAGATGGTAACGAAAATAGTATGCTCTCTTCCCTTCGCTTCATCCCGCATCAGCAGTTTCATGCTTTTCCCCTCCTTCCGCTCATTTTTGTAAGACGCCTCAGCCTTCGTACTGACTCAGTGCGTCACAGAGGCTCTGGTACCATGCCTCAAAATACTCATCAGTCAGGAATTCCGCCTCGGCCTCTTCCGCACTCTCGCCTGCTGCGAGACGCTCTTCCACCGTGGCGCGGTCTGCCGCGGCAAGGTCGATCATGCTGTAGCTCAGCTTGCTGCGGGCGTCGGTGCCGCCCTCAAACGCTTTGGTCGTGTACATTTCATTGGTGTTCACAGCCTCCACGGCCTCCGTCAGGACATTTTCCATGTTGCCGGTCAGGGCGAGGCCGCTGCTGTAGATAGCATCCATATCGTTGGCGGCATGGGTCACGGGCAGATAGCCGGAACCCACTGCAAATGCGATGTTGTTTTCCGGTTGGGTGAACCACTTGAGGAAAACCACGCTGGCTTCCACCTCGGCATCGGTGGTCTTTGCCACGGCCATACCGGCACCCTGCTGGACAGCGACTTTTTTGCCGCCTTCAAAGTGCGGCGTGGGCAGGACTTTCAGCTCGATGTCGTGGCTCTCGGTGTCGCTCAGCATCACCTGCGTCGGGAAGTAGGTCGCGCTGGAGTTGGAGCCGATATAGGCCAGAATGCTGCCGATTTTAATATCGTCGCTGCGGAAGCGGCCGCTGGCGGCGGCCCAGCCCTTGATATAGGGAACATAGTAGTTATCCCACAGCTTGCGGGCCGCGTCCTCGCTCAGGCCCATGGTCATCTTGCCGTCCTTGACGTCAAAAATGGCATCACCCAGCTCTTTTGCGCCGATGAGCATATAGTTTGCCATCGCGTCGCGTCCAAACAGGGCTTTGCCGTCGTTGGGCGTATCGGTCTGGGCATCCGTCCAGTTGTAGTAGGCTTCGGCGGTCTTGACCAGACCCTCCACCGTCTCAAGGTCGGAATACTGTGCGCCGGTGGCGGCAGCGAAGGGCTTCCAGTCGGTATCGTTCAGGAACAGAAGCTCCGTGGACTTTGCCACCGGGAAGATCTTGATGCTGCCGCTGTCGTCGAAGTCGCCCTCGGTCAGGTAGCTGTCCACATAGGCGGCGCGCTCTTCGTCGGTGAAATAGGGAGCAAGGTCAGCCAGCTCGCCCATCTGGTCCATGGCATAGGCGGTGTCTGCATAGGCCATAAAGATGTTGGGCATGGCAGAAGCGCCCACCTTGCCCTGTGCCGCAGCCATCACCTGCGCCTCGAGGTCGTTGACGCTGCCCTGGCTGTAGCTCTCCACGGTGATGTTCTTTTCCTTGCCGACGGTGTCGTTGAAGGTATCCACCAGTTTATTGAAGCTTTCCAGCTGGTCGCCGTTGTAATATGTCCAGACGCTCAGATCTACCGGCTCGGTGTTACCCTGTGCGGTGCTCTGAGCGCCCCCGCAGCCCACGAGGCACAACACCAGAGCTGCAGCCGCCGCAAACGCGGCCAGACGGCGCATTCCGATTCGTTTCATTATGAACTTTCTCCCCATTATGAAGACTTATTGATTTCCAAAGATACTTTTATCATACCACCATGCGGTCAGAGATGTAAACATTTTCTGTCAGAATCAGCAATATCACAACAACTCTTTTCGGATTTTGTCGATTTTTACGTTTTCCTTTTTCCACAAAAAAGCAGGGCAGGCCCGCGCCGTCCAAAGCTTCCAGCTTTTGGCAAAGCGCAGGTCTGCCCTGCATCGGATATTCAGATTACAGCTTGCTCAGCTGGGGACCCTGAGCGGTATCCTTCACGGCCCAGCCCATCTCGGTGAGCTGTGCGCGGATGGCGTCGGCGGCAGCCCAGTCCTTGGCCTTCTTGGCGGCGGCACGCTTCTCCACCAGTTCGGTCACCTCGGCGGGAACTTCGTCCTTCTTGCGGTTGTACATCAGGCCCAGCACGCCGGTGATCTCGTCGAAGGCGGCAGCGCCGGCTTCGAGAGCAGCCTTACTGGAAGCGGCGGACAGGGTGTTGATGTCCTTCACGAGGTCGAAGGCAGCAGCCAGGGCATCGGGGGTGTTCAGGTCGTCGTCCATGGCGGTGCAGAATTTCTTCTTTGCTTCCTCGGCCTTCTCCTTCAGCGTCTCGTCGGTGCCGAACTCGGTCTTGCTCAGGGCAAAGTCGAGGTTCTCGCGGCAGGTGTAGAGACGCTCGAGGCTGTTCTTGCAGCTCTCGATGAGGTCCACGGTGTAGTTCAGCGGCATCCGGTAGCCGGCGGTCAGCATGAAGTAGCGGATGGGCTCGTAGCCGTAGAGGTTGGCCACATCGCGGACGGTGAAGAAGTTGTGCAGGCTCTTGGACATCTTCTGATTATCCACGTTGATGAAGCCGTTGTGCATCCAGTAGCGGGCGAACTCGCAGCCGTTGGCGCACTCGCTCTGGGCGATCTCGTTCTCGTGGTGGGGGAAGATGAGGTCCTGACCGCCGCAGTGGAGGTCGATGGTCTTGCCCAGATGGGTGCGGCTCATGGCGCTGCACTCGATGTGCCAGCCCGGACGGCCCATGCCGTAGGGGCTCTCCCATGCGGGCTCGCCGGGCTTTGCGGCCTTCCAGACGGCGAAGTCGGCGGGGTCTTCCTTCAGGTCGTCCTCCATCTGGCTGCGCAGCTCGCGGTTGCCGCTCTCGAGGTCGTCCAGCTTGAGGTGGCTCAGCTTGCCGTACTCGGGGTCGCTCTTGACGCGGAAATAGACGTCGCCGTTCTTGGCGACGTAGGCGTGGCCGCTCTCGATGAGGTCTTTCACGATGTCGAGGATCTGCTGGATGTGCTCGGTAGCGCGGGGCTGGACGGTGGGCTTTTTGCAGTTCAGACCGGCGGCATCCTTGAGGTACTCGGCCTCGAAGCGCTGGGCGACTTCCTTCATGGAAGTACCCTCTTCCTGGCCCTTCTTGATGAGCTTGTCGTCGATGTCGGTGATGTTGGAGACATAGATGACCTTGTTGCCGCGGTACTCAAGGTAACGGCGCAGGGTGTCGAAGACGATGAGCGGGCGGGCGTTGCCGATGTGGATATAGTTGTAGACGGTGGGGCCGCAGACGTAGATGCGGTACTCGCCCGGCACCTGCGGCACGAACTCTTCCTTCTGGCGGGTCAGGGTGTTGAAGATCTGCATAGTTGAATACTCCTTTTTGTGGGACAGACCGAAGCCGTGATCATAAACCTCTCCGTCTCGCTTTCGCTCGACAGCTCCCCTATCGAGGGGAGCCCTTGGCAAAGAGGGCCAGCTCCTGCGAGCCTGCCCGAAAAAGCAAAACGCCTCCAACACCATGCCAAAAGCACAGCATCGAAGGCGGTCTTTTCTCAAAATCGCGGTTCCACTCCGGTTTGTCGCTCAAAGCCGATAACGGCGGCCATCCGCACTGCGATACTCAGCTTCCCGCAGCGTGCTGTCCGGGCGCACTTCACGCGGCGGTCTGCAAACAGGCTTCCAGCCAACGGCCCGTTCTCTCTGCCCAGACGATGCAGCGCTACTCTGCCCGGATAAACGCATTTATCCTTTTACAAACTTATTATAATAGCCGCCGGGGCGTAAGTCAAGCGTTTGACTCCCCTGCCCGGCTTGTGCTACACTGGGCAAAAATGCAGCCCGGAGGTTTTATCATGCAGCTTATCACCGAACGTCTTTTTCTCATCCCCCTGCAGCCCGATGGGATGCGCACCCTTCTGGCCCGCACCACCGACCCGGAGCTCATCCAGCCCTACACCGATATGCTGGACCTTTCCCTCGCCCACCCCGAGCAGTGGGTCTGGTACACCGCATGGGGGCTTTACCAGAACGATTCCGGCGACTGGGTAGGCGACCTCTGCTTCAAGGGCCTGCCTGAAAACGGCCAGCCGGAAATTGGCTACGGCCTTCTGCCGGAATATGAACATCAGGGCTACGCCACCGAGGCTGTCCGCGCCGCCTGCCGCTGGGCCTTCGAACAGCCCGGCGTCACCGCCGTCGAGGCCGAGACTGACCCCGATCATGCTGCCTCGCAGGCGGTGCTGCACCGGGTGGGCTTTGTTCCGACCGGGACTGTGGGCGAGGAAGGGCCGAGGTTTATTCTGCGCCAAAAGCCTTGACTCCATCGCCAAATCAGCGCTTTCCCCTTTACATCTCCCTCAACTTGTGCCATAATTTATTCTAATATAGTAGTTTGCGTTCTCAATGGTCTGGCAACATCCGCAAACTGCATATCGCAAATATGCTGTTACCCATAGGCATATCTGTGAAACTTGCGATTAAGGGAAGCTGTCCTCGGCGCGGCGATTCGGCGGCGCGGGGGCAGCAAGAGAGGGGTAATCTGCTATGAGCAAGATCATCATTCCGGAAAACTACACGCCCGCGCTGAACCTGTACGACACCCAGCGCGCCATCGGCACCGTGAAGCGGCTGTTCGCCGACACCCTGTGCGCCACGCTGAATCTCTACCGCGTGTCGGCACCGCTCTTCGTCGAGGCTTCTACCGGCCTGAACGACGATTTGAACGGCGTCGAGCGGAAGGTCACCTTCGACACCAAGGACAGCGGCATCGAGGTGCAGGTCGTCCAGTCGCTGGCCAAGTGGAAGCGCAAGGCCCTGAAGGACTACGGCTTCCGGGTCGGCAAGGGCCTCTACTGCGACATGAACGCCATCCGCCGCGACGAGGACATGGACAACCTCCACTCCATCTATGTGGACCAGTGGGACTGGGAGAAGGTCATCCGTGAGGAAGACCGGAACGAGACGTATCTGAAGAACGTCGTGCGCTCCATCGTTTCGGCGGTCTGCGCCACCGAGATGAACCTGCACGCCATGTTCCCCCAGCTGCAGGATCTGCCGCTCCACACCCCCAACGTCACCTTCATCACCACCCAGGAGCTGGAGGATAAGTATCCCGGCCTGACCCCGAAGGAGCGGGAGAATGCCATCGTCAAGGAGAACGGCACCACCTTCCTGATGAAGATCGGCGCTCCCCTCAAGAGCGGCAAGCCCCACGACGGCCGCGCCCCCGACTACGACGACTGGGATCTGAACGGCGACCTGCTGTTCTGGAACGAGCCTCTGCAGTGCAGCTACGAGCTGAGCAGCATGGGCATCCGCGTCAGCCCCGAGAGCATGGACCGTCAGCTCACCGCCGCAGGCTGCGACGACCGCCGCGAGCTGCCCTTCCACAAGGCTGTGCTGAACGGCGAGCTGCCCTACACCATCGGCGGCGGCATCGGCCAGAGCCGTCTGTGCATGCTGCTGCTGGGCAGCGCCCACATCGGTGAGGTGCAGGCAAGCGTCTGGGACAACGCCACTCGCGAAGCCTGCGAGAAGGCAGGCATCCCGCTGCTGTAAGACTGTATACAAAAAGGACTGATGCATCCGCAGCAGTCCTTTTTCTTATGTCCTGAATTCCAGACCCACCTTGCTTTTTCTCCCGTTTCCGCCCAGCCACCAGAGCAGGAAGGCGTACAGCAGGTTCGTGACGAGGATGATGGTAAACCACATCAGTGTCTCCTGAATGGTCTGGTCGTATACCCGCATAAAGGGGTAGGGGCCGTCGATGGCTCCTGTAATATTGCCGTGCAAATCATACAGACCGTATAGGATCGTCGGTACCAGCGCCCACCAGACCTGCCGCAACGGCAGGCGGGGCAGACGCTCGAAGAGCACCAGCGACAGAATCGCCAGCACCGGGTTGAGGAAATGGTGGTAGAGCATCGAGTCCGTGAAAAGCATGATGTACCAGCCGTTGCCGTCCTCGTACATGGGGGCCAGAATGAACACCACCGTCAGGAACGTCATGGTCAGGCAGCTGGTGGACCAGAATTTGAGCTGTTTGACCCAGCGGGGCAGCTCCCGCCCGGTGAAAAGATCGAGCAGCTGGCACAGGGCCACCAGCGCGCAGACCGCAACGTTGAACATATTGGACAGCTCGGTGTACATGGTAAAGACCAGCTCATGGCCATAATCCCAGCTGATGGGCATGGCAATGGTCTCCATGTAGATGATGGAAAGGTTCAGCGCCAGCGAGATGAGCTTGCGGCAGAACGCCCAGAGCTTTTCTTTCATCTTATTTTGCCGTGTTGATGAAGCTGCGGTTGTCCCACAGGTACTTGATGCCGGAAATGGCCGTCACGGCAGCCACCAGCCAGCACAGCACCACCGAGGCTCCCACAACCATGACCGTGGCATCCCAGGACACATTCGCCGCAATCGCCATGCCAAAGAAGTAGAAG
>ENA-UESE01002569-UESE01002569.1-human-gut-metagenome-genome-assembly--contig:-NODE-2569-length-10339-cov-4.613526_pt1 | contig 10339 bp, 9 predicted proteins | sample MGYA00242995_ERZ507996 | MGnify/ENA primary metagenome ERZ507996 (study PRJEB26167, sample SAMN06115489) | human gut metagenome | host: Homo sapiens | place: China:Sichuan | collected 2015-04-15... | reverse complement strand
GGTTCATCCGATACAATACCCCTTCATCTGATATGATTCGTTCCAAATCCTCTTTTCTGTGTTTTATAAATGTTTTTTAATCTCAACCTCACTAATCTTCAAAATCAAATATTATATTCACATTTCCTTCACCATCAAATTCCTTATAACTTTTAACATATGCGCCATTTGTACCACGATTTATCACTCTTGGATAATCTGCATCATATGCCATAACACTCTTGTGTACATCTTCATTTTTATCAGGCTTCTCTATATTTTGTATCTCTGGTTTCAGAAACAACATCAGCATAATAATAATAAAAACTGGTATAGATATAAGCTTATTACTAATAGTTACTTTTTGTTCTCTCATAATATTGGAAACTCTTTTTCTAACTGCCACTGCTGCACTTGCGAAACCTAATATTCTTATTTGTGTAACCTGCTTAACCTGTGCAGCATTTAAAAGAATATTGACATAATTCTTATTCCAATCCGTTTCATTTATATGTTTATCACAACAATCATAATCACATACAATCTCTATACATTCAGCATATTGCATATAAAATATCCATATTAAAGGATTATACCAATATATTAAAGACGTTACCCCAGTTATAATCTTGATAATATGATGTTTTCTACGAATATGCATACTTTCATGTTCATATAGATATTCAATATCAACATCATTAACTCTGCTTGATATATATATTTTAGGTTTTATCAAACCATATACTAATGCGGAATTAATATAATCATTCTTATATATCTTTACCATGCAATTTCCAATTAATAACTTCTGTGGAACACTAGTAGATAATATATTTCTAAATCTGATATCAACTACTATATTATAGAACAGCAACAGCACAACTCCTACACACCATATCTTTAAAAAAAATTTAGAGACTATCGTCTGACTATTAAAATCTCCTGTATTAACCATATTTGTTAATACATATGAAGATGTACTATTCACATTAAATTTAATAGAAAATGGTATTATAATCCTAACCCATACCAACGACATCAATAACATTCTGATTCTTACTGATTTTACATGTGTTATCTTACATATAAGCAAACATGCCAGTATCGCCAATGCTATTTTAATATTATTTTCCAATATAATTTGAATATATCCCATCATATGTATCCCCCAAAAAACACATTTATTATTTATCCAAATCAAATCCCCTTATTATTGCCTGTTTTCCCTCGTCTGTTATCCATCTGGCACGTACGAAAAGCTGCCATAAACTCTGGCAATCAACAATATTACTTTAAGGCAGATATACATATTCCCTATAGTTGCTTTTCCTATATGTTTTACAAAAAACAGCAACACCATGTAACTGCTTATTTAATACATCTGCATTGTCCACATCTCTGTTTTTCAAACCATTAAGTCCGTACAGAAAATATTCTGACAACGTCTTATAACTGGTATTAAACTTTCCATAATCAGTATTATCCTCTATGTATTCTAATGCCGATTTATAATCTTTTTTAAATTTATCCAGAGCTTTTCTCCTATCCTTGAATATTACTTTTCCATACAGATTATATGCACGCTCATACGCTGCATCTTCTTCTAACATAGTATGTGTAACAGGCTCGAATTTTTTTACCGGGATCTGCGGAACCACAAACAATGCTAATGCAGCTATTACTACTATACCTACTAAAAAAATACATATTTTTTTCTTCATACTACACCCCTTTTTATAAATACATTATACCTTGTATTGTTTCAACATTTTTGACTATAATTTTTTATTACAATTTACACCACCATCAAATGAATAAAACACACACCCTTTATACGTCAACATACCAGTACTTCCTTCCTGAACCTCATCAAAGATTTTTTTATCTACATCCAGTTTTATATTTTTTCCAGCAACATCAAAATACAATCGGTATGCTATATTATTCTTTGATGTAGCACCAAATCCAGGTGCTGGTCTATTCGATGTCAACGTAGTGTTATAAACCTTTATTTCTCTATATCTTTCCTGCACTTTTGATACAAGTGTTGCTTTTACACTTTTCTTTCTTGAAAAAACATGTTGATAAACACCATATTTCCATACCTTATATAATATACTTAACACAAAAACTGCAAATATAATTTCACATACAATATAAAGCCATGCTGGGAACTGTATTCTCATATAACCTCTCTATCCGATATAATCATTCGTATATATCTTTACCCCTATGATTTGTTATTTATCTAAGTCAAATTCCTTTATTATTGCCTGTTTTTCCTCGTCTGTTATCCCTCTGGCACGTACGAAAGCTGCCACGAACTCTGGCAGTGAACCATCGAATCTTGTATCCACCATATTGACACTTTCTATAGTCTGTGCATCTTCCTTCTTAACGAGTGATGTAACTATTGCATTTTCCGACTTTATGATTTCTCTTTCACTAAGACGTTTTATTACTGTGTAGGTTGTTGATTTCTTCCACTCAAGCTTTTCCTTGCACAGCTTTACAAGCTCTGTACTTTTGACTGGCTCATTTTCCCATAATATTTTACAGAAATTATACTCACTTTCATATATTACTGGCTGCATATTAACCTCTTTTCTGAATCATCTCTTGGTTTTAGTCTAACACGTTAGACCTTGCATGTCAACCAGTTAAATTGCATTTAGTTCCATTCCTCTGCCAACAGTTACTACATAACCACGGCGTAACAATTCCAGATAAACGATATTTTCTAAAATGAGATTGATATCTCGCATATTACCACCAAAAACAGCTTCACCTGATTCCATGAGTTCCTGCTTAATCATCGTTTAATCATAGTTTTCATCCTCCTTTTTGCTTTCTGCTTTGCAGCCACTTCCTTTTTCTCTGCGCTCATTATAGAATTCCTTTTTTAATTATGATAATATAATAGCTGCATGAATTAATCATTATATAAACCACATGCTTGAGGTGTACCAAAAGCATTGTATAAATACAAGGACTGATTATAATATGAATAACAATGATAACTGCAATGGCATCTGTGACAATAACCAGAGCATCAATAATAATATAAATACGAATACTACATTTTCCAGCGAAGACATACACTATATGAAGCTTGCCATCAAACAGGCTAAAAAGGCCGCTTTGCTTGATGAAGTTCCTATAGGATGTATAATCGTCTATGATGGAAAAATCATAGGACGTGGGTACAACAGAAGAAACACTGATAAAACAACGCTTGGTCATGCTGAGATTACTGCTATTAAAAAAGCCAGCCGTTATATGAACGACTGGAGACTTGAAGACTGTACTATATACGTTACTTTAGAGCCCTGCCAGATGTGTGCGGGTGCCATCGTACAGGCACGTATTCCACGAGTTGTCATAGGCTCTATGAATTCCAAAGCTGGATGTGCAGGTTCTATAATAAATCTTCTTAATATGCCACAATTCAACCATCAGGCTGAAGTTGTACGCGGAGTATGTGATGAAGAATGTTCTACTATGTTAAGCACATTTTTCAAGGAATTACGCCAGAAAAAGAAAGCTGAAAAAGCCATCATAAAAGGAGCTCTGAAAACTAACGAATAATTTCATTATAAAGCTGATTTAGATTTACACACCAATATAATTATTGAAATAATCGGACATGATAAAACACAGCCATTTAACATAGATATATACAGAAATGAGGATTGACATGAAACTCGAATACAACCTTGGCAGATACTCTCTCAAAGTTCTTAATAAAAGTCATTCTATAGATGTTCTTGACTTCTACTATCGTAACCGAAGGGACTTTGATAAGTATGAATAAGATAAGAAGGCTTCCTTCTACACTGAAAACTTTATCAGCCGCATGCTTGAGGCTGAAATGAAAGGCCTGCTTTCTATGACATTTGTAAGATTCTTTCTGATGGACAGACACGAACCTGATTATATTCTTGGCTCTCTGTCCTTCTCCCATATAAGCAGAGGCTCATCCCCTTCTGCCAATATGGGATATAAGATAGATGAATATCATCGCAACGAAGGACTGGCTTCCCTTATGATAGCCACAGCCCTTGAAGATATCGTTCCTGATATCGGGCTTCACCGTACTGAATGTTATATCCATCCGGATAATTCTACATCGCTTCATCTCATGGAGAAATTCGGATTTATCGATGAAGGCATAGCCCACTCATATGTCAGACTAAATGGTGTATGGCAGGATCACAGACGTTTTGTTTATATTTCCTGATACCAGTATCCAAAGTATGGATTATTGTAGTCACTCCTGTGGCTCTTCTTAAAGTTACAGAATCCAAACATGGATGCCATATAGCGCTCCCTGTTGCAGTACATACCTGGAACCCCTATAAAATAATTCGTATTGTTCTCATTATCACACACTCTTCCAAACAAAAGATGGTGGAAATTATAATACCCATGTATCAGAAAGCTGTTATTTATAATCTCCTTATCCTTAAGTGGCAGCTTTGATAACATCTGAGGTGTCACTTCTATACAATCATAAAAGTAATCATCATCAAATGCATCCACATAATCAGCCTTTGAGTACAGCTTTTTATATAAGTGCTCATTGCTATCCGCACATTTCTTCTTTGCAGAAGTATTCACTACTGCTGTTTTATCTGCATTGTCTGTATTGTATGTGTTGTATGTATTATCTACATTATCAGTGTTGTATGTATTTTCTGCATTATCTGTATTTTCTGTGTTGTCAATACATTCCATAGCATGTAATTCTTCTATCTTTTCCATACTTTCTCTTACGTTAACATCCGCTGCGGCCTGATTATGTCTGTTTTTTTCATCTTTGTATGCAGCAGCTTTAATTCTGCCATTCTTGCTTTCACTATATTTGCTTTCCGTATCCTTATATGCAGTATCTATGCCTTCTTCACTCACACATCCAGCATTTTCTTCAGAGGCTTTTTTAACATTCTCCTTAGTGTCACTTATCCTGTACTTTCTTACATCACTTCCCGCGAATTCTATAACGTCAGGATTAACATCATAATCCTCCCACATAGAAAACATCATATAATATCTGTCACCCTTGTTTGCAACAGCTATTCCACATATATCTGATGATGCATAGCCAGTATTATCTATATTACTGGCATTAAATATTCCAGCATATGATGCCATTCCATTGTTTACTATACAATCCCCCACTTTCATAAGCCTGTATCTTCCAGGAATAGATGCATCCCTGTCTATAAGCATATGTACTCCAAACATCTGCGGTGTGTCTGTATACACACCCCTAAGATTAATATTAAGCCTCATCTCACCTGCCCTGACCTCTACCTTTGCAAACCCTACATTCTTATCCTTTACACCTCCCGGATAAGAATAAATGTATGAAACAAACCGCTGATAGTCAGCCATAAAAAACCTCCTGACAATATAAGATTGATATGTAATCTTATGACCGCCAGGAGCTAAATATGTATATTAATATAATATGATACCAGGGTCAAAAGATCTTTCACCCACATGAGCTCGCTCATAGGTGGGTGAAAGACCTTGGGACCCGCCCCAATATGAGCATAAAAGTGGGATGATAATCCCACGATATGCGAATATTGGGTAGGATTGTGGGAGTGCGTAGCACGGAACAATCCGTAGGTATCAAAGTCGGGGGCTTTTGACCCCGACATCATAATATTGGTATACCACTTAATTAAATTACACCACAACCAGACATGACAAAGCTGTAAGCAGCTGGGTATACTATGTGAAATGCACTTGAAGTTTGATTGTGATAGTTCTTAGTCTTTCCCTGCACTTGCCAGCCAGCTTCGTACACGGATGTACGAAGCAGCGAAGCCACGCCATGGATGGCGTGTCTGAGCGGTGGCGTCAGTTACCACAATTTATTAAGGAAAGACTTAGAAATATCCAATCAAAGCTTCTGGCATTGAACACGGTATGCCCAGCTGCTTACAGCTTTGTCATGTCGTTCGTGCTAATTATACAATCCATTATTCCACTATCGCATTCGCAACCTGCGCAAACTGCTCCAGTGTAAGTGCCTCACCTCTTATAGTCAGAGGCAGTCCACATTTTTCAAGTGCCGCAGCAAGCTTTTCCTTGGAAACATTAACATCACCGCTGTTGCCAACACTGTTCATCATAGTTTTTCTACGCTGATTGAAGGATGCCCTTATTATTCTGAACATAAGATGTTCATCAGCTACATCTACCGGTGGTTTCTCATATCTTTCAAGCTTGATTACCGCCGAATCCACGTTTGGTCTTGGCATAAAACAGCTTGCCGGAACATTAAGCACGATTCTAGGTCTGGCATAGTACTGTACTGCCAGTGAAAGTGCACCATAATCCTTAGTTCCAGGGCCCACCTGCATCCTGTCAGCCACTTCCTTCTGAACCATGATAGTTATGCTGTCAAGAGGAACTCCACTCTCGAAAAGTCCCATAATAATAGGGGTCGTTATATAGTATGGAAGATTAGCAACCACCTTTATAGGCTTTCCTCCATTCTTCTGCTCTGCAAGCTTTTTTATATCAAGCTTTAATATATCTTCGTTGATAACTGTCACGTTGTCATACCACGAAAGTGTATCTTCTGTAAGTATCGGTATAAGCTTCTTATCTATCTCAACAGCTACGACCTCTCTTGCATTCTCACATAGAATCTGTGTCATAGTTCCGATTCCAGGGCCTACCTCAAGCACGAAATCATCCTCTGTAACGCCAGCCTCTCTTACTATTTTCTGAACAACATTCTCATCTATAAGAAAGTTCTGTCCGAATTTCTTCTGGAAATTAAAGCCATACCTGTTAAGAACAGCTATAGTATTAGTCGGATTCCCAAGATGCATGACGTTATCATAATTCTTATTATTCATATATATATTTATCTCCATTCCTGTATCACACATAACATAGACTGTTTATGTTTATTAACACAGCCTGCACTGTTTTTTAACAAACCTTAACAACAAATATACATTTTCTGAATAAGTATGTCAATCGAATAACAAAATACTAAAATCACACGTAAATCACAGATGCAGTCCATATACTCTGCATGCATTCTGGTATGTCACCTCTGCTATCTGCTCCTTCGTAACACCCTTTATATCAGCAAGTTTTTCTATAACATACTGTATGTTACTGCTGTCATTTCTTTTTCCTCTGTTAGGCACTGGTGCAAGATATGGACAGTCTGTTTCAAGCACTATCCTCTCAAGCGGTATGACATTTGCTGCTTCTATAAGTTTTTTCGCATTCTTAAAGGTAAGCACTCCGCCTATACCGAAGTAGAAGTTCATATCATAAAATGTCTTAACTGTTTCTTTAGAATATGAATAGCAGTGGATTATGCCTCCAACCTCACTGGCATGTCCACTTTTTAATATATCTATGGTATCAGCACATGCATCTCTTGAATGGATAATAACCGGCTTGCTGACCTCTCTTGCCAGCTCTAACTGTCTTGCAAACCACTTTTTCTGAAGCTCTCTTCCCGGCTCATCATAATAATAATCAAGTCCGATTTCTCCAATCGCAACAACCTTGTTGTTCGTAAGTGCCTCTTTCTTTAGCCAGTCCATGAAGCTCCCACCATATATATTACTATCATCTATCACTGAATTCCTTGGGTTCTCCCCACGCTCAAGCCTCTCATAGTCATCCGGATGCACACCTATAGCTGCATATATATTATCATATTTTTCTGCAAGCCTGACACTTTCTATACATCCTTCAAGGCTTGCACCTACATTTACAACTGCTCCTATATCACCGCTGAAAAGACTTGTTAATAATTCATCGCGGTCTTTATCAAATGCTTCATCATCATAATGAGCATGTGTATCAAATATCTTCATTCACAACCTCTCTTATTTCCTGTGTCTGGTGCTTTTTATTAAATCCTGCAAGAACGACCACCCATGCAACTGATAATATAAGACCTGCCACTGACACACACAAACCCTGCCATAAATATGGTACCTTAAACGTTATCTTAGTCACTCCTGCTCTTACATATGTAAGATTATTCTTCTTTCCAAGCCACTCATCTGATACGAATATATCATGATAAGAAAGGCTTGTATTTACATTATCATAATCTGATGTGATAGTTATTCCGTTCACGTCATGCTCTACTTTAAGCTCTATGTTAGTTCTTTCAGGCAGCTGTGCAGATGTTATATCCATCATATCACTAAGAAGTCTTCCAACAGACTTATCAGCTGACACTCCATAGTAGTATGCCAGATTAAGACCACATACTATTATGTTATCGTTCTTAACTGTACCATAAAAATCAAGCTTAAGACCGTTGTCCATGACACTTCCCCATGTATTATCAAGACCTGTAACATATACTGTCTGCCATGTTGCATATCCTTTAGGGAAAAGATCAGGATAAAGCACTCCAAGCTTAGTATCCATATCCGGATAGCCATTCTTAAATACAATATCGCTGCACGTAACGCCAAGGAACTCCTGACTCTGTGTCTTCTTTTCCTGTGGAATTCCATCTGCATATATAACAACCTTCACGCCAGCTTCACTAAGCCTTAAGACAAGCTCCTCTGCTGCCGTCTTATCATCATATGTAAATCCATCAAGGATAACTTGCTTATACTGCGATAACTGTTCATAAGAATAATCATTAAGATTATCTGAATCAGTCTCTTCAACTGCCGGAAATGACTGTGATATAAGAGGTGTACCACTTCCTATGCCTATCACCTCATACTTACTGATTGTTCCCCAGTTATCATAAGTATCCATATGGTATAACCTGTATGCTGCATTTTCTCCTGCAACGCTATATCCTGAGGCACCTGCTGCCATATCCATATCTTTTACAGATACACCATACTTTTCAAGCGATGACAGTCTTACAAGAACTGTATCATTTCCCAGCTCACGGCATCTGTCAAACACATAATAATAATTGCCATCAGCTAATGCCCTGTTTATTCTTACTATGTTAGTGGAGGTATTAGCAGCCTCACGTCCTGCACCATATGCGGCAGGTATTGCATTGTTCCAGTCTGATACTAAAAATGCTCCCATAGACCCTAAGCTGCTGTCATCAAGAAGTGCTATTCTCTGCTTTGTTATGGACTGTGCCTTTGATATAAGTGTATTATCCTGCTGCATATCCAGTCTGTCCCACACACTGTCGTTATCTGTGTTAATGCTCACTCCATTCTTAGTTATGGATATAGTATCTAATCCACCTGTTATCAACGGTATAGATGGCACTATATCTAAAACAAGCAGAACACAGAAAAACACTATCAGCGGCTTTTTGAGTGTATCCCATTTAAGAAAGCTGTACAATATCATACATAGTGCTATGGATATGAATCTTAACATCCACAGATACTGGCTTCCAGGAAGTATCTTTAACACCGGATACATAGCTGTTGCTGTACATATAAGTGTTATTATAGCTGTGACAAAGCCGGCTCTTGACTTCTTATATCCAAAAAACATTCCTCCAACCGCAAGTATTGCTGCTGCAAGTCCAAAGTAAAAATGAGCATAGTCTGTAGTTATTCTGTCTACCGGGTTAAGTGTATACACTATCTTCTGGAAAAAGTTAGCCATATTTTCTGAATTGTCAAGTGAGGTTATTCCTCCGTTAAGCGAGGCAACCAGCCATACACCTATAAGCATGAAGCTAAGCAGTATGGATATCACTATATCAGCGGCTGCTCTTTTAGAATATCCTTCAATCATATGAACTATACAGTATACTAGCACTGCAAGCGCAACCATACCTGCATATCCAAGATGACAAAGTGCTATGAGAATAAAGCTTATCATGACAAAAGGAATTCTTATGACCTTTCTGTCCTTAAGATACTCCGATACCTCATATATGAACAACGGCAGAAATATCATGCTGAGTGATCTTGCCAGATTGCCTTCAACAAACAGTGCACACAGGTTATTAGGCATAAAAAACCATATGAAGCCTATAAATGCTCCAAGCACTGGTCTTTTCATCCTTATACCTATATATAACCAGCTTAATGCTCCAAGTACAGATATTATCCCTACAAATATAAGATAACCTATAAGCATATTGCCGCCCGCAAGCATTTCACAGAATGCCATAAAATACGCTGCAAGCGGCGCCCAGTATCTCATAAGCTCAACACCGTTATACCACATATAATCGTATAAAGGATACCAGTTTCCATCCTTTATGGAGTTGTATACATAATCACCTCTGTATATATGATACATAGTATCTGAGCCAGCTGGATAGGTACCATTCTGACTCACTATTTTAACCACCATAACCGATACGGATACTATCAGTGCCACATACACAATACAGCCTATTATCGACAAG
>ENA-UESE01002564-UESE01002564.1-human-gut-metagenome-genome-assembly--contig:-NODE-2564-length-10353-cov-2.883612_pt1 | contig 10353 bp, 6 predicted proteins | sample MGYA00242995_ERZ507996 | MGnify/ENA primary metagenome ERZ507996 (study PRJEB26167, sample SAMN06115489) | human gut metagenome | host: Homo sapiens | place: China:Sichuan | collected 2015-04-15... | reverse complement strand
GGTATCCGCCACCGCAAACAACACCCGGTTCTTCTCCTTCTCAACCTCAAACTGCAATGTGATCGTACCATTCTTGGTGAACTTCGCCGCATTGGTCAGCAGATTGATAAGCACTTGCTGTAAGCGTTGAATATCTGTCTGAAGAACAAAGGAGTCGGTCTTTGTCTCAAAAACAAACCGGTTACCCGATTCCCTGCGGGACATCTCCACCGACGATAATGCCTGCCTGCACAGTTGAACCACATCGCAGTCTTCCGGTGTCAGTATCACCTTGTTCGCCTCCAGCCTCGACAGATCGAGTATATCATTAATCAGTCGTAACAGCAGGTCGGAGTTCGACTGGATAATTCTGAAATAATTCCGCTGATCCTCTTCCGAGCTCCCACCCGAAGCCAGCACATCCGAGAATCCTACAATCGCATTCAGGGGTGTTCGTATCTCATGACTCATATTGGCAAGAAAAGCACTCTTCAGCCGGTTCGACTCCTCCGCCCGGTCCTTCGCTTCATACAAAGCAACTTGCGAACGCTCCAGATCGTCTTTCAGCCGCTTTGTCCGCAGATAGAAATAGATAGAAACCAGCAATCCTATCACCAGAATGCAGAGGACACCTACGCCCACCCAAATCTGATACCGGTACTGTTTATAGAAAGAGGGTGATTCATTGACCAACTTTACCTTCATCGGCAGAGCGGCCACGTCTATCTTCTGTTCCTTCACTTTCTTACTGTCCAGCAACGCTTCCGTACCCACTACTTCCACCCGCATATTCGGATCTTCAGGATTATCCAACAACTTGACCGCCTCCTCCGCCAATTCCTTACCGAACGTCCGGAAAACGGGAACCACTCCGCCTACGGCCCAATAACCCAGACCGATGGAAGTAGCCGTAAACGTCGGTACATCCGGAATCGCCTCCATCATCGAATACGTAGCATTGCGCATAAAATAGCCTTCGTTCTTGTCCACTCTCCAAGTGCCTAACAGAACGGCCGTATGCTTCGGCAATTTCCGAAGTTCATCCACAATAGTATAAATGGTATGTTCGCGCCCGTCCAGCAAAATCAGGTTCATATCCGGAAACTGTTTCATTTCCTTTCGCACATGAGCTTGCAAAGTGACGCCACCGTAAGTATTGTCGGATATAAAAGCAATGTTCTTCGTATCGGGATAGATTGCCCGGATCATGCGGATGTTCGACGCGATGTCGTATTCGTACAGAAAACCGCCGCATACCTGGTGCTTCAGACTGTCTTCATAAAAATCGGAGGATTCCGGCATCCAGTGTGCCAGATCTTTCCCGTCGTCCGGCAAAAGCACCACGTTCCTGCTGGTCAGTGCGCACATTACCGGCACTTCTCCTGTCACCGAGTCATTCAGCGACAGATAAGACGCCCACGCCTCCTGTCCGAACAGAATGATCAGCGCCGGTTCCTGGCTTCCCCGATATTTATCCAGAATATTCTCCATCACTCCCTTCCAGCGGGGAAAGTCTGAGAAACTCTTACAGTTCATGTTTTCAATGACCACTCCCCGTTTGCCCCCCAACCTCTGATATTCGTCCATAAAGTCGGATACATTGGCAGAAGTCGGATACGCTCCCGGATTGTACGAACAGATCATCAGTATGGGTTTCTCACCGGTAGCAGCATGTCCTGCCATGGGAGGACAGCAACCAATAACTAACAGAAGTAAATAAAGAATATATTTGAACGATACCGGCATATTCATCTGTTTTAGAGTGTGTGTATCCGTTTTTTTATGCCCGCAAAGATAGTAAAAGTTGATGGTTATAGCAGATTTATTGCGTACATTTGTCGCTCAATGTCCTAAAAATAGTTTATGGAAATTTTTCACAAAATGATTTCGGCAGCACTCAACCTGCCGGAAAAGCAGATCAGTAATACTCTCGGGCTGTTAGCCGAGGGAGCCACTATCCCTTTCATCAGCCGCTACCGTAAAGAAATCACCGGCGGACTCGACGAAGTGCAGATAGAATCTATCAAAACGCAGTACGATAAACTCTCAGAACTCGCCAAACGCAAAGAGACCATTCTCGGCACCATCGGCGAGCAAGGCAAACTGACGCCTGAGTTGCGGCAACGCATCGATGCCACCTGGGATGCCACCGCTCTTGAAGATATCTACCTGCCCTACAAGCCTAAACGCAAGACCCGCGCCGAAGCTGCCCGCCAGAAAGGACTCGAACCTCTGGCTCTGCTACTGATGATGCAGCGCGAGAACAACCTGGGCTCCCGTATTCCTGCGTTCGTCAAAGGCGATGTCAAAGACGCAGAGGATGCTCTGAAAGGTGCCCGCGACATTATCGCCGAGCAGGTGAGCGAAGACGAACGTGCCCGTAATGCAGTGCGTAATCTCTTTGCCCGCCAGGCTGTCATCAGCGCTAAAGTAGTGAAGGGTAAAGACGAAGAGGCCGCCAAATACCGGGACTATTTCGACTTCTCTTCTCCCTTGAAACGCTGCACCTCCCATCGCCTGCTGGCCATCCGCCGTGCCGAGGCCGAAGGTTTGCTGAAAGTCAGCATTACCCCCGACGATGACGAATGCCTCGAACGGCTCGACCGCCAGTTTGTCCGTAGCAATAACGAATGTGGCCGCCAGGTGGCAGAGGCCGTACAGGATGCCTACCGCCGTCTGCTGAAACCTTCCATCGAAACCGAATTTGCCTCCCTCAGTAAAGAACAGGCCGATGACGAAGCGATCCTGGTCTTTGCCGAAAACCTACGCCAACTGCTTCTTGCCCCACCCTTGGGACAAAAACGGGTAATGGGTATCGATCCCGGCTTTCGTACCGGTTGTAAGGTGGTCTGCCTCGATGCACAAGGCAATCTGGTACACAATGAAAACATCTATCCTCACCCGCCGGTAGACAAGAAAACCGAAGCGGCTTCGAGACTCCGCAAAATGATTGAAGCTTACAAGATAGAGGCCATCGCCATCGGTAACGGAACTGCCAGCCGCGAAACGGAAAACTTCGTCACGCACCAACAGTTCGACCGTCCCGTACAGGTGTTTGTTGTCAGTGAACAGGGTGCTTCCATCTACTCGGCCTCCAAAACGGCCCGTGACGAGTTTCCCGATTATGATGTCACCGTCCGTGGGGCCGTCTCCATCGCTCGCCGGCTGATGGATCCGCTGGCGGAACTGGTCAAGATCGATCCTAAGTCCATCGGTGTCGGCCAATACCAGCATGATGTAGACCAGACCAAATTGAAAAAATCACTCGACCAGACAGTGGAGAACTGTGTCAACCAGGTAGGTGTCAATCTCAACACAGCCAGCAGTCATCTGCTCACCTACATTTCCGGTCTGGGTCCGCAACTGGCACAGAACATTGTAGCCTACCGCGCTGCCAACGGCGCCTTTGCCTCACGTAAAGAGTTGATGAAAGTACCCCGCATGGGAGCTAAAGCTTTTGAACAATGCGCCGGATTCCTCCGTATCGCCGGAGGAGAAAATCCGTTGGACAACACCGCTGTGCATCCCGAAAGTTATGGGATCGTGCAACAGATGGCCAAAGATCTGTCATGTACTGTTCCTCAACTGATTGCCGACAAATCGTTGCGTACCCGTATCGAAATGGAAAAGTATATCACCCCCACCGTAGGACTCCCCACCTTGAAGGATATTCTGCAAGAACTCGACAAACCGGGACGCGACCCGCGCGATACCATCCAGGTATTTGAGTTCGACCGTAACGTGCGCACCATCAACGACCTCCGCGAAGGGATGACTCTACCCGGTATTGTCAGCAACATCACCAACTTCGGAGCTTTTGTCGATATAGGCATCAAGGAGAACGGGCTTGTCCATCTCTCCCAGCTTGCCAACCGATTCATCACCGATCCCACCGAAGTGGTCTCCATTCATCAGCACGTCACGGTGAAAGTACTGAGCATAGACCTCGAACGTAAACGGATACAGTTGACGATGAAGGAGGAGTAAACCGGTTTAAAATAATCAAAAGCCCCGGTCTCTCTTCCGGTGATTCCTGACAAGAATAAACGACAACCACTGTTGTACATACTTTTATCGGAAGAGAGTACCGGGGCAATCTGCAAACTTGTGTTATCTAATATCACTTTCCGGCCTGTGTCGCCAGATAGTCTATCAACTGTTCCATCGAAGTATCTTTGAGTATCACCCGTTTCCGCCCGTCAAGCAGATAGATAGTCGGCGTAGCGCGGATATCGTAAAGTTGCCGGGTTCGGATATCACCTGCTTTGTTCCAGCCCACGATCCATCCCTGCGGCATATACACTGCCTTTGTCGCCCACTCTTCCCTGTTTTCGTCAGGATAGATAGCCAGCACCCGCAGTGTCCCGTTTTCCACCATCTCAACGAAAGCAGGTATTTCAGCAAATAACTTCTCAAACTTCCGGCAATTCGAACAGTCCGGATCGTAAAAGAACAACATCGTATATTTGGCTTTCAGCCTGCTCATCCGGCTATTGTCACCATGTACCGTGACATATGTAAAATCCGCCGCTTTCATTCCCGGGCGATTCTTGTGTGCCTGCTTCAATCGGTCTGCCGGACGGATCTTCTCCCATTCCTGCAATCTGTCCGATTGCAGCATCTGTTCCAGTACCGCGATGTAAAAGTCTTCGTTGCGCATCGGTGAATTCGGCTCGTTGAGATACTTTTCTCCCAGCAGGCAAAAGCGCCGGTATGCCGTACTGTCTGCCTCCATCCGTACCATCATGATATGCAATGCCTTTCGCCCGGTCTCAGGTTCGACATACTTCAGCGCATCGATAAAGTCAACATACAACTGCTCCGTGTCTCCACTATTCACCCATGCCGTATCACCTGTCAGATAACCATCCCAATAATGTTTCACGTAGTAGACCGCACGTTCCGCAGGATCGGTCATTATCTGTGGTAAATCCGGCCGTGTATAATGCACCACATGCAGCGTGTCTGCCGCCACCTTCTCTTTCCATTCGCTCCCGTCTCCTCCCGCACAGGCTTTCACCATCCCCAGGCCCAGACAAATCACCATCAACGCTATTGAGGATACCGTCAATATAAATGCCATTAAATTCTTCTTCGCATTCATTTTGCTTATGTTTATTTCTGCACCGCAGAATTACTCGTTCCTTATCTTCTCCACCTTCCTCGTACCACCCACCGCATAGGCAGTACATACACCTTTTTTTCATCTCCTTTCAGTATCACCGCAGGACGATACTCACCCGGCTTCAACTCCGGTAAAGCCACAACCACCTTCCCCTCAGAGTACCTATACACAAGCCTGATATCGATCACCTGTTCCGGTTTGGCATGTGTCACCAGGCACAATCTGATATTCTCCAACGCATAACGGTTCAGATTGTAACCCGAAACAACAATCGGTGCCTGCGATGTAATAGTCCCGTCTCTCAGCCCGCTCAGCGGATCGTATACTCCGGTTATCTCCGGAATGTCGACACCTCCCCACACCTCCTCGATCTTTCTTATCTCTACCATATCTTTCAAAGTTTATCGTTAACCATTTGTCGTTCATCGTTGAAAATGCTTCTCACCGGAAACCCATATTTTTTCATATCGTGCATCAGATACATCTGCCGGCTGGGTTCCACGCAGAGCGAATAACCATATACCGGGCTTTGGCTGCTCCCCGTCCAGTAGCGATGCCCATGCGGAATCACAATCCGGCAGCCGTTGATGTGACTCCGGTGTCCGCACAGCGGCAGATACACCGGTACTCCGTCGTCACTCAGAAGGCAGATATTCGTCCGGTCCTCCTCCCGTTGAAGCTCCATCGGAGCAGCGGGACTGTTCATCAGTGCCTCCATTTCGATACGCGATGGTAGCCGCCACCCCTCCGGTGAAGGGTCCAACTCATTAATCCGTGCAGGACTCTCTGCCGTGCCATCGTACCAACTGCCGCGACAGGGCGTAAAGTTCTCCTCCCATCGATCAGTAGGACAGCCAAACTGAAAATACGTACCCCGATTAAGCGTGGTATCCACTTCCAACCCCAACGGGATGGCTACCTGTGCTAATTTCCCGCCTGCCGCCAGATTACGGTCCAGCCAATATTTACCCCGGATACGTACGTAACCACCTTGATAAATAAGGATATCACGTACCACGCCCGTATCATTCACTAACGAGAGTACCGTGTGACGCGCTGCCGGAAATCCACCACGCACCCGGTATCCGGCATTAGAATGCACCTTCACCGTGAACCGTCCGTCATAATGTCCTTGCAACAGTTCGGGTTCGCTCACCTCCACCCAGTCCGCCGCCTTGTCACTCACGATGCGCCATGACTGATTACTGTCCACACACACGATGTACGTCCTCACTCCCTCCTCCTCCCGATAGTCCGGTGGTGTCTCTATCACCCCGCTATGGCGTGCGCAAGGATCCTCCGGCGGATATTCTATATAATAGTCAAAGCAGACACCCTGCATCAATAGCAGATCAGTTGTCTGGCTGAAAGGATATGTCCCCGTCTCGAGTGTCAGTACCAGCGAGCGCGAACGCACACTGGCAGGTTTCGCTTCAAGGTGCACTTTCAAGTTCTGGCTTCCTTTTTGTTGCAGGCCTACGGGCGGATAGACCGAATACCAACATCCGCCGTCGTTAGCGTTGGCGCTCCTCACACACCAGCATGCCTGTTCGTTGTCGGGGATAACAGTTAGCGTCACCGCCTCGTTCTTCCGTCCGGTACTGACGTAGAGCCGGCGACTGACCGTCAATGTGGGATGAATACCCATCACTTGCTGACGCACCTTGAGCAAATGTACTCCCTCACTGTTCCCTATTTCAATGGTTGCCTCCCGTTCCACGGCAGAAAAGTTGGTACGAAACTGCATCAACAACCGGTCCCCCTCACGGCGCACGGTAAGCCAGTTGTCCGGTTCACCTTCTGCATAATGCACGCTTCCCGTATTCCATTGTTCGCTACACCCCTTCAACTCCACCGGAAGCTCCTTTGCCATTGCGTCCGTAATCACTTCAGTCGGAAGCAATGCATTCAGTGTGGCAGAATCGACTTTTTCAGTTTCCTCGTCTGTTTCCGTACCGACCACTATCAACTCTAACGATGTGCCATGAATAATCTCCTGCAGTCCCGTTTCAGCAATACAGATGCCGGCATGACCGGCAAACAGGCGGGACACATCATCACGATGATGTATCCCGCTCAGGCAGAGCGCATGGGGTGTAAACAGCACACAGAAGTTCAACATTCCTTCTTGTACGGTACAACGCAACCGCCACCTTTTTCTCCGTTTCAGTACATCCGCCTCAGGGTACTTGCGCACCAGATATCCTCGTCGGTCAAAAACCAACAAGACCGCTCTCCGGCACTCTTCCGACAAATCATCCGTTCGCTTCAGAATCAGATGCACCGGCCATTCACGGGCAAGATGCACTTTTCGGTTCACCCGCCAATACTTCACGGCATTGTATGTCATCCCCGAAGCGATAAACGCCATTGTTGCTATTTCCGCTATATCCATAACTTTCGTCAGTTTGTGTTTTCCATTTTTATTTTCACCACAGGTTACACCGATTCTTTATTATCCTTTATTTAGCGAAACCACACGGAGAGAGAAAAAACGAATCCATGTGAATCTGTGTATTCTGCGGTGAACCTTTACTTACTTTGCAGGAAGCGCAGTGCCCTTCCTGCCGGCACACTTCCTCCCGCCTGTGCCAGGCTCAGGTAGACTTCCGCCTTTCCCCGGTCACCTTCAAGCAGGCAAAGAATACCCATGTTACACCCGGCTTCAGGCAGGGTGGCAAAGCGTTGCAGATATTTCCGGGCACGCTCCGTATCGCGGCGCAACAAGGCTACTCCGGCAGCGTTGATGCATGCCACCGGACTATCCGGATAAAGACGCCCCGCCAAGTCCATCAAGTCATTGAATTCAGCCGAACCTACGGCATGTGCTTCTGCCAAGCGGCAGAAGTCCGCCACCGAGAATGCTTCCGGTTTGCCCGAAGTAACAACCGACACCCCTTCTGTTATGCCTATCGACGGCTGTGTCGCGATGCTTCCGTCCACGTAGGTTACCTCGTACTCAATGCGACGTAACCTCCCGAAAAAAGCCGACGACAAATAGTGGTAGGCAGTCCCACCGGCCAAATCCATCAACATTCGTTCACGACCATCCACTACATCCACTGTACGGATAATATCGAGTACGGACTCTTTGAATGCCATCTCCGACCCAACTATCAGATCGGTCAATCCTTTCCAATCCTCCGCTATCCAGTTCACCTCAAAAGGCACTGTGCCGAAGCTTTTTTCCCGCCGAATATAATCTTTCAATGCCAGTGCTCGTTGTAAACCCAGACGTTCGTTCGCCCGATAGTCACCGTCCGGAGCCGTATAACCTGTCAAACGAATACCTTCCAGACTCACACCCGGTGTTTCTCTAAGCGGACGTGTCACAGCCAAAAGTTTGTAAACAGCTTCTACAAAGTTACGCTCATCATACTTCGTCTTCTGCCCACGACTGTAATCCAGCACGATGCTGCCACTCACAGTCTGCCGCACCTCCTCAACCTTCGGTGCCTCCGTAGCCGAAGGCGACAAAAAGCCTACCCACGAGAGCAGCATGCTGTCCGTAGGCAGGTCAACTTTCACCTCGCATACGGACAAAGGGCGTACCGAGGTAGACTTTCGAGTACCCACCGGGGTTATTTTCTGTCGTACGTTTCGTTTGTTGTTCACTGCCGACGCCGCTTTTTTTTCCGGCGAGTCGGCACCGGTCCCCGCTCCTGCCATGCCCGGAAGCAACAGCAGACACAAGACCATGCTCAGTTCTCTTTTCATCTTATCTATCTAAAATCAATTTATTAAAAGGTGTGGATAGCCCGTATAAACCTCACACTTAGCGAGCCTCTCCTATCATTTATTATCAGTCATTTTAAACCACACTTGGAGTATTATTCTGAATGGTAGTATTATCCGCCGCATACCCGTTGTCGGTTACATTCGCACTCGGAACAATCTGCACATCATTGATTGTCAATGTAACATGATAGTATCCTCCTGCATTCAATGTACCGCCAAACGCAGTAACCGTGACCGTACGGACTTCACCATCTACCGTTACCGAAATGGTCAATTTATTATCAGTCAAAGGTTGCGGAGGAAGTAAATATTCATAAACTTGGCTCCCGGATGCAATTTCTACATTCGGATTGTGTACATATCCCTCCGCCGCAGGGGTCCCTTCGGTAATCGTGCCGGTAGTTATATCGACTTGCCGCTGAAGATAAAAATTGGTTGAATTATTCTTCAACACTATGTTTTCGATTTTACATTTACGGCCTGACATCACATTCGTCCCCCGGACAAATGTAAGTTTCAATCGGGCATACGCATGTTTCATATCAATAAATCGCACTCCTTTATGATCATTATTTATCATGCCTGATCCATCTGCAGACGTAGCGGTACCGTAACACATATCTTTAGCTGCATCATAAATCCGGGCAACCAAAATCGCCTTCGTAGTGTTATCGGCAAAGGATACAGACTGATAAGGATAATATGCGTACAGGCTCGCCGAACGGTGATCCACCAGTATTTCTGTAGAAGCCGTCCAACCGGCTGCTTTGTAACTATAGGGAGCATCATACTGAGGTGGATATCCATTAGCGTTCGTACGGAAAATACCCAATTTATAAATATCAGTATTGATGACTCCGCGTGTGGACACTCTCGTACTCAAAGAAGCTTCCATAACCCCGATAGGCACTTGTCTATCGGTTGGGATAGGTCCTTCTTCCTCCTTCCCGCAAGAGAAAAAGAGGAATAGACTTAATGAAAGCAAACAACATTCTAATACCTGTTTCATAGAATATACCATTTATCGTTTAACACATCTTATCGTTCTGCCATCAGGCCGCGCCCAACTGTTGTCTATACCGGCACTATTATTACCTTGCATAGCATTAAGCCCTTTGGCTGTTTTTCCGGAAGGAGTCCGGGACCAATAAAAAGCCCAAGCTCCGTTTTTCGATATAGTATTGTTTATTGTAGTAGAGGACTGATCCCGGCTTCCCAAAGCAAGCAGGAATACCCCATTGTTCCCTCCGAACCAAAAACCTTTAGGAGAGCCGCTATAGGTAACTCCCGCATTAATCAGATCTTGTAGTTGTCCATCAGAAGGTGTTTCCCAAGTACCGGGAGGGACTACTTGATAACAGGGGTCATTGGCCGTAGAAGAATTCACACTATTATATTTACATATCCCGATATCAAGAGTATTCCATCCGATGAATCCTCCTTCTGTCGCACCACCATGATAATTTGACTGAGCAGCCTCAAAGTAAAAATTAGATCCGCTTTTATAAAGA
>ENA-UESE01002563-UESE01002563.1-human-gut-metagenome-genome-assembly--contig:-NODE-2563-length-10355-cov-2.316112_pt1 | contig 10355 bp, 8 predicted proteins | sample MGYA00242995_ERZ507996 | MGnify/ENA primary metagenome ERZ507996 (study PRJEB26167, sample SAMN06115489) | human gut metagenome | host: Homo sapiens | place: China:Sichuan | collected 2015-04-15... | reverse complement strand
CTGCAATACCGGCTCCGACGACTGCAATATTTTTTATCTTTTCTGCCGGTTTTATAAATACTGTGCCTTCGTTACCATTTTCGGCATTTAACACACACGAAATATATCTGCGTCCCTGAATGGCATCCACACAGCCTTTATTACAATTCAGACATTCACGGATACATTCTCCTGATGCTGCTTTATTTGCAATATCCGGATCTGCAAGCATGGAGCGTCCATATGCAACAATATCGGCATCCTGATCTTCAAGAATCTTTTCGCCTGCTTCCAGACTGATAACCCGTCCGACTGTTGCAACCGGAACCGATACTGCCTTTTTCACGGCTCTGGCTGCCGGCAGTGTCCAGTTGTAATCAACATCACCCATTGGCGGAATGGTATCCCCCATATTACAGGGATGGTTTGCCTGTGCCACCTGAATCATATCAACACCGGCTTCTTCAAGCAGTTTTGCAAAAGCCACTCCTTCTTCGGCTTCAAGTCCGCCCTTGCCCCGCAGTGAACCGTCTGCATTTTTTGTAATAATCGGCAATTTATATTCAATCATCAAATCCGGAGCAGCCTCTTTAATCGCTTTTACAACTTCCAGTGCATACCGGGTGCGGTTCTCAAAGCTGCCTCCATATTCATCTGTTCTGTGGTTTAAAACTTTTGAACACAGCGAGCCGACCAGACGGTCACCATGGACTTCAATTGCATCAATTCCCGCACTTTCAGCTCTTTTAGCACATGCTGCAATGCCTGTTTTGATTTCCTCTAGCTGTGCAGCCGTTGCTTCACTGACAAAATGCTGCATATCATGATGCAGTTTGGCATATGCATCTTTAGTAATCTGCTCTGCAAGCTGTGTCTGTTTTGCGGCTTCCTGTTCATCGCCTTCTTCCCGGGCTTTTGCCGCAGCCTGTCTTGCCATGCCTGCCTGCATAATCATTTTCCCGACACCCGGCACGTCATATTCCGGGTGAAAAATCTGCAATGCCACTTTACAATCATACTGATGCAGCGTATCTGCCAGTTTTTTGTATACAGGAATCTGGCTGTCATCATAAAGTTTCGGTGTCGGCGATGCCGTTCTGACCGGTGCCACATCACCGATTACTATGTAACCGGTTCCGCCCTTTGCAAGGCGCTCGTAAAAATTCAGGCTTCTTTCTCCGATTGAACCGTCCCTTTCCTCATATCCTGTCGTCAATGGCGGAAACATAATTCTGTTTTTTAATGTAAGACGACCTGCCTTTACAGGTTCTAATAATTTCTTGAGCATAAGCGTGTCCTCCCGTTTTATAATGTCTTTGCAAGCTGATAAGCTGCACCAATGGCATACTTTAAATTGCCGACTTTATCACAGTCCCCAATATAATTTACCCGTTCATTTTCCATTTTAAGCGGCGTATAACCTACTGCAAATATGATGTTCCACACCCTCTTTGACATAAGTGATTGTATTTTCATCCACTTTTGTAACCTGGCTGTTTAATTCAATCTTTACGCCTTTGCGCATTAAACGCTGTGTAAGCTGGCTCTTTGCCGCACCGCCTTCCCCTGTCATCAGCGACGGTGTCATTTCAAGAATGGTTACATCACGGTTTGCCGGGAATAAATCATTAATCAGCGGTGCCAGATAATCTGCCGTTTCACAGCCGACAGAGCCGCCGCCCAATATAACTATTTTTCTTCCCGGGAACGTTCTTCCGGCTAAAATATCGTCTGCCGTCATTGTCTGCTTAAACTGTTTAAAGCTTTCAATTTCCTTTGGTTTTGCACCGATTGAACAGACAACCTCATAATCCTTGAATTCCGTTTCAAGCATTTCCGGTGTTACTTCACAATTCATCCGTACCTCAATGCCTTCATTCTGCAGACGGTGTGCCATAAATTTGATGACCTTGCACAATTCCTGTTTACTGATCGGCACTGCAGCAATCCGAAGCAGTCCGCCCAGTTCGTTAGATTTTTCACAAAGCACAACTTCATGCCCGCGTTTCTTTGCCACGTATGCCGCCTCCATGCCTGCCGGACCGCCGCCGATAACCAGCACTTTTTTCTTTTCCGGTGCTTCTTCAATTGCGTTGGTTTCTACGGATGGATTTACCGTACACGAAATCGGTTTACCAAACATAATGCCGGTCAGACATCTTCCGCAGCCGATACACGGACGAATGTCTTCTGTTTTACCCGCATAAGCCTTATTGGCAAATTCACTGTCGCACAAATTCGGACGTCCGATCATACAGATGTCCGTCTTTCCGTTCGCAATCAGTTCTTCCGCAATCCACGGTTCATTAATCCGCGCAACCGTGGCAACCGGAATATGAACATGCTTTTTGATTTCTTCGCTGGAATGAGCGTGCGGTGCCGGTGCCGTACCCGGTGCCGGCATGGAACTGCCGCGTTTAATGGTATTGCCGCCTGATACATGAATGAAATCAACCCCGGCTTTTTCTAACTGTTTTGACACATAAATCATATCATATAACGTTAGTCCGCCATCGCTGTACTCATCTCCTGAAATACGTACATCAATAATAAAATCTTCTCCGCACATTTTCCGTACTTCTTCAATAACCTCCAGCGTAAGCCGTAATCTTCCGTTAATATCCCCACCATACTCATCTGTCCGCTTATTGTAAAGAGGTGTCAAAAAACCGCCCAGTAATCCGTGTGCATGTGCGCACTGTATTTCAACACCGTCACCGCCTGCCTGCTGGAAACGATGCGCCGCTTCACCGAACTGTCTGACGATTACGTGAAGTTCTTCTACCGTTGCGGCTCTTGGTGCCGCTTTTGCATAATACGGTCCGACATTTGACGGTGCAATCAGCTGCGGCGTACCCGGCAGCGGAAATGCCATATATGCCGGATGAAACAGCTGTGACAAAATCTTTGTATCGTATTGATGCACGGCATCCACCAGTTTTTTCCATCCCGGAATATAAGAATCATCATAAATGGACATATCCCCCGGCAGATATGTATATGTCGGTTCGACTGTCGTGACCTCTGTTACAATCAGACCAACTCCGCCTTTGGCACGATTCGAGTAATGCTCTATCAAAGCATCCGTAACATATCCTTTATCTGCCAGATTCGTTGAAAGCGGCGGCATAAAAATTCGATTTTTAACTGTCTGCTTTCCGATTCGGATTGGTTCAAATAAATGTGAAAATTGATTCATACGTTTTTCCTCCGTTCCCAATTTGAATAAATTGTTTAATTGTATTTTATATATTAAATCTTTTTTTGCATATTTTCAACAATTTTCAACAATTTTTATAAAGTATTTTTATAAAACAAAAATAAAAAAAGAACGTCTATACAATATCCTGTTCTTATGCGGACACTGTATAAACGTTCTTTTGTTTTTATTACTTTAAATACCGGCTGGAGAGTTTCAGACGTGTCATCGCTCTTGCCATTGAAGCCTGGGAATGATAATATTCCTGAATACTCTGCTTCTGGCGCAGACGCTCCTCGGCGCGCTCGCGGGCGCGCTCGGCACGGGCACGGTCGATCTCCTCGGGCCGCTCGATGGTATCGACCAGCACGAGCGCCTCGTTGTTCTCCATCTTGAGCATTCCCTCGGACACGGCGGCGACCTGCTCCCTGCCGTCCTCGCCGCGCAGGATCAGCTTGCCGGGGATGATGGCGATGACGACGTTCTCATGCAGGGCCATCAGGCCGTAGAGACCGTCGATGGTCGGCACCATGAGCGACTGGCACGGCCCGTCGTAAAACGTCCGCTCGGCGGCCAGGATACGGAGGCGGAAGGTCCTCATCACACATTCCCGCCTTCCATCTGCTTCGCCTTGGCAAGCGCATCGTCGAGCGTGCCGACGTTGTAGAAGGCCATCTCGGGGTAGCTATCCATCTCGCCGGAGAGGATGGCCTCGAAGCCGCGCAGCGTCTCCTCGAGCGGCACGTACACACCCGGAAGGCCGGTGAACTTTTCGGCAACAAAGGTCGGCTGGGCAAGGAAACGCTGGATCTTTCTCGCGCGGTTGACCGTGAGCTTATCCGCGTCGCTGAGCTCCTCCATGCCGAGGATGGCGATGATATCCTGCAATTCGCGGTATTTCTGCAAGGTCGCCTGCACGCCGCGCGCAATGCGGTAGTGCCGCTCGCCCACGATATCCTCCTCGAGGATGCGGGACGAGGACTCCAGCGGGTCGACCGCGGGATATAAACCCTGCTCGGCGATCTTACGGCTCAGCACCGTCGTCGCGTCGAGATGGGAGAATGTCGTCGCCGGGGCGGGGTCGGTCAGGTCGTCCGCAGGAACGTAGACCGCCTGCACGGACGTGATTGAGCCGCTCTTGGTGGAGGTAATGCGCTCCTGCAGCTCGCCCATTTCGTTGGCAAGCGTCGGCTGATAGCCGACGGCGGAGGGCATACGGCCAAGCAGGGTCGAGACCTCGCTGCCCGCCTGCACAAAGCGGAAGATATTGTCGATGAAGAGCAGCACGTCGCGGTGCTCCTCGTCGCGGAAGTATTCGGCCATCGTCAGGCCCGACAGCGCCACGCGCATACGAACGCCCGGTGCCTCGTTCATCTGGCCGAAGACGAGCGCGGTCTTGTCGATAACGCCGCTCTCGTGCATCTCGTTCCAGAGGTCGTTCCCCTCGCGGCTGCGCTCGCCGACACCGGTAAAGATCGAGTAGCCGCCGTGCTCCACGGCGATATTGTGGATGAGCTCCTGGATGAGCACCGTCTTGCCGACGCCCGCGCCGCCGAAGAGACCGATCTTGCCGCCGCGCGGATAGGGCTCCAGCAGGTCGATGACCTTGATGCCAGTCTCCAGAATGTCGACGCTGGGGTTTTGCTCGTCGAAGGCGGGGGGCTTTCTGTGGATGCTGCGGCGCGGCTCCGCCTCGCCGATGGGCTCGCCGCCGTCGATGGTGTCGCCGAAAACGTTGAAAAGCCTGCCGAGCGTGCACTTGCCGACCGGCACGCGCAGGCTCTCGCCATCGCTCACAACGTCCATGCCGCGCGCAAGGCCCTCACTGCCGGTGAGCATGATGCAGCGCACCGTCTCGTCGCTCAGATGCTGCGCGACCTCCATCACGCAGCGCCTGCCGTCAAGCGTAACGGTGAGCGCCTCGCGGATACGCGGCAGCGTGCCGCGCGGAAAGCGCACATCCACCACGCTGCCGGCCACCTGAATGATCTTACCCGTGCGCATGATGCTGCGCCCCCTTTCCGGAATGGTTCTTTTTGCTTCTCGCGCCGGCGGAGACCTCGGTGATCTCGCTCGTGATGGCGCTCTGCCGCTCGTGGTTGTATTCGAGCTGAAGGTCGCGCAGCAGGTCCTCCTCGTTCTGGTTGGCGGCGTCCATAGCCTCGGCGCGGGCGTTCTGCTCGGCGCAGAAGCTGTCGACCATCGCCGAATAGAGGAAGCCCGTGAGATACGCGGGCACGACCTTGGCCAGCACCTCCTCGGGCGAGGGCTCGTAGCGCATGGCGCTCTCCCCCTCCACCCCCTCGGGCACGGCGACCTCGTTTTTAAGCGGCAGCAGGCGCGCCGTGCGCACGTGCATCTCAACGCCGCTGAAATCGGTGTAGATCATGAAGAGCTTTGTGACCTCCACGCGGTCGAAGAGGTCCAGCAGCATCGCCGTGATCTCTCTTGCGCGGCGGAGCGTGGGACTCTGCGCGTTGTAGTGAAAGCTCTCCTCCACCGGCACATGATGGGCCGAGAAGAAGTGCCGTCCGTTGCCGCCTACCACGAAAAGGCGGCTGTTCGGATGCTTGTCAAGACGCCGCAGCGTCTCCTGAATGACGTTCTGATTGTAGGCGCCCGCAAGACCGCGGTCCGCCGTGATGACCAGATAGGCATAGGTGCCCGGCTGGTCCATATCGTCGGCGTCGCCGTTATAAAAGTAAGGACTCGCGATCGTACCCGCGCGGCGGAAGATCTGCTCGATCTCACCCGAGATCGCGTCGAAAAACGGGCGCGTTTTGGCAAGGTCTTCCTTCGCCCGCCGCATCTTGGTCGAGGCGATGAGATACATCGCGTTCGTCACCTTCTGCGTGCTGCGGACGCTCTCGATATGCTCGCGGATCTCCTTCATGCCTGACATGGCGGCTTCACCTCACTTTAAGCGCCGAAGGTCTCCTGCACGAATTCCTTCGCGCACTCGATGATGAGCGACTGCTGCTCGTCGCTGAGCTGCCCGCTCTGCTGGATGACGCTGCACAGCGCCCCCTGCGTCTCGCGGAAATGCTGCAAAAGGCGCGGCAGAAAATCGTCGAGCTTCTCCGCGGGAATGTCCTGAAACACGTGGCCCAGGCCCGCGACGAGCAGGATGACCTGCTCGCACTGCTCGTAAGGGTGGTACTGCTTCTGCCGCAGCATCCGCGTAACGCCCTGCCCGTAGGCCAGCAGCTTTGCGGTGGAATCGTCCAGATCGCTCGCAAACTGGGTAAAGGTCTCCATCTCGCGGTACTGCGAAAGGTCGAGTCGGATGGTCTTGGCCGCCTTCTTCATCGCCTTGGTCTGCGCGTCGCCGCCCACACGGGAGACCGACAGTCCGACGTTGACCGCCGGGCGCTGACCGGCGAAGAACAGGCGCGTTTCCAGAATGAGCTGGCCGTCGGTGATGGAGATGACGTTCGTCGGGATATAGGCCGACACGTCGCCGCCCTGCGTCTCGATGATGGGCAGCGCCGTGATGCTGCCGCCGCCCTTCTCCTCGCTCAGATGCGCCGCGCGCTCCAACAGGCGGGAGTGCAGATAGAATACGTCGCCGGGATAGGCCTCGCGGCCGGGGGAGCGCTCCAGCAGCAGGCTCATCGCGCGGTACGCGATGGCGTGCTTGGAAAGGTCATCGTAGACGATGAGCACGTCGCGCCCCTTGTGCATAAAGTATTCGCCCATGGCGCAGCCCGCGTAGGGCGCGACATACTGCATGGGCGGAGCATCGCTCGCGGGTGCGTTGACGATGATGGTATAGTCCATCGCGCCATGCGCCTCGAGCGTCTTTTTGAGCTGTGCGACAGAGCTCGCCTTCTGCCCGATGGCAACATAGATGCAAATGACATCCTTGCCCTTCTGGTTGACGATCGTGTCGAGCGCGATGGCGGTCTTGCCGGTCTGACGGTCGCCGATGATGAGCTCGCGCTGGCCGCGGCCGATGGGAAACATCGAGTCGATGCACAGAATGCCCGTTTCCAGCGGCGTATCGACGCTCTGGCGGTCGATGATGCCGGGGGCGGGACTCTCCACCGCGCGGTAGCCGTCGGCGCGGATATCGCCGCCGCCGTCCACAGGCATACCGAGGGCGTTGACCACGCGGCCGAGGAATCCCTCTCCCACGGGAACGCCCGCCGTGCGGCCCGTGCGCCGCACGGTGCTGCCGGCGCTGACGAGCGCGTCGTCGTCAAACAGGATGCAGCCGACGCTCTCCTCCGAGAGGTCCTGCACCATGCCGCGCACGCCGCCGTCGAAGAGCAGCACCTCGCCGTAAGCGGCGCTCGCCAGGCCGTCCACACGGGCGATGCCGTCGCCGACGGTCAGCACGGTGCCGACCTCCTGCGCCATGGCCTTCGGCGTCCAGGAGAGGATCGTCTCCTTCAAGAGCGGGATGATGTTGCCGTTGCTGTGCGGCACCTTCGTGAGTGTATCCTTGAGCTGCTGGAAGCGGCCGTTGACGCTCCAGTCGTAAATATCGTCGCCGACCTCCATGCGGAAGCCGCCGGGGAACGCGTCGCTCTGCTGCCAGCTCAGCTCGACGCCCGGGCCGTATTTTTTTTCAAGGAAGGCGAGAAAGCGCGTTCGCTGCGCTTCATCGGGCGGTACGGCGGCGTAGAGCAGCGCCGTTGTGACAACTGCGGTCTCACTCATCGCCGCCACCTCTTTCCGCAGCGCTGAGGAACTGGTCGTAGGCCTCCGCAGCGCTGGACTTCAGCACGAGCTTTTCGGTCGCGGCGCTCACGAGGTTCGAGATCTCGTCCTGCGCCTGCGCCATGGTCTTGTCATATTCGGCTGCGGCATTTACACGGGCGTTTTTCAGGATGGTCTCCGCCTCGGCGCTCGCCTGCGCGCGGGCGGCATCCGCCTCCTGCTGCATGGCCTGCATCGCCTTTTCGCGGCGGTCGCGGATCTCCGTTTCCACGCCCTTGAGCTTTTCTTCATAGCCCGCGCGGGTCTGCTCGGCCTGCGCGAGGTGTTCCTTCGCCTCCGCATCCATCTTTTCATACTGCGCGCGGCGGCCGTCCATATAGCTCTTGACGGGCTTATAGAGCAGGAAGTACAGCGCGCCGAACAGGATGACAAAGTTCAGCGCGTGCAGCACGATCTGCTGGATGTTGATATTGAGCGGCATATCAGTCGCCTCCTTTGCCGGAGTGATCGGTCATCAAAGCACAAAGATGATCAGAATGGCCACGATCAGCGCATAAATGATGACCGTTTCGATGAACACAAGGCCCATCATCATCGAGGTGCGGATGGGGCCTGCGGCCTCGGGCTGGCGGGCGATCGCCTCGGTCGTGCGGGAAATGGAAATGCCCATGCCCAGCGCACCGCCAAGGCACGCAACGCCGATCATCACGCCTGCGGCCATGGCCTTGTTGGACGTGACGTCCGCCTCGCTCATCGTTTCCTGCGCCGCAGCGTCGGGCGAGGACGCATCCTCACTGTTGGCGGCGAGGGCCGGAACGGACAGGGCAAGGAGCACGAACAGCAGCGCGAACAGCGCCGCGAATTTTTTCATGGTTTTCATGGCAAATTACCTCTTTCTTCAGATGACCGCTTTGCCGCGGGCCTTCTTGACTTTCTTGATCTTCGGTTTTTTCTCATGCTTTTCCGTCGATTCCCCGTAGAAGGTGGAGACGAGCATCGTTAAAACATACGCCTGAATGAGCGCGTGCAGCAGCGTGAACAGAACGCCCACGATGACCGGCAGCACAAAGGAAAGCGCCGTGTAGTGGTACACGAGCTCCGTGACGAGCGCGCCGGAAAGGAGCGCGCCGAACAGTCGGAAGCTCATCGAGATGGGCAGCGAAAAATCCTTCAGCGCGTGCAGCATCCCGCCCGGTCCCGCGGCGATGAGGCCGCCGAAGAGGATGACGCCGTAGCTCATCAGGCCCATGGCGATGGCGCCGTTGATATCCGAGAGCGGCGCGGGAAGGCTCACAGACGCCCCGCCGGTCGTCACGGTCTGAATGCCCAGCAGCTCAAAGAGCGTGCCGAAAAAGATGTAAGTACCCGCCGTAAAGATATACGCGCTCAGGAATCGGTTGCGGTGGGGGCTGCTGCCCTCTGCCAGGCCGTCGAACAGGCTCACGAGCTGCTCGAGCAGCAGCTGGAGCTTTCCCGGAATGACGGTGAACCTCGGGATGACGAATATCCTGCAGATCAGCGCGAACACGATCAGAATGCCCGTGACCACGTAGGCGGAAATGAGCCCCGGATTGACCTCGAGCCCGAACAGAGCGATCTTGAAGCGCTCGTGCAGCACCGCATCGCGCATCACCTCCTGAATGGAGCCGCCCTCTTCGCCGGACGGCGCCAGGATCGCGAGGATCAGCAAGGCTATCACAATGGTCGCGAACACGAGCAGCTCCCGCGTCCGCTTCTTTTTATCCACGTTATCCTACCTCCTTCTCTCCTCTGCCGCCCCGCCGGTATCCCCTGCAAAAGGCAGGTCGGTCCACAATCTCATAATCCACATTTATATCACTTGGCCGTTTAGAATACAAGTCCGGACAGGCAACGCTTTGCATCTTTTCGACTTTTTAACACAATCCCTTTTTTCGTGCGGTTTTCGCAAAAAACGGGCGCGGCGAAGAAGGAAGCGTTCCTCCCCTCTCCGCCGCGCGGCCGCTATCAAAGCTGAATAATGCTCTTTTGCATTACAGGACAAATATAATAAGGATCGCCACGATGAGCGCGTAAATGATGACCGTTTCGATGAACACAAGGCCCATCATCATCGAGGTGCGGATCTGCCCCGCCGCCTCGGGCTGCTCGGCGATGTTGCTCGTCGCCTTCGAGATCGCGCGCGCCATACCAAGCGCACCGCCGTGGCACGCCACGGCGATGAGCCCCGCCGACGTCCAGGCCTTGCGGATCTTGACGGCATTCTCGTTGTCGGTCTCCTCCGCCGTCACTTCCGCGGGCTCGCTGTCCGCGGCCATGGCCGGGACAGATGCCACGCACAGCAGTGCCAGCAGCGCCAGGATCGTAAAAAGACGCTTCATGCTTTGCTCCTTAACAAGCAGTATCCATTTCTTTGCGAAGTCTTTATAAAGACATAATATACCATTGGCAGGCAGGATTGCAAGCACTTTTTTATACATTGCTGCAAAAAAGAAGCGCTCCGGGTATCCCGGAGCGCTTCCTCTGTTATTTT
>ENA-UESE01002559-UESE01002559.1-human-gut-metagenome-genome-assembly--contig:-NODE-2559-length-10370-cov-2.981444_pt1 | contig 10370 bp, 10 predicted proteins | sample MGYA00242995_ERZ507996 | MGnify/ENA primary metagenome ERZ507996 (study PRJEB26167, sample SAMN06115489) | human gut metagenome | host: Homo sapiens | place: China:Sichuan | collected 2015-04-15... | reverse complement strand
CAGGTTGGATTCCTTCTAAAAAAGGCAGGCGTGAAAAAGTCTGCAAAATCAGGGAATGATTGACAGCTCGGGCTGTTTTCATTATAATTTACTCATAGTAGAAAGTGCTGAAACTATAGCAGTTTCTGCGTGAGAAATGAATGAAAACGGCCCGGATTTTTTCTGTTCGGGCAGACAGGAGCAGAAAGATGAAATGCCCTTTTTGCGGTCGGGACAATACGAGAGTAATTGATTCCCGTCCATCCGATGATAATAACGCGATTCGTCGCCGCCGGGTATGCGATGTGTGCGGCAAACGTTTTACGACCTATGAAAAGGTAGAGACGATCCCTCTGATTGTCATCAAAAAAGATAACAACCGGGAGCCCTACGACCGTTCCAAGATCGAAGCCGGCGTGCTGCGTGCCTGTCATAAGCGTCCGGTCAGCGCAAACGAGATCACAGGGCTGATCGACGAAGTGGAGACGGATATTTTTTCCAGGGAAGAAAAGGAGATCCCAAGCAGCGTGATCGGGGAGCTGGTCATGAACAAGATGAAGGATCTGGATGCGGTTGCCTATGTGCGGTTTGCTTCTGTTTACCGCGAATTTAAAGACGTAAATACCTTTTTTGATGAACTGCGCAAGGCCGTCGAAAAAAGGAAAAAATAAATCTTGCAATTTGATTCACTCCTGTATACAATAAGTGAGGCGTTGGGAAAAACGTCACTCTGTTTTTTGTCGCACGGGAATGCGTTTCCCGATGAAAAACGCGTTGGTGTATCCCGACACAGCTTTTTGGCGCGGACAGTTGCCGCAACCGAAAAGTACAACTGAATAAAGATCAAATCAAAAAGGAGAAACACATGAAGACAAAAGCAGGAAAAAAAGTTCTTTTGACTTTGGTGTGCGCAGCACTGACTATTGCACTGGGCGCGTGCTCGGGTGATAAGGCGGGAAAGGAATCTTCTCAGATTACCATTGGAATTCCTCAGGATGTGGACAGTCTTGACCCCCACAAAGCAGTGGCGGCGGGAACCAAAGAGGTATTGTTCAATGTATTCGAAGGTCTTGTAAAGCCTGACAGCGAAGGAAATTTAAACGATGCTGTAGCAGAGAGCCATACCATTTCGGAAGATGGAAAAGTGTATACCTTCACGCTTCGCGATGGGGTAAAATTTCATGACGGCACAACTGTTACGGCGGAAGATGTAAAATATTCCATTGACAGATGTGCTGATACCAGTAACGGTGACCCGTTGGTATCGGCTTTTTTGGCGATTGACAGCGTGAATATCATTGATGAGAAAACCGTTGAGATCGTATTAAAAGAAGGCAATACCGACTTCCTCCCTTACCTGACTGCAGCGATCCTTCCGGCAGCCAACGAGGACCCGGAGAGCAATCCGATCGGAACCGGTCCGTACAAATATGTATCCCGTTCCCCTCAGGAAAATGTGATTTTAGAGAAATTCGATGAATACTGGGGCACACCGGCAAACATCGATACCGTAAAGCTTCAGGTAATCGCGAATGCGGATACGATAGTGACCAGCTTAAACGGCGGTTCGGTTGATATGTTTGCGAGAATTTCCCAGGCACAGGCAGATCAGCTGTCCGATGATTTCGATGTGCTGGAAGGTACGATGAACCTTGTGCAGGCGATGTATTTAAACAATGCAAAGGAGCCCTTTAACGATGTACGGGTTCGCCAGGCACTTTGCTATGCGGTAGATCCGCAGGGCATTATGGACATGATTTCCGACGGAAAGGGAGCGCAGATCGGCAGCAGCATGTTCCCGTCATTCGGCAAATATTATATGGAAGAGTTAAATGATCTGTATGCGACCAATATCGAAAAGGCAAAGGAGCTGTTGACAGAGGCTGGCTATCCGGACGGATTTTCCTTTACGCTGACCGTTCCTTCCAACTATCAGCAGCATGTCGATACCGCGCAGGTAATTGCAGAGCAGTTAAAGGAGATCGGTGTAACAGCCAATATCCAGCTGATCGAATGGGAGAGCTGGCTGTCTGATGTTTATTCCGACCGTAATTATGAAGCGACCGTAGTTGGTGTAGACGCATCCAGTCTGACTGCAGCAGCGCTGCTGTCCAGATTCGAAAGCACTGCTTCCAATAATTTCATTAACTTTAATGATCCTGCCTATGACGAAGCATACAAAGCGGCCGCAGCAAGCGCAGACGATGACGAAAAGACCGGATATTATAAGGAATGCGAAAAGATTCTGGCAGAGGATGCGGCAAATGTATACATTCAGGATCTGCCTTCCTTTGTAGCCCTGAACAAAAAATACGGCGGTTACGAGTTCTACCCGCTGTATGTACAGGATTTTGCAAAGCTGTATATCGTTGACGAACAGACGGAGTAAAAATTCATGAAGTATTTGGCAAAAAAACTGGCTGGTTTTGTGATGACTATGCTGGTGGTATCTTTCCTGGTATTTGCGGCGTTTGCCGTAATACCGGGAGATCCGGCCACAGCGATGCTGGGCACGCAGGCGACCCCTGAAAAACTGGCGGCGCTGCGGGAACAGATGGGATTAAATGAACCGCTCTTGGTGCGCTTTGGCAGCTGGGCGGTCAATTTTATACAGGGAGATTTCGGAACCTCCTACAAGTATCAGATGTCGGTGCGCAGCATGATCGCCGAAAAGATTCCGGTCACGCTGACGCTTACGGCGACGTCCTTTCTGATTATGGTGGCAGTTTCGATTCCGGTCGGTCTGTTCTGCGCGCATCACGCGGGTGGAAAGGTAGATCGTATCGTCCTGATCGTCGATCAGGTGATCATGGCGATTCCACCGTTCTTTTCGGGCATACTGATCACACTTCTGTTTGGTCTTGTGCTGCATTTGTTTACACCGGGCGGGTATGTGTCCTATACGACGAGCGTCACAGGCTTTCTGGGATACCTGATCTTTCCGTCGGTCGCGATTGCGCTGCCGAAAGCGGCGATGGCGATCAAGCTGCTGCGCACATCCGTACTGTCTGAGATGAAGCTGGATTATGTCCGCACGGCATACAGCAGGGGAAATAATACCAAAGGAGTGCTGTACCAGCATGTGCTGCGCAACGCGATCATCCCGGTTATTACGTTTCTGGGCATGGCGCTTGCAGATATGGTCGCGGGAAGTATTGTTATCGAACAGGTATTCAATATCCCCGGACTGGGCAGGATTTTGCTGACTTCAATTTCCAACCGGGACTATCCTGTAGTACAGGCGATCATTGTATTTATCGCATTTATCGTTATTTTTACAAATTTCCTGGTGGATCTTCTGTATCAGAAGATGGACCCCAGAATTACATTGGATTGATTAGGCGATTATGAAAAAGAAAATGAACAAAAATCTGACAGTTGGACTCTGGCTTACCGGAATCATGCTGACGCTGATTCTGGTAGGTTTTTTCTGGACACCCTATAATCCGGAGACGATGGATAACGCAGCAAAGCTATCCGGCGTCTCTTTTTCGCATCTGATGGGCTGCGACAATTTCGGACGGGACATTTTCAGCAGAGTATTAAAAGGCGGCGGCACGACGTTTTGCGTGGCGCTTGGCACAGTAGCGATCGGCACGGTATTTGGTGTTATCATCGGGGCGTTTACCGGATATTTCGGTGGAATTTTGGATGAAGTTTTGATGCGCATCAACGATGTGCTGTTTGCATTTCCAAGCATCCTGCTGGCGCTTGTGTTCGTAACCCTTCTTGGCGGCGGCACATGGAACGTGATTATTGCGCTGGGCATTGCATTTATCCCGAGCTTTGCGAGAATTGTCCGCGGCGAGTTTATCCGCTGTAAAAATATGGATTATGTCAGAAGCGCGAAGCTGGCGGGGGCGGGGAATCTGCGAATTATGTTTGTCCATATCCTGCCCAATACCGTACCGGTGCTTTTATCTGCAATCATGATCGGCTTTAACAATGCCGTGCTGGCGGAAGCAGGGATGAGCTATCTGGGCATCGGCGTGCAGCCGCCGCAGTCCAGTCTTGGAAGAATGCTGTCGGAAGCACAGACCTATCTGTTTTCTGCCCCGGGCTTTGCGTTGTTTCCGGGAATTTTTCTGATTATGCTGGTGCTGGGATTTTCTCTGCTCGGAGAAGGATTAAAGGATCGGGAAAAGGAGTAAGGCGATGCTTGACGTTAAGGATTTGAATATCGAATTTCATGATCACCTGGTGCCCGAAACGGTTGTGCATCAGGTCAGCTTCCATATGGACGCAGGGGAGATCGTCGGACTGGTAGGTGAATCCGGTTCCGGAAAATCCATGACCGCACTGGCGATCGCCGGACTTTTGTCCCGCCATGATATGAAAAAAACGGGAGAAATTTTATTCGAGGGAACCGATCTGCTGCACTGCGAACGAAGCTTTTTAAGAGGGCTTCAGGGAAACGATATTTCCGTCGTTTTTCAGGAGCCGATGACATCGTTAAACCCGGTTTACCGCATTGGCTGGCAGGTGGAAGAACCGCTTCGCATCCATCATCCGGAGCTGTCTGCGCAGGAGAGAAAGCAACGGGCGCTGACGCTGTTAAAGCAGGTGGAATTGGAAGACCCGGAGCGGATTTATCAGTCGTACCCGCACCAGATTTCCGGCGGACAGAGACAGCGCGTCATGATCGCGGCTGCGATGATCTGTGAGCCGAAGCTTCTGATTGCGGATGAACCGACGACCGCGCTGGATGTAACGGTTCAGGCGCAGATTGTGAAGCTGTTAAAGCGGATCAACCAGAAAAAAGGAACTGCCATTTTGTTTATTTCCCATGATTTGAGCCTGGTGCGCAGACTCTGCAGCCGCGTGATCGTCATGAAAGACGGCAGAATTGTGGAACAGGGAGCGATGGAGGATATTTTTGAGAACCCGCAGCAGGAATATACGCAGAAGCTGATTGCGGCAATTCCTCGCTGTGTCAAAAAGAATTCCGGACGTAGCGCAAAAACGGAGGAAGCACATGGCTGACGTGATTTTAAAGGCAGAGCATCTGAAAATCGGCTTTTTTTCGGAACGGCACAGCCTGTTTGAAAAGAGAAAACGCAACGAAGTGTTAAAGGATCTGTCCTTTACGATGGAGAAAGGCGAGGTGCTGGGGCTTGTGGGTGAATCCGGCTGTGGAAAAAGCACGCTCGCGAAGGTAATTCTGGGGCTGTTAAAGCCGGACTCCGGGACGGTGATCGTGTCCGGCAATCGTCCGCAGATGGTGTTTCAGGATCCGTATGGCTCCCTGAATCCGGCGAAGAAAATCGGCTGGATTATGGAAGAACCGCTTCGAATTCAGGGAAAGCTTCCTGGAAAAGAACGGAGGCAGAAGGTACTCGAAATGTTAAAAAGGGTCGGTCTGGATGAAAAAATTGCAGACCGTTACCCGAACCAGCTTTCCGGTGGGCAGAGACAGAGAGTCTGCATCGGGGAAGCGTTGATGACAAATCCCGGACTTTTGGTGGCGGATGAGGCGGTTTCTGCACTGGACGTGACGATTCAGGCACAAATTCTGGAGCTTTTGGAGCAGCTGAAGGAGGAAATGGGACTGTCGATTTTATTTATTTCCCACGATATGCGCGTTGTTTATCAGCTCTGCGACAGGGTCATGATTATGAAGGACGGCACAATTGTCGAAAGCGGTGATGTGGATACCGTTTATTTTTCCCCGCAGCATGAATACACAAAAGAGCTGCTGGAGGCGGCAGGAATCGGAGAGGATGAAGCATAAATGGGCATGTTGGAAATTTTTTATCCGGATGAAACGGCGGATACCTCCTATGGAATCGATTACGAGGCGCTGTACCGAAAAGGATACCGCGGACTGATTTATGACGTGGACAATACGCTGGTGCCGCATGGCGCGCCGGCGGACGGCCGTGCAAAAGCGCTGTTTGAAAGGCTGCATACCATCGGCTTTTCGGCGGTGCTTTTGTCGAACAATAAGGAACCGCGCGTAAAAAGCTTCGCAGAGGATGTAAAGTATGCAGACTATATTTTCAAGGCGGATAAGCCGTCGGTAAAAGGCTATGAAGAGGCGATGCGCCGGATGGGGACGACAAAAGAAACGACTCTTTTTATCGGCGATCAGCTTTTTACGGACGTCTGGGGCGCAAAAAGAAGCGGAATCCGCAGTATTTTGGTCAAACCGATCCATCCCAAAGAGGAAATCCAGATCATTTTTAAAAGACAGCTGGAAAAAATTGTGCTACACTTTTATTATCGGCAGAAAAGCCGGAAAGAAATGCAGTAAAGGAACTGAAACAGGATGGACGAAAAGGATACAGTAGGAGCAGTAGAGATCGGAGGCAGGACGAGACTGTGCGGTCTGATCGGGAACCCGGTGGAGCATACGCTTTCCCCGATGATCCACAATACGCTGGCAGCGGCATGCGGCTGTGATATGGCATACCTGCCCTTTCTGGTGGAAAAGGAGGGGCTGGGTGCAGCGGTCAAAGGTGCGTATGCGTTAAACGTGCTGGGCTTAAACGTCACAGTGCCGTACAAGATGGCGGTAATTCCTTATTTGGTGAGCGCAGATAAGCTGGCGGCAGATGTGGAATCTGTTAACACGCTCGTCCGCACAGAGGGCGGATACCGCGGCTACAACACGGATATGAGCGGCTTATACCGTGCGATGCAGGAGGATAAGGTTGAAATCAAAGACCGTGATGTCGTGATACTCGGCGCAGGCGGAGTTGGCAGAGCAATTGCGTTTTTGTGCGCACAGAAGGGCGCACAACGGGTCACTATTTTAAACCGCAGTGTCGATAAGGCGTGTAGTGTTGCAGAAGAGGTGAAGGAGAAAACCGGCTATCAGGCGATCCATGCCAGAACAATTGCAGAGGCTGGAAGACTCGATGGAAGAGACTATCTGGCGATTCAGGCGACCAGTGTGGGATTATTTCCGGACAGCGAAAAGGCGGCAGTGGAGGACAGCGCTTTTTATGAAAAGGTGGGCACCGGCTATGACCTGATTTATCGACCGGCGGAGACGAAATTTATGCGTCTGGTAAAAGAAAATGGCAAAGAGGCGTATAATGGCCTGAAGATGCTTTTGTATCAGGGTGTGGAAGCGTTTGAATTGTGGAATAACGTAGCAGTTTCCAAAGAGACAGCGGACAGAATTTATCAGAGAATGGAACAGGAATTAAGTGGAAAGTGAGGAAACAGGCAGTGGGAAATGTTGTATTGATCGGTTTTATGGGATGCGGAAAGAGCAGTGTGGCAGTAAAGCTTTCGTATCGGCTCAAGAGACAGATGACGGATACGGATCGTCTGATTGAAAAGAAACAGGGAAAATCGATTCGGGAAATTTTTGAACAGGACGGAGAAGAAGCGTTCCGGCAGATGGAGACACAGACGCTTCAGGAATTGAAGGAAACAGCGAAGAATCAGGTAATTTCCGTCGGCGGCGGAACTCCGGTGCGGGAAGAAAACCGTACCCTGATGAAAGAGATCGGAAAGGTAGTCTATCTGCGTGCAAAAGCGGAAACCTTATATGAACGGCTCAAAAAAGATACCAACAGACCTCTGCTGCAGGGCGGCGACGAGGATTTAAAGACAAAGATCCAGGGACTTCTTGAAAAAAGAAGCAGCGCGTATGAAGAAGCTGCGGACTTGATTATTGATGTGGACGATAAGCCTTTTGGGCAGGTGTTATATGAAATCGAGCGCGGGATTCGTCCGTCCTATCGGGACAATGCAAACACAGCGTCGGAGGAGGGCGGCTATAAAGGAAAATATTCCCAGAGGTATCCGCTTGGTCAGCGCTTTGGTTATGGTACAAGGGCGCCCTACGGAAAACCTTCCTACGGAACATTTGGCTCTTACGGACAGTCTGCATCCGGCAGCCGCTTTTTATCCGGCGGACGTTCTTCGTATGATGGACACACTGAAGGGGATTTACAGACACTGGCAAACACCTGTTCGACAGAAGAAAAGGCCCAGTCCTATGGATCTCAGCCCTATGGGCAGTCCTCTTATGGGCAGCAGGCAGAGGGCGGTCAGCTCTTTTACAGACAGCAGTTTTCCCGTGCGGCGGCAGAAAAAGAAAAGAAAAAGTCTCTGCGCAAGCTTTTGGTCATCAACGGTCCCAACTTAAACTTCCTTGGCATCCGCGAAAAAGGAATTTATGGCACGCAGGATTATAATGATCTGTTAAATATGATCGCACAGAAGGGACTGGACTGTCATGCTGCAATCAGCGTGTTCCAGAGCAATCACGAGGGTGCGATTATTGATAAAATCCAGGAAGCGTATTTTGATAAGACAGAGGGCATTATCATCAATCCCGGCGCTTATACGCACTACAGCTATGCCATCCGCGACGCACTGGCAAGTATTACCGTACCGAAGGTAGAAATCCATATTTCCAATATTATGGAACGAGAAGATTTCCGAAAAGTATCTGTGACAGCTCCTGTCTGTGATAAGCAGATTTACGGACATGGATTAAACGGATATCTGGAAGCAATAGATTTTGTACTGGAAAAGCTTGACGAACAGGAATGAGTTGAAGTATGCAAAAAAGATGGAATTTTGCAGGAATGATAAAAGAAATAGGGATTCTGACCGCCGCAGTAGCAATTATTGCGGCGGCAGTCTATTTTTTCCTGGTGCCGAGCCATGCGTCGGTCAGCAGTATTTCCGGCCTTGGCATCGTAGTATCTAATTTTATACCGCTTCCGCTGTCCGCGATTACGATGATCCTGAATGTGGTTTTATTGGTGATCGGTTTTCTTACCTGTGGAAAGGAATTTGGGGCAAAGACAGTCTATACGAGCATTATGCTGCCGTTGTTTCTGGGGATGTTTGAACTTCTGTTTCCTGATTTTACTTCCCTGACTGACAGCCAGGAGCTGGATGTGCTTTGCTATATTCTGGTCGTCAGCATTGGATTAAGCATCCTGTTTAACCGAAATGCATCGTCCGGCGGACTGGATATTGTGGCGAAGATCATGAATAAGTATCTCCATATGGATCTGGGAAAGGCGATGTCCTTATCCGGCATGTGCGTAGCGCTTTCTGCGGCACTCGTATCATTTTGGATCATTTTATTTTTGACAACAATATCAAACGCCGTGTCTGCATTATTACGAAAAAAGAAGAACAGCTGCGCCGCTTTATCATAGAAGAACTGCATAGTGGAGCAACGGTTTACGAGGCAATTGGCGCGTATAATCTGGAAAAGCATAATGAAATCATCACAATCGTGGATAAAAACGAATACCAGAAGCTGATGAATTTTATCAATCGGGAGGATCCGAAGGCGTTCATCACGGTGTATACGGTGTCCGATATGCGTTATCAGCCGAAGGTGTGGGAGAAAAAGTAAAAAAGTAGGCAGAATGGAGGACAGTACAGTTCCCCGCTCCATTCGCAATACAATAGAATGCACGCTCCGCGAACCTTCTATTGTCATGAACCACGCCTGCGGTGCTTCCCGCGGCGGCTGCGCCACCGTTGCTTTTGCTCGTAGAGCTACGAAGAAACTGTAGGTTAAAAAAGTGTTGACGTTTGTCTGCAGCTGTGATAAGATATCATTCGTCACTGAGATATGTGACATGAACTTCTAAAAAAGTTCAAAAAGTGCTTGACATCGACAAACAGTCCTGATATACTTTATGACTGTTGCGGCGAACGAAAGCAACACGGATTTCTAAAAAGAAATTCAAAAAAATAAAAAACTGCTTGACATGAACAAAAAGTTCTGATAAAATAATGAACTGTTGCTGCGAGTGACAAGCAACCAGGTTTCGAAAGAAGCTTGAAAATAAAATGAAAAAAGTTCTTGACAAACAGAACTGCTTATGATAAACTCAATAAGCTGTCTGAGCGACAGGAACGAAAGTTCTTCTGGAAATACTTCCAATAAGAAGAACAGCACCTTGACAAATAAACAGTAATGCAACCCTGAAAATTCCAAACAGAACAAAAAGTTCTGAGAGAAATTTCAGAGAACAAAAACCTAAAACAACAGTAGAACGGTAAAATTAGCCAGACTGATTTTGACCGGACAAACTTAAACATGAGAGTTTGATCCTGGCTCAGGATGAACGCTGGCGGCGTGCCTAACACATGCAAGTCGAACGGAGCTGCTTTGATGAAGTTTTCGGATGGATTTAAAACAGCTTAGTGGCGGACGGGTGAGTAACGCGTGGGTAACCTGCCTCACACTGGGGGATAACAGTTAGAAATAGCTGCTAATACCGCATAAGCGCACAGTTCCGCATGGAACAGTGTGAAAAACTCCGGTGGTGTGAGATGGACCCGCGTCTGATTAGCCAGTTGGCGGGGTAACGGCCCACCAAAGCGACGATCAGTAGCCGGCCTGAGAGGGTGAACGGCCACATTGGGACTGAGACACGGCCCAAACTCCTACGGGAGGC
>ENA-UESE01002555-UESE01002555.1-human-gut-metagenome-genome-assembly--contig:-NODE-2555-length-10386-cov-2.956834_pt1 | contig 10386 bp, 7 predicted proteins | sample MGYA00242995_ERZ507996 | MGnify/ENA primary metagenome ERZ507996 (study PRJEB26167, sample SAMN06115489) | human gut metagenome | host: Homo sapiens | place: China:Sichuan | collected 2015-04-15... | reverse complement strand
CGCGGTTTTGGAGACCGCTGCTCTACCAACTGAGCTATACCCCTATCTATCTGTCGCATTCGCTGAATGCTTGATTATTATATAAGATTCTGTGCGGAATGTCAAGCATGAATTTCGCTTTTTTTGCAAAAGGCGGGAGACAGGGAAAGCTTTTTCGCAAAACGACGCCGAAAACAGGTGGAACTTCGGCTTTCCACCTTGAAGGAAAGAGGAAAATAGTGTATTATAAAGGGTATCAAAAGTGTAATTCCGGGCTTGCTATGCCCTGACAGGGGGAACGCCACTATGGCAGATAAAAACTTTTTGACCGAGATCATTGACGCCGACCTCGCCGAAGGCAAAATCAGCGAGATCCATACCCGCTTCCCGCCGGAGCCCAACGGCTACCTGCACATCGGCAGCGCCAAGGCGATCTATATCAACTGGTCCATCGCAAACCAGTACGGCGGCAAGTTCAACCTCCGCCTCGACGACACCAACCCCGCCCGTGAAGGGGAGGAGTATGTCAACAGCATCATCGAGGACCTGCACTGGCTGGGTGCCGACCCCAACGGCGGCATCTTCTACGGCAGCGACTACTTCGACAAGTGCTATGAGTATGCCGAAAAGCTCATCCTCGAGGGCAAGGCATATGTCGATGACCTGACCCGCGACGAGATGCGCGAGTACCGCGGCAGCGACGCAGGCAAGCCCTCCCGTCCCTCTCCGTGGCGCGACCGCACCCCGGAAGAGAACCTCGACCTCTTCCGCCGGATGCGTGCAGGCGAGTTCAAGGAGGGCGAAAAGACCCTCCGCGCTAAAATCGACCTCGCCAGCCCCAACATGAATATGCGTGACCCGGCCATCTACCGTATCAAGTACGCCGAGCATCACCGTCAGGGCAATAAGTGGTGCATCTACCCGATGTACGACTTTGCCCACCCCATCCAGGACGCCATCGAGGGCATCACCCACAGCATGTGCAGCCTCGAGTTCGAGAACCACCGCCCCCTGTACAACTGGGTCATCGAGAACATTTTTGGCACCGAGTTCCCCAAGCAGCGCGAGTTTGCCCGCCTGAACATGACCAACACCGTCATGAGCAAGCGCTATCTGCGTGAGCTGGTGGAGATGGGCATCGTGGACGGCTGGGATGACCCCCGCATGCCCACCCTGTGCGGCCTGCGCCGCCGCGGCTACACCGCTTCTTCTATCTTCACCTTCGTGCGCGAGGCCGGCATCTCCAAGTCCGACAACCTCATTGATATGCGCCAGCTGGAAGCCTGCATCCGCAGCGAGCTGGACCTGACCGCACAGCGCCGCATCGCCGTGCTGGACCCCGTCAAGCTGGTGGTGGACAACTACCCCGCCGACAAGACCGAGTATTTCGACATCGCCAACAACCCCAACCGTGAAGCCAACGACACCACTACCCGCAAGGTCGCTTTCACCAGGGAGCTGTGGATCGAGAATGAGGACTTCGCCGAGGTGCCGCCTCCGAAGTTCAAGCGCCTGACCGTCGGCGGCGAAGTCCGTCTGATGGGCGGCTATATCGTCAAGTGCGAGAGCGTCGAGAAGGACCCCGACGGCAGCATCGCAGTCATCCACTGCACCGCCGACCTCGAGACCGGCAACGGCAATCCCGCCGACGGCCGCAAGGTCAAGGGCACCATCCACTGGGTGAGCGCGGCCCACGCTGTGGACGCCGAAGTGCGCCTGTACGACAAGCTGTTCACCGAGGCCAACATGAATGCCATCCCCGAGGGCAGCGACTACAAGGACTATCTGAACCCGGAGAGCGTCGTCGTCCGGAAGGACTGCAAGCTGGAAGAGGCTCTGGCCGACGCAAAGCCCGGCGAGCAGTTCCAGTTCGTGCGCACGGGTTTCTTCACCCCGGACAGCAAGAACCCCGGTGTGTACAACCGTGTCGTGACTCTGCGCGACAGCTTCAAGCCCGCAAAGTAAGTCTGGCGGGCAGGACACCAAACATCGCAAAAGGAGCACTTCACAGACCATGAAAAAACACATGACCCGCAACATTATCCTCATGCTGGTGCTGGACGTCGTCCTCGGCATCGTGCTGGCCCTTTATATCTCGAGCACCGGCACCGTGCCTGCTGCCGATAATGCTGACACCTACACCGACGGCACCTACACCGCCAGTGCGCAGGGCTGTCTGAGCGAGGTGGGCGTTACCGTGACCATCACCGGCGGCAAGGTGACGAATGTTGTGATAGACGCTTCCGGCGAGACGCCGGAGCTGGGCGGCAAGGCGGCAGAGACGCTGTCGGCCTCCCTGCTGGCGGCTGGCTCGACCGTCGGAGTGGATGCTGTCTCCGGCAGCACCATGACCAGCGACGCGGTATTTGCGGCAATGAACGATTGCCTTGCACAGGCCGCACAGTGATGAAGTTTTGAACGGAGCTGCTGCACGGCGCGTCTGTGCAGCAGCCTTTTTTATGAGTGAGGTTCTTATGATACTCGATATTCTGCCGCTGGCGGGCGGGGCGGCCCGCCTTGTGCGGGTGTACGGCGGCGAGCCGTGCGCTGTGCTGCCGGCTGTTCCTGCGCCGGAAGGGGAGGGCCAGTGGCCCATCACCGAACTGGGAGATTACTGTTTTTCCGAAAAGCCCCGGGGGCTGCCCGGGCCGGAAAAGATCTGCCGCTATGAGCAGGCCGAGGACGGCAAGCTCTGTCTGACCCGTGCTTTTGGCCGGGATGTGAGCGGCAAAGAGCGGTACAGCTTTGACTTCGACGCCCCCGCCGCCCCGGCGCAGGACGACGAGCTCCACCCCATCTGCGGGAACTTCCTCGAAGAAGTCACCCTGCCGGATAGTCTGCGGGTCATCGGCAGCTGCACATTCTACAACTGCCGCAGGCTGCGCCGCCTGACTGCCGGGACAGGAGAGCTGACCATGGGCAGCGATGTCTTCCTCAACTGCTTTGCGCTGGAAGACCTCATCATCCGCGCTACGCCCGAGCAGGCCACCGGCCTGTTCGCCCTCGTGGGCAGCATCACCGAGGCCGTGCGGGCGCTGTTCTGGCCGGTGGGGGAGGCCGCACCCCGTGCGGGGCTGTGGTATCCCGCCTACTGGGAGGACATCGAGGAGACGCCCGCCCACATCCTGCTCCACACCTTTTCGGGGCAGGGCTACCACTACCGGCAGTGCTTTCTCGAAAATAAGCTTCTCCCGGCGGAGTACGACGCCATTTTCCCGCAGGGCCACGACGCCGACGACGCTTCCGTGATGGCGATGCTCTGCTTCGACCGCCTGCGCTGGCCGTGGCAGCTGAGCGATGCCGCCCGGGATGCATACCGGGACTTCCTCAAGACCAACACCGGGCGGGTGCTGACCCGTCTGCTCAAGGCGCAGGACACCGAGGGCATCAAAGTCCTGCTGGCGCTGGATGTGATGGATACTGATGCCTTTGCCGAGGGTGCGGCCCTCGCGGCCAAGGCCGACAATGCCGAAGCTGCCGCCCTGCTGGCCGACGCAGAGCACAAAAAGCGTGCCGCTGCGCCCCAAAAGAAGAGGTATGATTTTGATTTCTGAGAAGGAAAAGTTTTTTGACCCCCGCAAGCCCTTCCAGTCGGCCCGGCCTGAGACTCACGAAGAGTGGCAGGCCCGGATGGGCGGCGAGGTGCTGGCCGTGGTGCGCAGCGGGCTGTATCTGGACTTCCGCTTTTTAGACCAGGCCCTCTCGGCCCTGACGCCCACCGCCGACGAGCGGTGCGGTGTACTGGCGACGGATGGAACCATCCTCTGCTACCAGCCCAGCGCCCTGCTTCGGCTCTACCAGAAGAACCCCAAATATCTCAACCGGCTCTACCTTCACACGGTGTTCCACTGCATCTTCCGCCATCTCTGGCTGCGCGGCAAGCGGGACAAACGCCTGTGGGACCTTGCGTGTGACATTGCGGTGGAGAACGTCATCGACGGTCTTGGCCGCAAGAGCGTCCAGCGCCCCCTGACGTGGGTGCGCCAACACGCCTATGAGGAGATCATCGCGCAGGAAAAAGTGGCTGCTGCAGCCCCTATCTATCGCTGGCTGGTGCGGCAGACGCCCGGCGTTCTCCGCCAGCTGGAAAAAGAATTCTACACCGACGACCACCGCCTCTGGCCCAAAGAGGCCCCTGAACAGCCCCAGCAGATGCCTGCGCCGCTGCCCCGGAAGACGTGGCAAAAAATCGGCGAGCGGATGCAGACAGAGCTGGAGCTCCGGGACAAAGAGGCCGGTGAGGGCGCGGACGCTATGCGGGAGCAGATCAAAGCCGCAAACCGCAGCCGCCGCAGCTACGGCGACTTCCTGCGCCGGTTCTGCGTCACCCGGGAGGAAGTCCACCTCGACCCGGACGAGTTCGATTTGAACTTTTACACCTATGGCCTGTCGGTCTACGGCAACCTGCCCCTCATCGAGCCGCTGGAGACCCGGGAGAGCAAGAAGATAGAAGAGCTGGCCCTCGTCATCGACACCAGCTACTCCACCTCGGGTGAGCTGGTGCGGGCCTTTCTGGCCGAGACGTACACTCTGCTGAAGGGCAGGGAGAATTTCTTCCATCGGATGAATCTCCACCTGATCCAGGCCGACAACGCGGTGCGGCAGGATATTCCCGTCAAAAACGAAGACGACCTCATCCGTGCCATGAACCACTTCGAGCTGCGGGGCGGCGGCGGCACCGATTTCCGGCCCGCTTTCGAGTACGTCAGCCGGCTCTGCGCCGAGAAGAAGTTCTCGAACCTCCGGGGTCTGCTCTATTTTACCGACGGTATGGGTACTTACCCGGCCCGCCGCCCGGCTTACGACACGGCATTTCTATTTCTGGGCGACCGCTTCGACGACGCCAATGTGCCGCCCTGGGCAATGAAAGTGGTGCTGGACGAAGAAGAATTTACCGGTGAGGCCGCCCGCAGCGCCTCGGCCCTGTCCGAAGCGCTGGCGGAGGAAGACGACCTCTACCGTGACCTCAACAATTCGTGATAACGAGGGAAAGAATATGAACATCAAACGAGCCAAAGAAGAGATCGAGCATACCGTCAAAGCGTACCTCGCCAAAGATGCTTTGGGCGAATACGCCATCCCGGCCATCCGCCAGCGCCCTATCCTGCTGATGGGGCCTCCGGGCATCGGCAAGACCCAGGTCATGGAGCAGGCGGCGCGGGAGTGCGGCGTGGCGCTGGTGGCCTATACCATCACCCATCACACCCGCCAGAGCGCCGTGGGCCTGCCTTTCATCCGTCAGCGCAACTACGGCGGCCGGGACGTCTCTGTGACGGAGTACACCATGAGCGAGATCATCGCCAGCGTCTACGCCAAGATGGAGGCCACCGGCCTGAAAGAGGGCATCCTCTTCATCGACGAGATCAACTGTGTCTCCGAGACGCTGGCCCCCACCATGCTGCAGTTTCTGCAGTGCAAGACCTTCGGCAATCAGGCCGTGCCTGCGGGCTGGGTCATCGTGGCGGCAGGCAACCCGCCGGAGTACAATAAATCCGTCCGCGATTTCGATATTGTCACCCTCGACCGCGTCCGCCGGATGGACATTGAGCCGGATCTGCCGGTCTGGAAGGACTACGCCCGTGCAGCCCATATCCACAGCGCTATCCTGAGCTACCTCGAACTGCACCCCCAGAACTTCTACCAGATAAACGCTGACGTGGACGGCACCCAGTTCGTCACCGCCCGCGGCTGGGAAGACCTCTCCAACCTGCTCAATACCTATGAGTCGCTGGGCCTGCAGGCCGATGAAGAGCTCATCCGCCAGTATATCCAGCACCAGAAGATCGCCGAGGACTTCTCGGCCTACCTCGACCTCTACTATAAGTACCGTGACGACTACGGCGTGGAGGACATTCTGGCCGGTCAGGCCAAGCCTGCCGCTTTTGCGCGGCTGCTGCAGGCCCCCTTCGACGAGAAGCTGAGCCTCGTGAGCCTGATCCTGTCCGGCCTCGAGACGCGCTTCTCTGCCTCCCGGCGGGCAGACGCTGTGGCCGACAGCTGCTATGCCTTCCTACGAGAGACGAAGAAAGCCTTTGCCGAGATGCCCGCAGAACTGGCGCAGGAGCCGAACTGCTGGGCGCAGCTCTTTGGCCAGATGACCGCCGACTACGAGGCCGAGACCCAGAAAAAGCGCACCGCCGGTCTGCTGGATAAGCCCACGCTGGAAGCCCGCTTGCAGACGGCCAAGACCCTGCGCAGCTGGGAGAAAGAGCTTCTGCGCGCCGCCGCGCCGGACGCGGACGCCGCTTTCAAGGTGCTGCGCACCCAGTTCGGCACCCTGTCGGATGCCCGGGACACCGCCCAGCAGACGGCCAGCGCCGCGCTGGAAGCGGCCTTCGACTTCATGGAGCAGGCATTCGCCGAGAGTCAGGAGATGGTGGTCTTCGTCACCGAACTGACCCTCTCGCCCGCCGCCCATGCGTTCATTGCCGAAAACGGCTGTGAGCGGTATTTCCAGTACAACAAAGACCTCCTGCTTGACCACCGCAAGGCGGCCCTGAATCAGGAGATGGAAGCCGAACAGCGTCGGCACGGGATGCTGTAAAAGATATAAACGCAAACGAGGGGCCGCACAGCTGTGCGGCCCCTCGTTTTGTGTGCAAAAAAGAAAAAGCATCTTGATAAAATCAAGATGCTTGGTGGTTGCGGGGGCCGGATTTGAACCAACGACCTTCGGGTTATGAGCCCGACGAGCTACCAGACTGCTCCACCCCGCGATATTTACTTTTTGCTGTCGGCCTCTCGCTGACTGCTCAAGTATAATACCACAAGGCGGGGGACTTGTCAAGCGTTTTTTCAAAAAGAATATGACTTTTTCGAAAAGGCCGCTGCCGGAAACAAAAAGCGCCCCATTCCGGGGCGCTTCGACAGAGCGAATATCACTTGCGGGTGCGGCGGCGCACAAAGCGGACGACGAGGGTGGCTGCGGCCAGAATGACCAGCACGGGCCAGACGCCCACGACCCAGACCGTCAGCTGCTGGATGCCGGAGACGAAGCCCGTCCAGCCATTGCGGAGGGCGCTGGACAACTGGGAGAGGTAGGATTCCTCGGTGGGGGTGTATTCCTTCACCTCGTCCAGCGAAAGGTAGACCGTGGAGCAGGACACCTGCTGGCTGTACCAGTCCAGCTGCGATTGCCAGCTCTCGATCTGGTACTGGACGTCGCTGAGGGAAGATTCGATCTCCAGCAGGTCGGAGAGGTTTTCGGCGCTGGCCTGAAGCTCCTGCAAACGTGTGCGCTGGGCCGTCAGGTTGGAGAGCCGGGCCTCGATGTCCATATACTGGGTGGTGACGTCCTGCACCTGCTCGCTCTTGTCCACGAGGTTGCCCGCTTGCGCGGCGGCTTCGAGGAAGCTCGCGTAGTTGTCCTGCGGGACGCGGATGGTGAGGGAGAGGGTGCGGCTCGAGCCGGTGTAAGAGGATTCATTGCTGGATTCCAGATAGCCTCCGGCAGCGCTCACAGCGTCGGTGAGGGCGGTGCGGGCGGCGTCAAAGTCCTTGCTCTCGATGGTGAGGTTGGCCGTGTAGATGAGCTTTGTGCTCGTCTGCGCTGCCTCGGCGCTGAGGGTGCCGGTGCCGCCTGCATCGCGGGCGCTCATGGTATCGGCGCTTCCACCGGCCTGGACGGCCATCTTGGGTGCGGCAAGGGCGCGGTTCACGTCGTCCACCGAGTAGGCAGCGTAGGAGGCCGTCTCAGCGGCAGAGCTGAGGGCCGCGCCGCCCGCAGGCAGCAGGCTGATGGGGGAGTGGACTGCCGCATACAGACCAACGCCGCAGAGCAGGCCGCAGGCGGCGATGCTCAGAGCCTTGCGGGGAAAGTGGATGGCTTTTTTGGGCTTTTTGGCGGGTTTCGGTGCCTCTTCTGCCGGCTGCATGGCGAGGAGCTTTGCTTTCAGGTCGTCCGAAACGTGAAGGTCGTCTACCTCCATCTTGTACTCATACCACCTCATCTTCGATCTCCTCCTTCAGCATCGTATGTAACTGTGCGCGGGCGCGGCGAAGCCAGCTGAGCACCGTGTTGGTGGGTGCGCCCAGCATCCGGCCCACCTCGGCGGCGGTGTACCCCTCGTAGTAGTGGAGGTAGACCGCATTGCGGTAGTTCTCGGGCAGGGCGCGCACGGCGTCCAGCACGCTGCCGTCTTCCATCTGGTCCGGAGCGGGAAGATTCTCGTCCAGCTCGGTGTCCTTCTGGCGGGCGGCGCGGGTCAGGTCGTGGCAGCGGTTGATGGTCACACGCAGCAGCCAGGCTTTCAGGTGTTCCTCGCTCTCGAAGCGGCCATTGTAGCACAGCAGCTTTTCGAAAACATCCTGCACCACATCTTCCGCATCGGCGGTGCAGCTGCAGTTGTGCATGGCGGCTCGGAACACCGTGTCACTGTATCGCTGCACGGCCAGCGCAAAAATCTCGTTTTTGGTCAGCTGTCCCATAGTTCTATGCTCCTTTGACGCCCTGTGTACAGCAGGGCACGGTGGAATTGGTGATCGACAGGGGACATTCACCTCATACACGGATGAGCGGCCCCGATTATTGCAGTTTATGGCCCAAAGCGGAAAAATCTTCCGCCGGACGCTCCACAGTCACCCAAAGTATAACATGAATACGCAAAAAACAAAAGAGCCATCTGCCGCCATATTTTGACAGATGACCCTTGTGGAAGCGTATCATCGGTAGAGCCGCTGGAACCGTTTGTTCCCTGTCCCACCAGCAGGAAGATCACGATTGCTGCCACAACGACCACAACGATGGTCACGGCAGTCAGAATCGGAACGACCAGCGACTTGGACTGTTCCTGCTCCGGCTCGTTTTCCTCCCGGTAGTTGTTTTCATAGTAGTCCGGTCTGCTGCCGGAATCGTATCCGTTCCGACGCTGGGGCGTCCGGTTCCGGTTCTCTTCCGGCGGTGTGAAATACTGGGTCTGTTCCGGCGCATTGTAATAGCCGAAGATGATCTGGTTGTTTGCCTTGAATGCCTCAATGTCCCGGATCATATCCGCTGCCGTCTGATACCGCTTTGCGGAGTCCTTTTCCATGGCGTGCATGATGATCTCTTCCAGACCAGAAGGAATGTTCGGGTTGATATCTCTGGGGCGCACGGCAACATTCTGCATATGCATCACAGCGATAGAGACCGGGTTATCCGTGTCGAAAGGCTTTCTGCCGGTGAGCATCTCATAGAACATAACACCGACGGAATAGAGGTCGCTCTTGGCATCGGTCACATCGCCACGAGCCTGCTCCGGGCTGATATAATGCACCGTACCGATTGCCTGGTCTGTGGCAGTCCGGCTCTCTTCCCGGGCAAACTTTGCAATGCCGAAGTCCATGACCTTGATCGTGCCGTCTGTCAGCAGCATGATGTTCTGGGGCTTGATATCCCGGTGAACAATGCCACGGCTGTGGGCGTGCTGGAGCGCACGGAGGATCTGGATGACAAAGTGTACGGCATCCTTCCAGTTCAGCACGTGTTCGCTGTGGATGTAATCTTTCAGGGTAATGCCGTCAATGTACTCCATGACGATATACTGCATCTTGTCTGAAAAGCCCATATCGTAGATCTTCACGATATTGGGATGGGACATCATGGCGATCGCCTTGGATTCGTCCCGGAACCGGCGCTGGAACTCTTCGCTTTCGGAATATTCCTGCTTGAGGATCTTTACAGCGACCACACGGTTATCCAGCACATCTACTGCACGGTAAACATCTGCCATGCCGCCTTCGCCGACCAGTTCCGTCAGTTCATAGCGGCCATCCAGTCGGGTTCCTATGAGTTTATCCTTGTCCATCGTTCTCATTCCTCCGTATTATGTGAAACAGTTGCCAGTGCAACTGAAATATTATCCCGTCCGCCTTTTTCCAGTGCGGCATCGATCAGTTTCTGCGCCGTCTCTTCATCCGAGAGATCCTCTTTCAGAATCGTTTCGATCTCTGCATCCGAGCAGAAACCGGAAAGTCCGTCCGAGCAGAGCAGCAGCCGGAACGCCTGGTCTTTTTCCAGATCAATGCGGAAAAAGTCCGGGCAGACCGTCCGTTCTACGCCCACCGCCTTCATCAGCATATGTCGCTGAGGATGGGTCTCCATCTCTTCTTCTGTGATCTCGCCCTTTTCCATGAGCATATGCACGACCGTGTGATCCGTCGTCACCTGTTCCATCCTGCCGCCGGTGAGAAAATACGCCCGGCTGTCGCCCACATTTGCCACTGCCACATATTCCGGCGCAACAAAAGCCGCAACACAGGTCGTTCCCATGCCGAAGTTCTGATAGTCCATCCTTGCGGTCGTATACACCACGGAATTCGCCGCAGAGACAGAGGACAGCAGCAGAGACCGGATGCTGTAGGCATCCATATCCTCTGTGTAGCTCTCCTCAAAATGTTCGAAAAAGACATCGGTCGCCATGGAGCTTG
>ENA-UESE01002542-UESE01002542.1-human-gut-metagenome-genome-assembly--contig:-NODE-2542-length-10432-cov-2.666924_pt1 | contig 10432 bp, 6 predicted proteins | sample MGYA00242995_ERZ507996 | MGnify/ENA primary metagenome ERZ507996 (study PRJEB26167, sample SAMN06115489) | human gut metagenome | host: Homo sapiens | place: China:Sichuan | collected 2015-04-15... | reverse complement strand
ACTGCAAGGAGAAAGGTGAAAGACTTTTCGCCTACGAATACAATGGATACTGGAAGGATGTAGGAACACTGGGTTCTTATTGGGAGGCCAATATGGAACTGATCGATATTATTCCGGAATTTAATCTCTATGAAGAATTCTGGAAGATTTACACAAAGGGAGATATTATCCCGCCTCAGTATATTTCAGCAGATGCGGTTACAGACAGATGTCTGATCGGTGAGGGTGCAGAAATTTACGGGGAAATACATAATTCTGTGATCGGACCAAATGTTGTGATCGGAAAAGGCAGCGTGATCCGTGATTCCATTATCATGCGCAATTCTACCATTGGTGAGGGCGTACAGATGGATAAGGCTATTATTGCCGAGGATGTTACTATTGGAAACAATGTTGTACTGGGATGTGGTGAGGAAGCACCGAATGTGCTGAAACCTGCAGTTTATGCATTTGGAATTGCTACGGTTGGTGAACGCAGCGTGATCCCGGATAATGTAAGGATCGGAAAGAATACAGCAATCTCAGGTATAACTGTTCCTGAGGATTATCCTGATGGTGAGCTGGCCGGCGGACAGGTAATTACAGCAAAGGACGGTGACGAATAATGAGAGCGATAGGTATTATTTTGGCTGGCGGTAATAATAACCGCATGAGAGAATTATCAAATAAGAGGGCAATCGCAGCAATGCCGATCGCCGGAAGCTACAGAAGTATCGACTTCGCACTGAGCAACATGGCGAGTTCTCATATTCAGAGAGTTGCTGTTCTGACACAGTACAATGCCCGTTCTCTGAATGAACATTTAAGCTCTTCCAAATGGTGGGATTTCGGAAGAAAACAGGGTGGTCTCTTTGTATTTACACCTACGATCACAAAAGAGAACAGTCTGTGGTATCAGGGAACAGCAGATGCTATTTATCAGAATCTGGAATTCCTTAAAAGCAGTCATGAACCATATGTAGTGATCGCATCCGGCGACTGCGTTTATAAGATGGATTACAACAAGGTTCTTGAATATCATATTGCGAAACGTGCAGATGTTACGGTAGTATGCACTACCTGCGATGATCCCAGTGAGATTGAGAGATTTGGTGTTCTCCGTATGAATGAGGACTGCAGGATTGAGGAATTTGAAGAGAAGCCAATGGTTTCTTCTTATAATACAATTTCAACAGGTATCTATGTTATCCGAAGAAGACAGTTGATCGAACTGATTGAGAGAGCTGCACTGGAAGGCAGACATGATTTTGTAAAGGATATTCTGATCAGCTACAAAAATCAGAAACGGATCTTCGGATATAAGATCAAAGATTACTGGAAGAATATTGCAACGGTGGAAGACTATTTCGATGCCAATATGGACTTCTTAAAACCGGAAATCCGTAATTATTTTTTCAAACAGTATCCGGATATTTATTCGAAGGTTGACGATTTACCGCCTGCAAAGTATAATGTTGGAGCGAAGGTTGAGAACAGCCTGATTTCCAGCGGCTGTATTGTCAACGGCACGGTAGAGGATTCCGTAATCTTCAAGAAATCCTTTATCGGAAACAACTGTTACATCAAGAATTCCATTATTTTGAATGACGTATACATCGGCGATAACACGCACATCGAGAACTGTATCGTAGAAAGCCGGGATACAATCCGTGCAAATTCTTTCTATCGCGGAGAAGATGAAATCAAGATTGTAATAGAGAAAAACGACAGATACATTATCTGAAACGCGAGGGGGAATAAGTTATGACGATTACCGATGTAAGGGTTCGGAAAATTGCCAAAGAAGGTAAAATGAAAGCGATTGTATCCATTACCGTGGATGACGAGTTTGTGGTGCATGATATCAAAGTAATAGAGGGAGATAAAGGACTGTTCATCGCGATGCCGAGCAAGCGCAGCGCAGATGGGGAATACCGCGATATCGCCCATCCCATCAGCCAGGGAACCCGGGAAAAGATCCAGGGAATTATTTTGGAAGCATACAATACGGCATTGGAAGAACCGATTGCATAACTTTATAAATAAACTGAAATAAATACAAAAAATAAATACAGACTACAACAGACAGTCCCGGTGCAGCGATGTACCGGGACTGTTTTCCTGACCGGATATCCGGTTAGAAAAGCCATCTGTATGTCTCCGCAGATGGAAAAGGCAGCAGGGTACATTCTCACTTGCCCGAGCGGGGGAAACTGTGCTAACATGAAAGCACAACAGACAGCGCCTGCTAAAGCAGAAAAGGGCAGGCAGAAGCAGGAAGGAAACGGACAGAACATGTATGTAATTGCAGGACTTGGAAACCCGAAAAAAGAATACGATAATACAAGGCATAATATCGGCTTTTCCGTCATAGATATGCTGGCAGATAAGACCGGAATTTCTGTAAACACGGCAAAGCACAAGGGACTTTTGGGTGCAGGCTATTTAAACGGGCAGAAAATAATTCTGGTAAAGCCGCTGACTTATATGAACCTGAGCGGCGAATGTATCCGGGAAGTGCTGGATTATTATAAGGTAGACGGCAGCACGAACCTGATCGTAATTCACGACGATATCAGCCTGGAGCCTGGCATCATCCGGGTGCGCAAAAAAGGCAGCGCGGGTGGTCATAACGGTTTGAAGAATATTATTCAGCATCTTGGAAAAGATCAGTTTGTGCGAATTAAGGTCGGCGTCGGGGAAAAACCGGCAGGCTACGACCTTGCGGACTATGTGCTGGGACATTTTGATCGGGAGGAGCAGGTGCTGATGAAGCAGGTTTCGGAGGAAGTCTGTGAAGCGGTGCAGATGATTCTGGAAAAAGGTCCGGATGCAGCGATGAACGTGTATAACGGGCGAAAAGTGGAGAAGGCATAGCATGAAGGTATTGACAGCTCCGCTTTGGGAATTGGCGGAGTTTGAAGAGGGAAAAGCACTTCTGGACAGATCAAAAGGGCATGTTGCCTTTTCCGGACTGTATGATTCCCAGAAGCTTCATATGGTATATGGATTGAGCGATGGTTTTACACAGAAAATCATCGTTACTTTCAGTGACAAAAGAGCGCGGGAAATCGGCGCAGAATATGGGTTTTACGACCGCAGGACGATGGTGTATCCGGGCAAGGATCTGATCTTTTATCAGGCGGATGTTTCCGGCGGCGATCTGGTGCGGGAGCGGATGCGTGTGCTGCGCGCGCTGCTCGAAAAACGTCCGGTTACGATCGTAACGACGATGTCCGCGTTGATGATGCCGCAGACGCCGCTTTCCGGGATTGTGTCAAGAATACTGCATTTCGATAAAAAATCAACGGTAGACGAGAGGAAGCTTTCCGCTCAGCTGGTGGAAATGGGTTATGAAAAGAGCCCGCAGGTAGAGGAACCGGGACAGTTTTCCATTCGCGGTGGAATTATTGATATTTTCGATATGACGGAAGAAAATCCGTATCGACTCGAGCTGTGGGGAGACAGCGTGGAGTCGATTCGAAGCTTTGACGTGCTGTCCCAGCGTTCGGTGGAAAATCTGGATGAGATTGCGATTTATCCGGCAACGGAGCTGATGCTTTCGGAGGCGCGCAGGCAGGACGGCTTTGCGAGAATTAAAAAAGAGACGAAGCAGTATGCAAAAAAATTGCGGGAACAGGGCAATCCGGAGGCTGCGCACCGGATTGAGACGCAGATCAAAGAGATCGAAGAGTCTGCGCAGGAGTTTGGCAGTGTAGTCAATCTGGAAAGCTTCGTGCATTATTTTTATCCGCAGACGGAGTCCTTTCTGGAATTTTTCCATCCGGAAACGACGGCAGTTTTTCTGGATGAGCCACAGCATTTGTCGGAGACGGCGAACGCACTTGAGACAGAATTTCGGGAGAGCATGACCGGACGTCTGGAAAAAGGCTATATCCTGCCGGGACAGGCGCAGCTTTTGTACCCCGAAAAGGAAATCGCAGGGAAGCTGTCGCAGTATCGGGCAGTGTCACTCGCCGCGCTGGATGCAAAGAGCAGCCTGTTTAAGCCGGATCGCAGGTTTGAAATCACGGTGCGCAGCATGCCGTCCTATAACAACAGTTTTGAAGCCCTGTTAAAGGACTTAAAACGTTACAAGAAAAATGGCAGCAGGGTGCTTTTGTTATGTGCATCCCGGACCCGGGCGAAGCGTCTGGCAGCCGATCTGCGGGAGCAGGAGCTGAGCGCCTTTTACAGCGAAGACCCTGACCGGGAGGTTTTGCCCGGCGAGACAGAGCTTTTTTACGGACATGTGGAAAAGGGTTTTGAATACCCAATGCTGAAATTCGCGGTCATTTCGGAGGGAGATATTTTTGGTGCGCCCAAAAAGAAAAAGCGGAAAATTCAGCGTTATGAGGGCACGAAAATCCGTGATTTCGGGGAGCTGAAGGTCGGGGATTATGTCGTACATGAGACGCACGGTCTCGGCATTTATCAGGGCATCGAAAAGGTCGAGATGGAGGGAACGGTCCGGGATTACATGAAAATTTCGTACCGGGACGGAGGAAACCTCTATGTGCTGGCAACCGGTCTGGACGCGATTCAGAAGTACGCATCCGCCGATGCAGCGAAAAAACCGAAGTTAAACAAGCTCGGAACGCAGGAGTGGCACAAGACCAAGACCCGTGTCCGGGCGGCAGTGGATGAGGTCGCAAAGGATCTGGTGGAGCTGTATGCGGCGCGCCAGAACGGGAAGGGCTACGCTTTTTCGGAGGATACGGTCTGGCAGCGGGAGTTTGAAGAAATGTTCCCGTTTGAGGAAACGGATGACCAGCTGATGGCAATTGCGGCGACGAAGCGGGACATGGAGAGCAACAAAATCATGGATCGCCTGATCTGCGGGGACGTTGGCTATGGCAAAACCGAGGTTGCAATCCGCGCGGCATTTAAGGCGGTGCAGGACGGCAAGCAGGTTGTTTTTCTGGTGCCGACGACGATTCTGGCGCAGCAGCACTACAATACCTTTGTGCAGCGGATGAAGGATTATCCGATCCGGATTGAGCAGATGTCGCGGTTTCGGACGCCTGCGCAGCAGAAAAAGGTGATCGAGGATCTCAAAAAAGGTCTGGTGGATATCGTGATCGGGACGCATCGCGTGCTTTCATCGGATATGCAATATAAGGATCTTGGTCTTTTGATGATCGACGAGGAGCAGCGCTTTGGCGTGACCCATAAGGAAAAGATCAAGAAAATGAAAGAGAACGTGGATGTGCTGACCCTGACGGCAACGCCGATTCCACGGACCCTGCATATGTCTCTGGTCGGTATCCGCGACATGAGCGTGCTGGAGGAAGCGCCGGAGGAACGTCAGCCGATCCAGACCTATGTGATGGAATATAATGAAGAAATGGTGCGTGAGGCGATCACCCGTGAGCTGTCCCGGAATGGTCAGGTGTATTATGTATACAACCGCGTCAATACGATTGCAGATATGGCAGCAAAGATTGGGGAAATGGTGCCGGATGCGAATGTGGCATTTGCACACGGACAGATGTCGGAGAGAGAGCTGGAAAAAATCATGTTTAGCTTTATCAACGGCGAAATCGACATCCTGGTTGCGACGACGATCATCGAAACCGGACTGGACATTTCCAACGTCAACACGATCATCATCCACGATTCTGATCGAATGGGATTGTCCCAGCTATATCAGCTGCGCGGACGTGTCGGGCGGTCGAACCGGACGGCTTATGCATTTTTGATGTATAAGCGGGACAAGGTGCTGCGGGAAATTGCAGAAAAGCGTTTGGCGGCGATCCGGGAGTTTACCGATCTGGGCAGCGGCTTTAAGATTGCAATGAAGGATTTGGAGATCCGCGGCGCGGGCAACCTTTTGGGAGAGCGTCAGCACGGTCATATGGAAGCAGTTGGCTATGATTTATATTGTAAAATGTTGAACGAAGCGGTAAAGAATTTAAAGGGCGAGGACACTGCACCGGACTTTCTTACGACGGTGGAGCTGGAGGTGGACGCTTATATTCCGGCTTCTTACATTGTCAATGAGCAGCAGAAGCTCGACATTTACAAGCGAATCGCCGGCGTGGAGACGGAAAGCGAGAGTGCAGAGATGAAAGAAGAGCTGCTCGACCGCTTCGGAACCGTGCCGAAGTCCGTGGACAATTTGCTGCGGATTGCGCTTTTGCGGGCGCAGGCGCACAAGCTTTATATTATGGAAATCAAGGGGCGTCCGGGGGAGCTGCGCTTTGTATACAGACCGGACGCACGGGTGCACGGGGAAAATATCCCGATGCTTTTCGAACAATATGGGAACAGTTTAGAGTTTTTACCTCAGGGCAATCCGGTCTTTACTTATCAGTTCAAAAGGAGTAATGTAGTGGAGAAAAACTCTGAAGACCTGCTTTCGCAGGCGGAACAGATGATAAAAGATATGCAGCGCTGCCTGCTTTAAGGGGCAGCACCGGATCAAAGGAGGCAATTAAGACTTGAAAATCGTAACACAGGTAGGAATTATCTTTTCGATCTGCTGGATTTCTCAGATTATCGAAAAGCTTCTTCCGTTTTCTTTCCCAGCGAGCGTGATCGGCATGATTTTGCTGTTCATTCTGTTGTGCGTACATATTCTGAAGGTAGACCATATCCGCGAAAAATCGGATTTTCTGCTGGAAAATATGGCATTCTTTTTTATCCCGGCGGGAGTCAGCATCATCAACTATTTTGACGTCCTGAAAAACTGGGTGGTGCAGTTGATCGTGATCTGCGTGGTGAGTACGGTGGTGACATTCGCAGTGACGGCATACAGCATGAAGCTCGCGCTGTATTTGATGCAGAAAAAGAAAAGCGGGAGGGCAAAAGAATGATGCATGAACTGTTTTTGTCTCCGTTTTTCGGAATCGGATTAAGTATCGCCGCATTCTGGGTTGGAACCTGGATCCGCAAAAAGACCGGATTGGTGCTGTGCAATCCCCTTGTGCTTGCAATTGTGATCGTATCCGGCGTTTTACTGATCTTTAAAATTCCGTATGAGGAATATAATGAAGGCGGAGCGCTTATCAACATGTTCCTCGCACCTGCAACGGCATGTCTTGCAGTTTCGATCTACACGCGGGCAGAGCTGTTAAAGAAAAACTGGCTTCCCATCGTAGTCGGTGCGTCCTGCGGATCTCTTGCATCGATGGGGAGCGTGCTGCTGATGTGTAAGCTGTTTGGCATGGACGAGGCGATGACAGTCTCGCTCATTCCGAAGTCCGTTACGACACCCATCGCAGTCAGCGTTGCAGAGGGACACGGAGGAATGGTGCCCATTACCGTTGTTGCGGTTATTTTTACCGGCATTCTGGGAAGCATTTTTGCACCGACACTGATCAGACTTTTCCGGGTAAACGATCCGATGATCGCCGGAATTTCCATCGGTGCATGCTCCCACGCGGTGGGAACATCCAAGGCGATTGAGTTGGGAGAAACAGAGGGCGCCATGAGCGGACTGGCGATCGGTGTCTGCGGTATCCTTACCGTACTGTTTTCGATGATTTTGCTGCATTAAAGCTGGCCGCGCCGTGCGGTCAAAAACTGAGGCACGGGCATAAAAATTATAGCGCGGATGTAAGAACAGCGCAGCGTCAAACTACTGCAGCGCGGGGCACGAAATGGGGGAGAGCATGGAGAAAGTGGGAAAAAGGACAGATCGGATCAAAATGGATGTGATACTGGCGGCAGGCTGTATGCTGCGCCTGTTTTATGTGCTTTTTTCCACGATCTATGACAGACAGTATGATATCGGGATGATCGATCTGGATGCCGGGCATACGGTGACAGGCGGACATCTGGCATATATCCAGTATTTATATGAAAACTGGAAGCTGCCGGATTTTGACCCGACGAGTGTTTATCAGTTCAACCATCCGCCGCTGCACCATTATCTGTGCGCACTGTGGATGAAGCTTTGCTCTCTTTTTATTTCCAATACGGATGTGCTGGAGGAGTCAATCCAGATGGTCCCGTTTGTCTGTTCGCTGCTTATTCTCTGGTTCCTTTTGCGGATTGCAGAGCAGTTTGAGCTGACGGAAAAAGCAAAACGCTTTGTGATGCTGCTGTTTTGCTTCCATCCGGCGCTGGTGCTGCTTTCCGGAAGCGTGAACAACGATTGCATGAGCCTGATGTTTACGGTGATGTGCGTGTACTATACGATTTTGTGGAGCCGCTTTCCGACGGCGCATAACATCTTAAAGCTGGCGGTTTCTATCGCGCTTGGTATGTTGACAAAACAGAGTGTCGCGCAGATGGCCTTTCCGATCGCGGCGGTGATGCTCTGGATGCTGGTAAGAAGTCTGGACAATGGACGAGATTGTAGGGCACGCAGCGTAGAGAGCACCCGAAATGCTGCAATTCCCGTCGTTCCGGTAAAGAAGCTGCTCGGTCAGTACGTTCTGTTTGGTGTAGTTTCGATTCCCCTTGGCATGAGCTTTTATATCCGAAATAGGATTCAGTTCCATATGCCCCTCGTGTGGATTTATACGCTGCCGGAGGATTCCTGGCAGTACACCGGAAATGTCCCGGTTTTGAACCGTTTCCTGTTCCCGGTGCCGTCGGAAATGTTGGACAACTTACGTCAGTTTAAGCTGGGCTGCGGCTATAATGTATGGATGCAGATCATCCGTACCTCAGTGCTGGGCGAATGGGATATGGCGGACGTCGGACGCAGTGTAAAGGTGCTGGCAGTGCTTTTGATGCTGGTCGGTGCGCTGCTGGCGCTGGCAGCATGGATGGCATTTATTCGTGTATTTGTCGTTCGGGCAAAGCGCTTCGGCATCGATTCTGCGAGCCGGATTTTATTTGTGGTCGGCTATTTTGTGCATCTGCTCCTGTATCTGAAGTTTGCATATGATTATCCGCAGGAATGCAGCATGCATTTTCGATATATGGAAATCGAGCTGCTGTTTCCGGCGATTGCGCTGGCATTTATCTGGCAGGAGGGGACGAAAGAACAGCTTGAGATGCGGCGCAGGGAGGGCGGTGCGACCGGGCATCCGGCGGTGAAAAGAGCAATATCGCAGGTGCTTTTTGTACTGCTGCTGGCATTTTGTATGTTGAGCACGGCGATGACGGTAGTGTGGTGTCTGCTTTAAGGAAGATAGAGTACGGAGAAATCTGAATGGAAAAACGGACAGACCAAAGAGTATTCTGGCATGGAAAACTGAAAAAAGAATCCCGTAAAACATGGCAGGCGATGGCGCTTACTGCACTTTGCAGTGTGGCGCTGTTTTGCCTGCTTTTTTCTTATAAAAAAATGTATCCCTTCGGGGATGGCTACGTGGCGATCACGGATTTATATTCCCCGTATCTGCCGCTTTTGTATCATTTTTACGATGTTGTGACAGGACAGAAAAATCTGTTTCTGGACTTTAGCGTTTCCGGCGGGGCGAATCTGTATGCGGATACGATCAATGAGGTGCTCAATCCGTTTAACTATGTTTTGCTATTGTTTGGGCGGGACAGGATTTATCAGGCGGTCAATGTGCTGGTGTTGCTTTACAGCACTGCATCGGCGGTTACAGCGCATATTTTTCTGGAAAAAACAGCGTCGGGCAGACGCTTTCAGAATGTACCGCTCGCCCTTTGTTACGGGTGCTGTGGGTACATGGCATATAACTATCAGATCATCAAGTGGATGATTTTTCCGGTGATTTTTCCGCTGTTTTGCCTGGCGCTTTTGCGTTTGCTGCGGGAGAAAAAGGGCGGCTGGTACACTGTTTTGCTCGCATGGCAGCTGATGTTGTCCATTCAGCTCGGGTTTATGACGCTTCTGTTTTCACTTTTTGCCGGGGCGATCTGGCTCTATACCTGTGAGAGAAAAGAAAACCGTACCCGAAAAATGGGGTGTATGGGAATTGATACGCTGATCGGAATTTGTATTTCGGCGGCGGTTCTGCTCCCGTCTGCGATTCTGCTTTTGCAGTCCGCGCGTTCCGGGGAAAATCTGTCCTATTTCGGTGTGATGAAACGGCATGGTTTGGATGATTTGTTTGAGAGGCTGTTCCAGATTGCAAATCCGGTACTGATGGGGCTTCTGTTTGCTTCGGGATATTTCTGGAAACGCAAAAGGCGTAGCGCTGCGGAACAGGAAACGCACAGCGCTGCAGAACGGTTCTGGCTGTATCTGACGGGATTTTTGTGGCTGACGGTATTGCTGGAACCGGCTAACCTCCTGTGGCATATGGGGTCCTATGTGTGCTTCCCGGTGCGCTATGGGTACATGGCGGTGCTGAGCATGGCGGCACTTGTGGCGGTGAGAAAGGAGCGCGATGCGGATGATTTTCGTACAGAAAATGTCTGCAAACATCCGGCAGGGCTCCGGCTGCGCTGTGTGCTCCTGCTGGTTGCTTCGGCTGTATCCGCATTGGGCGCTGTATGCCTGACACTCATTTGGGAAGAGCGTCTGGTGCAGGCGTTTTCCTCGCTGGCGATCAGCAAGGTGTGTCCGAAAGAAACCGCCGTG
>ENA-UESE01002531-UESE01002531.1-human-gut-metagenome-genome-assembly--contig:-NODE-2531-length-10456-cov-3.545139_pt1 | contig 10456 bp, 9 predicted proteins | sample MGYA00242995_ERZ507996 | MGnify/ENA primary metagenome ERZ507996 (study PRJEB26167, sample SAMN06115489) | human gut metagenome | host: Homo sapiens | place: China:Sichuan | collected 2015-04-15... | reverse complement strand
AGCAATTTTGAACTAAAAATAGAGATGCAACTTGGAGGGGATTACTATGAAAGAAAAAATGGATGAAAAATGGCTAAAAGCTGACACGCCGTGCAGTCAAGGCAATCCAATAAATCCGCAGCAACCGCAGTATCAACAGCCTTATTCGCCCTGCCAGCCGTATGCTGCACCAAATGGGTACGCACAGCAGAGAAGCGGATTGGCTATCGCAAGCATGGTATTAGGAATTGTGTCTGCTGCTATGCTGTTCATGTCTTTGTTTGTTAGCTATTTTATTACGTCCATCATTTCATTTTTGGTGGGTATTGTTGGAATTGTTCTTGCTGGATGTGGGAAAAAAGATGGCTGCAACAGTGGCATGCTGACTGCTGGGTTGGTTTGCTCTATCGTAGGTTTGGCTGGCAGTGTAATCGTTTTTATGATACTCTCCCTTATGTAATGTGAACAAATCCAACACAGTGTTATGTAGCAATAACATGAGAAGGGAGCTTCGTCATGTATAACAACAACTACAATTGGTATCAGCCGTCCGGAGCGCAGCCCGGCAAGCATGAGGCCACCGTCGCCATGGTGCTCGGCATCGTGTCGTGCGCGCTGCTCGTGTTTGGCTACACGGCGCTCGGCTCGGTCGTCACGGGCATCATCGGCCTGATCTATTCCGCGCGCGCAAAAAGCCTCGGCTTCAACGGCACGCCGCGCACGGTCGGGTATGTCTGCTCGCTCATCGGGCTGATTCTCGGCGCGCTCGTGTGCCTGCTGCTCGTGTGGCTCGGCGCGTGGTCGATCGGCGTGTTCATCACGCTCATCGAGCGCTGCCTGTGATATCCTGAAAGAAAAGGAACGAACGATTTATGAAGGATCTGCTGCTCTGCAAGCCCGGAGAGATCTTCCTCAAGGGGCTCAACAAGCACTATTTTGAAGAGAGGCTGGTCGCAAACGTCAAGCGCCGCCTCAAGCCCATCGGCCACTTCCGCGTGACGTATCTGCAGTCGGCGCTCTACATCGAGGCCGCCGACGATGCGGCCGATCTTGACGCGGCGTATGACGCCGTGCGCAAGGTGTTCGGCATCGCGACGATCACGCGCGCGGCCGCCTGTGAAAAGGACAAGGACGCCATCACGGCGCTCGCCAAGACCTACCTGCACGACGCGATGACGGCGGCGCGCAGCTTCAAGGTCGAGACCAAGCGCTCGGACAAGCGCTTCCCCATGACGAGCATTGAGCTGTCGCAGTACGTCGGCGGCGAGCTCGCCGAGGCGTATCCCGACACGGTCGTCGACGTGCACGACCCGGAGCTGACCGTGCGCCTCGAGGTGCGCGAGCAGGCGGCGTATGTCCACGCGCAGGCAGTCGAGGCGGCGGGCGGTATGCCCGTCGGCTGCAACGGCGCCGCCGTGACGATGCTCTCCGGCGGCATCGACAGCCCCGTGTCCTCGTACATGATCGCCAAGCGCGGCGTGCGCCTGATCCCGGTGCACTTTTTCTCCTTCCCGTATACCTCGGAGCTGGCCAAGGAAAAGGTCATTTCGCTGGCCAGGGAGCTCACGGCCTACACCGGCCGCATGACGCTGCAGATCGTGCCCTTCACGCACATCCAGGAGGAGATCCGCCGCGCCTGCCCGGAGGAATATTTCACGCTCATCATGCGCAGATTCATGATGCGCATCGCCGAGGACATCGCCGCGCACAACGAGTGCAAGGCCATCGTCACCGGCGAAAATCTCGGCCAGGTCGCCAGCCAGACCATGGAGGCCATGGCCTGCACGCAGGCCGTGACGCACCTGCCCGTGCTCCAGCCGCTCATCGGCATGGACAAGCGCGATATCGTGAAGATCGCGCGCGAGATCGGCACATTTGACACCTCCATCCTCCCGTATGAGGATTGCTGCACGGTCTTCACCCCGCGCCACCCCAAGACCCGCCCGACCGTGGCGGAGGTCGCAGAGGCGGAGTCCGCGCTCGACATTGACGCGCTCGTGCGCGAGGCAGTGGACGGAATTGAAAGGATCCGGATCGATTTATGAATGCAGAACTCCTTGCCGTCGGCACCGAACTGCTCCTCGGCGACACCATCAATACCGACGCGGCGGCTGTCGCGCGCCTGCTCTCGGAGCTGGGCATCAATGTCTATTGGCAGACCGTTGTCGGCGATAACCGCGCGCGGCTCGAGCAGGCGGTGCAGCTTGCCCGCACCCGCGCCGACCTCATCATTACGACCGGCGGCCTCGGCCCGACGTGCGACGACCTGACCAAGGAGGTCGTAGCAGGCGCGTTCGGCATCCCGCTCGAGCTCAACGAGGCGGAGGAGGCACGCCTGCGCGGCCTGTACCGCGAGCGCCACACCTACATGACCGAGAACCACCTGCAGCAGGTCATGCTGCCGCGCGGCTGCACCGTGCTGCAAAACGACTGGGGCACGGCGCCTGCCTGTGCATTTGAGGCGGACGGCTGCATGGTCATCATGCTGCCTGGCCCGCCGCTGGAGTGCGAGCCGCTGCTGCGCTACCGCGTGCGCCCGCTGCTCGCCGCGCGCGGCGACGGGATCATCGTCTCGCACAATGTCAAGATCTTCGGCATCGGCGAGGGCACGATGGAGTACCAGCTGCGCGATCTCATGAACGAGATGCGCAATCCCACCCTTGCGCCCTATGCCAAGGAGGGGGAGTGCCTCGTGCGCATCACGGCAAAGGCCCCCACAGAGGCCGAGGCCGAGGCCATGATTGCCCCGTGCCTCGCGCGCGTGCAGCGCGAGCTCGGCGCCTTCGCCTACGGCGTTGACACGCCGAATATCGAGACCTGCGCGGCCGAGCTCCTGCTCCGGCAGCAGAAGACCATCGCCGTGGCCGACAGCTGCACCGGCGGCATGCTCGGCGATATGCTCACGAACGTGCCGGGCGCGTCGGCGATATTTGCCGGCGGCATCATCGCCTATAATAACGACACCAAGACCCGGCTGCTGGATGTCGACCCCGCGCTCATCGCGCGCTGCGGTGCAGTCAGCCCCGAGGTCGCAGGTGCGATGGCGGAGCACGCGCGTGCCATATTCGGCACGGATCTTGCCATGAGCATCACCGGTCTTGCCGGGCCGGAGGGCGACGGTGTGCACACCGTCGGCACGCTCTTTGTGGCGCTCGCCACACCGGACGGGACGTTTTTCCGCACGCTGCACAAGGACAAGTGGGGGCGCGTGCGCATCAAGCACGCCGCTGCCAACCACGCCTTCGACATGGTGCGGCGCTATCTCACCGGCCTGCCGGTGGAGATCGAGGAAAACCGCTGATTAGAAAATACGCCACAGGCTTACGGCCGGAGCTCATGCTCCGGCCGCTTTTTGCAAAATCACGTATAAACACCCTGAATTCCCAGAAAAGATGTAGCAATCGGATATTGTGGATTTCCGTCGGATTATGATACAATATGCTCTGTATGCGATTAGACTCATTTACTGTCAAAAAGTGGGATTATCACGGAACGAGATGAGATATATGGCCATCACGCGCAAGCTCCGACAAAAGGTGTGCGACGGCTCACTGCGGGAGATGCGGCAGGAGGCAAAGTGGATCTTTGCCTACATCCGCCGCTACCGCGCCGCCGTCGGCATCCATATCCTGCTCGGCATCCTTGGCACGGCGCTCTCGCTGCTGTCGAGCGTGGCCATGAAGACGCTCATCGACGTTGTCACCGGCTTTGAGACCGGGGCAATCTGGTCGGCCGCGGCGTGGATGGCCGGTCTGCTGCTCGGCAGCGCCGCCATGCAGGCGGCGGCGTCGCGCATCGCCGCCATTGTCGACATCCGCGTGCAAAACGGCATTCAGGCGGAGGTCTACGACTGCATCCTGCGTACCGATTGGGTCTCGCTCGAGCAGTTTCGCTCCGGCGACCTGCTCAACCGCCTCAACACCGACGTCGGCGCGGTGGCCGGGGGCGTGACGGGGCTGCTGCCGAGCTTTGTGTCGGCGGCGGTGCAGTTTCTCGGTTCGCTGATCATCATCTTGTGCTATGACCCCGTCATGGCGCTCATCGCGCTCATCGGCGCGCCGCTGTCCGTGCTGTGCTCGCGCACGCTCGTGCGCCGTATGCGTGGATATAACCGGCGCATGAAGGACATCAGCAGCGAGGTCATGTCGTTCCACGAGGATTCGCTGCGCAACCTCACATCGGTCAAGGCCTTCGGCATCATGGACGGCTTTCGTGACCGGATGTGCGCCATGCAGGAGAAATACCGCGAGACATATCTCGACTACAACCGCTTTTCCGTCGTCGCGGGCTTTGTGATGTCGGTCGTCGGGCTGCTCGTCTCGGCCGGGTGCTTCGGCTGGGGCGCTTACCGGCTGTGGACGCACGCGATCTCCTACGGCGCGATGATGATGTTCCTGCAGCTGACGACCATGCTGCGCAGCGCGTTTTCCGCGCTCATCGGGCTTGTGCCGTCGGCGATCTCGATCACGACGTCCGCCGGCCGCCTCATGGCCATCGCGGACCTGCCGGAAGAGCCCGGCGCGCGCGAGACCGCACCGATCCCGACACCGTGCACGGTGGAGCTGCGCGATGTGACCTTTGCCTATCCCGGCGGCGAGCCGGTGCTCGAGCACGTGGACTTTCATGCCGCGCCCGGCGAGGTCGTGGCGCTCACCGGTCCGTCCGGCGAGGGCAAGACCACGATGATCCGCCTCATGCTCGGTCTGATCCGCCCGGCGGAGGGCAGCGTCAGCCTCACCGGGGCGGACGGACAGCGTCTGCCGGCCTCTGCCGCGACGCGCGCGGCCTTCAGCTATGTGCCGCAGGGCAACACCGTCTTTGCCGGTACGATCGCCGACAACCTGCGCATGGTGCGTCCGGAGGCGACGGATGCGGAGCTCGTCTCTGCGCTCGAGACCGCCTGCGCGTATGATTTCGTTTCCCAGCTGCCGGACGGCATCTATGCCCGCACGGGTGAGCTCGGTCACGGCCTGTCCGAGGGACAGGCGCAGCGCATCGCCGTGGCCCGCGCCGTGCTGCGCGGCACGCAGGTGCTGCTGCTCGACGAGGCCACCAGCGCGCTCGACGAGGCCACCGAGCGGCAGATGCTCGAAAACCTCATGCACAGCGGCCGCGTGCAGACGTGCGTGCTCATCACGCACCGCGCTGCGACAGCCGGACGCTGCGACCGCCGCTATGTCCTGCACGGCACGCGCCTGTGCGAGCAGAGCGAGCCGTGACGGCAATGGGCAAGATCGGTAAGTGCTGGCGTGGAAATCGTGGAGGGTATCTATGATCGATCTGCACACGCATATTCTTCCGGGGGTCGATGACGGCGCACCGGATCTGGAGACGTCGGTGCTGATGGCTGCCGTGGCGGCAGAGTCCGGTGTGACGCATCTGGTCGCCACGCCGCACAGCAATCAGCGCGGCGCGTTTGAAAACTACGCATCCCCGGCGCTGCAGGTGCGCTTTGACTGCCTGCGCGCGGCCGTGCGCGAGGCGGACATCCCGCTTGAGCTCTCGCTCGGTATGGAGATCTTCGGCACGGGCGACGTGCCAAAGCTTTTGCGCGAGGGGCGGCTGCTGACGATCAATGGTGGGCGCTACCTGCTCATCGAGTTCGGCTTTCACGAAGACCCGCTGCGCATCGAGCGCCTGCTCGATCAGCTGCTTGCGGCCGGGTATTGGCCGGTCGTCGCGCATCCGGAGCGGTATTACGGCCTGCAGCGGATGCCGAACTATCTGTATGACTGGGTCAACCGCGGCGTTGTGCTGCAGGTGAATAAGGGCAGCCTCTTCGGCCGCTTCGGCCGCGGGGCGCAGGCTCTGGCCGAGGCGATGCTCACGCACGGGCTCGTCGGCTGCATCGCCAGCGACGCGCACCGCCCGGATGTGCGCACGCCGGAGCTGCTGAGCGCGTGGGACAATTTGGCCGAGCATTTTTCCGAGCGGCTCTCAGAGCAGCTGCTCACGCGCAATCCCGAATTGATCCTGCGCAGCGAACCGCTGCCTGCCGGCCGCTTCCGGCCGTTTTTCTGAAGCAATGAGAGAGGTGTTTTTGTGAAGAAACTGACTCCTGTGATCCTGGCGGTCGCGCTGGCGCTGTCCATTCTGGGCGTGCTGGGTACGCGCATTTATCAGGCGGCTGCCTATGGCGGCGCCGCGCCGGAGATCCTGTTTGACAGCGAGGTCATCTCCGTGCCGACCGGCGCGGATGATGCGGCGCTGCTCGCCGGTGTGACGGCGACAGACGCCGAGGACGGCGACGTCACGGCGTCGCTGGTCGTCGAGGGCATTTCCGGCCGCAATGACGACGGCACGGTGCGCGTCACCTACGCGGCCTTTGACTCGAACCACCATGTGACGAAGGCGACGCGCGCCGTGCGCTACACGGACTATGTAAAGCCGCGCTTCGCGCTCACGCAGCCGCTGGTCTGCCGCACGGGCGGGAGCCGCGTCCTGTCGAGCTATGTGACGGCGCACGACAGCATTGACGGCGACCTCTCCGGCCGCGTCAAGATCGCGCTGACCGACGGCAGCTCGCTGGCCATCACCGGCACGCACACGGCGGAGCTGCGCGTGACCAACAGCATCGGCGACACGGCGTCCGTGCCCGTCACGGTCGAAGTCACGGCGGGGGACCCCAATCCCGCGCGCATCACGCTCACGGAGTATCTGATCTATCTTCCGGCCGGCAGCGGCTATGCGCCGATGGACTACGTTGCCGGTGTCGGCGACAGCGACAGCAAGAGCGGCGTCACGGCGAGCTCGACCGTGAACAGCAACGTGCCCGGCGCGTATGAGGTGGTCTTCACCTATCGCAGCGGCGGTACTGAGAGCCACACGCGGCAGATCGTTGTGGTGGAATGAGAGGCGGTGGATCGATGGACGAACAGAAAACGCAGACCTCCGCGCAGCCGGAACACATTCCGCTGCTGCTGATCGCGCGGGAGCTGTGGCGCAAGCTCGGGCTGATCCTGATGTTTGCCGCCACGGTCGCCGCCTGCGGCTACATTGCCGCCACGCTGCTCTACCGCCCCGTGTACCAGACGCAGACGACGTTTGTGGTCTCCGTGCGCAACGGCAGCACGGTCTATGCAAACCTCAACACCGCCTCGTCAATGGCGGAGACGCTCTCGACATTCTTTGAGGGCGACGTGATGCGCAAGTGCATCACCAACGACATCGGCGCGGCCAGCGGCACGATCAAGGCCAAGCAGATCCCCGAGACGAACCTGCTGACGATGACGGTCAGCGCACCCACGCAGCGCGACGCGCACCGCATCACGCAGAGCGTCCTGCGCAGCTATAACGAGCAGGCCAATAAGCTCCTCGGTGACGTGGCGCTTGATGTGCTGTGCCGCCCGGCGGTGCCGGTCGCGCCGGCCAACAGCTCCGGCGCTGTGCGCATCGCAAAGCTCAGCGGTCTTGCGGGGCTGCTCGCGGCGGCCTTGTATCTGGCGGTGCGCGTGTATCTGCGCGACACGGTCAAGTGCGAGGCGGACGTGGAGCAGAAGCTCGACACGCGCCTGCTTGCGACCGTGCGCCATGAAAAAAAGTACAAAACGCTGCGCGCACAGCTGCGCCTGCGTAAGCGTAAGACGAGCATCCTCATCACGAACCCGACGACGGGCTTTGCCTTCGTCGAGACGTTCAAGCGCCTGCGCACGCGCGTGGATTACCTGATGCGCCGCGCGCAGGGCAGAACGATCCTGGTCACCTCCCTGCTTGAGGACGAGGGCAAGAGCACCGTGGCCGTGAATCTGGCGCTGGCCATGGCGCGGCGGCACAAAAACGTCCTGCTGATCGATCTGGACATGAAAAAGCCCGCGCTGTACAAGCTGCTCGACTGCCAGCAGGAGGAGTTTTTCCCGCTTGAGACGTATTTGCGCGGCGATGCGCCGGTCAAAAAGCTCGTGCGCGAGGATACGCGGCGCGGCATCTATACGATCCTCAGCCGCAAGGGCGTGGGCGATACCGCGCAGCTGCTCGACAGCGCGCGCCTGCACGATCTGCTCACGCAGATGCACACACGCATGGACGTCATCATCATCGACACCCCGCCGATGAGCGCCGGCGGCGACGCCGAGTGCATCGCCGATCTGGCGGATGCGGCCATTCTCGTCGTCCGGCAGGATCAGGCACCGGTGCGCGCACTCAACGACTGCATCGACGTGCTGCGCCGGTCGGATGCCGAGGTGCTCGGCTGCGTATTCAATAACGCCTATGTCGCGTCCGTCAGTGACCGGCAGAGCTACGGTTACGGTTATGGCTATGGCTACGGTTATGGCTACGGTGTGCAGACGGAGGAGAAGCCATGAACGAACACAGACAAGAGAGCACCGTCTGGGCCGCAGACCTGCTGGGGCTGTTTGCACGCAGCCTCCGCCGCCTGTGGTGGCTGTGTCTGGTGCTGATCGTGCTGTGCACGGCGCTGTTCGGCGGCTATGCCCGCCTGAGCTACCGCGCGCAGTATACGGCCTCGATAACGTTTCTCGTCAATGCCGGCGGCACGGCGCAGTCCGGCACCGGCACGGCGATCGCGGCACAGATGGCCAAGACGTTTCCGTATATTCTCACGAGCGGTCTGCTCGACAGCGCCGTGTGCGCAGACACCGGCCTGACGGCGCTGCCCGCGATCTCCGCGACGTCGGAGGAGGACACGAACCTGTGCACGCTGAGCGTGACCGGCACGGATGCGCAGCAGTGCTATGATGTGCTGCAGTCGGTCATCGTGCATTATCCGGATGTGGCGGAGCTGGTGGTCGGACCGACGGAGCTGGTCATGATGGATCAGACCGGCGTGCCGACGCAGCCGTCGAATCCGTTTTCGTGGCGGCAGCCGCTCGTGCGCGGCGCGGTCATCGGCGCGCTGCTGAGTTTGCTGCTGCTGTATCTGTCCGGCCGTGCGCGTGTGACGGTCATGAGCCGCGACGATCTGCAGCGGGTCACGAGCGCGGGCTAGCTCGGTGCGCTGCCAGCGGTGCGCGTCAAAAAGCGCAGCCGCACGACCTCGGCGGCGCTCTCGGAGGCGATGGCGCACAGCAGCGCCTATTGTGAGGCCATGCGCATCATTTCCATGCGCATCGACAAAGCCATGCAGCGCCATGACTACCGCACCATGTTGGTCTCGAGCGCCGCTCCGGGCGAGGGCAAGACGACGTTCGTGTGCCAGCTTGCCGACGCACTCACGCGGCAGGGTCGGCGCGTGCTCGTCATCGACTGCGATCTGCGCAACCCGTCCGTGCACAAGGTGTTCGGCCGCCCGCTGCAGGCGGGACTCGCGGAGTATCTGGCCGGCTCGGGTATGGCGGGGCAGATCGTGACGGCGCTCGGCAAGGGCAAGCCCGATGTGGTCTTTGCCGGCCGGCGCACCGGGACGCAGACCGAGCAGCTCGGCGGAGATGCATTCCGGACGCTGCTGGATGCGCTGCGTGCCCGCTACGATGTCATCCTGCTCGATACGCCGCCCTGCGCCATCATGACCGACGCGCTTGAGACGGGTGAGGCTGCCGATTGCGCACTGCTCGTCGTGCGGCAGGATGCCGCCAGCCGCGTGAGCGTGATCAACAGTCTTGCTGCGCTCGACAGCTTCGGCGTGCCGGTGCTCGGCTACGCGCTCAATGTCTGCACCGGCCGCGGCCGCGGACAGTCCGGCTATGGCTACGGCGGCTACGGCGGCTATTCGTACGGCTACGGCTATGGCTACGGCCGTGACCGCGGCTACGGTTACGGACAACAGAAAGAAAAGACCGGGGCGGACTGAGTCTGCACCGGTAGGGGGATATGATGAAAGAAATCAAGCGACCCTTTAACGCGCAGAAAGCGCTGCGCGTGGCCTGCCTTGTGCTGGCGGATCTGATCCTGATCAATCTGTCGGCGTTTTTGGCGCTCTATATCCGCTTTGAGTTTGATTTCCGGCAGCTGTATGCGACGAAGTTTTTGCGCGATATGCTGATCTACGCCGGCATCAACTCCGCGTGCACGATCCTGATCTTCCACATTCTGAAGCTGTATAACAGCCTGTGGGAGTTTGCCAGTGTGTCGGAGCTGGTGCGCATCACGCTGGGGTGCTTTTTCTCGGCGGTGTTTTACATGGTCGGTATGTTTATGCTGCATCTGACCGTGCCGCGCAGCTTTCCGGCCATCTATATGCTCATTTTGTGCCTGCTGTGCGGGGCGCTGCGCTTGTCCTACCGCTGCGTGCGCCGCACGCGCGCCGGGCTGCGCAGCGAGGGTGAAAAGCGCACCATGCTCATTGGCGGCGGTCAGGCCGGCGCCATCGCGCTGCGCGAGTTTCAGACCAGCCCGCGCTCGGAAAACAAGGTCGTGTGCATCATTGACGATTCGCCGAACAAGGTCGGCAGCTATCTGCGCGGCGTGAAGATCGTCGGCGGCCGCAGCAGCATCCCCGCGATGGCGGAAAAGTACGACGTTGACGAGATCGTCCTTGCCATCCCGTCGGCCTCCCGGCAGGAGAAGCTGCAGATCCTCA
>ENA-UESE01002530-UESE01002530.1-human-gut-metagenome-genome-assembly--contig:-NODE-2530-length-10459-cov-3.389809_pt1 | contig 10459 bp, 7 predicted proteins | sample MGYA00242995_ERZ507996 | MGnify/ENA primary metagenome ERZ507996 (study PRJEB26167, sample SAMN06115489) | human gut metagenome | host: Homo sapiens | place: China:Sichuan | collected 2015-04-15... | reverse complement strand
GATAAGGATACGGTTACCCTTTGCTGCAATTCTTATTATCAGAGGGAGGCAGCCAATCCGACACGGCTTCTTGTCCCGAAGGGGGATCTGACAACTGTGGAATGTATTCGGAAGATCTGCGCCGGATCTCTTGATATGGCATGTGTCTGGGAGCGCGTGGCATATGAGAAGGACAAGATTGGGAAAATGCTTAAAAAAGGAGACGCCTTGTGGGGATGCGCACTTCTTGGCGGTGTGGCCTATCATCCGGGAAGAGTCAATGCGACAACGCTGCGCAGGGATGCCGTGGAACAGGAGGATATGTTCCGGATCATGAGCCGGCTTGAAATGAATCTGTCTCAGACAACGGAGTGAATTGGCAGGCGGTTCTTTACATTTTGGCGCATTTCCTTTATGATGGAGAGAAAGACTGTGATATCGCAACGGATATGCAGTCAAAAAGAATAGAAAGGAAATTTGACATGGCACAGAATCCAATCGTAACATTTGAAACGACACAGGGAACAATCGAGGCAGAGCTGTATCCGGAGATTGCCCCTAATACAGTAAACAACTTTTTATCACTCGTCGGAAAGGGTTTTTATGACGGTCTGATCTTTCACCGCGTGATCAACGGCTTCATGATCCAGGGAGGAGATCCGGACGGTGTTGGAACCGGTGGACCGGGATATTCGATCAAGGGCGAGTTCGCACAGAATGGCTTTGCCAATGATCTGAAGCATTCCGCAGGCGTATTATCCATGGCACGTTCCATGATGCCGGATTCCGCAGGCTCACAGTTCTTTATTATGCATAAGGATGCACCACATCTTGACGGTGCATACGCTGCATTCGGTAAGGTGACAAAGGGACAGGATATTGTAGACAAGATCGCAGAGGTGGAGACGGATTTCAGAGATGCACCGTTAGAGCCACAGATGATGATCAAGGTTACAGCAGATACCTTCGGCGTAGATTATCCGGAGCCGGAGAAGTGCTAGGCTTCTTTTTTGCGTATGGCATAATGAATCAGAGAGATTTCCGTAAAGGGGTCTCTCTTTTTCTGTTTGTTCACAATTCTTTGACATTATTATGTTAAAGTAATTTTTGATGTTGCGTAAGATCGCAAAGAATGGAGGACGAAACATTGATTGAAGTTAAAAATCTAGTGAAGCTGTATGGAAATCATGCAGCAGTTGATTCCCTTTCCTTCACCGTGGAAACGGGCAAGGTTGTGGGATTTCTGGGACCGAACGGTGCCGGTAAATCAACAACAATGAATATGATCACAGGTTATATTGCACCGACATCGGGCACAGTACTGATCGATGGTGTGGATATGGAGGAGGAGCCGGAGAAGGTCCGTAAGAATATCGGTTATCTTCCGGAGAATCCGCCGTTATACCCGGATATGCGAGTGAGAGAATACTTATATTTCGTTGCGGAGCTCAAAAAGGTGGCTCGTAACAAGCGTGATGTCATGGTCAATGAGATCATGAACCGGACCAAGATCGTGGATGTGTCTGAGAGACTGATCCGCCATCTGTCCAAGGGTTACAAGCAGAGAGTCGGTGTGGCGGGAGCAATGATGGGATATCCGGAGATCCTGATCCTGGATGAGCCTACGGTAGGTCTTGACCCGAACCAGATCATACAGATGCGTGAGCTGATCCGTGACTTGAGTGAATCTCACACGATCCTGTTAAGCTCTCATATCATGCAGGAGATCAGTGCTGTCTGTGATGAGATCATCATTATCAATGAAGGAAAGATGATCGCGTGCGATACACCGGACAATCTGACAATGCATATGGCATCCAACGGACTTCATCTTGTGATCAAGGGTGATGTGGCAGTGATCAAGGGAGCCCTCCGGACGGTTTCCGGTATCAAGAATGTCGTTTATGATGAGCAGATGGAGGAGGGGACACTTGGGCTGACACTTTATTCCATCGATAAGAAGGATCTCAGAGAGGACGTATTCTTTGCTCTGGCAAAGGCAGAATGTCCGATCCTTGAAATGCACCGTCAGGAGACAACACTTGAGGAGGCATTTATTGCTCTGACAAAGGGCGGATCCCGTCAGTTCGGCGGCAGAAAGCCTGTGAAGAAGCAGGGGGAAGCTGCGGAGGACAATGCCGCGGAAGACAGTACTACAGCAGAGACGGAAGACAACACCGCTGTGGAGCCGGAGACACAGGAAGAAACAGGGACTGTGACCGGCAGTGAGCAGGCGGAGTCTCAGAACGATCCTGAAGAAAAGGAGGAAGCATAATGTTTGCGATTTATAAGAAAGAGTTAAAGCAATATTTTCATTCCATGATCGGATTTGTATTTCTTGCCTTTTTTATAGCGATCATCAGTATCTATACATGGGCAAATAACTTCTACGGAAAGGCTGGTAATTTTGAGACGACATTAAGTTCATCCACCTTTCTGTTTGTACTGCTGATCCCAATCCTTACCATGAGAGTTTTGGCGGAGGAGAAGCATCAGAAAACAGATCAGCTTCTGTACACGGCACCGATCTCTATCGGTCGAGTGATCATCGGAAAGTATCTGGCACTGATCTCCTTGTTTGGAATGGGTATCCTGTTTATCGGACTTTACCCATTGATCTTGAAGCATTATGGAAGCACCGGCGTTCAGCTTGCACCGGCATACAGTGCTCTGCTTGGATTTTTCCTTCTGGGGGCAGCCTATATTGCCGTTGGTACATTTATTTCCTCGCTGACAGAGAGCCAGCCGATCGCAGCGGTCGTATCTTTCCTGGTACTTCTGATGAGTGTACTGATCTCAAATATTGCGGGAGCACTTCCTTCTGACAAGTTATCACAGGCGGCGATCCTTGCAGTGCTGTGGATCATTGTGGCAGCAGTGGCATATTACATGATGCGCAACCTGACCGTCACGATCATTCTGGGTGTGCTTGGTGAAGCGGCAATCTGGATCATATATGCAGTAAAATCCTCTCTTTATGAGGGAATTGTTTCCAATATCTTAAACTGTGCTGCGTTATCGTCCAAATTTAGTGATTTTACGCTCGGCGTTCTGAAATATGACGTGATCGTATATTATGCGAGCGTTGCATTTTTATTTGTATTTCTGACAATTCAGAGTATTAAGAAAAAGAGATATAACTAGATCATGCGCAGAAAGCAGCGCGGAAATGAGGTAAATGATGAGCGAAAATAAAGAAAAAAAGACGCAGAATAAAAAGCCCGGAAGGATCAGAAAATCCTTTTCCAGCCGTCAGTTCAAATCAGGTGCGTACAGTTCGGTGATCACTGTGATCGTGATCGCTCTGGTTGTGATCGTGAACCTGGTATTTAATAAGCTGGATCTTTCGACCGATCTGACATCGGACAGCTTATTTACGCTGACCAAAGAGTCACAGAAGGTTTTGAAGGATGTCAAGGATGATATTACGATCTACTATATGGTGGCAAGTGGCAGTGAGCAGGATTATATCCAGCGTGTCATTAAGCAGTACAACAAAGTTTCTGACAATATTAAGGTCGTAAAGAAGGATCCGGTTGTATATCCGAACTTCTCCAAGAAGTATGTGGACGATGCGGTTTCGGACAATGATGTGATCGTTGTGGATAATACGACGGGAGCAGCCAAGTATGTCTCCAACAGTGATATGCTGTATTCTGACCAGTACAGCTATTATAGTACCGGAAGCTCCGAGGAGTATCTGGATGTCGAGGGACAGATCACATCAGCAATCCAGAATGTTCTTTCTACCGATAAGAAAAAGATCTATATGGTGACCGGTCACGATGAGAAGAGTATCAGCGATTCCCTTTCCAAGGCACTTGAGAAAATGAATGTAGAAGTGAAGGAGATTTCTCTTGTTACCCAGAAAAATGTGCCGGATGACTGTTCTCTTCTGATCGATTACGGTCCGCAGAGCGATCTTCGTGACAGTGAGAAAACGGTAATGCTTAATTACCTGAAAAAGGGCGGCACGGCAGTTCTGATGCCGGGCTATGTGGAAAAGGATACGCCGAACATTGACGAGATCCTGGACTATTATGGCATGAGCATCGACAAAGGAATTATTTATGAGGGTGCCGGTCATTATGAGAATTATTTGAACTGGCTTGTACCGACGATCAATACCGATGCCGATGTAATGTCTAAATTTGATGACAAGGATTATGTGGTGATCGGTTCTTCACAAAGTATTAAGGAAGCAAAGAAATCCTCTCTGCGAAGTGACCTGACATTGACGGATCTTCTGACAACTTCAAAGCAGTCTCTGTTAAAGAAGGATCCAAGCTCCCAGAATACCGATAAGGAAAAGGGAGATGTAGACGGTCCGTTTGCAACAGCCGTATATGCTGAGGAAACCTTAGATAAGGGAACGACAAAGCTGACCGTAATTGCAACCAATGAAGTGCAGGATGATCTGATGCAGAATGTGATCAGCGGTATGCTGGGAGATTCCGGGGATGGAACGGCTGCAACCTCGATCGAGGCAAAGAGTCTGTCTTCTTCAACGATCACAATGAGTGCGGGAAGTGCGATCATGTGGTCCATTGTACTGGTCATTCTTGTTCCGGCAGGTCTGCTTCTGGCCGGTTTCGGAATCTGGTTTACAAGGAGGAGAAAATAAAGCATGAGCAAAAAAAAGAGACAGACAGTGACGCTTGTGGTACTCTGTTTGGTTTTGATTGCCGCAGGTGTTGGATATTATGCGCTGACCCGCTATCAGGCAGCAAAGGAGAAAGCAGAGAAGGCGGAAGAGGAAAAGACCGAGGGACTGTTTCAGCTTTCCTCCGATGGTATCTGTAAAGTGGATTTTAAGGGAGAGAAGGCATCCTTAACCTTTGATAAGGACGGTAAGACCTGGAAGCTATCCTCTGATAAGAATTATCCGTTGAATCAGGATCGTATTGTTGATATGGTAGATGAGACAACAGGGGTTGCTGCCACACAGACAGTTACTACAAGCTGCGGGGATCTGACGGAGTATAATCTGGACAAACCGGATCTGACGGTGACGGTGACGGATAACGATGGAAAGGATACTACGATCTATGTGGGAATGGAATCCGTGGCCGGTGGCGGAAGATATGCATACTGCGGCGGCGACGAGAAGAAGGTTTATCTGATCTCTACCTCTCTGTATGACAGCTTTAATTACAGTCTGGGAGAGCTGATGAAGGTACCTGAGCTTCCGAGTGTACAGGCAGACGAGATCCGCTATCTGAAGCTGGAATCCGCCACAGGCAAGAGCTTTGAAGCAGAGTATGACGAGAAGAACTCTCCGTATAAGGATATTTACGGATGGTCGATCAAACAGCCGTATACCCAGCCGGTAGCCGGTGACAAGGATCAGCTCCAGAATCTGTTTGGCAGCTATACCAATCTGGATCTGGGCTCCGGCGTGACCTACAAAAAGGACGCTGCACTTGAGAAGAAATACGGACTTGATGCGCCGGCATACACCTTAAGCTTTCAGACAGCCAAGAAGAAGCTGACCCTTTACTTTGGTAAAGAAACGAAGGATCAGAGTAGCTATTATGTGAAGGTCAAAGGGGAGGATGGTATTTATCTGATGGATGCTTCCACGGTCAGTACGCTGGTTAATATCAATGCACTTGATTATGTATATCAGCGTCTGTATGTGGGAGATAAAGAGAAGCTTGATCAGGTAGAGTTATCTTACAATGGAAAGAAATACACCTTTGATGTCTCCAAGAAGAAAAAGAAATCAGAGACAGAATACACCTATACGATCACAAGCGGTGGCAAGAAGGTTGACAGTGATACCTTCAACACGGCATACAGCGTGATCAGTTATCTTGCACCGGGCGGTAATATCGACAAGAAGGTTACCGTGAAGAGTAACAAGCCGGTGGCGGAATTTACATTCCGTGAGGAGAAGAAAACAACGAAGATGATCATTCTTCCTTACGATGGAAAGAATTCCTACCGTGTCAGTGTAAACGGCGTAATGCAGTTCACGGCAGACAAGAGTGCGGTTGATAAGGTGATAAAGCAGTTTACTTCATTGAAGTGATCTTAGAATAATAAGCCCGGAATGCAGAGGGAATGCTATATTCCTTCTGCATTTTTTGTGTGCTGATCCAGACGCCCTCATTGGCGGGCGGGACAGAAGGGAGACGGTTTAAGTGGATCAGGTAGCCGATCATATGCCATTCGATATGAGAAAAGATATGCTTTCCCCTGCCGAGAAGCTCGATACTGTCGGCACCAGTATCCCACTGCGCAAGAAGCTCCTGCAGCTTTTCCGGTGAGACAAAGCCCTCCTCAGACGGAAATTCCCACAGACCGGCGAGGAGTCCCTTCGGAGGTCTTTTCTGAATCAGATAGGTTCCCTGATATTCCAGAAGAATGATCGTTTTATCTTCGATCTTTCGTTTCTTTTTGGGCGGCTTCACCGGGTAGAGTGACCAGGAATCCTCCTTATAAGCAGTGCAGAATTCCCTCAGAGGACATTCGCTGCACAGGGGAGCACCGTTTGGCAGGCAGACAGTGGCACCAAGATCCATCCATGCCTGATTATAGCTGCCCGGTTCTGTGACCGGGATGGCATTGGAAAGGAGAGAGCGCAGTTTCTTCTTAAACGGTGTTTTGGTGATGTCGGAATCATCCCCGCAAAGTCTTGTGTAGATACGGTATACATTGCCGTCGATCGCAGGAACGGATTCGCCGAATGCGATTGAGGCGATCGCACCGGCTGTATATTCTCCGATGCCCGGAAGCGTCAGGATCTCCTCGTAATGCTCCGGAAAGCTGCCGCCGTATTCCTCCATGATCTGTATCGCTGCACGCTGCAGATTGTTGGCGCGGCTGTAGTAGCCGAGCCCCTGCCAGAGCTTCATCAGCTCATCATGAGAAACGCCTGCGAGAGAGGAAACATCCGGCAGGCGTTTTAAAAAGCGTGTATAATAGTCCTTTACTGCCTCCACACGGGTCTGCTGCAGCATGATCTCGGAGATCCATATATGATAGGGATCCGGTCGGGACGAGCTGCCGACAGGAGTCCGCCAGGGAAGTGAACGGGCATTTATCTGATACCAGGTCGTAAGCGGAGTTGTGATTTTATGCAGTATTGTCTCAGAAGAGGAAATGTTCTTATTCATAGGAATACCGTACCTTTCAGAATTTATTTTGTTTTGGAGATGTTCTTGGCATCCTCCGATAATCCCATGATATCATGAATCTCTGCCAGAGGGATCTTGGTATATTCTGCCAGTTCCCATGGAGTGGCAGCACGACCGTTTTCCTCGGCGAGGTATTTGGCTGCCTCATGCAAAAGATTTGTCTTGGCAAGAACCGTGTGCTCCCAGTCCTTTGCAATCGTGACGGAATCAATCATGCTTTCGATGGCAAGACGAATCTCTTCCTCGATCACGGCATTAATCTGCTTCAGATCCGGTGCCTGATCCACACGGAAGTCAGAAGGAGTCTTTCCGATACGTTCCAGTCCCATCAGGATACCGATGTTGCCCTCGGCGATCATTTCATCCAATGCAATGCCGCGCTTTTCGTAGGTTTTGGCAATGCGGAATACCTTGTCGAGCTGTTCGTGGACAAGGGCGTCCTTTGCTGAGGTATCGCCGGAGAGAAAGCAGTCCCAGAGAGCAGAAAGCTCGGCACCGCTATGCGCAGTGAGTGCGGAAACCTCTCTGCGGTAAAGCTCGAGATTGCGCTCTGCCTTGGAGATGCGGCGCGGAGCATCTGCGTTTTCCTGCAGCTGGCTGCCGTCTGTCTCCGTGGAAACTTCCGGCTCGCCGGAGTACATTGTCTCGGTGGAAGAAAGCACGGGACCTTCTGTCCGGGAAGGGTGAAAGCCGGTGATCGTGATGCCGTTGGTGACCAGATACTGATAGACAGCATCAAACTGTTCTTCCTTTAATTCCATATCGGAAAGATAGCGGTGAACCTCCTCCTTTGTCATCCGGTTCTGTTGTGACTGTGCGATCGCCTTGATCTCTTCCATACATTCCAATAATTTATTCTGATCCATATTCATACAACCTTTCATGACAATTTTCTGCCTTATTCTGTAGAGTTTTATCCTTTCTCCGATTGTAGAGAAAAACGGGGATTATGTCAATAATGAATCCTTGAAATACAGGGGAGCCTAAACACAGGAAAGAGCAAATAATTTGTGTATTTTATGTGGAAAAATTATTATAAAAAATGAGAGGTTTGTTATAGCCAAATGACCATTGTTTTGCTATAATATAGCTTATAATACGCTGCGTATGGACAGGTTTCTTCTCATGACCGTCCGAAATTGCAGCAAAAGGAGGTATTACCATGAGAAAAGGTTTCAAGAAAGCCTTATCATTCGTGCTTTCAGCAGCAATGATGGTTTCGCTCGGTTCCGGGCTTGACATCGCTCCTGCAAGTGCAGCAGATGGGGCAGCAGGTACTGGAAACACTCCTGCAGCAACAGTAGTTACATATGGTGCTATGGTTGGTTTCCAGACAAACTCATATGACTATCGTGACGGCTACGAGCAGGTTGAGGCTGATGCGAAGTACAATGAGTGGTTACAGGCAAACGGCAAGGAGGTTCAGGCATACAATGGCGTGAACATCTACAAGAACGGTAACGGTCCTTCCCTGTACACCAAGGGTGACAAGAAGGGGACTCTGGACGTATCTACCGCTGAGAAGGCTGAGCTCGTTGAGGGCGCAACCGTATCCGATGCAGTAATGTCTGCAGACGGCGAGTATGCCGTATCTATTAAGGATCTCGATCTTGGTAAGGACAAGGATGGTAATTTCTTCATGCTTGACATTGCTACCAACATCGTAAAGGATGATGTCAACAGTGCAGTTACAGCTAAGGCATCTTCCATCAAGGTAAACGGCAAGGAGATCGCAACAAACGTTGATCTTCCTGCAAAGGGTGATCTTAAGAAGGGCGCTAACTACAAGTTCATGATCGCTAACGGATATGCTCCGGACGATAAGACGTCTCCGGATCCTCTGTATCAGGCAATCAAGGACAACGCTCCGAACACTGAGCTTGCAGCTCCAACCGGTAAGTTCGATATCGAGGTTACCTTCAAGATTCAGGGTGTTGACTGGACATATGTTCCGGCTGCTCCAACAGCTACTCCTGTTCCTACACAGGCTCCGAAAGTGACAGCACCTCCTGAGGTTCCACTGAGCACATCATTTGATATGGTACTCAGCGCAAACGTAGTTGAGGCACTGACACCTTCTGCAGGTCCTGATGTTAGAAAGGATCCTTCAGATGCTGATGGTAAGAAGGTGATTCAGTCTGCTGTCTTTGGTTCAGAGGCAATGAAGGCAAAGGTTACCGCAGCTAAGAGTGCTGACGGTAAGGCTCTTTTCGATTCTAACTCAATGGACTATATTGTTTCTGACAGCTCTTGTGCAACAATCTCCAAGACTGGTGAGTATGCACTGTCTGTTACAGCAAGAAGTGACATGCCGGATATCACCAAGAGTGGTGCGATCTGGTTCCCTATCATCATCAACGGAAGCACAGGTGTTATGCCTAAGGACTTCAACCTCAAAGCAACAAAGGTTATCGTTGGTGAGGGTGCTTCCGCTAAGGAATATGCTTGGACATCACAGCTTATGCAGGATGCAAAGGGCAATGTAAGACTTACCGTTAATAACGAGTGGGCAACAGATGTCGAGAAGGAAACAGCTAACACAATTAAGGATGAGATCCCTGTAAAGAAGGGGGACAAGATCACATTCAAGTTCTACGTTGTAGCAGAAGCTCCGGCTCCTGCAAAGACAGCTACTCCTGTAGCAGTTGTTCCTTCAAGCACTTACAAGGCATATCTTGGATTCCAGACAGATGACTGGCTTTTCCGTGATGTATGGCATGCAGATACAGGTCTGAAGTGTAAGGATTATGATTACACCAAGCAGGTAGCATGGAGCCATGAGGGCAAGACCAATCCAATCAATGTAACATCTATCACTGATGCTACAATGGAGAAGAACGGTGTGAAGTACAAGGTAGCGATCACCGGTCTTGATGTAAAGAAGGTTTCTGCTTCATCAACGAAGTTTAACATGTTATATCTTTCTACCGATATTCCTCTTTCTATGAAGGGTGTATCCGTTAAGGACGCTGTTCTTAAGATCGATGGCAAGGTAATCAAGGAGTACAAGGTTGTTCCTAACAAGGGCGATGCTTCCAAGTACTATCAGTTCATGCTGGCAGATGCTTATGCTCCATCTGATGGAACAAAGGATGCTGCATATCCATCAGGAAGCGAGTTAAAGACATTCCCAACCGATTCTATCGAGATTGAGTACACTGTAAACGGTGTTGACTTCAACAGTAAGACGATCGGTGTTAAGAAGGGTAAGACCTTCACACAGGGTAACTTCAAGTATAAGGTTACAAAGGCAGTTGTTCTTTCCGGCGACAACAAGGTTTCCAAGGGAACTGTTCAGGTTGTTGGTCTTTCTAAGAAGGGTAAGAAGAAAGCAAGTC
>ENA-UESE01002528-UESE01002528.1-human-gut-metagenome-genome-assembly--contig:-NODE-2528-length-10471-cov-11.406966_pt1 | contig 10471 bp, 10 predicted proteins | sample MGYA00242995_ERZ507996 | MGnify/ENA primary metagenome ERZ507996 (study PRJEB26167, sample SAMN06115489) | human gut metagenome | host: Homo sapiens | place: China:Sichuan | collected 2015-04-15... | reverse complement strand
CGGTGCCATCAGCGCGGCGTTGGAGCTCCACAGCACGGTGGCGGGCTGATTTACCCGCGTCACGATGGACGCGCTGCCGGGAATCACCAGTGCCAGGGAATCGCCTGCCGTCACGGTATAGGGCTGTGACTGGCCCGACACATCATCATTGTCAGTGTCCACAGTCCCGTTGTCCGCCGTAAAGGTAAAGATGACGGCTCCCACCTTGGTTCCTGTGGTGGCAACAACGCCGGTATCCTCGTTGATGGTGGCAATGAGCGGGTCACTGCTGCTCCATTTACCGGTGGTGTAGCTGGCCGGCTCACCGCTTTCCCCCAAAACCTTGGCCTGAAGCGTGGGGCGGGCGGTTGCAGCGAGGGAAATCGTATAGTCGGCGGAATTCGCTTCCGGGACGACCTCCACCGTGTGCGCGGAAACTCTCTTTGCCACCGTGAACTGCCGGGTCAGGGGAAGAACATTCACCCAGTTAGAGTTAGACTCGTCTCGCTCGCCCTCGTTGGCCTGCAGCGTCACCGTGTAGGTGCGGTCGAAATCAGAGGGTGGTGCGATTGCGTAGTCGCTGACGGTGAAGGCTTCCTTCTCTGTGTCCAGATAGACCTGCAGAAGGATCGGTTCATCCGCGGAGCCGTACCTCAGTTCGAGGCGGAAAGGGGCTTCCTTCGGGTCTGTTCCTTCCGGGGTGTGATAACTGTTGTATACGGTCTTGTAGGCCTGCTCCATGTTGGCCTGCATCTTGAACGATGCCTTGCCGTTGGCGTAGTCGGCGGTCAGTGCGGTGGGGCGTTGCGCATCAAGACGCTCCTCAGCGCAACGCCGGTAATCGAGTCGCTCTGATAGGGCGTGGTATCCAGCTCATGGCCGAAAACATCTTCCACACCGGTCATATCATTGACGATGACCGTGGTGTCATCCGCATCCTGCACCGGGTACCAGAGCATTGCCGTGACGCCGTAGTCGTTCATGGAAAGCGCAGCGGCGGTATACTCTTCGCCATTGATGGTCACGCGGGCGCCTCTAAGATCCACGAACTCGCTAAAGGTAACTGTGATGGGCACGTGCTGTCCGCTGGCATAGGTTCCCGCCGGGGCCGTGACGCTTTGAATGATGGGCTTGTCCGTGTCCACCAGCTTGGCGGAGACGTTGCTGGTATTGACGGTGGCGGAGGAGTTATTGTATCCGCCAAATACCTTATCAAAGTCTAGATACAGTCGGAAGGGCAGATAGTACCGCTGATCCACTCTGTTTTGCGTGGTAGACTGCAGGGAGATGTCGACCGTACTGCCCTTTTTAATCGTACAGTCCAGCGTTCTCGTTTTGTTGCTGCTGAGCTCCAGATCTGTTCCATCGAGCTTGTACTCCGTCAGATAGAACGGGGCACAGGGTTGGGCACTATTATAGCCATACGGCGCAGGGCCAGTATAGGCAGCTACGCTTTCTCTGCTCCAGTCAAACTTGATGCTGGCGTCGATTTGGTATGGCTGATAAAACTTGGGGGAGCTGTCGGGAAGCACCGAGTTGCGGGCACCCTCCAAAACTCTGATGGTATCGCTTAGTTCAACGAAGTTCGGATTGTTGGCACCGCCGCCGACAGTGTATCCATCTGCCAGCAAAGGAATCCACAATTCCGAAATTATTTCTCCTGGTTTTTTTTCGTAAGCATAGTCCGGCGCGGTCATTGATGTTTGTATTGTGGGGACGCCAACCGTCTTTTTTAGCTTGAGCTGACAGTGGTCGGCATAAGCGGCACCGTCATAGAACACCAGATTTTCCGCATCGTAAAATTCAATCATCCCCAGCAGGTCGCCATAGGAATAAGTATTATCGTGCCAGTCCATGGGACTTCCTTTGGTTGTAACCTTGACAGTGATTTTTTGATTACTTAAACTGAAAGTCGAGCCTACGTCATAGGTCAGCTTGTAGGTCCCGTCGCCTTGATCGACCCCACTCTCCCCGCCTATCGAGACCGTCACACCGGTGATATAATCGCGGAGCTGGCCTTCTTGAATGCGGTAGGAAAAGCTGACCGGTTTTCCGCGGTATACAGTAAAAGCCCCGGATTTGCAGCTGTTGTTTACGAGATCCTCCAGCGTTAGGCTCATCATGCCGCTCATATCCACCGTCTCAACGCCATCAGGCTTTGTGGCAGAGGCGGGATTCCGCAAGCTGATGCCCCGCAGCTCCAGCTGCTCCATCAGGCTGTTGAGATTCTCCAGAGCTTCCCCGGTAAACTCCCTGCCGGAGAAATAGGTGTCCTTGATCCGCTGCAGCTCCTGTTCGATTTGGATCATGGTCTTCAAATCGCCCAGCGCCACCGGAGTCCCATCCACGTCGGCTATGCGGGTGAGATCCGTGGCGGGATTTTCCAGCAGCTCCATGACAGCCGCCAGTGTCAACATCTGGCTGTCCAGCGTGATGGTTTGATCCACCTTGAAATTGCCGTCTTCATCCAGCAGGCCCAAAGCGTTCAGCACGGAACGCACTTGGTCGCTGCTGCCGCCAGTCAGGGCGGAGAGCTGCTCCAAAATCGCCTGATTTTCCTCGGGTGTGTTGCCCAGCGAATCGCTCAGCGCTGCAAACGCCGTAGTTGGCAGCAGCGTGAGCGTCATGCACAGGCTCAGCAGCGCCGCTAAAAATCTTTTCTTCATGCTTCCTCATCCTCCTTAGTTCGTTCCTCCTGTTTATTGTTTTTCTTTCTCAATCGTGTGCAAAACACGGTAACGACCACCGCCGCAATAAAGCAGATCACGCCAACCAACACATAGCTGCCCACGTTTTCCAGCAGCATCGTTGCGCCGTTTAAGCCCTGCACCGCACCCGGCGACCGGTCGGGGAAATGTCCCATCGCATAAATAAGGCAACAGCAAAGCGCAACAGACACAAGCGACAATCGCTCGGTGATGTGCTTTTCCTGTCGGCGGCGTATTTGCCACGCTCGGCTTTTGACAAGCTTCACACGCTGCCCGGTATCCATCATCAAAAACACTCCTTTCAAAAAAGTCTTAAAACGGGCGTTCACTTATATAGGTACAGAAAAAAGCAAAACTACGCACCTAAAATTAAAAAATTTTTATTTCATTTTCGCACCATACGCCAGTGGTAGGTTGCCTTTTCAATTTTTCTCGTATTTTTACAGATATTTTGTCAATCCGGCCCGTAAAGCGTCATTGACCGATTCCGTCAAATTCTTTCCTTCCTCCAGCGCCATCCTACGCAGCGCCTTATCAATATCCCAATCCAGATAATAGGCCCGCTGCACCTGATCACTATTCTTCTTTGCAGTTTTTTCTTTAGCAGCAACAGTATTCTCGCTCTGGCGTCCTGCTCCGATGATAGACTTAAACGCAGCCTCCCGGTCAAACTTCGCTTACTCAGCCCACTGTTTTGCCCCGCCTGGATGATCTGGCTCCACTCCTGCAGACGATACTCATCCCGGATCGCTAACACATCTTCCGTTTCTTGCACGCACTCCCTTCGCATTCGAAAACTTACACGCAGTCTTTGTTGACTGCATATCATTTTCTCACACTTACTCAACCTTGGAAATGCGGGTGGTTATTGAGCACTTACGAGGAAAAGGTTTGAGTTGATGCATAGAGGTTTAAAGTTTCCTATGGCGAAAAAGGAACGGCGCAGCAGACGATTATAACACCGTCTGCTGCGCTGTCCTTTGCCTGATGTGGAATCATGTATGGATGAACTGGCAGCTGCTTTACTCAGCCATGTCCCGCCAAAGGAATGCCACAATTTGGCCGCGGGTGCAGTTGTTGCCGGAGCCGAACAGACCACCGCCGATACCGCCGGTGATGCTGTTTTCCAGCGCCCATGCCACTGCGTCATAGCAATAGCTGCCGGGGAGTACGTCGCCGGGAACTTTAGCTGTGCCCTTGGGAGCGGGAGAACCGGCCGCACGCCACAGGAAGGTCACTGCCTGTGCGCGGGTGCAGGTTGCGTCGGGGCTGAACTTACCGTTGCCGGTGCCGCCGGTGATGCCCTTCTTCACGGCCCATTCCACTGCCTTGGCGTAGTATGTGTCGGCGGGAACGTCCGCGAAGGTGGCAGCCGCCTTGATTTCCGCAAACTCAGCGGTGACGGTGACCTTGCTGTCAGGCATGGTGAAGGTGTACTTGCCGTTGCCCTTGTCGGTCAGCTTGAGCTTATTGCCGCTGGCGTCCTTGACAGTGAGGCTATCCAACTCGTAGCCCTTATCAGGGGTCACGGTGACGGTCACCCGGTCGCCCTTGGAGGCGTTCTTGGGGCTGACGGTCACATCGCCGTTCTTGGTGCTGGGTGCGGATACAGCGTAGCTGCTGCCGGAACCGGAGGAAGAGCCGCTGGAGGAGCTGCCGCTGGAACCGGAAGAATGATTGCTCTGTTTCGGAGTTTCGAGTGTGAAGGTCAAATCCTTACTCCTCTTGACAAAACCGGTCTCATTCTGGTATATGGTAAAAATATTGGAATCACAGCAGATTTCATTCATCGGGCAATCTGCCCTGTACTTTGCCAAACACAATAAGAAAGGGCAAACGGATCAACCACTCCAGCCAAAGAAAAAATTTCAAGTGCTGCCACCTTTTTCGTGCTCAAAGCGTCTATATAGATGACCGGAAAGCAAGGGGCTTGATAGGAGGTCATCCAGTGTGGTAAAAAGATTAGATAAAGATGACTTCACCCGTCTGGTGCTGCAGAATCAGACGGCCATGTTCCGAACCGCCCGGGCAATCGTGTCAACCGACGAAGACGCAGAGGATGCGGTACAGAGTGCCATTTGTACTGCCTTTACGAAGCTGGATGCCCTGCGGGACCCTGCAAAATTCAAATCGTGGATCCTGCGGATCGTAGTTAACAACTGCTATGACCTATGCCGGAAGTATCGGCCAATCACTGATCTGTCTGAAGTACAGGACTTTCTGCCTGCAGACGATCCGGATCCGACTGAACGGCTGTCCCTATGGGAAGCGGTGCTATCATTAAACCCGGAAATGCGCTCCGTGGTAACACTGTTCTATTATGACGGATTTTCCATTCGGGAGATCAGCCGCACTTTAGGGATCAGCGATGCAGCAGTAAAAACCAGATTGTCCCGCAGCAGAAAGCAGCTGCGCCTTTTGCTGGCCGATGAACAAGGAGGGGTCTATGGATCAATTTGACGAGTTGCTCCACCAGCGTGCCGCTGAGGAATCATTTCCGCTCCCGGAGGATTATGCCGGTCGGGTGTTCCAAACCTGCGCGGCTCTGGACGAAAATTCCCGACGGCGTCAGCGACGCCACTGGGAAACATGGGTCGCAGCAGCGCTTGCGCTGTTCATCACAATTCCAAACGTATCCCCATCAGCTGCGGCAGCGATGGCGGAGATCCCTGGGCTGGGGGCGTTGGTGAAAGTGGTCACCTTCCGGAGTTACGCCTACAATGATGGACATAGTTCTATGGATATCTCCGTACCGGAGTTATCCGGCAGCGATGCAGCTGATACGGTAAATCAGGAAGTCCACGCATACACCGACGAGCTGATGACGCAGTTTTACAAAGACTGTGAACGCATCGGAAATGGCTATCAGGATCTGCGTGTATCCAGCGTGGTGCTTACCAACACGGACACATGGTTTACCCTTCGCATAGACGCCACACAAACGGAAGCCAGCAGCTATGCCTTCAGCCGCTTCTATCACATTGACAAAGCAACGGGACAAATGATCTCTCTGAGGGATCTCTTCCGCGATGGGACCGATTATGTGTCAGTGCTGTCCAATGAGGTGCTGCGGCAAGTGGAAGCGCAGATGTCCGCAAATCAAGCCCTCGCATACTTCCCGGAGGATTTTGCTGGGATCGACGCGGAGCAGAATTTCTATCTCGACGCAAACGGAAATCTCGTGTTGGTCTTCGACGAATTCGCGATTGCGGCAGGCTCTATGGGGATGCCGGAATTCACGATTGAAAAAAACATCTATCAAGACCTCTTAAAAGAAGCATATCAGAAAGGATTCGTATGATGAAAAAGAAATTATTTGTATTGCTGACGGTTGTATGTATTTTGGCGCTGGCTACCGCTTGCGGCAGCCAGACATCCGGCACAGACACAGATTCCAATGCCGGCACTCAAAGCGGAGCGCAGCAGGAGGAAAGCACCCTGACCGGCAAGCTGGACGAGAAAAAGGACTTTATGTTTGTTGTGACGGATGACCAAGGCGCTTCCTACCAGTTTTCCATCGACTCCTCCGCAAAGCCGGAAGGGTATGATGATGTTGCTGTGGGTGACTCCGTCACTGTGACCTACACCGGCGCGTTATCGGAGGTTGATCCCTTTGAGGGCACAATCGCTTCTGTGGAGAAAGTTAAATGACATTCGCCCTTGAAGATAACAAAAAGTAGAAATCGGAGCCAGAACGGCTCCGATTTTTGCTTTTTACCACCATTCGCTCGGTGGATTTTGCTGGGAAAATCAATAACGGAACTACATCAGTCACCCTAACAATAACAGACTGATAAAATATGCGAAAACGCCGCCCGGTGTCGGGCGGCGCTGTTCTTGAGTTTGAAATAACCATTGGGACGAGAAAGGAGAACCAACTTTTATGTTACAAAGCCATTTTTCAACTATCCTCCTTATGCGACTTGGTTCTACAAAACGTATTGAACAGTGCTATAATACAAGGACGCTATCTTTTGGATGTGCTGCAAACTGGGTTGATTATTCAAAAACAGGCGACAAGGTAACTGGAGATCAATTAGAATGTGTTTTTGCCCGCCTGAAAAATGGTGACTCTCGGATGAATGTTAAAGATTCACACGGTATCCCTATGGGAAATCACCTTGAAACCTTATATGACCCCAGAACGGATACATACTATCTGCGTTTCATTCCGACACTTTTGACACCAACTATGTGCTTCTATTCATTCGACGCAGCGAAAGTAGCTGCTATGAATGATGGCAAGATGCCTATATTTCCCCATGTGGTGTCTTTTCTGCCTGATAGGTACTTAGATGAAATGTGCTACGAAAAAGATACTGCCAGTTTTTTATTCATAAATAGCCCGGAAAAGTTTTTTGAGGAGCTGAAAGAACAAGTTCCAATAGCCATCAAGCAAAATGAGAATATCCTAACTACTGACCGATATTATCATACTAAAGGAAATGACGACTGTGAACTTTTTGCAGATAAAGTTGATTATACTCGACATTTGCCTACAGACATCTATTATGATGAGCCAAGACCATCGGCAGAACTCTTTTGGAAATACCCACAATATCATTTTCAATCAGAGGTTCGAGTCGCCATTTTGAACACAAATTTCGTGTGGGACTATGACCCGCAGCACTTCAAGTACGAACAGCACCGGTTAGATGTGTATTTGCCGCACTTGCACGAATACGCAACCATTCGTGCAGCCAAAGACCTACAGAATATTTGTTTCTTTTGCCGTAGTGAAGATGAACCTGTCATGTGCGCGGTCAACTTACCTTATCAAGAAGAAAAATGACTCATGTCAAACTGTAAGTTTAAGATTATACAAAATATCTTCGGAGGGTTGGAGAGAAGCTGGTGCCCTATTGGATGCCAGCTTCCTTTTTTATATACAATTCGTTTACTCGGAGGAAATCCCACACAAAAGTTGGAAGAAGTTGCTCACCCGAAATCGGGGCTTAAAACAGAAATCCCACAGAAAAGTTGGGAGAAGTCGCTCGGTCGAAATAGGGCTTAAATTAAAAAATCCCACACAAAACTTTGAATATCCTATCGCGGGATGATATTGACAAAATGGAAAATGATGCTATAATATCTGCGAATGATTCGCATATTGGAGGGCGGCTGATGTCAGGCTATAATACAAAACAGCGAAGAGCCTTGCTTGCTTTTTTAGGGGAGCACCCGGACGAACTGCTGACTGCACGCCAGATGGCGGACGCGCTGGCAGAGAAGCAGATCAGTCTCAGCGCTGTGTATCGAAATCTTGCGCAGCTGGAAGCGGAGGAAAAGGTGCGCCGCAGCGCAAAAAGCGGGTCGCACGAAGCGTTTTATCAGTATCTTGACGCCAAGGGCTGCAAGGGCGCGCTGCACATGAGCTGTGTGAAGTGCGGCAAAACCTTCCACATGGCCGACAGCAACGCCGCACTGTTTGCAAAGCACTTGGCGCAGAGCGAGCAATTCACGCTGGACGCAGCCGACACGATCCTCTATGGAACCTGCTCGGACTGCAAGGGAAAATAACAAACAGAAGGGAGGACAGACCATGACAAAGAAGCTTTGTTTTATGACGCGCCTGCTGGCGGCCGTGCTGGCCGTTGTCATGCTGTCCTCTGCAATCTATCTTGCGGTCGAAGCCGATCATGACTGCTCCGGCGACGACTGCGCCATCTGCCATCAGATCGGTGTCTGCGAGAATCTGCTGAAATCTCTGGGGCTTGCCGGTGCTGCCGCAGTGATCACTGCTGCGTTTACATATACCATGTGCAGGGCGATCCTACCCTGCACAGAGATGATCGGCACACTGACACTCGTTTCTCTCAAGGTAAAGCTTTCAAATTAAAATAGGACTTTTACAAGGGCGAAGTCTATCCGTTTTCGGATAGGCTCTTGCGGTTTTGCCGCTGCCCTTGTATTTTTGCGCCTATTTTTCAAAAATTCGGAGGTTTTATCCATATGATGAAGAAAATTTTTACCATCTTTCTTGTGCTGACCATGGTGGTCGGCCTGCTTGCCGGCTGCGGCAAAAAGAACGCCGTAGAGAAGGGGGAGAGCGATTCCAACAAACTGAGCGTCGTCACCACCATTTTCCCCGAATACGACTGGGTCAGAGAAATTCTCGGCGACAAGGCCGAGAGCACCGATCTGACCATGTTGCTGAGCAACGGCGTTGACCTGCACAGCTACCAGCCCACGGCGGATGACATCGTCAAGATTTCCGACTGCGACCTCTTCGTCCATGTGGGCGGTGAGTCTGACGGCTGGGTGGAGAGCGTCCTGAAAAACGCCGACAATAAGAATGTAAAAGTCATCAATCTGCTGAATGTGCTGGGTGATTCCGCAAAAACGGAGGAGACCGTTGAGGGGATGCAGGAGGCAGAGCACGCCCATGACCACAGCAAGGAGGTTTCCACCTTTGAAGATCATGAGGTTCAGGACAGAAGCCTGTCCGACTGGGAGGGCAGCTGGCAGTCTGCCTACCCCTTTGCGCTGGACGGAACGCTGGACGATGCCTTTGCAGTGATGGCAGAGGAAGGCGAGATGACCGCCGACGAGTATAAGACCTACTATCAAAAGGGCTACAAAACGGACATTACCAATATTGACATTGCAGGCGACCACATTACCTTCACCTATGAGAATGGCAAAAAGGCCGGCACTGACTACAAGTATATCGGCTATTACATTCAGAACTGGTCTACCGGTACCAAGGCGGCCATGTATCGCTTTGAAGCGGTAGACAGAACCTCCGGCGCACCGATCTACATCGAATTCAACGACCACATGATCGAGTCAGCTGCGGCCGAGCATTTCCACATCCGGATGAGCAACGAGAGCTTTGACGCCATCGTTGATCCGGAAAAGTCGTGGCCAACCTTCTTCCCGGCTGACATGACCGGTGAGGATCTCTGCGAGCACATGGAGGGCCACGGCCATGACCATGGGGAGGAAAAGGACGAGCACGTCTGGCTGTCTTTGAAGAACGCCAAAACGCTGGTCGGCGCGATTGCCGATGCCTTGCAGGAACTTGATCCCGATAACAAGGATACCTACGCCGCCAACGCCTCCGCCTATATCGAAAAGCTTTCCACGCTGGATGGCGCGTACCAATCCGCCGTGGACAGCGCGACGCGCAAGACTGTCCTGTTCGGCGACCGCTTCCCATTCCGCTATCTGGTGGATGACTATGGTCTGAGCTACTATGCTGCCTTTGCGGGTTGCTCCGCCGAGAGCGAGGCCAGCTTTGAAACCGTTTCATTCCTTGCAAAGAAGGTGGACGAGCTGGGGCTTCCCTGCGTGCTGACCATCGAGGGCAAGAACCATAAAATTGCCGAAACCATCGTGGAAAACACCGCCGAGAAGAACCAGAAGATGCTGACCATGGACTCCATGCAGTCCACCACCTCTGAGGATGTGGCAAACGGCACCACCTATCTCTCCGTCATGGAGCAGAATCTGGGCGTGCTGAAAGAAGCATTGGATTAAGGGGGTGAGATGATGGCTCAGCTCACCTGTCAGAATCTCTGCGTCGGCTACGATGGAAAGTCCGTTCTGCAAGACCTCAATTTTGAGGTCTTTGCAGGCGACTACCTCTGCATCGTAGGAGAAAACGGCTCCGGCAAGAGCACCCTTATAAAAACGATCCTTGGCTTGCAGCCGCCCATCAGCGGCAGAATTTTGACGGGCGACGGGCTGAGGAAAAACGAGATCGGCTATCTGCCGCAGCAGACCGTTGTCCAGAAGGACTTCCCGGCATCCGTGAGAGAGATCGTTCTCTCCGGATGTCA
>ENA-UESE01002513-UESE01002513.1-human-gut-metagenome-genome-assembly--contig:-NODE-2513-length-10534-cov-3.091039_pt1 | contig 10534 bp, 7 predicted proteins | sample MGYA00242995_ERZ507996 | MGnify/ENA primary metagenome ERZ507996 (study PRJEB26167, sample SAMN06115489) | human gut metagenome | host: Homo sapiens | place: China:Sichuan | collected 2015-04-15... | reverse complement strand
GGATCAGCGCAAGGCCTGTTCCGTATTCTTCCAGCAGACGCAGGCACTCTTCGCCGGTGGAAGCCTCGATGATATCGTATTCATCCTGCAGAATCTCCGAGAGGATGATACGGTTCATCTCGGAATCATCCACGATCAGGATGCGCTGTTTTTCTCTGCGGTTTTCCTGACGGACAACATCGTCCTGACAACCCAGGATCTGGTCTTTCTCGGTGACAACCATGTTTTTCCGTTGTTTTGCAAGATACATCAGCTGGTCGGCACGCATCGCAGCTTCGCCGATCGTCTCATCTCTTGTCAGAACACCTCCTACGCTGACGGAAAGACGCATCTTCGAGTAGCCCGGCACCTGTGCCTCATGGATCTGTGACTGAATCTGTTTTAATTTCTGTACAAAGTTTTCCTCATCCATCTCCGGCAGAACCAGCAGAAATTCGTCTCCTCCTAAGCGGATCAGACGGTCGGTACGTCGGGTGCAGCGGTTGACGGTCTTTACAATGGTGTCAAGCGCCATATCTCCGGCATTGTGGCCGTATGTATCGTTGTATAATTTGAAATCATCGAGATCGATCATGGCTACGCCGCAGCAAAAGCTGGCGTCCCGGATCTGGTCTTCGAAGTAGCGGCGGTTGAATACTCCGGTCAGCGCGTCACGATACAGCTCTTCGCTGTAGCTGTTCAGCTTGCTTACCAGATTCTGGCGTCCTTCGGAGTCCATCAGTGTTTCATCGTCGAGACGGTTGATCATCTCGATCACGCATGGTTCTCCTTCGATCTCCACGTATCTTGCAATGACCTGATACACATTCGACGCAATGCATTCCAGTTTTGATTTCTGCGATTTCTCCCGCAGGGCTTTTTCGGAAATACAGTTAAGGCACGGCATCGCTTTGTTCCATACTGTGTAGCATTCACACAGCTTGCCATTCTCTTCATCGATAATAAAATCTCCGATCTCATCCGGACGGAGAACCCGCACATACATGAAAATATTCTTCAGATGTTCCACCAGACGTTCTGCCTGTTTCTGTGTCATCTGAACATCCTTAGAAGGCTCTTTCTTATTTATTTTTTCACATTCCGGCAATTCGGTCTGATTCATCTGTTTCCCTCTCTTCTCCCCGGTACACACAAAACTTCATTACCCCTTTGTGTGCTTCCGCGTTTTGCTACATTTTCCCATTTTAATTACAGTTATACATAATAGTGTAACGATTGTTTCCCGTTTCGTCAAGAAAAAAGTGTACAAAAACCGTCCTGTAATGGAAATTTATTCAAAAAAACCGACCGGTTTTACGCGGTCGGTTTTTTCTTCTTATCATGGAAGACACGGCTGTATAACTGCGGATAGATGTTGCTGCAGGAGAGCGCCGGTCCTTCAATATAGCGGTAATGATCGAAATCGTAAACACCGTAATCCGGCTCGGAGTTATCCAGCCAGAAAGCATTGATGCCGTAATCGTAGTAGTTCTTCTTGCATACGTCCCAGACATATTTTCTTGTCTCCGGATTGAACACGTCGATCTCAACGCAGTCACCCTGGAAATCGTATGTCTGCTTTTTCGCGCAGACTATCCCTGTATGTTTTTCATTTTATTAGATTTTTTTGTCTGTTTCTTGAAGTTTTTATCCGATTTCTAACACTATTTTGATCTTTTTACCAAATTTGCGGAATGGGCTTTATTTTTAACTGCACAAATTCCATTTCTTATGATAGAATATTTACGAAAAAATAAAGTATCTGATTCACTATACTTTGATTCACAATAAAATGAGGGAGTAATCCATGATTCAAACGAAAGATTCGAACTTAACCTTCCGCCCGCTGACCATCGACGACGCAGAGCAGTACAATGCACTTCTGCGCTACGCCTTTCAGGTTACAGAGCAGGAGCTTTCCGAAAGCGGATGGAAAGACGATGAAATCAAGCAGTCCAAATTCCCGGTTCTCGTCCGTGCCGATGTGCTCGGCTGTTTCTGCGAGGAGGATCTGGTATCACAGTTCGCGGTTTATCCGCTGGACATGAATATCTACGGTGTCCGCTATCCCGTCGGTTTTGTCACCAGCGTCTGCACCTATCCGGAATACACCGGCCAGGGCATCATGAAAAAGCTGATGATCCGGAGTCTCACGCGCATGCGGGAAAACCACCGTTCCTTTGCGCTTCTCTATCCCTACTCTATTCCGCTCTACCGGAATCTCGGATGGGAAATCATTTCTAATAAGATGACGTACACCATCAAGGACACGCAGGTGCCGCGGAAACTCAAAGCCCCTGGCTATGTGCGCCGCGTGGCATGGGATGACAGGGATTTCAAGGAACTACATACCAAATTTGCTTCGAAGACGCACGGCTGCCTCTACCGCAACAATCTGGCGTGGGAAGAATATTTCCGCTGGGATGAGGATGATACCGTCGTTGCGATCTACTATTCCGCTGATGATGTGCCGTACGGCTACATGGTCTATCTGATCAGCTCCGATATCATGCATATCAAAGAGATGATCTATCTGAACCGCGAAGCACAGCTGGGACTCTGGGAGTATATTCATGCGCACGATTCCATGATCGATGAGGTCAAAGGAAATAACTACTACAGTGAACCCATCGCGTTCGAGCTTGAGGACAGCGATATCAAAGAAACGATTCGCCCGTACTCGATGGGGCGTATCATCGATGTCGTGCAGTTTATGGAACATTACGCCTGCGACCCGGACGAGCCGGATGTGTGTATCCGTTTTGAGATCGAGGATGAGCTGCTTCCGTGGAACAATGACAGCTTCACATTCTTCTTTGAAAAAGGACACTGTGTGCCGACCGACCGCGAGCCGGACCATGTGATGAAAATGACGATCGCATCGCTCACGACACTGCTGCTCGGCTACAAGACGGCTTCCAAGCTGTATGAAATGGCGCGCATCGAAACGACGCCGCAGACTGTGGAATGCCTGGATGACCTGCTCTTCCACCATATTCCATATGTTTCGGACTATATTTAATTTATTTTACGCATTGCAAAAGAGGGACTCCCGTGAAAGGAATCCCTCTTTTTCTATGTAACATTTTTTAGTTTTCTTCCAGTTTGATTTTCTCCTGCAGCACAACGCAGCCTGCCATATCGCCGATGACGTTGACGCATGTGGCACCCATGTCACACAGTGTATTGATACTGATGTAAACGCCCATGACGCCGGCCGGAAGACCTGCCATCGTGGCGAGTGCTGCGAACGATGCGATCGCACCGCCCGGGATACCCGGTGTTCCGACAGAAAGCAGGACGTTGGCAAGCAGAATGATCACCATCATCGAAATGCTGACGCTGATGCCGCAGGCATTTGCGAAGAACATGATCATAAACGACATCAGGATCGATACCGCATCCATGTTGACGGTGGCACCGAGCGGGATTGCGATACTGCTGATCTGGTTCGAAACGCCGAGTTCTTTCTCGACACAGCGCTTGCTGATTGGGATCGTCGCGGAACTGGAACATGTTCCGAATGCATTCAGGGCTGCCGGCATGATCGCCTTAAAGAACTTGACCGGACTCGTCTTTCCGATGAGTTTTACAGCGCCGCCGTAGACGACGATCGCAAATCCATAGAATGCCACATACAGAATGATGAGCTGGGTTGCCAGGGAAACGATGGTTTTGGTTCCGTTTGCCTCGACAACCGGCACGATCGTACAGAAGACACCGATCGGGGTGAAGTACATAACGGTGCTGATGACTTTTAAACAGACCTCATTCAGGGAGTCGATCACGTTTAAGAGCGGCTGTCCCTTCTCTCCGACCGCAATCAGCGTAAAGCCGACAACGACAGCGAACACGAGTACCTGGAGCATGTTGCCCTCCGCAAACGCCTTCACCGGATTGGACGGAATCAGGTTTTTGATCGTGTCGAGGATGCTGGTCATCTCGGTCGCCTGGATATCGGAAGTTGCCATCTCAAAATGGACTCCCTTTCCGAGGCGGATCAGTCTTGGAATGATAATGCCGACTGCACTTGCAATCGCGGTGGTGCACAGGAAGAAAATCATCGAGTAGCCGGTGATCTTACCTGTCGTTTTTGCATTTCCGATGCTGCAGATGCCCATGACAATTGAGCAGAATACCATCGGGAAAATCATCATATTCAAGGCGTTCATGTAGATGCCGCCGATGACGCCGGTTACGGTCAGAATCGGCGTAAAGCGGTCCGCCAGAAGAAGTCCGGTTAAGATACCGAGAATCAGTCCGGTAAAGATCGCACCTGTAATATGCTTCTGATACCATGCATAAAACTTTTTCATATGTTCTCTCTTCTCTCCTTTTTCACAGAGTAAGAGGCAGGTGTCCCTGTATCTTCTACCTGCCTCTTCGCATACGGCCATCTTATCACACAACCGCGGATAATTCCACCTAAAAATGGATTTATCCGCGGTTTTTCTGGCTTTTTGTCTTTTTTCTCTTTTTTATACGGCTGCTGCCCGGCTGTGGACTTTCTTCCGCACAATCAGATAGCAGATCACCTGCAGGATAATCGTGATGATCCACGATCCCGGATACGAAATGAACAGCACATACAGCGAGCGGTGCCGCGGGAAAATGCCGAAGATCCACACGATTCGCGTTCCGACCGTTCCGATGACGGACAGAATCATCGGCACCGCCGAGCATCCCATACCGCGCAGGGCTCCCGGGAAGAGGTCCATGATGCCGCAGAGGAAATACGGAACCGTCGTGATCGACAGAATTTCCATACCGCAGCGGATAACCTCCGGGTCCCCGGTGTAAATCTGCAGGATTTCCGTACCGAACAGATACGCGCCGCCACCCATCACCAGTGCGATGCCGCTGGAGAGAATCAGGCAGTCGATCAGCACCTTATCCATTCGTTTGTATTTTCCGACACCGTAGTTCTGGCTTGTGAAGCTCATGCACGCCTGGGTGACGGAGTTGACTGAGGTGTATAAAAATCCCAGCACATTGTTGGCCGCCGTGTAGCCTGCCATTGCAATCGAACCGAAGGAATTGACGGATGACTGCAGCAGCACGTTCGAGAAGTTGATAACGGTACTCTGAATACCCGCCGGGATGCCGACCTGGAAAATCGGGATGATGTAATCCTTTTTCAGGCACAGCTTCGAGAACCGGAGCTGATAACTTCCCTCGCTCTTATAGAGGCACCGCAGAACCAGCACGCAGGAGATCGCCTGCGAAACCACCGTTGCAATCGCCACACCTGCCACGCCGAGACTGAACACGATCACGAGGAACATATTCAGACCAGCGTTGATCACACCCGATACAATCAGGAAATACAACGGCCGCTTCGTGTCGCCGACGGCACGCAGAATCGCCGCACCGTAGTTGTACAGCATGAAAAACGGCATTCCCATAAAGTAAATTCTCATATACAATGCCGACTGATCAATGACATCCGCCGGTGTATCCATCAGCTCCAGCGCGCCTTTTGCAAAAAATACGCCCACAAACGCCATCACAACGCCGCTGATCAGCGCCAGCATGATCGATGTATGTACCGTTTCCGACATCTCCCGGTCGCGCCCCGCCGCATAATACCGCGCCGCCAGTACATTCGCACCGAGTGAAATTCCCATAAACAGATTGATGAACACGTTGATGAGTGCCGTTGTCGATCCGACAGCCGCAAGCGCCTGGCTTCCGCTGAACCGTCCGACGACGATGATATCCACCGCGTTGAACATCAGCTGCAGAATGCCGGACACCATCAGCGGCAGCGAAAAGGAAATCAGCTTGTCCATAATCGTGCCGTTGCACATGTCGATTTCATATTTGTTCTTTTTCAAAAATACTCCTCCTTCTTTTGTAGCAGATATGCAGTCTTACACCGCAGACATATACAGAAATGATACCACTTTTTTCCGGTTCTGCACAGAGACTTTCCATAATTTATTGACTTCTGTAAAGTCCACAGGTAAAATAAATACAATTACAGTTTTTCTGTATATAAATCAAGGACAGGAGAGAACCTATGAAAAAAATATGGATTACAGGTGCCGAAGGCCACATCGGTACTGCCCTTCTGGAACTGCTGGAGGGTGTGGAATATCAGCTTCTTCCAACGGATATTCACGAGGTTGATATTACCAAAATCGATGAAGTCACACAGTTTGTTTATGTCAACCGTCCCGACGTTATCATCAACTGCGCCGGTATGACCGACGTTGCCGAGTGTGAAAAAAACATCGACGAAGCCTATCGTGTCAATGCCATCGGTGTGCGCAACGTAGCGCTTGCCGCCAATGATATCGACGCAAAGGTTATTCAGATCTCAACGGATGACGTTTTCGACAAGGAATCCCGCATCCCGTACAACGAGTTTGATACCGTGCATCCGCGTACGATCTACGGAAAATCAAAAGAGGCCGGAGAGAAAATCCTGACACAGCTTTTGAACCGCTTTGTCATCATCCGAAGCTCCTGGATTTACGGGATCGGCCGCGATTTTGTGGATGAAGTACTCCGCAATGCGGCAAAGGGCGGCACGATGGAGGTTCCAAATAACCAGTATGCGGCTCCGACCAGTGCTTTTGAGCTTGCACGCGTGATCTGCCACTTTATCGACAGCGAGGAGTATGGTCTGTACCACGTTGTCTGCCCCGGAAGCTGCAGCCGCTATGAGTTTGCAAGAACCATCCTCGAGTATACCGGAAAAACCGGTGACCTTGATCTCTACCCGGTTGTCGCACGCGATGATGTCCGCCCGACCTATTCTGTTCTGGACAACATGATGCTCCGCCTGACCGGTATTCCTGAGCCGCTCGACTGGAAAACGGCACTGAAAGAATATCTCGAAGAAACCGGAGGAATCGAATAATGGTCCGAAACAGAAAAGAAACAACGGAAAAGTCAAAAAAGAAGCTCGGGCTTTCCACCCAGATTTTTATTGCCCTGCTGGCCGGTGCGCTGCTCGGCGTGGTGATTCACTATTGGATCCCGTCCAGCTATATCAAGGACACCGTCATCGTAGAAGGTGTGCTTTATGTCATCGGACAGGGCTTTATCCGCCTGATGCAGATGCTTGTCGTACCGCTTGTCTTCTGCTCCCTCGTCTGCGGAAGTATGTCCATCGGAGACAGCAAAACCCTCGGAAAGGTCGGCGTAAAAACGATCGGCTTTTACCTTGTTACCACAGCACTTGCCGTCTGCATCGCACTTGGAACCGCCCTGCTCATTCACCCGGGGCTCGGACTTAACATGAGTGCGGTTCAGAAAGCCGACCTGTCCTCGACAGCAGCAGATTCCAGCGTCAGCCTGGTGGATACACTGCTCAACATCATCCCGAAGAACCCGATTGGTTCCATGGCAAACGGCGATATGCTTCCCATCATCGTATTCGCCCTGTTTGTCGGCGTAATGCTGGCAAAGCTCGGAAACCGCGCTTCGGTCGTTTCCAACTTTATCAGCCAGTTTAACGATGTCATGATGGAAATGACCATGACGGTCATGAAGGTGGCCCCGGTCGGCGTTTTCTGTCTGATTGCACGTACCTTTGCAACGGTCGGCTTTTCTGCGTTCGCACCGATGCTGAAATACATGGGAAATGTAACACTGGCGCTGGCACTGCAGTGCTTCATCATTTATCAGGTTCTTCTGTTCGTATTCACACGGCTGAATCCGATTAAATTCGTAAAAAAATTCCTTCCGGTTATGGGATTTGCATTTTCCACCGCAACCTCCAACGCGACAATCCCGATGTCGATTGATACGCTGAACAAAAAGATGGGTGTCTCGAAACAGATCTCTTCATTCACCATTCCGCTCGGCGCAACCATCAACATGGATGGTACCTCCATTATGCAGGGTGTCGCTGTCATCTTCATCGCAGAGGCGTACGGTATTCATCTGACTCCGGCAAACCTCGCAACGGTTGTTGTTACCGCAACACTGGCTTCCATCGGTACCGCCGGTATCCCAAGGTATCGCTCTTATCATGGGGATCGAGCGTATTCTCGATATGCTGCGCACCGCAGTCAACATCACAGGCGATGCTGTCTGCACAACGATTGTCAGCCATCAGGAAAAGGCGCTCAACCGCGAAGTATTCAATCGCAATTAACCGCAATGAACTGCTTGCGCGCTTACGGTCAAACGCTTACAAAAAGCCTTTTTCAGGCATGCCCTACGGCAAGAAAAAATCCTGTAAATTGAAAAAACGCGTTCCCGTTTTCGGAAACCCCTGTGGTTTCCGGCGGGAACGCGTTTTTCTTATCTTATTTTTCTGTTACAGTTCAAATGCCTGGCAGATGCTGTCGTAATGCAGGAATTTGCCTTCTGCGGCGTATCCTTTGATTTCGTCCAGCGTAGCAAAACGGTAGCCGTCCGTTTCTTCCTCCTGAAGGTGAAGATCCTCGTCTTTGACATCCATCACGAAGCGATAGACATCGACAAAGTAGTTGTCTCCCTCATCCGGGTTGATACGCCGGTAAGTGAAGAGGTAGCCGCCGTCTGCCTTGCTCACATCGAGTCCGGTTTCCTCTCTGACCTCACGGCGCACGGCCTCCAACGAGCTCTCTCCTGCCTGTGCCGCGCCGCCGGAAACCTCCCACCAGCCCGGTGCCCAGGCTTTCGTCATGACACGTTTTGTGATAAGGAAGGTTCCGTCCGGTCTTGCGATTACGCCGAGCACCGTCAGGTGAAACTCGTCCGGCTTCATATGCCAGTCATTCCGCTTCATCGTGCGGCCGGTCGGCTGTTTGTTTTCATCATAGATATCCCAGAGTTCCATATCGTGTTTTCTCCTGTCGAACTTCTTCCGAACCCCATCGCGATTTTTCTTCCCTTTCGCATGGTTCTGAATCATTACAGATACTGTTTAATCTCTTCCATCACATTTTCCAGCGGAATCTGTGTTTTCAGAGTCTTATCGCGGGATGCAACCTCGACAACGCCCTGTTTCATATTTTTCGGGCTTACGATGATGCGAAGCGGAATACCGAGCAGGTCGGCATCGGCAAACATTACGCCGGCTCTGACGCTTCTGTCGTCGTAGATCACTTCGATGCCTGCGTTCTGCAGATCCTCGTACAGCTTGTCCGCGTATGCTCTTACTTCCTCGTCATCGACGCGGACCGCACAGAGGTGTACCTGCCACGGAGCGATAGCTTTCGGCCAGATCGGGCCGTACTCATCGTGATGTGCCTCGCAGACCGATGCTGCCAGACGGCCGACACCGATACCGTAGCATCCCATGATCGGGGTCTTGCTCTCGCCGTTTGCATCGACATAGGTCATATTCATGGATTTTGTATATTTGGTTCCAAGCTGGAAAATGTTTCCGACCTCGATACCTCTGGAGATCTTTACGGTCTTTTTGCCGCATTTCGGGCAGATGCCGCCCTCCTGGATTTTTGCAAAATCGTGATACTCGGCATTCGGAACGTCGCGCTCCATGTCGAGTCCTTTGTAATGATGCTCTGCCTCGTTGGCTCCGCAGGAAAGGTTGTTTCTTCCCTCGAGGGATTTATCATAGAGAACAACGGCATCTCCGTTCACCTTCAGGTTCACCGGTCCGATATAGCCTGCGTTCAGTCCGCATTCTTCGGTGATCACGGCTGCGTGAACCTGCTCGCCGAGGAAGTTGACCAGCTTCGTCTCGTTGACTTCGAGATCGCCGCGGATGAAAAGGACAACGTATTTATCATCAACATTCTGCTGATAAACAACGGCTTTGCAGGAGTTCTTTGTCTCGTCTCCGAAGAAATTGCAGACGTCTTCAATGGTGTGGACGTTCGGTGTATAAACCTTTTCGAGTGCAGCGGATTCTGCGTCTCTTGCGATGTCGGAAATGTTCTCAGCTGCTTCCATGTTGGCTCTGTAATCGCAGGAATCACACAGAACGATGGAATCCTCTCCGACCGGAGTCAGAAGCATGAACTCGTGGGAGATATTTCCGCCCATCATACCGGAATCGGATTTGACAGATACCACCTCCGGCACGCCGACACGCTCGAAGATGCGCTCGTATGCTGCGTGGCATTTCTCGTAATACTGCTCCAGATCTTCCTGGCTGGTATGGAAGGAGTAAGCATCCTTCATCGTAAACTCACGCACACGGATCAGTCCGGCTCTCGGACGGGCCTCATCACGGAATTTTGTCTGGATCTGATAGATCATAAACGGATATTTGGTGTAGCTCTGTGCATACTCGCGTACAAGGTGTACGGCTGCCTCCTCGTGGGTCATGCCGAGTACCATTTTGGCATTGTTGCGGTCGGTGAAACGCAGCAGTTCATCGCCGATGCTATCGTAACGGCCGGACTCATCCCACAGAGAAGCCGGCATGACAACCGGGAACTGCACTTCCTGGCCGTCGATTTTGTCCATTTCCTCGCGCAGGATCTGCTCGATTTTGCGCACAATGCGGCGCAGCGGCAGATAGGAAGAATAGATTCCGTTTGCCATATATTTGATGTATCCGCCTTTTACCATAATAGCATGGCTATCGATGACACAGTCAACAGGTCTTTCTTTGAAGCGCACTCCTACTAATTTTTCAAGTTTA
>ENA-UESE01002509-UESE01002509.1-human-gut-metagenome-genome-assembly--contig:-NODE-2509-length-10543-cov-3.048347_pt1 | contig 10543 bp, 7 predicted proteins | sample MGYA00242995_ERZ507996 | MGnify/ENA primary metagenome ERZ507996 (study PRJEB26167, sample SAMN06115489) | human gut metagenome | host: Homo sapiens | place: China:Sichuan | collected 2015-04-15... | reverse complement strand
ATTCCGGAGAAACTGGTACAGTCTGGGAGCCTTTGCGCTCGGTGTGCTGCTTTTGGCACTTGTTCTGTTTGTGCCGGCACTCGAAACTCTTTTTGTGGTGGAGAAGATGAATGGCATGCAGCTGGGCTGTGTCGGTGTGATGGCGGTGCTGCCGACGTTTGTGATCCAGAGCTTCAAGGTGGTGGGTGAAGTGTCTGGCAGAGAAAAGTAGGAAGAAACAGCTTGTGAAAACGTTACCAGTCCTGTATGATAAGGAAAAAGGATACAGAAAATCTGACAGAAAGAGGGGCGTTTGGATGAGACGAAGAGGAAAGAGAGAACTGGCGGCACTGCTGGCAGTGGCGTTGCTTGCTGGAAGTGCGGCGTGCGGAGCGGATGCCGGGGAGAAAGACGCGGCAACAGGTACGGCGGAAGCGGCAGCCGGGCAGGACACGGAGACGGCAGCCGGGCAGGGCACGGATGCGCAGGCGGGAGCACAGGAGAACCTGGAAGAGACGGCGCTGTCTCTGATGCGGGAGGTAAACCCGGCAGAAGCTGCAGGAACGGATGATCTCTACCGGAGCTGGTACGAGGTGTTCGTTTACAGCTTCTATGACGGCGATGGGGATGGCATCGGAGATCTTCCGGGACTGACGGAGAAGCTGGACTATATCAATGACGGTAATCCGGCAACGGATACAGATCTGGGATGTGATGGGATCTGGCTGATGCCGGTGATGCCGGCGACGACTTACCACAAATATGATGTGACGGACTACTGTGCGATCGATGAGCAGTATGGCACAATGGAGGATTTCGAGACATTCGTGAACGCATGCCATGAGCGGGGAATCCGCGTCATGATTGATTTTGTGATGAATCATACTTCGTCGCAGCATCCGTGGTTTCAGACGGCGGCAGAGTATCTGAAGGATCTGCCGGAGGGAATGGAGCCGGATACAGAGGCATGCCCGTATGTGGATTATTATCATTTTTCCAGGGAGAAAGGCAGCGGATACTGCCAGCTGGCAGGGACGGACTGGTATTATGAGGCACAGTTCTGGAGCGAGATGCCGGATCTGAATCTGGAGAGTGAAGCGGTGCGGCAGGAGTTTGATGAGATTACAGATTTCTGGCTGGAAAAGGGCATAGATGGTTTCCGTCTGGATGCGGCAAAAGAGTATGAGACCGGAAGCATCGACTCGAACATAGAAATTCTATCCTGGTTTAATAATATGGTAAAAGAAAAGAAGAGCGATGCGTATATCGTGGCAGAGGTGTGGTCGGATCTGGAGACATACGCACAGTATTACCAGAGCGGAATTGACAGCAGCTTTGACTTTACGTTTGCAGACAAGGACGGTGTGATTGCGAAGGCGGTCAAGGGAACGAGCGGTGCCTCTTCTTACGGAAAAGCGATCGTGCGGCTGCAGGACGCGCTGGGAACTTACAGTGACAGCTATATCGATGCGCCGTTTTACACCAACCATGATATGGGAAGGGGCGCAGGGTATTACTCCGGCGATACTATGGAGGCGCAGACCAAACTGGCGCAGGCGATGAATCTTCTGATGTCCGGAAGCAGCTTCTTATATTATGGAGAAGAACTGGGAATGAAAGGCGCCGGAAAAGATGAGAACAAGCGTGCGCCGATGTACTGGAGCAAGGATGCCGGTGCAGAGGGGATGTGCCTCGGACCGCAGGATATGGATGTGATCACGATGATCTATGACAGTCTTGCGGAGCAGCAGGACGACGGCAATTCCATCTACTGGTATGTGAAGGAGGCGCTGCGTCTGCGGAATGCCTATCCGGAGATCTCGCATGGAACGGCAGAGTTTCTTGAAAATCTGTCGGATGACGCAGTGTGCGTGCTGCGCAAGAACTGGCAGGATTCCTCGGTGATCGTCGTGTTTAACTGCACGAAGGACGAGCGCACCGTGGATCTGTCACAGATATCCGCAGACAGTGAAAGCGGGGATTTGAAGCTGGCAGGAGAACTGCTGACCGGAACCCGTGCGGCTTCCTGGCAGGATGGAACGCTGACGCTTCCGGCGTACGGTGTTGCCATCCTGAAGTAGAGATCTGAAAAAACAAATCAGCCGCTCTGCTGCCGGCAGCATCAGGAGAGAAAACGATCAGTCGTTATAATTCAGAAGAAAGTCCGCAAACTGTAAGGCGGCGTCTAAGTTCTGATTCTGATAGAGAATGCCGAAATAGCAGGAATCATAATAGTTGTACTTGTGAAGCCAGGCATTGTCGGTGAGCTCGATCGCACAGGGATAGGAAGCGACGGCACCGTCCTCGGTCGTGTAGATGAGATGATCCTGGTAGCGGTCCAGCAGTTCGTCGGATAATACGGTGGACAGATCCATAAGAGCTCCCTGGTCGGCGTAATCGAGATATTCATCGCCGGTTCCGAAAAAGAGATCCTGCCCGCCGGCTGCCAGCATCAGCGTCAGCACCTGCGTGTCGTTGTAGGACGTGGAATACTCGCCGTCCGAGAACTGTAAGGACGATGTGAGGGAGACGGAATCTTCCTTCGGGTCGTAGCCGCAGGCTTCGAGAAATTCATCGAAGCCCTTGCTGTCGGCGGTTATGGAATCGTTGCAGTTCATCATGATGACGTTTAACAGCGGGTCGCGGTAGGTCGCGTAATGATAGATGAGGTAAATGACAAAGCAGAGCGCAGCGATCGCAGCGGCGATCGGCCACTTGTAATAATCCCAGACATACTGCACTTTCGCCTTGCGGGAAAGTGAATGAAAATCAGCCTTTTTCTCCATAATGGTACTCCGTTTCTAAAATGAACTAGTACAAGAATAACATAGAAACGGAAGGTTAAAAAGGAAAAAAGAATGAAAAAATTATAAAAAAACAGAGCAGTGAGAGAATCTCTCCATCTGCTCTGTTCTTTTTCGCTCTCCAATTAAGAAAAGCGGGTGATGGGAATCGAACCCACGTATCCAGCTTGGAAGGCTGGTGTTCTACCATTGAACTATGCCTAGTTCCGGAATCGAACCAGAGACACGAGGATTTTCAGTCCTCTGCGCTACCAACTGAGCTAACTGGGCGTCTCACAGAAATTTATTTTACAGGAAAGCCATTAGGATGTCAAGAAAAAAGTTTTGTAAGAATCTTAAATTTTTGAAAAATAAACACAAAAGGTCTTTTCGGGAAAAGGGATACATGCTAAAATATAGCACAGTGAGCAGTTTTTGGAAGGAAGAGGCGCAGGCGGGATACTGCGCGGAAAGAGGTTTTACATGCACGAGAAATTAGTGATTGTTCCGAGAAAGAAATCTACGGTGAAGAAGATTTTAAACGTGGTATGGTTTGTGCTGGCATGCCTGTGCTTTTTATTTGCGATGTGGGTGCCGATTTTATTTGCGGTGCCGGCAATTATTTTTGCCATCATCTGGTATTTTCAGGCATTCCGCTCTGATATTGAGTATGAGTACACCTATTATGACGGAGAGTTCCGTTTCGCGAGAATCAAGGCGAAGCGCAAGAGAAAGGGACTTGGAAGAGTTCAGATGGAAGATGTCCTTGCACTGGCACCGAAGGGGGACCGGAGTGTATACAAGTATGAGAATGATAATTCTCTTGCCTGTAAGGATTTGACTTCCGGCGAGAGCGGCACGAAGATTTACGAACTCGTTTTCAAAGGCGAGAAGGGAATCAACCGCTATGAATTTGAACCGGATGAGGAGATGCTCGACGCAGTCATGGTGAAGTATCCGCGTGCGGTCATAAAGTAGAAAACAAAAAAGGTGGCCCGGATCGGTAAAGCGATCGGGACACCTTTTTATATCATATATGATGAATCAGGACAGATCCGTGGATCAGTCTTCAATGAAACGCATCCGGCTGTCTGAGATATCCTCACGGGCAGAGGAGTGAATGGAGACATCCTTCTGGCGCATGCATTTGGCACATAAAGTCCCGAAAGCGATCGGTGCATGGTAATCGTGTTCAGATGGTCATCCTTGTACTCAATGCGCCCCTCGCGGATCCACTTTTTGACGTGCATATGCGGGATGTGGAAGTGCTGTGCGACATCGTATTCATTTACATCGTTCTCTCGGATGTACTCTTTGACTTCGCGGAAGAGCTTCTGCTCGATACACGACGGGCAGAGATTCTCTTTATATGTCAATGGAAGCGGTCGTTTGCATTCTTCACAATATTTATAGTTCCCAAATAAATCCTGTGGTTGTTCCATCGTCTGTCACCTCCGGTAGTATGCTGCCACATCCGTCCGCCGCATGTAGGCATGGGCGTTCGTCTTTACTCCATGTTCACTGTTTATAGATTCATTATACCATGAACGACGGTGAATGAAAACTTTTTATCACGTAGAAAAGAAAAGAAACTTAGCAGAAGCTTAGCGGGGAGGAAACGATTTGAAACTGTTTCATTTGTCGGATCTTCATATAGGAAAACAGCTGCATCACTACAATCTCGCGGCAGAGCAGCGCAAGACACTGGCGCAGATTGTGGCGCTTGCAAAAAGCGAGCACCCGGATGCCATCCTGATTGCGGGAGATATTTACGACACGCCGGTGCCTTCGGCGGAGGCAGTGTCTGTCTTTGATGCGTTTCTGTCAGCATTATGCGAGATAGAGCCGCAGATTGCAGTCATGATCATTGCGGGGAATCATGACAGTGCCAGAAGAATTGATTTTGCCAGCAGTATTCTTGCAAAGCATGAGGTGTATATCACGGGACTTCCGCCGATGCAGGAGGGGGAGACGATCCGCCGCGTGACGCTTGCGGACGGATACGGTGAGGTGGATTTTTATCTGCTTCCGTTTGTGAAGCCGGGTTATGTGAGAAAGCTGTTTGACGAGGAAATAAAAGGCTATGACATGGCGGTAAGGCGCCTGATTGAGCGCGAGGAGATAGATCCGGCGCGAAGATGCGTGATCCTGTCACACCAGTTTTATACGGCGGGCGGAAAGGAGCCTGCGACCTGTGACTCCGAAATCCACTATGTCGGTGGCGTTGAAAATGTCGATGCCGGCGTGCTTGCGCCGTTCGACTATGCTGCATTGGGACATATCCACCGCGCACAGCATATAGGAGCGGAAAAATACCGCTATTGCGGGGCGCCGTTTCCGTATTCCATCAGCGAGGCGGGGGAGGAGAAGAGCGTGACGGTCGTGGAACTGGGAGAAAAGGGACAGCCGCCTGTGATCCGGCAGATTCCGCTTCCGCCGGTGCGGGAGGTAAAAAAGCTGACCGGGACGCTGCATGAGATTTTGGAGCAGGCGGGGGAGGAGGTCTGCCACGCATTTGTGAGCATCACCCTCACGGATGATGTGGAAGCGTTCCAGCCGAAGGAGCGTCTGGAGGAAAAATACGACCACATCCTGGAGATACGGATCGACAACGCGCGGACGAGGAAGCTGTTGTCGGACACGGAAGAGCAGCTTGCCGAAGTGCGGCCGGAGGAGGCGTTTGCCATGTTTTTTTCGGAGATGAATGGGAGAGAGATGACGCCTGAGGAGCGGGAACTGATGCGTCAGGTGATTGCGCAGGAAATGGAGGGGGACGAATGAAGCCTGAAAAACTCATCCTGTCGGCGTTCGGATCGTATGCGGGACGCACGGAGATTGATTTTACGGTGCAGACGGGCGGACTGTTCCTGATCACGGGGGATACCGGCGCCGGTAAGACTACGATTTTTGATGCCATCACCTATGCACTGTACGGGGAGGCGAGCGGCGGAGGCAAAAGCGGAGCCATGATGCGGAGCCAGTATGCCAAAAGCGTGACGGAGACCTATGTGGAATTCTTTTTTTTGTATGCGGGCGAGGCGTACCGCGTGCGGAGAAATCCGGAATATAAGATCGTAAAAGAATTGAAAAACGGAAAATTGCGGGAGCAGAAGGTTCCGGCAGGCGTGGAACTGACGCTGCCGGACGGAACGGTGTATCCGGAAAAAAGGAGCCAGACCGATGCGAAGATCGAAGAGCTGATCGGGCTGTCGAAGGAACAGTTCACACAGACCGCCATGATCGCGCAGGGGGATTTTTTAAAACTTCTGTATGCAAAGTCGGACGACCGGAAAAAAATTTTCTCCAAATTATTTCACACGGACGCATACTGGAGAATCCAGGAGAACTTAAAGCGGCGTTCATTCGAGATGGACCGGGTGCTTGCGGAAAATGAGCGGGCTGCCGAGCAGGAGAGGGCGCGCGTGATTCTGCCGCGCGAAGAACTGAAAGAACTTCCGCTTCCGGAAGCGGTGGAGCAGATCGGTACTTGGGAGAAGGAGCTGACCGCTTCGCAGGAGACCGTGCGGGAGGAGATCCGGAGACTGACTGCGGCAATCTCTAAGGCGAAGGAAGTCAATGAACTGTTTGAGGGATTAAGAGCCTGTGAACAGCAGGTACAGAAGCTGAAGGAAGAAGAGCCCGTGGAAGCGCGCCGGAAAGAACAGCTGGAGGCGGCAGTACGTGCGGAGAGGGTGCATGTGAAGGAATTGCGCTGCAATGAGCGTCTGGATGAGCGGCGGCAGTCCGACGAGACGGTGGAGCGGATGAAGAGCCTTATCGCGGAGGAAAAGGAAGCACATGGCAGGCAGGAGCAGGACTTTAATACGCTTAAGATGCAGAGCGCCGATGCGGCGGAAGCCGACGCGGAGAAAATGCTCCGCATCCGGGAACAGCTTCCGGTGTATGAGCGCCTGGGTGAGGCAGTAGAGCGGGAACAGCAGGCAAAGCAGGCGTACGAGTCGGCGAAGCAGTATTATGAGCGTGCGGTGCGGGAAGGCGCCAGCCGGCTGCTTGCGGAAAAAAACGGGCAGCTTTTGTTGGAGGAAAAGTATACCAGCGCCGCAAAAACATGGGAGCGGGCATCCGCCCGGTCTGCGGAGGCGTCTGCAGAATATGAGCGCGTGTACCAGCTTTTTTTGAAGGAACAGGCGGGCATTCTGGCACAGAATCTGCGGGAGGCAGAGCCTTGTCCGGTCTGCGGCTCCCTGACACATCCGCATCCGGCGTCCCTTGCTGAGAATGCGGTCAGCGAAGCGGCGGTAAAGGCGGCGAAGGAACAGCGGGAGCAGGCGGAGACGGCGCGCGATACGGCGTATCAGGAATTTGACCGGCAGAAAAGCGCGGCGGCAGAGCAGGAGCTGCGTCTGGAGCAGGCGAAGCAGCAGTTTCTGGCGCTTGCGGGAGATGCGTGCGGCGACGGAGAGAAAGAACTTTATACGTTTGCCGCACAGCAGGCGGCAGAAGAACCTGCAGCAAAAAAGAGGTTTCTGACAGAGCGTGGACGGCAGGCGGAGCGATTTTCACGGGAGGGGAAAAAACATCCCGGGGAAACGGGAGAGGCGGTGGACCGCCTGAAGCTTGAGTCGCTCAAGCGCGACTGGGAAGAAGACCAGCGGGAAACGGCACGGATCCGCGCAGAGTTATCATTTGAGACGAAAGAAAGGGCAGAGGAAGCGCTGCAGCAGCTGACGGATGAGGCAGACCGGCGTACGAAGCGCCTTGCTGATGCAGAGGAAACACTGCAAAAGAAAAAGGAAGACATTTCCAGACAAGAGGGAATGCTGACGCAGGAGCAGACGAAGAATGCTGGACTTGTGCAGGAGTGTCTGGAATTGGAGAAAGAATACCGGCAGGCGCTGCGTGATGCCGGATTTTCTTCGGAGGAGGCATACCACGAGGCGTTCCTAACAGAGAGCGGTCGGGAGACGCTCGTGCAGCAGTCTGAGGCATACGTCCGGAATCGCGTGGAAAGTGAGGGCAGGCTTCTGACTATGCAGAAGCTGACCGAGGGAAAGCAGGAGATCGGGATCTTGGCATGGGAGACGGAACTGGAGGCGCAAAAACAGCGCCAGCAGGAGCTTCATGAGGAGATTCTTGCAATGCACACCGCATACGAGACGGATGCGAAAGTGGTGGAGCGCTGCAGGGAATATTTCGCCGCACACGAGCGGCTCGATGCGGAAAACCAGGTGCTGAAAAGACTGTACTGCACGGCGGATGGGCGCCTGGCGGGCTCGGCGAAGATTGATTTTGAGACGTATGTGCAGCGCCGGTATTTCCGGCAGGTGATCTACGAGGCGAACAGACGGCTATTGACGATGAGCGGACATCAGTTTATGCTTAAGCTGAAAGAGACGGAAAACAGCGGGCGCAAATCCAACGAAGGTCTGGATCTGTCGGTGTACAGTCTGGTCACGGACAGTGAGCGCGATATCCGTACCTTATCCGGTGGCGAGTCGTTTCTGGCAGCGCTTGCCATGGCGCTTGGACTTTCGGATATTGCCATCCGCAAGGCGGGTGCCGTGCATCTGGACATGATGTTTATCGATGAGGGATTCGGTACACTGGATGCGCAGTCCAGAAAACAGGCGATTGAAGTATTGTCACAGCTTGCGGGAAGCGAGCGCCTGGTGGGAATCATCTCCCATGTGACAGAATTAAAAGAACAGATAGAACACAGACTTTATGTCACGCGCACGGAGAACGGAAGCGAGGCAGTCTGGGAGGAATAGCAGTGGAAAAGTATGAAAACAGACAGGAATGTCCGATCGGTGTGTTTGATTCGGGAGTCGGAGGAATCAGTGTGCTGCGGGAACTGGTGGCACAGATGCCGAACGAGAATTATATTTTTTTTGGGGATTCTAAGAATGCGCCCTACGGTACAAAGACGCTGGAGGAAGTGCAGAAGCTGACCTGTGCGGATGCCGAATATCTGCTGTCACGCGGCGTAAAGGCGCTCGTGGTGGCATGCAACACGGCGACAAGCGCGGCCATCCGGATCCTTCGGGAAAAATATGCGGATATGCCGGTGATCGGAATTGAGCCGGCACTAAAGCCGGCGGTGCACGCGGGCGGTCACCCGCGCGTTCTTGTCATGGCAACGCCGATGACCCTGCGCGAGGAGAAGTTTCATGCCCTGATGCAGCGGTTTGAGTCGGATGCCGAGATTCTCCGGCTGCCGTGTCCGGGGCTGGTGGAGTATGTGGAGCAGGGCGTGCTGGAGGGCGCAGAACTCGAAGCGTTTCTTGCAAATCTGTTTGAACCGTACCAAAGCCATCCGGTGGATTGTGTCGTGCTTGGCTGCACGCATTATCCGTTTGTGCGGGAGACAATCCAGAAGCTTCTCGGAGCCGGAGTGCAGATCTTTGACGGCGGAGCGGGGACCGCGCGGGAGACAGAACGCAGGCTTAAGGATTGCGGTCTGTGCAGTGGCAGAGCGCAGCAAGGAACCGTGGAATTGTGCAACAGTCTTGCGTCGGAGCAGATGAAACAGCTGGAGATCCGGCTGCTCCAGTCGGGCACGGTGCAGGCAATTATAAAAAAATAGAAATAAAATATTAAAGAAATCTAAATAACATTGAACGTTTTTTTAGAAAGCTTTATGAAAATCGACATACTTCGGACACATTTTTTCCGTATACTAACATCATCGAAAGGAGCTGAGGACGGTTTCCCAGAGCTTCGTTCCCAGCAGCTCAGAGATGTGGAATAAAGGTCATATTTCTGCAGAACCTTTCGGTGAAGATTCCTTTATATAGATTAACATTTTCATAACTAAACTCCTCGAAAAACCCCCGGGACAGAGATGTCCCGGGGGTTTTTCATTGGGTGGAACATACAAAGAATGTAAAATGCAGTTTTTATATGTTGAACTTACTATGCTTGTGATATAATGTCGCGCCCTGAGAGGGGAGTGTGGGTTGAGATATTGCTAATATAGAAGGGGACAACATGGTTGTGATTCGCACTCTACGAAGAAAGCACGTTTGCATCTGTCATTCCTCGCCAAAGTCGCAACTATTACATCTTCGAGATAGCGAAAAATACTAAAAGAACCAACACCCTTCACTACGCAATAAAGAGGATGAAATAATAGCTTTGATGTGACTCGGTTTTGTTGGTGCATTTATCAACATCAAGAGTTTTGTGCATGAGACAGATATGTCGAAGAAGCAAAGGTAAAGTAGTTGAAGTTGTGGACACACAATAATGAAATATATATTCCATGCGAACGAAATCTTCTGTAAAATCCCCCGAAAATCTGTTGAAAATTCCTAAAAAATGTTATTATTTTGATGTTTTTTCTTGAAAAACGCCACTTACATTTTGTGAGATAAAGCGTTAGAATAGCTATGCTATAAGGATACTTTATACATATTTAATAATTTATTAACAGAAAGGGAGTATAGATATGGAATCGTATTCATTTTTACTGTTCTTGGCGATTATTATGATCTCAACCAAGATTCTGGGTTTATTTACCCGCAAGATTCATATGCCGGCGGTTGTCGGTGCATTAGTTGCAGGTGTGATCTTAGGACCGTCCTGTCTGAATTTGATTACATTGACCGGAGATACCGGCGTCTTTCTTGAGCAGATGGCAGAGCTCGGTGTTATCCTCCTGATGTTTAACGCAGGACTGGAGACGGATCTGTCCGAACTTAAGAAAAATGGTGTGGCATCTTTCGTAACAGCATTGATCGGTGTGATTGTTCCGTTGATTGGTGGATTCCTGGGGTATGCATTTTTCTTCCAAACAGACTTCAGCGATTACGATGAGG
>ENA-UESE01002508-UESE01002508.1-human-gut-metagenome-genome-assembly--contig:-NODE-2508-length-10545-cov-3.135365_pt1 | contig 10545 bp, 8 predicted proteins | sample MGYA00242995_ERZ507996 | MGnify/ENA primary metagenome ERZ507996 (study PRJEB26167, sample SAMN06115489) | human gut metagenome | host: Homo sapiens | place: China:Sichuan | collected 2015-04-15... | reverse complement strand
GTACTTACCTGTGGATATGCAGGAGTCTTTGGTCTTGGATGACCATAGTTGCTTAATTGATAGTATAGCGCTTTGTAATTTTCGTCTTTTTGAAATACGTCGATCGTTTCATACGCTTCATATGTGGATGGAAATGATTTTGACTTTTCCCATAAGCGCTTCCCGCTGTCCACACCACTCATCCATTTCACTAATTCGGTTGCTCCCTTGATATGTTTTGTCTTGGAAGAGGCTGCAAAAGCCCAGGAACCGGTTGGAGCGTATCTCTCTCCGTTCCAGGAGTCCCCGACTACATATGGTGCCACACCAAAGGACACATCCGGATAGCTGGTATAAAGTGTATTAACCTCCCATGCACCATCAATCTTAAATGCTGCCCTGCCGCTTTCAAACAAATGATCGATCGGCACCTTTGACATATACTTATTCTTCAGCAACGACTGAAAATAAGATACTGTTTTTACATTTTCCTTCGAATTAAAGACACCATCCACGGAAAGTCCCGTCTCGTCCACCATATTTCCGCCATTTGACCAGAAAAACGGTGCATAATAATAGATGGTTGCCTCCCCCACCGGAAATGTCATATCAAGGGCATATCCATTCTTTTTGTCCATAAAAGGTTTCAGCTTTGCACGAATGTCCAAAAACTGGGACTGAGTCCACGGATGATCTGCATCAGGTATGCTGATTCCTGCCTCTTTCAGTATGTCCTTATTATAGTACAGACCAACACTGGACTCCATTGCTCCCAGAGCGTACAGCTTGTCCTTGTAAGTTCCCTGATCGATAATAGACTGCAGGTAAACGGATTTTTCTTTCTCCGTCAGCTTTGCCAGAGGCTGAATGATCCCATTGGATGCATATGCTGCGATATTCGGTCCGTCTACTGTCAGCACATCCGGAAGGTCTCCCGACATGACGGATGCATTGATCTTATCAGAGTATCCTCCGCCACTGTCATTTCGCGGAATAAACTCAATATCCGCAAAATATGTTCCATCATACTTCTTGTTAAATGCATCAACTGCTTCCCGATAGCATCGGCCTTCATCGGTATCCTCAATGGAGTGTACCCATATGGACAGATACTGCTCTCCTTTATCATATCCGGCGATGCTTCCGGGCTTCGGCGTACTTTTCTGACATCCGGTCAGGCTGAGTGCAAGTACGCTCATGGCCAGAGCCGTTATCACACGTTTTCTCATTCTGTTCTCCTTTCTTTCGTCGTGTCTCTATAAGTGTTTCCGTTTGTGTAATCGGTAAAGTAACCGGTTACTTTGTGATTTAATAATACTATGATGCATATCGTTTGTCAACCATTTTTTAAATTATTATAACCGGTTACGTTACCGGTTATTTTTTCATTGAATTCACGCCTCTGTTCTGCTATACTAAGGACAGATTTACAGCACGAAAATGCACTCCCAACGCAGAAAGGCACAAAACATGGATAATAAAAAGAAAAAAGTCACCTTTGACGACATTGCAAAATATACTCACTTTTCCAAAACAACCATCTCCAGATATTTCAATAATCCTGATTCCCTTACATTAAAAAACCAGGAGATCATCGCACAGGCACTGGTCGATCTGGATTATCATGAGAACAAGCTCGCAAAAGTGCTGGCAAATGGCAAAAGCGAATTTGTCGGCATTCTGTTACCCAATTTATTCCTTCATTATTACTCAGAAATGTTAAACCAGATCTTATCTACTTATGAAACTTTTGGATATAAATTTCTGGTGTTTACCAGCAACGGCTCCGAGGAAACAGAACGAAAATACCTTCAGGAGCTGCTTGCTTACAAGATTGAGGGACTCATTGTGTTAAGCCACACAATCCCGTCGCAGGAATTGGCTTCTTATCACATTCCTGTCGTCACCATCGAACGGGAGGATGAATATGTAAACAGTATCAATACTGACAACTATATGGGAGCCGTGCAGGCTGCCAGTCTCCTTGTCAAAAACAACTGTGACATCCTGATCCACATCAATTCTGATGTTTCTCCGTCCGTCCCTTCTTACGGCCGTATCCAGGGTTTTCGCGATACCTGCCAGCAGTTCAATATCCGACACAAAATTATCCTTACAGATCTCGGCAACAGTTATCCGGAAACACAGCAGCACATTAGTGAGGTCTACAATCTGATCAAAGACAAATATCCGGATAAACGAAAAGGAATCTTTCTTGCCAATGACACCCATGCCAATATTTTTCTGAATCTGCTGATGAGAGATTATGGCACTCTTCCGGATGACTTCCGGATCATCGGGTATGATGATGTGTGGATGAGTTCATTTCTGTATCCGCCGCTCACAACGAGCCATGAAGCTGCTGGTTTCCCAGATGAATGAAATGAAAAAGCGTCGACCGGTTCCTCAGACCGAGATCATTCACAAAATGATCACACCGGTTTTAGTGAGACGAGATACAACAACGTAAGAGTCCCAAAACCTCTCCCAACCAGCAAAGTTGTACATACTACGTTTCCAAATTTGTGCAATTTATCCGACTTAAATGTTATAGTAAATCATTTAAGTTGCAATATTTTTGTCATTTTTGCCGATTTTACCTTATGAATTGTTTTATATATGGTCATTTTATACAAACCATGTTAACATTTATCTCAGGGTGAGCAAAACAAAAAATATTTCGAAAAGGCAAAGCTTTTTCAAAGGAGGGTTTATGAGATTTAAAAAAATCTTTGCTGTTGTAATGGCGGCAGCTGTAACACTGTCCACGCTCAATGGTTTTCATGGTTTTTCTGCTCCAAAAACTGCAAAAGCTGCGAGCTTTGTTGATCTGAACCAGAGCCAGATCGCATCCGCAATGGGAGCCGGCTGGAACCTTGGAAATCAGCTGGAAGCATCCCTGAACGGAACGCCAAATGAAACATGCTGGGGTAATCCTACGATCAACGCCAATCTGATCAAGGCAGTCAAAAATGCCGGTTTTCGTTCCATCCGTATTCCGGTTTCCTATTTGGGCAAGATCAGCAGCAACTCAAGTTACACCATCGATTCATCGTGGTTAAACAGGGTACAGCAGGTAGTTGATATGTGTATTGCTAATGACCTGTATGTCATTATTAACATGCACGGCGATGGCTATCACTCTGTCGATGGCGGCTGGCTTTTCTGTGACGGTTCCAACCAGACTGCGATCCGTGCCAAATACAAAGCCTGCTGGAAACAGATCGCCACACGTTTCCGCTCATATGACCAGCACCTGATCTTCGAATCCATGAATGAAGAATTTGATGGCACTTACGGAACTCCAAACAGAACATATTATGAAAATATCAACCAGCTCAATCAGATCTTTGTAGATACCGTACGCACTTCCGGTGGAAACAATGCGAAGCGCTGGTTAATGCTCCCGGGCTGGAACACTAACATCAATTACACTGTAGGCGATTATGGTTTCCGGGTTCCTACCGACAACAACTGCACTGCCGGCGGAAAGCGCATCATGATCTCTGTTCATTATTATGATCCATGGGGCTTCTGCGGAGAAGAAAGCACCACGGCAACCCAATGGGGAAGCAAGGCAAACAACAGCTCAAAGGTTGATTCCTGGGGCGATGAGTCTTATCTGAAATCCCAGTTTAACAGTCTGTATAACAAATTCTGTAGCCAGGGATATCCGGTCGTGATCGGAGAATACGGTGCCATTGATAAATCTGCTTTCGATTCAAACAACACGGCATGTCGTGCAGAATTTGCTTCCAAAGTCTGCACTTACGCAAAGAAATATGGCTGTATTCCAATCTGGTGGGATAACGGTGCAACAGGCACATATGGTTTCGGTTTATTTAACCGCAGTACCGGTACAGTCACACAGCCAAAGATCATCAATGCCATCACTGCCGTGTATCCGTCCTCAGGCAATACCTCCGGTTCCACAAGCAGTATTGATACCAGCAAAACATATATGCTGAAAAACGTAAACAGTGGTCTGTATATGGATGTCTGCGGTGCGAAAGCGGTAAACGGTACAAATGTCATCCAGTACTCTGCTTCCAAAGCAAAAGCAAATAATACCTGGAAATTTGTTCCTGATGGAAAAGGATATTACTATATTTACTCCTGTCTGGGAGACGGCAGAACATTTCTTCTGGATGTTTCATGCAACAGCAGTGCAAACGGGACAAACATCGGGATTTATAAAAATACCAACTGCAGTGCCCAGCTTTACAAGCTTGTAAAAAATTCTGACGGAAGCTACAGCATTTATACAAAGTCTTCCGGCTGTAAGAGTGTTGTCGAGATTGCTAATGCAAACCGCAGCAATAAGGGCAATGTACAGCAATGGGTTTACAACGGACATAACTGTCAGAAATGGAATTTGATCGCACAGTAAAACTTTCCCCTGACACAGCAAACGACCTATTGGTCTTTCGGTCGCCGTACCACATGGTATGGCGACTTTTTATTGCATAATCTCTTCCCCTTAATGTGTTACCTGTCAACTGCTTTCTTCTCTCTTCTGACGAAGCTCCTGCTCCCACTGATGCAGTCTGCGCGCTCCTTCCGGATTCTGTTTTTCCAGTCTCTGTTCGAGCTTTTCCCGACGACGCTGAAGTTTCTCCAGAATCTCCGGATGCTCTCTGCCAATCTCCTCGCGAATATGGTGGCGACGTTTTTCCAGCAGTCCCAGGATGATCCGGCGATGATCCTTATCTGCCATTTTGTCCGGAAGCTCATCCATGTGAATCTCCATACGGCGCAGAAATTCATCCTCATCAATCGCCCCAAGTCCATGCCAGTATTTGAGGCTGCTTTCGATACCCTGTTTTGCGATCTCCTCCCAGTCCGGCATGCAATGAATGCTGTCTAACACCTGATGAACACGCTTCTCGATCTGATCCACGGTCTCATCACCAAACGCCCACGCAAACTCCTCCAGTGTATTTTCTGTTTCCGCCGAAATATTTATGATGTGTCCATTTTTCGGGACAGTGTATCCCTTTAAGGTATATGGTTCCAGATATCCGCTGTCATGAAGTGCCGCTGTAATTGTACGGCGCACATGTCCCTTCTCGATCATCCAGCCAATACCGAGCTGACGCATCTGCTCATTAACCGATGACATATGCTCTGTGATGTAGAAATGAATCCCCTGTTTTGCAAAACGCTCACACATCATTTCCAACCGATCTGCCGCTGTGATATCGATACTCGTCATCGCCCCGGCATCGACAATAACCATCTTTGTTTCATCCGAAATTCTGTTCTCAATATCTTCCTGAAAGGTCTTTACATTTGCAAAGAAAAGGCTTTCACTAAAACGGTAGATCACGACATGCTCAATCTCATGCGCATGACGGTTCTTGCTGCAGTCGTAAAAACCATCCCTTCCCGGGATCACCCCGAGAAATGCTCTCGGCGGATTGGTTGCTTTCAGCACAACGGCGATAAAGGAAAGAATAATTCCTATGATAACACCGTAGATCGTTCCCAGAAGAAGTACGGCAAAAAATGCTGCCAGGAAAATATAGAATTCATTGCGGCTGACCCGGAATAAACGAACTGCCAGATCAAGCTCCACTACCTTCATCAGTGCGGAAATCACGATCGCCGTCAATACCGGAACCGGAAGATATCCGATAAAGCCTGTTCCAAACAACAGCAGAAGTATCATCGCAATTCCCGCTGTCACAGATACCATCTGTGTTCTGCCGCCATACTGATCATTCATGGAGGTTCTTGAAATACTTCCATTGACCGGACAGCATCCCACCAGTGCCGATGCAATATTGCCCACGGCACAGGCAAGAATTTCCTGATTATCTTTTATTTTATAGCCATTGCGGAATGCAAAATTATTCTCCGAAAGAAGCGTTTCTGCCATGATCACGACAGCAACCATGAGTCCTCTGCCCGCTGCCTGCGAAAGATCCACTGACCGAAATTGTGGACACATAAGCTTCGGCAGCCCCGGCTCTACCGCCGATAAAAGACGCACTCCATACTGATCGATATGACCGAAACAGGTCAACAGCACGCCTGCTGCCATGACAACGATCACCATTGGAAATTTGGGCGCAAGCCTCCTTGCGATCACGATCACCGCCAGAGAACAAACACCAAGCAGCACAGAAGCACCGTTGATCTGATGCACCGCCTCAATAATCGCCCGGATAAGCTCCGGCAGTTCACCTGTTCCGGAACCTCCTCCGAGAATCTTTGGAATCTGCATCAGAATAATTGTCACCGCAATACCGCTGATAAAGCCTCCCATGACCGGAGTTGATATGTAATCTACCATCTTGCCCGCCTTGAGCAGAAAAAACAACAGAAGCCAGCATCCGGCAAACAACGCCGTCATCGGAATAAATGACATCGCCTCCGGTGACTGTGCCTGCAGACCAAGCCCTGCTGCCGCCGCACCTATGATCGCCGCGGGTGCCGCATCCACGCCAAAAATAAACTGGGGAGATGTCGTAAACATCGCAAAAAATAAAATCGGCAATACCGATCCATATAGTCCATAGACCGGCGGAAGTCCGGAGACCTCCGCGTAACCCATGGATATCGGGATCGAAACTGCCGCAATGATTATGCCTGCCAGAATGTCCTTTGGCAGATAATTTAATTTATAATTTTTCATTGTCCGGAAAATCTTCATGTTTATAACCCGTATGCCCTTCCATGCAGATATCGGTCACATATATGTCCTCTATTTCGTACATATATGCAGCTTAACAATAGAGAATTACTTTCTGTTTATTCTACATAATATACATAATCGTCCTTGCGTGGTGCTGCCTCCGGCTCATCGCCGTCCATATAGCCGATCACACAATGACCGATGCCTTCATAATCTCCCTCAATTCCCAGAGATTTTAAGATTGCCTTTCCTTCTTCGCTTTCAAACTCTTCCTTGGCACGATGGATCCAGCAGCTGCCAAGACCTGCATCCTTCGCTGCAAGCATGAGATTTCCCATCACAAGGCTTCCGTCATACACATGCGTTGGCATCTTTTTATCTGCCAGCACGATCAGCACAACCGGAGCACCGTAAAACGGATCTGTTCCCTCTGCTGCTCCCATGATCCGGGCGTTCATACGGGAAAGCTTATCCCGCACCTCTTTATTTAATACAGCAACAATGATCGGGGACTGCTTTCCTCTTCCGGTTGCCGCATAAGTTCCTGCCTCGATCACGCGGTCGATCAATTCTCTCTCCGGCATCTTATCCTGAAATTTACGAATACTTCTTCTTGTTCGGATCGTCTTCATTGTTTCACTCATATACATCTTCCTTTCTTCTCTATCATTCCTATTTGCAATCTGCGGACGAAAAACTGCTGTCGCGATGTTTGCGTTTGCGGATAGCTTTTTTATTATTCTACGGTTCCTTTATGCGGCACTGCCTCTCTGACCGGACCTGTCTCTGTCACAGATCTGCTGAAATTCCCTCAGTTTCTGCTTTGCCTGCTGACTCAGATCCTTCGGCACCTTAACCTGCACCGTCACATACTCATCCCCGTGAACTGATGCATCCTTCATAGACACAATACCCTTTCCGCGAAGCCGGATCTTGCTGCCTGCCTGCGTCCCCTCCGGAATGCGGCACATGACTCTGCCACTTAGCGTATCTACCGGTGCCTCGCCGCCAAAAACTGCCGTTGTAAAAGGAACCTCAATCTGAGTATATATATCCATTCCCTTTCTGTCAAATCCCGGCTTAGGCTGTACATGCACCTTCAAAAACAGATCGCCGGCTGGACCACCTCCATATCCCGGCTGTCCCTTGCCACGAAGACGTACACGCATTCCATCGTTTACTCCGGCAGGAATGTGTACCTGCAGGGATGTTCTCTGTCCGGAACCGTCCTGCGAAACCAGATGGATTGTTTTGTCACAGCCAAAGGCCGCCTCCTCAAAGGTAATGTCTGTCTGTGCCTCCAGGTCGTCTCCCTTTGCCGAGTCTGCACTCCGGTGAAAACCGCCAAAGCCGCCGCCAAAACCACCGCTTTGATGAAAGCTGCCGCCAAAGCCACCACTGTCCTGTCCGTGAAATCCGGTTCCCTGCGACTTACCATGAAACATGCCACCGAAAATATCATCAAAGATGTCGTCCATATTGCCACCCTCAAAATGATATTCGTGATAGCCGCCTGTCCCAAAATCGGGACCGCCATAGCTCTGATAAAAATGCTGTCCACTCTGCGGACCGGCACCGCCCTCCTCAAATGCTGCAAAACCATATTGGTCGTACAGCTTTTTCTTTTCTGCATCACTGAGCACATTATATGCTTCTGTAACTTCCTTAAAATTTTTCTCTGCCTCTTTATCGCCCGGATTCACGTCCGGATGATACTTCTTGGCAAGCTTGCGGTATGCTTTTTTGATCTCCTTCTCATCCGCTCCTTTCCGGATACCAAGGACATCGTAATAATCTCTTTTCTTCATCATCCTCACCTCCGAATAAAACGGGCAAAACAAACGTTTTGCTCTGCATCAGGGACATTGTCCTGCGCAATAAACATATACAGAAAAGAGGCATACGAATCTGTTCGCATCCCTCCAAGGCTGTTAATAGGGTGATAAACCATCCAATATATCAACCCTGCTGTATTGCATTTTTACTTTCGATTATGTTATACCACTTATTTTAGCACTCGTCAAGTCTGTTGGCTAATAATTATTCCATCAATAAAAAATCTGTCAGATAAATAATCTCCTACGCTTTCTTCTGAAGCCATATCCGCATCGCCGTCAGCACCGCCAGCAGGATTGCCGCGCTTAAGATCAGAACAACCCACCAGATCTGGATGAATGCCGCCAGTATATAGCCAACCACGCAGACTGCCGCCACGACAGCCGCATACGGAAGCTGCGTTGAAACATGATTCATATGATTACACTGCGCTCCCGCCGAGGACATAACCGTGGTGTCCGAAATCGGGGACACATGATCGCCGCATACCGCACCTGCCAGAACTGCCGATACGGAAATGATCATCATCTCCATATGTCCCTGCTCCGGGAACATTGCAATTACGATCGGTACAAGAATTGCGAAGGTTCCCCAGCTCGTTCCGGTCGAAAACGCCAGAAAGATTGCAATAATAAATATGATCATCGGTATAAACATACTTGCCGAAGCATTCTGTCCGACAACACTTTTCACAAATGTACTGATCTCGAGATGATCACCAATTCCCTTCAGCGCCCACGCAAAGGTCAGGATCGCCATGGCAGGAACCATCAGACGAAATCCCTCCACAAAGCTTTCCATGAAATCGGCAAAGTTCAGAACCTTTCTCGGAAGATACCAGATCAAACAGAAAAGGATCGTGACAAGTCCTGCAAAGATCAGGCTCCGCTCAGAGTCACAGCCGGAGAACGCAGTGACCACATTCGTTGCTCCTCCTAAATATCCGGTATAGATCATGGCACCGATCGCAGATACGATCAGAAGCACTACCGGAAGAACCAGATCGGCAACACGTCCCTTTTCGTTAACCTCTTCCTGCTTCTCCTCCTTCAGTGCATCCTCTCCGGACGTAAACAGATCACCGCGCTCCGCATTGATCTCATGTTTCTTCATCAAACCGAAATCAAAACCGGTGAGGATCAGATAAAGCACCATCAAAAGGGTCAGGATTGCATACAGATTGTACGGAATCGTCCGAAGAAACAGACTGAAGCCCGTCAGCGAGGATCCCTTCGGCACATAGGAATTGACAGCCGCCGCCCAGCTTGAGATCGGTGCAATAATGCAGACCGGCGCTGCCGTGGCATCAATAATATAAGCAAGCTTTGCTCTGGACACCTTGTACCGGTCGGTCACCGGACGCATCACCGAGCCCACCGTCAGACAGTTAAAATAATCATCCACGAAAATAAGTACGCCAAGCCCCATCGTCGCCAAAAGTGCAACCTTTTTGTTTTTGATCTTGGAGATCGCCCATTTTCCGTAAGCCGCCGAACCGCCGGAGCGGGACATCAGCACGACAATCATACCAAGCATTACCAGGAAAAACAAAATATTGATATTCATGCTGTCCTTGATGGTATCAAAGATCACGGTGAATGCAGTCCACGGATGAAACTGCGCATACATAAAGCTTCCTACTACAATTCCCACAAACAGTGAACTGTAAACCTCTTTTGTGATCAAAGCAAGCATGATCGCCAGGATCGGTGGCAGCAATGACCATATAGTACCTGTAAACATAATTTACCTCTTTCTATTTTCAAATTTCGCCCATAATGAATTTTCGCAACGCTCCGGCAAAAGGTTCGAAAAAGCTTCGCTTTTTCTCACTCGCGGGCGCATTCACATATCGATCTGCCAGCTACCAGATGCAAGCATCGGCATCTGGCAATCTCTATGTTCACTTTTGCCTTCGCGCACGATTTAAGAACGCACGACTGGTGTGACCTCTCCAAAATCAAAGTCCACATAATCCTCCGGGGTAAACCGGTGATAGATCACGTGACAGCCCTCGAAGGTGATGCAATAGCGGTAATCATTCGGCTTACTGTCCCGAAAATAGAACACATAATCAAAATCATCCCCTG
>ENA-UESE01002500-UESE01002500.1-human-gut-metagenome-genome-assembly--contig:-NODE-2500-length-10576-cov-3.415087_pt1 | contig 10576 bp, 11 predicted proteins | sample MGYA00242995_ERZ507996 | MGnify/ENA primary metagenome ERZ507996 (study PRJEB26167, sample SAMN06115489) | human gut metagenome | host: Homo sapiens | place: China:Sichuan | collected 2015-04-15... | reverse complement strand
CATATTACGAGGACAATAAGGATACATATGATAAGTTTGAATATAGAATGTTTAAAGTTAAGGCTGAAAGTTCAGATTCGTCAGATATGGCAAATGCTAAAGAAACAGCTAATTCTTTTGCGTCAGGCGTAAGCAGTGAACTTGATTTCATTAACCAGTGCAGGAAATTCGCAGAAGCAGGCGATGATACTTATGCGGATGATGCAGCTTCCTTAGTTACAGAAACTAAGAAGAGCAATATTGAGGAAGCATGTGCAGACTGGATTGCTTCTTCAGACAGAAAAGAGGGCGACCTTACAGTTATTGAAGATGATGATAATACATGTTTCTATATTGTATATTACATAAGCAGATCATATGATGGTTCAGATGATGACGCAATCAAGTCAACACTTCTTAACCAGAAATATTCTGAATATATCAAGAAATATACTGATGAATACAGCGTTAATGTAAAGAAGAGATTTTCATATAAGTAGTATATAAATCTGGAGGAGAGTTATCCATGTTAGATCTTAGTAACTGCCGGTGTATCATATTCGACCTTGACGGAACTATACTTGATTCAACACAGGTATGGGCTAAGGTCGACATGGATTTTCTGGGCAGAAGAGGAATTCCTGTATCTAAGGAATATATGCAGGAGATTAAGACACATACATTTGAATCCGGTTCGGTATATACTAAGGAAAAGTATAATCTGCCGGAATCTACAGAAGAAATCATGAAAGAATGGTATGATGCAGCATGTAAGGCATACACTGACAAGGTGGTGTTAAAGCCGTATGCGAAAACTTTTATAGAACAAATGCATAATAATGGTCTTAAGATTGTTTCGGCAACATCATCAGACAGGGCACTTTTTGAGCCATGCTTAAGACGTAACGGAATATATGGTTTCTTTGATGCATTTACACAGACAAATGAAGTGCCGAGAGGAAAGAAATTCCCGGATGTATATATGAAAGCAGCCGGCAAAGCAGGGTGCAGTGTGAATGAATGTATTGTGTTTGAAGATGTATTGTCGGCTGCACAGGGAGCCAAGAGCGGTGGCTTTACTGTTGTGGCTGTATATGATGAGGCTTCAGCTGATGACTGGACGGATATTTGTCGGATAGCCGATTACAATATCAGAAGTTACAGTGAATTAATGTGATAATGGAGAAAATATGAGTAAGAGATATATATTATTTGACCTTGATGGAACAATTACAGATTCAAGCGAGGGAATTACCAAAAGTGTGCAGCATGCACTTAAGAAACTTGGAATAGAAGAAAATGACCAGGCGATGCTTCAAAGATTCATAGGTCCTCCTCTTGATGAAAGCTTTGAAAAATTCTATGGATTTGACAAAGAAAAAGCTCTAAAGGCAGTCGATTATTATCGTGAAAGATATTCTGATAAGGGAATATATGAAAATGTTCTTTTTGACGGAATAGCAGATATGCTTGAAGGATTAAAGAGAGATGGATATATAATTGCACTTGCTACATGTAAGCCTGAGATATATGTTCCAAGAATATTAGAGTACTTTGATGTTGATAAGTATTTTGATGTTGCTGTTGGAAGTGAATTAGAAGGTGGAGAACGCAGACATAAGAACCAGGTTATTGATGAAGTGTTTGTAAGGCTTGCTGCTGCCGGACTTGCGGACACTGGCAGTTTGTCAGAAACAAAGTCACAGTCTATTATGATTGGCGACAGAAAAGACGATATATTAGGTGCTAAAGCTTCTGGAATTGATTCTATGGGAGTAAGATACGGTTTTGCAGAAGAACAGGAGCTTGAGATAGCAGGAGCAGATTATATTGTTGAAACGGTAGAGGATATAAGGGGAAAATTAAAGACATTATAATTGTTCCAAAGATTAATCAATAATATACGGGAGGAGAACACAATGAAAAAATTCATTCACGAATTTAAAGAATTTGCTTTGAAAGGAAATGTTATGAATCTGGCAGTCGGTGTTATTATCGGAGGTGCTTTTTCCGGAATCGTAACCTCTCTGACCGACAACTTCATCAACCCGATTCTTAACGTACTCACAGACGGAAAATTACGTTTTTCGCCAATGTGCCAGTCCTTTTTACTGTATTATATTTTGCATACACACTATTCTGCTGTCTCTATTCCTTTTCTCGCTCCTGCTCCAGCAGCCTGAATGACAATTCCAGATAAAAAATTTCCTCCGGATCATCCAGCTCAGACTGCAGGATTTCCTTAATCCTGTCCAGCCTGTAAAGAAACGTACTGCGGTGGATAAACAATTCCCTTGCCGCCTGAGTTGCACTGAGATGCTGCTCCAGATACACTCTCAATGTCTCCATATACTGAGTCTGATTCTCCTCATCATGCTTCTTCAATTCCAGCAGCCCTTCATGACAGATCATTGTTCCCGGCAATCTTCTTGTTGCCTGTTCCAGAATATAGGTCAGTGCCACCTGACCGAAATAATGAATCCACAGATAAGGCTTCTTACGGCTTCCTACATCCAGAGCCGTCTTCGCCTGCACATACTGCCGTCTCAGATTCATATGTCCTGTCATCACCCTGCTGTATCCGGCTTTCAGATAAGTATCCCTGATAAAATAAACCAGTTTTCCGGCTACTTCTTCCTGGCTTTTTCCAAGTCTGGTAAGGTCAAAAAATGCCACAATTTCATCCTGATAAAGAGAACTCACAGAATCGTCAAATTTCTTCTTAATATATCGGCAGATTGCCTTTGTGGAAAGATTCTGCTGATTCAGATAGGTAATCTGCAGGATCAGGCACATATATTCATGATTTCCGCTCCATCCCAGTTCACTCAGTTCTCTGCTCACCTGCATATAATCCGCAGTCCTGTCCGACAGAATTCTCACAAAAATCTGCTCCATATCCCTGTCCGGATCTTCTTCCTCCGCTTCATGCGCAAGCAAATACTCCAGTTTCTCCACCAGAATATCCAGTACACAGATAACTCTCAGTGTAATCTCTGATCTGCACTCAGTCAGAACCAGCCTGTGAGTTGCTTTCCCATCCACAAACAGATTTCTGTTCATCGAACGACATCCACTGATGTAAGCCGGAAACATCACATATTCATGCGTATCTGCCATATCTCGATAAGTCTCATTCTGCAAAAGTGCATTTACATATTCCATATTCAACCCGTCATCTGTATACAGCCGCGCCCTCGGCGGCAGATACTCGCTTCCCGCTTCCGCCACGAAGGTAAAATCCAGTCCTGTTACAGTCATCGGATTCTGCAGAAATTCCGATGTCACCTGCAAAAGCCTGTCCATTCCGGCATGTTCTAACATCAAATTATGGAGCTTCCGTTCCCATTCATCAGCCGCATCAAAAATCTCCTGCACATCATTCATAAATTCTGCTATTTCTTCCAGACTTTCAAGTGCAATATGAATATACGAAATCTGCTGAAACTCTTCTGATGCAGCATCAATTTTCTCTCTCCCACAAAATACCCAGAATATATTTTCAGCAGTCAGAACTGCAGGTTCCCACTCTTTAGCACATCTCTGCACCACATAAACATGCCCCTGCCGAAATGTTTCTTTTTTTGCATAACACAAAAAAGGGCGCAGATATCCGTCTGAACCGGATAAAGTTCCCCTTTCCGTAATTTCATATTTCTCTTCTATTTTTTCATATAAATAACCTGATGACAGCTGCAAGTCTACAATCCTCCTGTCACATAATTGAAGCACCTATTTTACCAGTCAATTCTATAGCAATTTAACTCACACTATGTCTTTCTCATACGCACCTGTCAGCCCGGTTCTCACACAATAAACGTCTTCGCAACTTCCACAGCCTCAATACAGTTCTCTGTATAGGCATCTGCTCCCATATTCTTCGCCAGCTGCTCCGTTACTGCACCTCCACCAACCATAATCTTAAATTTATGCTTATTGCTGCTTCGTTTCAGAGACTTCACCACCTGCTCCATCTCCGGAATTGAAGTACTCAGAAGCGAGGAGATACACACGATCGACACATCAGGATTCTGCTTCACTGCACGCAGAAACTGCTTCTCAGAAATATCCACTCCCAGATCGATCACCTTAAATCCGGCACTACGAAACATGATCGCAACCAGATTCTTACCTACATCATGCAGATCACCTTCCACCGTTCCAAGGATTACAGTTCCGATATTCCTCCTGCCAAACTGCGAGTCCTGTTCCTCCAACAATTCAAAACCCTTGCGCACACTTCGGGCTGCTGCCAGAATTTTAATAATATCCGCACCATTGGATTTGTAATTCTCCCCCACTGTTCGCATAGCCGGAGTCATGGCCTCTTCCACAATCCGCCCTGCAGGAATATGCTGCTTCAATGCCTCCCTCACCAGCTTCTCTGTCTCCCCCGGATGTCCGTCTTCAATTGTTTTTCTTAACTGTTCCAGTACTGTCATATCCTCAAGCCACCCTTAATACCGTTACTGAAAACTTATAAAAAGTTATAAACTTCTATGTTTCATTCCTACTTCAACGAGTATGCTTTTGATGATATAAATATCAATCTACTCACAAGTTCCTGTACTCTCCATAGGCGTAAATTCCGGACTAACGTATCCGTACATATTTGCATTAACGTTTCAGTGTCAGCCTGCAAATTGTTCTCCATAAGTCTTGAGATTTATAGATGCCTGGAAATCTCTGTCAATCATATTCCCACACGCACATCTATAAACTCTGTCAGATAACTTCAGATCTTTTTTGATGTTTCCACAACAGCTGCAAAGCTTTGATGATGGATAAAACCGATCAGCCACAATAAGCTGGATCCCTTTATCGCTGCACCTATATTCAAGCTGTTTTCTAAACCAAAAAAATCCCTGTGCCTGAACTGCTTTGGATAAATGTCTGTTTTTCATCATTCCGCTGACATTCAGATCTTCAATACATATAAATCTTGGTTTTCGATTTACGATCTCCGATATTGTCTGATTTAAATAATTTTTACGGATGTTTGTTAATCTGTGATTTCGTTTTAATAAAAGTTTTTCCTTTTTGATTACATTATTTGTTTTACAGTAACTTTCCCCTTTCTTATTTTTCTCGTAAGAACGAGAGATACTACGCTGTAATCTGCGTTTCTGTTTTTCTAGTTTCTTTACTTTCTGACTCTTATTGATGTTCTTATACTTAGTTCCATCAGAACAGATCGCCAGATCTTTGATTCCCAGGTCTATGCCGACTCCGTCATCATTAAGTGTTTCCCTGCAGTCAGGAAATTCTACACATACGCTGATCCACCAGTTCAATCCGTCAAAGGATATTCTCGGGTTCATATATTTAGCATTTGTCGGAATACGTCCATGTTCTGCAAGTCTTACCCAATTCATTTTTTGTTTATTTGCCTTCCTGCTGGAGGAAAAGCCTTCAAATTTAACGTGGGTATTACTGAATCGTATCTTAACGTTGTCCTGATAGAACTTCGGCATTGATCTCTTTTTTGACTTGAATCTTGGGAATTTCTGCAAACCTTTGAAAAAATTCTTATAAGCAGTACAGGCATCTTTGATCGCCTGTTTGGTTACATTATTTGAAATACTCAGTAACCATGCATATTCATCAGAATGTCTAAGCTTTGTAAATTCTTTTCTGAGTTCTGCATCTGAAAGGAATTTTCCGCCTTTTTCATAGTTTTCTATTTCCCTGGCCAAAGCCCAGTTATAAGCAAATCTTGAAGCACCTGCGTACTGAAACATCTTAGTTTTCTGTACATTGTTTGGTATCAGCATTACTTTTATGGCTTTTACCATCTGTTTCCTCCTGTATCAGTTCACGGATAAGTTTCTTAGCTTTATCCGCTCGTTTTCCTTGTAATTTACAACTGAATACTGTGATTATCTGAACCAGATCTTCAACAAGTTCCTGCTGTTCGGATTTTTCAGTATTATCAATGATCTCAATCTCACAATTATAAAGTGAAGCGATATATTCTATCAGCTCAAAACCAAATCGCAATAGCCGATCTTTATATAAAACAACAACCTTTTCAACCTGATTTTGAGATATTCGCCTGATCAATTCCTGAAGTCCTTTTTTCTTATAATCAATCCCGGAACCGATATCACTTATTACCTCAAATGGCTGTCCTTTTGCCAGAAGATATGTCTTAACATTATCAATCTGTCGTTCCAGATCATCTTTCTGTTTATGGCTTGAAACGCGACAATATCCAATTGTAATGCGGTTTTTAGGCTTTACATTTATTACCTGGTTGAGTTGCTCATCAGAATAATATCTATAGCCACTTACTGTAGTATGATGCGGATGAAGTTTTCCATTGGCATCCCAATTTCGTAATGTCTGGGCAGATACGCCTATAATTTTTGAAAATTCATGTATAGAATAATATTTACTCAAAGTATCAACTCCTTTCAATAATATTCTACTCTAATATCTTATAAAACTCAACATGTGCTTATATAATTTTATAATTTATATTTAACTGCTAATAACCTTCTGCCAAAAATCCCCCGCCCTGCGGCGAAGGATTTTTTGATTTTTCAAACACGATCTACGCTTTCAATATCTGTATTTTATCATAGCTCACTGTTATTTACAACGAAAACCGAATTCCCCTTCCACAACCTCCACAGGGAATTTACTTGATTTAAGTCAAGCAGATATTCATAATCCGCTTCGCTACGCATCTCTACACCAAATAACTGCTACACAGGGGACTTACCTGATTCGGCTAAAATGTTATTCCAGAAGGTAACAGCTCGTATAAGCAATCGTACAATCCCCATAATAATACTGTAGATCATTGGCCTGGCAGACCTGTGTTACCAGCATCCCGTAAGCCTCCATCGATGAGAAAGCCTGTTTCGGAAACCTGCATGGAGCATCCGGATAAGTACAGACCTTACATTTCGTACAGCATCCCGCACCAATCGCCAGCATATCCGGATAAATCTCCCGAAGTTTCTTCTCAAATTTCACAAAATACTCCTTATGGCTGGCTTCCGTTTCCATCATTCCCTCGCCATCAAAAACATCCTCCAATTCACCAACTGTCTGAACAATAATCCCATACTTATACTGCCGGACTTTCGCTTCACATTCCTCAAGAGAGCCACATCCCGGAGGACAGCTCCAGCACTTATCATACTTATGACAGGTATCTGCTGCACACATCTGTCGAACCTCCGGCTTCAGCTCAATCGTATCACAATCTAGCAACACCACATGCGAAAACCCCTGCTCCATTCCCATTTGCTCTATTTTTTTTATATCCATAATCTAACCCCTTACTCTCTTGTATAATCTATAGCAACCTCATCAGGCGGATAAAATTATCCTCTTCGCGCCTCAGTTCTGCACCGAATAACTGCTCCGCAGTTTATCAGAAGAAATCTGCACTTCTCAATAATTCAATCAGGCGGATAAAATCATTCACCTGTCTCAAATCCCAGTTCATCAATAAAATGATCCTGAAAATCAGCCGAAGCAGCCAGTTCAACGAATTCAATCTTTCTCACCAGCTCATCCATCTCCAGCATTTCCTTCTCATTCACAAGTGCGATCTTCGCACCCTCACCAGCAGCATTTCCCACTGGCATCACTTTCTTCACAAGCGTCGCCGGAAGCAAACCAATCTTTCCTGCACTGACCGGATCCATATAGTTGCCAAAAGCACCTGCAATATATACCGAACAGATATCATCTTCTGTAATCCCAAGCTGCTCCATAAGCATCTGAATTCCCGCTGCAATCGCAGCTTTCGCAAGCTGAACCTCTCCGATATCTTTCTGAGTCAGATAAACCCCTCTCTCATTACCGCCCCGCTCTGGCGGTACCAGAATAAACATACCTTGCTTCTCCTGTCCGCTTCTCAGCACACCATTCTCATCCAGCATTCCAGCATCCAGAAGACCCGCCACCAGATCGATCAATCCCGAACCACACAAACCAACCGCCGGCTTATTCCCAACAGTTGTATAGTTCCACTTCCCATCCTCATACTTCACATGATCCACAGCCCCGGCCGCGCCACGCATTCCACACTCAATCTTCGCACCCTCAAAAGCAGGCCCGGCCGCAGTAGAACAGGTCACCATCCGCTCCCTGTTTCCCAGAACCATCTCACCATTCGTTCCAATATCGATCATCAGAGAAATCTCTTCCTGCTGATCCTGCCTGATAGCCAGCAGACATCCACAGGTATCCGCTCCCACATATCCTGCAATATCCGAAAGCATGATCAACTCTGCACGCTCCTGCACAGCCAGACCATAATCCCCCGCATTCAGCACCAGCCTCTCACTCACAGCCGGAATATAGGGCGCATGTACCAGCGAAGCCGGAGAAATCCCCAGAAACAGATGATGCATACAGGTATTTCCCACAACACACACCTGAAAAACATCCTCTCTCCTTATCCCTGCATCCTCTGCCAGACTTCCCAACATCTCATTAACCGCTTTCCGAACACACATACTTAACGCTTCTGTTCCATGCTCCAGCGCATAATTCGCCCGCATGATCACATCCGCACCATACTGCGCCTGCGGATTCATCCTGCTCTCAACTGCCAGAGTCCTCCCATCCGCACCATCCAGCAAATACCCCGCAATGGTAGTCGTCCCAATATCAAACGCTGCCAGACACCTCCGACCAGCTTCCTTCCTCATTTCCAGAATCCGCCGTCTACTGTAAATCACATACCATTCATCAGAATCCCTGCGCATCCCATACAATTCACCCGCCAGCTTCAGATCCACCTCCATCTGCCCCGGCTCAACCTCACCATCTGTCTCCGCCAGCGTATCCAGCAGCCTCTGCCAGTCCGACCGCTTCTCCCCTGCTTTCGCCTTCTCCAACTCAACCTGAGCCATCCGTAGTCCCGGTTCAAACACAACTTCTCTGTTAAATCCATCCGTCAAAATCTTTTCATTGCCAGCCCTGTCCAATGTCTCCACTACACAAGTCTCACCTTCACCAATCCGCACCTGACACGCTTTAACCACTTCCCCATTAATCTTAACCAGACACTTCCCACATTTCCCCAGACCGCCACAAGGCGCATCCGGCCTCAAACCCGCCCGAATCTCAGCTTCCAACACAGACATCCCGACATTCACTTCTATCTCAATCCCTTCACGCACAAACTTAACCCAAGCCATAAAAACCTCCCACATATCCAATCATCACAACAACCAACAGCCAGCTCAGAAAAATATTTTATTTCATGTGCATTTGCAGGGGTCTTAGATATTCTTAGCTCTCAGAAATCTGCGTTATGAGCAGACTGTATCACTGTCTGAGCGAAGTTTGCAACGGAGCGAGTTTGAGAAGGCTGCTCATGCCTTTAGCAGATTTCTGAGAGGTTAGAATATCTTAGCCCCCGAAACCGCACATGCAATAAAATATTTTTCTGAGCGTCCCCTTTTTCCCATTATAACACACTCCAAAAAAATCCCAAAATACACGAAAGGACCACTCCACAGAGCAGTCCCCTCATAATATTTTCATGTTATACTAAACCCGCACAAGCAATCAGATCATGCTGCCAACTTCTTAGCCAGTGACGCCGCACTAGCCGCATCATCAGAATATCCGTCAGCACCAATTTCCTCAGCAAAAGCTTCTGTAATCGGCGCTCCGCCAACCATAACCTTAATATTACCTCTGAAATCCGCCGCATTCAACGCCTCAACAGTCTCCTTCAGAGCCGGCATAGTAGTAGTCAGCAGCGCAGAAAGAGCAATGATCTTAACATCCGGATTCTCTTTATAGCACTCAATAATCTTAGCCGCCGGAACATCGACTCCAAGATCGATCACCTCAAATCCGGCACTCTCGATCATCATGGCAACCAGATTCTTACCAATATCATGAAGGTCACCGGAAACCGTAGCAATGATAACCTTACCAAGTGCACCTGTAGAACCAGATGCCAGATGCGGTTTCAGAACCTCAACACCTTTCTTCATAGCACGAGCTGCAACCAGCATCTCCGGAACAAAGATCTCACCATTTTTGAATTTCTCACCAACTACAGACATCGCACCGATCATACCATCATTCAGAATCGCAACCGGATCATCACCCTCATCAATGGCTTCCTGTACAGCCGGTCCTACTAATTTCGCTTTCCCTTTTTCAACTAATTCCGCAACTTCATTTATCTTAGACATAATCAAATCCTCCTGTTATTTCTCAATTTCAGATTCCAACCACTTAATTCATTTACACAGTTTCTGCAGATTCAACCTACTTCTTCTTTGTTGTACCAATTAAGCCTTCTCTGTAAGCCCCTATATATTCCATACAATAATCATCCAGACCAAGTAATGCTTCTGTTGCATAAACCAGTCCAAGCATATCCTTATTTGTCGGATCCATAATTCCACTGTCCAGTCCTGCATTCATTGCCAGTACCAGGAACCCGTAATTAACCAGCTTACGAACCGGCAGATTAAAGGAAATATTACTGATTGCTGCCGTAATATGAATGGTCGGATACTGCTCACGTACACTTACGGCCGACCGATCTCCTTCCACGCTCACGTTTTATCTCACTCATAAACCGCTGTTTCATCTTCATGCCGGG
>ENA-UESE01002494-UESE01002494.1-human-gut-metagenome-genome-assembly--contig:-NODE-2494-length-10597-cov-1.971863_pt1 | contig 10597 bp, 15 predicted proteins | sample MGYA00242995_ERZ507996 | MGnify/ENA primary metagenome ERZ507996 (study PRJEB26167, sample SAMN06115489) | human gut metagenome | host: Homo sapiens | place: China:Sichuan | collected 2015-04-15... | reverse complement strand
GATTGTATCTGGAATGGCTTTACCATGAACGGCAGAGAAGATCAGTACACCTTCAGTGTACCTTATGTGGATAACAGTCAGGTATTTGTTGTGGCAGAGGACTCCGGCATCACCTCCAAGGAAGATCTTGCGGGTAAGGTAGTCGGCGTACAGAAGGATTCCTCCGCATTGGCGGCACTGCAGGGCGATGAGAAGGCTCTGGCAGATACCTTTGCAGACCTGCCGCAGTATGCAGATTACAATACCGGCTTCATGGATCTGGAGGCAGGTGCGATTGATGCGCTGGCACTGGATATCGGTGTTGCAAATTATCAGATTGCTTCCAGAGGAGACGGCTATGTGATCCTGGACGAGTACCTTTCCACCGAGCAGTACGGTATCGGATTTAAGAAAGGCAACGACGAATTAAAGGATACGGTTGAAAAGACGCTTCTGGAAATGGCAGACGACGGAACCTTTATGGAAATCGCAGAGAAGTATGCAGACTATGGTCTGGTAGACAGCGTATGCCTGGGAAAGTAAGATAAACAATAGGATGCAGGTCAGAGAAAACTCTGGCCTGCGTTTGTGCGCTGATAAGAATACAGAAAACCGGATCAAAGCCGGTATGGAAAAGGAAGAACGGGAATGGATTTAGGAACGATGGTTCGGGAACTGGGAACAGGAATGCTGATTACGACGGAGATCTTCGTGCTGACGCTGGTATTTTCCCTGCCCCTTGGAATGGTGCTGGCCTTTGGGCGGATGGCAAGGCTGAAAGTGCTGAGCTTTTTGACAAAGCTTTATATTTCGATTATGCGGGGAACGCCGCTGATGCTGCAGCTGATTGTGGTCTATTTTGCGCCCTATTATGTGTTTGGAATGAAAATCTCCAAAAGCTACCGGATGATCGCGGTAATTCTTGCATTTGTGTTAAACTACGCGGCGTATTTTGCGGAAATATACCGTTCTGGAATCGAGTCCATGCCGGTCGGGCAGTATGAGGCAGCAAAAGTATTAGGATACAGCCGCGTTCAGACGTTTTTCAGGATTATTTTGCCGCAGGTCATCAAGCGGGTGCTTCCGGCAGTGACCAACGAAATGATCACACTGGTAAAGGATACATCCCTGGCCTTTGTGCTGACAGTAACGGAGATGTTTACGATTGCAAAGCAGATTGCAGCGGCACAGGCTTCTGTAATGCCACTGATGGCAGCAGGAGTATTTTATTACATTTTTAATCTGGTCGTTGCAGTTGTGATGGAGCATGTGGAAAAGAAGTTAAATTATTACCGCGGATAATGCAGGATGCCAGAGAGACAGTTAGAGGAGCGAAGCTTTATTTCTGCAGTCAGACGGAAATTCAGGAAAGGTACGATGTTACAATGAGTCAGATTTATCTGGAAATGAATCATGTTAAAAAAACATTTGGAGAGCTGGAGGTCTTAAAGGATATTTCCCTTTCCGTCCATAAGGGAGAAGTCGTATCGGTTATCGGTCCGTCCGGCTCCGGCAAATCGACACTGCTGCGCTGTGCGACCATGCTGGAAAAAATGGATGGTGGCGAGCTTTCTTTTCTCGGAGAAAAGGCTGCGTGGGAAGAAAACGGAAAATGTGTCTATGCAAATAAGAAGCAATTAAAGGAAATCCGGAAAAATTTCGGCCTGGTGTTCCAGAATTTCAACCTGTTTCCGCATTATACAGTTATGAAAAATATCATCGATGCACCAGTCTGCGTAGATGGTGTTTCCAAAGAAGAAGCAAAAGAACGCGCATGGAAGCTGTTAAAACAGCTGGGGCTGTCGGATAAGGCAGATGCCTATCCCTATCAGCTTTCCGGTGGACAGCAGCAGAGAGTATCGATTGCCAGAGCGCTTGCTCTGCAGCCAAAGGTTTTATTTTTTGACGAGCCGACCTCGGCGCTTGACCCGGAGCTGACCGGAGAGGTGCTGCGTGTCATCCGGCAGCTGGCAGACGAGCACATGACCATGGTGATCGTTACACACGAGATGCAGTTTGCCAAAGAGCTTTCGGATCGCGTGATTTTCATGGAAAAAGGTCTGGTCTGCCAGGAGGGTACGCCGGAGGAAGTGTTTGGAAACCCGAATGCCCGTGTGAAGGAGTTCATCGGTCGTGTCATGCAGGTCTGAAAATTTTTGTGTGTGTCAAGATTTTTTACTTGACACACCTTTTTTTTTCGGGTATGATAGCACAGGTGAGGACGCAATATGGAAAAAATCGTAGAACAGGGTATGCTGTATGACTTTTACGGTGAACTGCTGACTGAGCATCAGCGAAAGATCTATGAGGATGTGGTATTAAACGACATGTCCCTGAGTGAGATCGCAGAGGAACAGGGGATCAGCAGACAGGGCGTACACGATCTTGTCCGCAGATGCGACCGGACGCTTCAGAGCTATGAAGAGCGGCTGCACCTGATTGCGAGATTTCAGAAAGTCAAGCACACCGTAGAGAAGATCGAACAGATCAGCACGGAGACGCAGGTCAGAGAACTGGCGGGACAGATTTTAGAAGAACTGTAACGGATCGCGGGAGAGGATTTGAATGGCATTTGAGAGCTTAACCGATAAACTGCAGGATGTGTTTAAGGATCTGCGCAGCAAAGGCAGACTGACAGAGGCGGACGTCAAAGTTGCGCTCAAGGAAGTCAAGATGGCACTGCTGGAAGCGGATGTAAACTTCAAGGTTGTCAAGCAGTTCGTCAAGTCTGTGGAAGAACGGGCGATCGGTCAGGACGTCATGAACGGATTAAATCCCGGTCAGATGGTCATCAAGATCGTAAACGAAGAGATGACTTCCCTGATGGGTTCCGAGACACAGGAATTACAGTTCCAGCCCGGCAAAGCGACAACCGTGATTATGATGTGCGGTCTGCAGGGTGCAGGTAAGACGACAACGACTGCGAAGCTGGCAGGCAAGTTTAAATTAAAAGGCAAAAAGCCACTGCTTGTAGCCTGTGACATTTACCGTCCGGCAGCGATTGAACAGCTGCAGATCAACGGCGAGAAACAGCAGGTGGAAGTCTTTTCCATGGGCACGAGCCACAGCCCGGTTGACATCGCAAAAGCGGCGATGGAGCATGCTGAGAAAAACGGCAATAATGTCGTGATTCTGGATACTGCGGGTCGCCTGCATATCGATGAGGGCATGATGGAGGAGCTGCAGAAGATCAAGCAGGCAGTGACGGTCCATCAGACACTTCTGGTAGTGGATGCCATGACCGGTCAGGATGCGGTCAATGTGGCAAAGGAATTTGATGAAAAAGTAGGAATCGACGGCGTGATCCTGTCCAAGATGGACGGTGACACAAGAGGCGGTGCGGCGCTTTCCATTAAAGCCGTTACCGGCAAGCCGGAGAGAAGCTTTCCGATCTGGAACAGTTTTATCCCGACCGTATGGCGAGCCGAATTCTGGGAATGGGCGATGTGCTCACCCTGATTGAAAAAGCTTCGGCGAACCTCGATATTGACGCTGGCAAGGAAAAAGAGATGGCGGCGCGCATGAAGAAGGGCAAGTTTGATTTTGAGGACTACCTGGAAAGCATGAAGCAGATGCGCAACATGGGCGGACTGTCCGGTATCCTGAGCATGATGCCCGGCATGGGTTCGAAGATGGGCGATATCGAATCGATGATCGATGAAAAACAGCTGGCAAGAATGGAAGCGATCGTGCTGAGCATGACACCCCAGGAACGCCGCAATCCCAAGCTTTTAAATCCCAGCCGCAAGCACCGTATCGCACGAGGCGCAGGGGTGGACATCAGCGTAGTCAATCGATTTATCAAGCAGTTTGAGCAGAGTCAGAAAATGATGAAGCAGTTCCCGGGAATGCTGGGAGGCAAAGGTGCAAGAAAAGGTAAGTTCAGACTTCCTTTCTGATAAATAGTGCAGATCGCACACAAGAAAACATATTTATATTTCATTTGGAGGTAAGAAAAATGGCAGTAAAGATCAGATTAAGAAGAATGGGATACAAGAAGAACCCGATTTACAGAATCATCGTAGCAGATTCCAGATCTCCCAGAGATGGTCGTTTCATCGAAGAGATCGGCACATACGATCCGAATACAGATCCCAGCACTTTCAAGGTAAACGAAGAGCTGGCTAAAAAGTGGCTCAACAATGGCGCTCAGCCCACCGAAATCGTAGGCAAGAGCAGTAGCTGTGGGGCTGACTGTAGCAGGCTTATGGAGGTGGATTATGAAAGATTTGGTGGAAGTGATCGCAAAGGCACTTGTGGATCATCCGGATGAAGTGAGCGTCTCCGAAAAGGAAAACGGCAGAAGCCTGACGGTTGAACTTCATGTTGCACCCTCCGATATGGGCAAGGTAATCGGTAAACAGGGCCGTATTGCTAAGGCAATTCGCACTGTGGTAAAGGCTGCGGCGATGGAAGATAATAAAAAAGTGGATGTGGATATCATCTGACATCTGAAATGGACAGCGTCTTGCAAAAGCAAGGCGCTGTTTGTGAAATGAGAGGTTATATGGAAGAAAGACTGCAAGTGGGAGTGATTGCTTCCACACACGGTGTGCACGGGGAGGTCAAGATTTTTCCGACGACAGATGATGTGCGCCGTTTTAAGAAGTTAAAAGAAGTGATTCTGGATACGGGAAAGGAAAACCGGATTCTGGAAATCGAGAGCGTGAAATTTTTCAAGCAATTCGCCATTTTGAAATTCCGTGGAATCGATACGATAGACGAGGCGGAAAAATACCGGAGAAAGAGCCTGTATGTGACGCGGGAAAATGCGGTGCGCCTACAGAAGGACGAATATTTTATCGCAGATCTGATCGGCGTGAAGGTATTGGATGAACAGGAGCAGGAGCTTGGAACCTTAGAGGATGTCATTGAAACCGGAGCAAATGATGTTTATCAGATTCGGTTAAAGGATGGCAGACAGCTGCTTTTGCCTGCAATCAAGGAATGTGTGCTGGATGTCGAGGTGGAAGCAGGACGGATGAAAATCCATATCCTGGACGGATTGCTGGAGGACTGACGAAAAAATGCAGTTTCATATTTTGACATTGTTTCCGGAAATGGTGGAAAACGGACTGCAGACGAGCATTTTAGGACGGGCGATCCAAAAAGGACTGATCGGAATCCATGCGGTCAATATCCGCGATTACACACAGGATAAGCACAATAAGGTGGACGATTACCCTTACGGCGGCGGTGCGGGCATGCTGATGCAGGCACAGCCGGTTTACGACGCCTGGAAAGCGGTTGCAAAGCCTGCAGAGGGCAAAAAACCAGTGCGGGTGCTGTTTATGAGCCCACAGGGCAAAACCTTTTCCCAGGAGATGGCAAGGGAGCTTGCACAGGAGGAAGAGCTGATTTTTCTGTGTGGGCATTATGAAGGAATCGACGAGCGCGTGATCGAAGAGATCGTGACAGACCCGGTTTCCATCGGTGATTATGTGCTGACCGGAGGAGAGCTTCCGGCGATGGTGATGATCGACGCGATTTCCCGGATGGTTCCCGGTGTTTTAAAAAATGAGGATTCCGGCGTGACAGAAAGCTTTCAGGAGAATCTGCTGGAATATCCCCAGTACACCCGACCGGAGGTCTGGGAGGGCAAAAAGGTTCCGGATATCCTGCTTTCCGGCGACCATGCAAGGATAGACAAATGGCGCCTGGAAAAGTCTGAGGAGCGGACGAAAGCTCGGCGACCGGATTTATATGAAAAGTACGATTTGCCCGGACGTGCGCTGGAATATTTGTTAAAAGATAAAATGCTTCACATGGACATGATTGAGGATATCCGGAGAGGCAAAGCTGACATCCTGGCAGTCCGGGAGGACGGCGTGCTGACAAAGGACAGGTCAGGCGGTGCGTATCGGATCACTGCCAAAACAAAGGACGCAGGAGAACGGCTGCTGTCTTTGACGGACCCGACCGGCGCGGTCTATGTCTGTCATCAGAAATTTGTGCTGACGAGCATTTTAGAGCGTTTCGGGTTAAAAAATTTCAATGAATGCTATCAGGTGATTTATCCGAAAAAGAAAGCGCCTGACCTTCCGGAGTTGGACGAAGCCGTTGAAATCCGGGAGCTGGACGAAACGTATGCGGCAAATGTAGAGGCACATTATCATCTTTATCATGATGAAGCCTACATCAGAGAACGGATCGCGTCGCGTCAGATGATCGGCGCATTTCTGGATGGGGAGCTGGCAGGCTTTGCAGGCGTGCACAACGACGGCGGCATGGGAATGCTGGAAGTGCTGGAGCCCTTCCGGAAAAGAGGGATCGGGAGACTCCTGGAGGCTGAAATGATCCGGCGGGAGCTTGCGGCAGGTCATGTGCCCTATGCGCATGTATTCGTGGAAAACGAAATTTCCGTTGCACTGCAGAAAAAATCCGGCATGCGCTTTGCACCGGGGAGCGTGTTCTGGGTATCCTAGGCGCGGCGGTAAAACCGGGTGGTATTTTTCCTATTAGGAAGAAAAACCTTGCATATTTGAGAAAGCTATGTTATACTGTAAATGTTGCGAAAAAAGGAGATGGTCCTCTGTTACGGGAATCGTATTAAGAACATCCAGAAATCAGGAGGAAAAGCAATGAACGAAATTATCAGAGAGATCGAAGCTGCTCAGCTGAAAGCTGAAGTACCTGCATTTGAGACAGGCGATACCGTAAGAGTATATGGTAAGATCAAGGAAGGCAACCGTGAGAGAGTTCAGGTATTCGAAGGTGTTGTTTTAAAGAAACAGGGCGGCAGCAACCGTGCAACCTTTACCGTAAGAAAGAGCTCCAACGGTGTCGGCGTTGAAAAGACCTGGCCTTTACATTCTCCCAACGTTGAGAAAGTAGAAGTTGTTCGTAAGGGTAAAGTAAGAAGAGCAAAGCTGAACTACTTAAGAGACAGAGTCGGCAAGCGCGCAAAGGTCAAAGAAGTTGTAAAATAAGAATTGCGAAGAGAGGGGCACCAGTAACGGCAGCCCCTTTTTTGCTTTTTAGGATGTCTGCAGGACGAAACGGCGGCTGCGGAATGGAGATTTATATGAGAAGAAGACAGCGTGGACTGCAGTTTTACCGGAAGAAAAAAGGGCTCAGCATGCAGGCGGTCAAAGAGGTGTTCAGTTGGATTGTGCTGTCTGTACTGGCAGTTTTTCTGGCGTTTATGGTGATCTGGGCGGTCGGACTGCGCACGAACATGATCGGCGTTTCCATGGAGCCGGGGCTGACGAACGGACAGGGAATTTTGGTTAACCGCTTAAAGTATCGTTTCTTTTCTCCGCAGACAGGGGATGTGGTGGTATTTTTGCCAAACGGTAATCAGAATGCCCACTATTATGTGAAGCGTGTTGTAGCGGTTCCGGGGCAGACCGTCCTGATTCAGGACGGCATTTTATATATAGACGGTAAGGCGCAGGAAAATGAAGAGATGGATCTGATCGCGTCAGCCGGTATTGCAGAGAATGAAATCAAGCTGGGCAAGGACGAATATTTCGTGCTCGGCGATAATTGTAATAACAGTGAGGACAGTCGTTCTGCCAATGTCGGTCCGGTGCTGCGCAGCACGATCGTCGGCGAGGCGTGGTTCCATTTCGGAAACGGCACGGATGGCTGGGGGCTGATTCACTGAGAATCACACAGACTATTATAAAGAAAAGGGTAACTGTTCAGTACCCTCACAGTTACAGAAAAGGAAAGAAAACTATGGTATACCAGTGGTATCCCGGACATATGACGAAAGCGCGCCGCGCGATGCAGGAAGATATCAAGCTGATCGACTTGATTATCGAATTGGTGGACGCCAGATGTCCGCAATCGAGCCGCAATCCTGATATCGACGAGATGGGGAAAAACAAGGCACGCCTGATTTTATTGAATAAATCCGATCTGTCCGATCCGGCTGCAAACCGCGCCTGGACGGCATATTTTGAAAGTCTTGGCTTTGCTGTACTGGAAATCAACGCCAGAAGCGGCGCCGGGATGAAAGCGATTCAGGGCAAGGTTCAGGAAGCCTGCCGGGAAAAGATCGAGCGCGACCGCAAACGCGGTATTTTGAACCGTCCGGTGCGTGCGATGGTGGCAGGAATTCCAAACGTAGGAAAATCGACGTTTATCAATAGCTTCGCAGGAAAGGCGTGCGCGAAAACCGGCAACAAGCCCGGCGTAACGAAGGGCAAGCAGTGGATTCGCCTGAACAAGGGTCTGGAGCTTTTGGATACGCCCGGCATCCTGTGGCCGAAATTCGAAGATCAGGCGGTGGGAGAACGCCTCGCACTGATCGGCTCGATGAACGATGAAATCTTAAACCGCGAAGAAATGGCACTTTCCCTGCTTGTGTTTATCGGGGAGAATTACCCGGAGGCGTTGGAAAAGCGGTATCAGCTGACACTGGATACAGCGGGCGCAGATGGCGACGCGCAGGCGTCCCTCCATTCAGCCCTCGCCCTTCTGGAAGCAGTCTGCAAGTCCCGCGGTTGTCTGAAAAAGGGCGGTGAGCCGGAATATGAAAAGGGCGCGGCCCTCGTTCTGGATGATTTTCGCAGCGGCAGGCTCGGCCGCATGACGCTGGAATTGCCGAAAAAGGAGGCGTAAGCCATGAGTGGAAAAGCAATCCTGAAAGAAATCGGAAGCACGCTTTTATATATCGTAGTTGTCCTGGGTATCACCTGGCTGGTGATTACGTTTGTCGGACAGCGCACGGAGGTCAACGGAAGCTCGATGGAGCCGACGCTGAGCAATAATGATAACCTGATCGTAGACAAGATTTCGTATCGTTTCAAGGATCCGCAGCGCTTTGATATTATCGTGTTCCCATTCCAGTACGATGAAAATGTTTACTATATTAAGCGGATTATTGGTCTGCCCGGCGAAACGGTTCAGATCGGCACGGACGGAACGATTTACATTGACGGACAGGTGCTGGAGGAAGGCTACGGCAAGGAAGTGATGCTGTCACCGGGGCGCGCAGGCGAGCCGATTACCCTCGGCGAGGACGAATATTTTGTGCTGGGCGATAATCGAAACAACAGCTCGGACAGCCGGGAGCCGAGCGTCGGAAATATCCACCGGGATCAAATTATCGGAAAAGCGTGTGTCAGAATCTGGCCGTTTCGTAAATTTGGAGTGTTAAAACACCAGTAAGGGACATCTGATATGGAAAAAATCGGGGAAATCAAAGCGCGGTTTGCAGAAGCCGGAGAGCGCTTGAAAAAAGCCTCCATGCGGACAGAGGCAGAGTCTGCGGCAGGCCTGTTGGAAAATCTGGAACAAACCTATCGGGAAGACACAAGAAGCGGTGTGCAGGCGCTGATCCGGCGTTCGGAAAAGCAGCGGGAGACGCTGGAAAAGGAAACGGCGCGGATTTATCAGCTGCAGCAGTATGAACGGGACTATGAAAACGAAGGCCTGATCTGCGGCATTGACGAGGTTGGAAGGGGACCGCTGGCAGGACCGGTTGTTGCAGGCGCGGTTATTTTGCCGAAGAACTGCGAAATATTGTATCTGAACGATTCCAAGCAGCTTTCTGCAGAAAAAAGGGAACAGTTATATGACATCATTTTGGAGCACGCAGTGGCGGTGGGAATCGGGATTGTCAGCCCACAGCGAATCGATGAGATCAACATCCTGCAGGCGACCTACGAAGCGATGCGTCAGGCGATTGAAAAGCTGAATCCTCAGCCTGCAGTTCTGCTAAACGATGCGGTAAGGATTCCGCAGGTGGCAATTCAACAGGTTCCGATCATCAAGGGAGATGCAAAAAGCGTATCCATTGCTGCAGCGAGCATTGTAGCGAAGGTGACGAGGGATCGGATGATGGAGCAGTATGAGGAAGTTTTTCCGGGCTACGGATTTGCACGCAATAAAGGGTATGGATCAAAAGAGCATATCGAGACGCTGCAGACCATGGGACCGACGGCGATTCACCGCAGAAGCTTCATCGGTCATTTTGTGAAAGAAGGTTAAATGAATAAAAGACAGGTGGGCGCTTTCTGGGAGGAAGCAGTGACAGCTTATCTGATGCGCAGCGGAGTAAACATTCTGGAGCGTAATTACAGGTGCAGCAGGGGAGAAATCGATATCATCGGGTTTCACCGGGGCTGCCTTGTTTTTTTTGAAGTAAAATATCGGAACGACGACCGATTTGGGACAGCGTTGGAGGCGGTTGGGAGCGCAAAGCAGGAAAAAATCTGCCGTTGCGCAGACTGGTATCTGTGGAAGCATCCTGCAGAGGGGGATGTACAGATCCGCTTTGACGTGGTGGCGGTCTGCAGGAAAGAGATCCAGTGGATTCAAAATGCATTTGAATACAGGAGGTCAGGGACGTGGAACAGCAGGAGACGAAGATAGCAAAAAAAGATCTGATCCGGAAAAAGACGGGTTATCCGGGGATGGAAATTCACAAAAGCGGAGAGGTGGAATATCTCACCTTTCCGGCGTTAGAACGGTTAAATATAGTGACTCATATGGTCACCAGCAGGTTCGGCGGTGTCAGTACCGGGGACTGTGCTTCTTTCAATTTCAGCTATGCGCGGGATACGAGCCGGGAGGCGGTGGATGAAAATTTCCGGCGGGCGGCAGGCGTGTTCGGGACAACTTCGGACGCGTTCGTCTGCTCCGATCAGACCCATACGACAAACAT
>ENA-UESE01002488-UESE01002488.1-human-gut-metagenome-genome-assembly--contig:-NODE-2488-length-10634-cov-2.321019_pt1 | contig 10634 bp, 8 predicted proteins | sample MGYA00242995_ERZ507996 | MGnify/ENA primary metagenome ERZ507996 (study PRJEB26167, sample SAMN06115489) | human gut metagenome | host: Homo sapiens | place: China:Sichuan | collected 2015-04-15... | reverse complement strand
GTCCCTTTCCCACAACAAAAATACAACTTGTTACAACAACCGTACAAGTTGTATTATAAATTCCAGAAAGGGGAATCACCAATCACATGGAACCAACCACCGGCAAAGCCAAATACTACACCCTGATGGAAGCCCTAAAAGAGCAGATTCTCTCCGGAACCATAAAACCCGGCCAGAAGCTTCCCTCCGAAAACGAACTGACCCGGGAATACGCCCTCTCACGCCACACTGTCCGAAAGGCCCTCGCTCTTCTCGAAAATGAAGGCTATATCACCGCCCAGCACGGCAAAGGAGCGCGTAATCCAGCGTCATAATTCCAAAAACCTCGCCGTTACCACCACCTACCTGTCCGACTACATCTTCCCCCGCCTCATCCAGGGAATGGATCGAGTGCTGAGCGAAAACGGCTACAGCATTATCTTAAAGAACACCTGCAACAGCCGCTCCAAAGAAGAAAAAGTCTTAAAAGAACTCCTCGACAAGCCCATCGACGGCCTCATCATCGAGCCGAGCAAAAGCCAGATCCTCTGCCGCCACATCAACTTGTACGAAATGCTGGACAAGTACCAGATCCCGTATGTCTTCATCCAGGGCTGCTACCCCCAGATGGCAGACAAGCCCTGCATTCTGATGGATGACTGCAAAGGCGGCTATCTGCTGACCCGGCACCTTTTAGAGACCGGCCGACGAAACATCATCGGCATCTTCAAGGCCGACGACAGCCAGGGCGCCCAGCGCCATAAAGGCTACGTGCAGGCGCTGCAGGAAAGCGGAATCCCATATGATCCCGAAAACGTCATCTGGTTTCACACCGAGGACCGGAAAACCAAACCGTCCCTGATGCTTTCCATGCTGCTCGACAGCAAAAAGTCCGTCGATGCCGCCGTCTGCTACAACGACCAGATCGCGCTCGCCGTCATCTCCATGCTGGAAGAAAAGGGAATCTCCGTGCCGGAAGACATCGCCGTCACCGGATACGACAACTCGCTGATCGGCCAGAGCAGTCCGATCGGGATCACGACCATTGCCCATCCGCAGGAAAAACTCGGTGAGATGGCAGCAGAGCTCATTCTCGAAAAAATCAGAAAAGTCCCGGAAGAAGAAAGCAGCGTCAAACGCCTGATTTCCCCGGAACTCATCGTAAGAGAATCCACTGCAGGAAAAAATCTGTCAACAGAGACGAAAAAATAGAAAAGAACCCAAGGGAGGAAAAAACAATGGGAATGGATGCAAAAACAGCAATCCTCGAACAGAAAACAGCACTTGGTATTGAGTTCGGCTCAACCAGAATCAAAGCCGTCCTGATCGGCGCAGACAACGCCCCGATTGCATCTGGAGATCACGAGTGGGAAAACCGCTACGACAACGGCGTGTGGACCTACACCCTCGAGGACATCTGGACGGGCCTGCAGGATGCATATACCAAAATGGCAGCTGATGTCAAAGAAAAATACGACATCACCCTGACCCGCGTCGGAGCCATCGGCTTCAGTGCCATGATGCACGGCTATATGGCATTTGACAAAGCAGGAAACCTCCTCGTGCCGTTCCGCACCTGGAGAAATAATATCACAGAAGAAGCAAGCGAGAAGCTGACCGATCTTTTCGGATTCCACATCCCGCAGAGATGGACTATCGCCCATCTGTATCAGGCAATCTTAAACGGTGAGCCGCATGTGGCAGATATCGACTATGTGACAACCCTTGCCGGATACATTCAGTGGAAAATGACCGGCGAGCGTGTCGTTGGTGTCGGCGAGGCATCTGGAATCTTTCCAATCGATTCTGAAACCAACACTTACTTTGCCGACATGATTGCCAAATTTGACGAGGCAGTCGCAGATAAAGCATATTCATGGAAAGCACTCGATGTTCTGCCGCACGTTCTGACCGCAGGTGACAATGCCGGTGTTCTGACAAAAGAAGGTGCCGCACTTCTCGACATGTCCGGAAATCTGGAAGCAGGCATTCCGCTCTGCCCGCCGGAGGGAGATGCCGGAACAGGTATGGCAGCAACAAACAGCGTCCGCGTCAGAACCGGAAACGTGTCTGCCGGAACTTCCGTTTTTGCTATGATCGTTCTGGAGAAGAACCTCTCCAAAGTATACCCGGAGATCGATATGGTAACAACCCCGTCCGGTCATCCGGTTGCCATGGTGCACTGCCAGAACTGTACTTCTGATCTGAATGCATGGGTCAATCTCTTCCGTGAATTTGCGCAGACCTTCGGCATGGAAATCAGCACGAATGATCTGTTCGGCAAGCTGTACAACAAAGCCCTGGAGGGCGACGCAGACTGCGGCGGACTCCTTGCCTACAACTACTTCTCCGGCGAGCACGTAACCGGCTTCAACGAGGGCCGTCCTGTCTTCGCACGTACTCCGGATGCGAAATTCAATCTGGCAAACTTTATGAGAGTCAACCTGTTTACTTCCCTTGGCGCCCTGAAAGTCGGCCTTGATATCCTGATGAAAGAGGAGCATGTGCAGGTCGACCAGATTCTCGGCCACGGCGGTCTCTTCAAGACAAAAGGTGTCGGCCAGAAGATCCTCGCAGGTGCCATCGACGCACCGGTTTCCGTTATGGAGACAGCAGGAGAGGGCGGAGCCTGGGGCATCGCACTGCTGGCTTCTTATATGATCAACAAAGAAGAGAATGAAACACTCGAGGATTACCTCGATGCAAAAGTCTTCGCAGGAAATGCCGGAACCAAGATGGATCCGGACCCGGCAGACGTCGCTGGATTTGAAGTATTCACCGAGCGCTACAAAAAAGGCCTGCCGATTGAGCGTGCAGCAGTAGAGAGCTTAAAATGAACCATCGTTTGGGAAAGACAGAAAGGACAACACAATGTTAGAAGAACTGAAAAAAAGAGTATACGAAGCCAACATGCTTCTTCCAAAATACGGACTGGTTACCTTTACCTGGGGGAATGTCAGCGAGATTGACCGGGAAAGCGGTCTGTTCGTCATCAAACCAAGCGGCGTGGATTACGACCTGCTGACACCGGACGATATGGTTGTCATGGATCTGAACGGAAACAAAGTAGAAGGACGCTACCGTCCGTCTTCTGACACCCCGACCCATCTGGAGCTGTACAAAGCATTTCCGGAGATCGGCGGCATTGTTCACACCCATTCCTCCTATGCGACAAGCTGGGCACAGGCGGGAAGAAGCATTCCGTGCTACGGAACAACCCATGCAGACTACATCTACGGTGAAGTACCGTGCCTGCGCTGCCTGACAAAAGAAGAGATTGACGAGGCATACGAGGAAAACACCGGCCATCTGATCGTCAATGAGTTCAAACGGATGGGAAAAGATGTAAAAGCCGTTCCGGCCGTTCTTTGCAAGAACCACGGACCGTTCACCTGGGGCAAAGATGCGCATGAGGCTGTTCACAATGCTGTTGTCCTCGAAGAGGTTGCCAAAATGGCATACCGTGCCGAGACCATCAACCCGAGAATCCAGCCGGCACCGCAGGAGCTGCAGGATAAACACTATTACCGTAAGCATGGTGCAAATGCTTATTACGGACAGAACTAAAAAAGAGTAAGAAGATAAGAAAAGTGTCATCCACAAGCTGCAGGGCACACAGCCCGCAGGTGGATGACACTTTTTTGATAAAAACATTTTTATGATAGAAATCTGCTTTTAAAATCAAGTGGTCGTCTGACGCCGGATCAGAAGCGGCGGAACGGTCTTGTGAACCGGCTCGGCAAGCGGCACCGGGTGGCGTTTTTTCCGTTCCTGCATCTGGGAGACCAGAAGGGAAACAGCCTCGTCTGCAATCTGGTCAATCTGCTGGCCGACAGTGCTGATCGGATAGATAGCCTGCTCGGAAATCGGCGCACCGTCGAAGCCGATGAGTTCGTAATCGTCCGGCAGGGTATGGTACTTGCGGATCAGAAGATTTAAAAGAATATTGGCATGATCATCGTTGGAGAGGAAGATGCCCTTTTTCTGACCGGCATATTTTTGTTCGATGTTGTCAAAGATTTCCTGCAGCGGTGCTGCGGCTTCCTGATAGGAGAGTCCAAAATCCCGAATGATAACCTTGTGCGGTACACCGGCCTTTACACAGGCATCCTGGAAACCGGCGAGACGGCGGTAGGCAGGAACATTTTCTTTGGTCGGTGAGTTCAGATGAATCAGGACATCACAGTGGTTATGAATCAGAAGCGAAGTCGCTTCGTACGCGCCGAGGTAGTTGTCTGTATTGACACTGCTGACGAACTGGTCTTCGCGCTCAATTGCAACGACCGGGATTTGCAGATCGGAGAGTTCGCGGGAGGAGAGTGTATGGGAGAGGACGATGAGGCCCTCGATTTTGTACGACATCAGCTCCTGAATGTAGCGGTGCTCCGTCTCATCGTGGCCGTTTCCGGCGAAGACGAGGAATTTATAGCCATATTTCTCATAAGAAGCAAGAATCTGATTCAGCATCTCGGAATAGTAGTTCATGGAGAGACTCGGGATCAGGACGCCGACAAATTCGGTCTGTCCGTTCGCGAGAATTTTTGCCACTTTGTTTTCTTTATAGTTCAGTTTATCCAGTGCATCGGAAATGATCTGCTGATTTTCCGGTGTCAGGGAATCCGGGTTGTTGAAATACCGGGAAATGGTTGTTTTGGAAAAATGCGTGTACTGTGCAATATCATTAAAGGTTAGATTTTTTTTTCGTGCCATAAGTTCAAGTGTCCTTCCCTTCAAAAGTGTTGCGTGAATCATGTAAGCTTTCAGAAAAAAACAAATAATATATGAATATAGTATAACATTTCTCGCCCGCCGGAACAAGCGGGAATCGGTTAAGTAACCGGTTTTGTAAAAGTTCCACAAAAGCCAAAAACAAAATTATGGAAAATCACGAAAAGTAAAGAAAATATTGACGAAACCCACTGTCAATGCTATGATAAAGACAATGAAAGTAACCGGTTACTTGACCGGTTACACAAAACGAAGGACAGGACCAGCTGTCCAGAGATAACAGGAGGAATTGTGATGAGAAAGAAATTTAGTGCCAGGGCGGCAGCTCTTGGAATGTCCGGCGTGCTTCTTACTTCTGCACTGACCGGATGCACCTTCGGCTTCGCAAGCGATCCGGATGACCCGAACGCAGTAAAAGAAGAAGTGCCGATCGACATGACCACCGATACCTTCCAGTACGATACGTCGCTTTCCGGAACGAGTATCGTCATCATGAACACAAAAGCAGAAATCCAGACAGCACTGGAAGAGATTGCAAAAGTGTTCGAGGAGAAAGCAGGCGTACAAATTGAGATCATGCCGGTAACGGCCGGCGGTTCTCCTAATACCAAACTAGTCAGCCTCTACAACTCCGGAAACCCGCCGACACTTTCCATTCTGGATACGACCGATGTCATTGCACTGGCAGAAGAAAAAGCAGCCGACTTAAGCAATGAAGCATGGACCGGTGAGGCAGAAGAGTACCTGACCAAAATCAACGGAAAGGTTTACAGCTTCCCGCTCTGTATCGAGGGCCGCGGTATTATCTACAACAAGAGCGTGATTGAAGATACCTTAGGTACCGAGTTCGATCCATCCGATATCAAAACCCAGGACGATTTCGCAGCACTTCTCCAGAGCCTGCGGGACAACGGAATGAAGAATCCGATCCCCATGGCAAAAGAAGACTGGTCCCTTGGAGCACACCAGCTGCAGTACATCTACGAGACATACAACGGAACCTCCGACGGTGCAGCAGAAGTCATCAACGAGCTGAAGGACGGAACCTTATATCTGCCGGACTACACCCGCATGAACGAGTTCCTGAATACCTTTGACCTGTTAAAAGAGTACAACGTAGCAAAGGGCGATCCACTCGGCGCAGATTACGATGAGATGGCAATTGACCTGGCAGACGGAAAAACCGCTTTCTGGTTCAACGGAAACTGGGCATGGCCGAACCTTGAGGAGGCAGGAGCCGAGACGACCGACGAGTACGGTTTCCTTCCATACTTCCTGAACAATGATCCGGACGACTTCGTCAACAGCAAAATCCAGGCATCCCCGTCCAAACAGATCATGCTGGATGATATCGTGGCTACCGACGAGCAGAAAGCAGCAGCAAAAGAGTTCCTGAACTGGCTGGTTTACAGTGAGATCGGACAGCAGATGGTTGTAAAGACCTGCAGCCTGATCCCTCCGTTTAAAAACAACCCGAACGAGCCAAGCGATCCGTTAAGCCGCGACATTTACGAAAAAGTACAGAACGGCGGAGCATTCAACGCATCTGCGATCGTGCCGAACGATCACTGGTCTGTCCTTGGTGCGGCAATGCAGAAATATCTGGCCGGAAGAAGTGACCGCGAGGAACTGATAGATTCCATCCAGGCATACTGGGATGAGCAGTAAGCCGGAGGATATGAAGGAGGAACGAAAATGAAATCAAGCAACAAGGGAAAAGATTTCTGTGTATTTGCGCTGCCGGGCCTGTTCTGCTTCCTGGCAGTCGTCATGGTACCGTTTATCTACGGTATTTACCTGACCTTAACCGACTGGAACGGTGTTTCCAGCGTGAAAAACTTTGTAGGACTTTCCAACTTTGCAGCCGTTATGCGCGACGCGCAGTTCTGGAAATCCCTGCTGTTAACCTTTAAATATGTCATTGCGGTTGTTGTTCTCGTCAATGTGATCGCCTTTTTACTGGCTTACATCCTGACCCGCGGCATCAAAGGTCAGAACTTCTTCCGCGCCGGATTTTTCACCCCGAACCTGATCGGCGGTATCGTACTTGGATACATCTGGCAGTTCGTATTCTCCCGTGTTTTCGTCAGCATCGGTGAGACCACAGGATGGAGCCTGTTTGAAATTTCCTGGCTTTCTACCCCGAACAAAGCATTTGCAGCGCTGGTGCTCGTTTCAGTATGGCAGCTGGCAGGCTATATGATCCTGATCTACGTTGCCGGCTTTATGGGACTTTCCGAGGACGTGCTCGAGGCGGCAAGCATCGACGGTGCATCCGGCTGGGTAAAAATGAAAAACATTATCCTTCCGCTGATGATGTCCTCCGTTACTATCTGCCTCTTCCTGACCCGTGCGTTCATGGTATCCGATGTCAACCTGTCCTTAACCGGGGGTGCTGAGTCGGGAAACACCGAGATGGCAGCCATGCACGTATATGAGAAAGCATTCACATCGAGACAGTTCGGTGTCGGCCAGGCAGAAGCCTTTATCCTGTTTATCATTGTAGCCTGCATCAGCGGTATTCAGGTATACACCACCAAGAAGAGGGAGGTTGAAGCATAATGAATCAGAAGAAAATTGGCGGAACAAAGAAAAAAGTAACTGACGCGCTGGCTATGCTCCTTATGATCATCGTTTTCTGTGCGTTCATGTTCCCGTTTGTCATGGTTATCATCAACTCCTTAAAACAGAAACGTGATATCATCAAGAGCCCGTTCTCCTGGCTGTTTACGATCAAAGGTCTTTCGTTTGACAACTTTGTAAAAGCATTCAATCAGATGAACTTCCTGAATGCCTTCAAGAACTCTCTGGTTGTAACCGTAACAGCAACCGTACTGGTTACGGTACTCGCAGCTATGCTGGCTTACTACATCGTGCGTAATGTCAACGTATTTTCCAATATCATCTTTGCACTGATGGTTGCATCCATGATCATTCCATTCCAGGCAATCATGATCCCGCTTGTCAGTGTATACGGCGGAACCTTAAACATTCTGAACCACAGACTGACCCTGATCTTCATGCACACCGGATTTTCCATGGCGATGTCCGTGTTCATGTTCCACGGATTCATCCGCGGAAGTATCCCGCTGGCGCTGGAGGAGGCCGCTTACATCGACGGCTGTACCCACACCCAGACCTTCTTCCGCATCGTGTTCCCGCTGTTAAAGCCGATCATTTCCACCATGGTAATCATGAATGCGATGGCATTCTGGAATGACTTCCTGCTGCCGTCCCTGGTGCTGACCGACAAAAAGCTGCTGCCTCTGCCGCTTTCCACCTACAGCTTCTACGGAACTTACTCCGCAGATTACGGAACCATCATGGCAGGTCTTCTGCTCTGCGTCATCCCGATCCTGATTCTGTACGTGGCACTGCAGAAACAGATCATCAACGGTGTCGTAGCCGGAGCAGTCAAATAAGTAAATCATAGAAATCAAGAACAAGCCGGGCAAAGGAGGGCGGAATTAAAAATGCTTTCTTTTTCCGGCTTTTCTTATCAGAGACAACAAGAAAGAGACAGAAAGGAAATCAAACACATGAAAAACAGATTACACGTAAAAGCGCCGGGCAACTGGGTGAATGACCCGAACGGCATGATTTATTATAAGGGACAGTATCATCTTTTTTATCAGCATTTTCCGTACGCGCCGCGCTGGGGCACCATGCACTGGGGCCATGCGGTGAGTCCGGATCTGATTCACTGGGAGCATGTCGGCGTTGCCCTGTTCCCGAGTCTTTCCGAGGACCAGAACGGCTGCTTTTCCGGAAGCGCAGTAGAAGAGAACGGCGTGATGCATCTCTTTTACACGGGTGTTCACTATAATCAGGTAAATCCGAAGGATATTCATCAGTGCCTTGATCAGGATTTTACCTCGGCGCAGCTTCACCTTACTTCGAAGGACGGTATGCATTTTGATGTCTTCGGGGATAAGGAGGTTGTTATCCCGGCACTCACCGATCCGGAAATCGGCGACAATACGCACACGCGTGACCCGAAAGTCTGGAAGGGAAGCGACGCATGGTATATGGTGCTTGGAAGCACGACGAAGGATCACAAGGGCGAGGCATTATTCTATAAGAGTGAGGATCTTTCCCACTGGCATCTGGCCGGACAGGCGACGACGAAACAGAAGCTCGGCTGGATGTGGGAGTGCCCGGATCTCTTTAACGTAAACGGACGCAGCGTCTTTGTATTCTCCCCGATGGAACTGATCGAGGACCCCGACGGCTATGCGGATCGGGCGATCTGTATGCTGCCTGAGTTTGATGAAAAAACCTGCACAATGAAATTTCCGGAGAACTGGCAGCTTCTGGACTGCGGCGGTGACCTCTATGCACCGCAGACCATGACGGATGCGGACGGAAACCGGATTTCCATCGCATGGCTTCGGATGCCGGAACCGGTAGATGGTATATGGCAAGGCATGTTCTGCCTGCCGCGTGTGGTGGATGTACAGAACGATCATATTTCCTTCCGTGTTCTGCATGCCCTCAGCGACGGATTCTGCACAAAGACCGATTCACTCGTTTCGGCATGCGGAGAGTGTGCCATGATCCGCGCCGAATTAAAAGAGGGTGAGAGCCTGGAAATCGGCGGCTATAAGATCTGGCGGCAGAGCGGAAAAGTCTGCGCAGACCGCACGGATGTCTATCCATCCGGTGCAAAAGGATGGCTTCATGCCGAGACGCCGCAGTTAAAAGAGGGCGATCTTCTTGAGATTTTCGTGGATCCGAATATGATCGAAATTTATGCAAACAACGGCGAGTACGTATTAAGCCAGGCGGTTTACGGGCTTGGAGAGACATTCTCCTATAAAATGGAGAAAAAACCGGAAATTTATCTGTGGAATGAATAAATCAGCCCAAAAAGTTCTTGACGCATACGGGATTTTGTTCTAATCTAGTACGTAACAGCTTTCTAACGTTAAAGTGACGGGCTGAAAAACGAGATTTCGAAAGATATCCGAAAAGAACGCAAGGAGAGATTATTATGAAGAAAGTAGTAAAATTCGGCGGCAGTTCCCTCGCGAGCGCAGAGCAGTTTAAGAAGGTCGGAGACATCATCCGCGCAGATGAGGGAAGAAGATACGTGGTACCTTCCGCTCCTGGAAAACGAAATTCTGCTGATACGAAAGTAACCGATATGCTGTATGACTGCTATCGCACTGCAGTTGCCGGAAGAGATTTCAAGAAGAAACTGCAGAACATCAAAGCGAGATATCAGGAGATCATCGACGGTCTGAACCTCAGCCTGGATCTTTCCCCGGAATTTGAAAAAATCGCAGAAAACTTTGCCGCAGCAGCCGGAGAGGACTACGCCGCATCCCGCGGAGAGTACCTGAACGGTATCGTGATGGCAAATTATCTGGGATATACGTATATTGATTCTGCAGAAGTGATCTGCTTCGACGAGAACGGAAACTTCCTTGCAGACAAGACTGACGAAGCGCTCTCCGAGCGTTTAAAAGATCTGGATAACGCAGTCGTTCCTGGATTCTACGGCGCAAAACCGGACGGAAGCGTAAAAACCTTCTCCCGCGGCGGATCCGATATCACTGGTTCCATCGTGGCAAAGGCCGTACACGCTGACATCTACGAGAACTGGACCGATGTTTCCGGTTTCCTGGTAACCGATCCGCGTATCGTCAAGGATCCGGAAGTCATTTCCACCATTACCTACCGTGAGCTGCGTGAGCTTTCCTACATGGGAGCTACCGTCCTTCATGAGGACTCCATCTTCCCACTCCGTCAGGAGGGAATCCCGATCCACGTGCTGAACACCAACGCACCGCAGGATCCGGGAACCATGATCGTGGAGAATACCTGCAGCAAACCGAAATTCACCATCACCGGTATCGCCGGAAAGAAAGGCTTTGCATCCATCACGGTTGAGAAGAGCATGATGAATACCGAGATCGGCTTTG
>ENA-UESE01002483-UESE01002483.1-human-gut-metagenome-genome-assembly--contig:-NODE-2483-length-10668-cov-12.294684_pt1 | contig 10668 bp, 10 predicted proteins | sample MGYA00242995_ERZ507996 | MGnify/ENA primary metagenome ERZ507996 (study PRJEB26167, sample SAMN06115489) | human gut metagenome | host: Homo sapiens | place: China:Sichuan | collected 2015-04-15... | reverse complement strand
ATTTTTATGGCAAGCATCCGCAAGCGCGGCAGCAGCTATCTCATCGTGGTCTCCATGGGCTATGACTACAACGGCAAACGCATCAAGCCCCAGCAGAAAACCGTCCACCCGCCGGAGGAGCTGACACCCAGGCAGGTCGAAAAGTGGCTCAATGAACAGGCAGTCCTCTTTGAGCGGGAGTGCCGCCATGCGCCGCAGCCCGTCCAGCAGCTCACGCTGGCAAAATACATCGACCTGTGGCTGACGGACATCGCCCCCGGCAAGCTGGCGAAGTCCACCATTCGCCGTGACCGGCAGGACATCGAACGCATCCTCCCGGCGCTGGGTCACTACAAGCTCACCGAACTGCGGCCGGAGCACTTCCGGAATTTCTACGCAGAACTGCGAAAAGTCATCAGTCCCGACACGAAAAAGCCACTCTCCGAGTACACCATTGAGGGCGTGTACGCTACGCTGTGCAGCATCCTCTCTGATGCCGTGGAGGGTGGCTTTCTTTCGCATAATCCGGCGTGGCGCACCTACCGCTACGCCGGGCGCAAGTGTGAAAAGAAGATCGCGGACGAGGAAACGGCGCAGAAGATCATCACCGCGCTGGAGGGCGAGAGCATCAAGTATGAGACCTACTTCAAGCTCATCATCGCCACAGGAATGCGGCGGGGTGAGTGCTGCGGATTGAAATGGTGCGACATTGATTGGGAGCAGCGTTCCATCCACATCTGCCGCAACGCGGTCAAGGTGACGGACGAGGAAATCTTCGTCAAGGAACCCAAGACCCGCGCGGGTGATCGCTATGTGTACTTCTCCGCTGAGATGGAAAGTCTTCTGCGGGAGTACCGGCAGGAATGCGCATACATCACCGAAACCTATGACCAGAGAAAACTGACCACCGATGACTTCCTGTTCCGCCGTCAGGGAGCGCAGCTCCCCATGACGCCCACCACCTTCACCTACCGCTTCAAGCTGATCCTCAAGAAGAACGGCCTGCCGCAGGAGCTGAACGTCCATTCCCTCCGGCACACCGCCGCCAGTCTGATGATCGCGGGCGGCACGGATGTCGCCACGGTGGCGGGCATCCTCGGCCACAGCCAGCCCTCCACCACGCTGGACATCTACACCCACGCCTTCGACAAGAACAAAAAGGCCGCCAGTGCGGAACTGCAAGGGATGCTGGAGATATGAATATGATCAGCACATTGGAAAATTGCAGTAGCTTTGTGCGCCGAGTTGTGGTATGTGTTGTGGTTGCCAAAAAGGAGGTGCCGCGATGTACGACTACATGAAGGCTCTGCAAAAGCGTTTCGACCGGCAGCCACATCCAGAACTGGACGCACAGGTCGACCGTGTCCAAGCGGAACTGCGGCAGGACATGGATGCCGCAGGACGGAAGAAACTACTGCGGCTGTTGGACGCACAGAACGCATTGCTGGCTGAGTCCACACTGATGAGCTTCACAGCGGGCTTCAAGCTGGCGTGGGGCATGGCGAAAGAGCTGGAGGCAGGTGGGCTCTACTCCTTCGAGTTAGAGGAAGAAGAACACATCTGCCGCCTGACAGAACAGGACATTTGATCCCAACTTGCAAATCGCTCACCCACGAATAAAAAAGGATGATTTCATAAGAAATCATCCTTTTTGGTACGCCCGACTGGATTCGAACCAGCGGCCTTTAGAGTCGGAGTCTAACGCTCTATCCAACTGAGCTACGGGCGCGTATTTGATTGTGGGTTTCTGCGATAGTAGTCAAATAGTAGTCAACAACTAACTATTTTTTCTCTGCCGTTCCCGCAAACGCAGGTGTGGCAATGCTTTGCGCCATATCTCAACTGGAGACACCTGAAATGTCGGAGTCTAACGCTCTATCCAACTGAGCTACGGGCGCGTATTCGGTTGTTCCGGCAAGAGATAGTCCCCTTACACATCGCTCGATAGTATAACAGATTTTTTCGGTCATGTAAAGCCTTTCTTAGCAAAAAATTTTTATCCCGGCAAAGATTGTTAAAAAATTTGACAAGTCCGGCATTTTATTTTAAAATAGTGATAACATATTTTTTCAAAGCAGGTGGATCAAATCATGAAAAAAGAAAATATCTCGGACGCCGTCATTCGTCGGCTTCCCCGGTATTACCGGCAGCTAACCGATCTTTATCACCGCGGCATTGTCCGCACTTCCTCCCACTCTCTGGGGCAGGAAATGAATATTACCGCTTCTCAGATCCGTCAGGATTTCAGTTGTTTCGGTGAGTTTGGCCAGCAGGGATATGGATACAACGTTGAAGAACTCCGTTCCGAGATTGGTCACATTCTGGGTGTGGACAACGATCACCATCTCATCATGATCGGCGTCGGCAACCTGGGCCGCGCATTGCTGAACAACTTCCCCTTTGAAAACACCGGCTTCACCGTGGACGCCTCCTTTGACGTCTCTCCCGATGTGATCGATACACAGATCAACGGCATCCCCGTTTATTCGACCGATGAGTTGGAGTCCTACATCAAGCGCCACGCCGTGGACGTTGTTGTTCTGACCATTCCTCAGGCTGTGGCACAGGCTACCGCCAACCGGTTGATTGACCTTGGCATCCGGGGCTTCTGGAACTTCACCAATGTGGAACTGTCCAGCCCCAATCCGGATGTTCAGTTTGAAAACATTCACTTTGCCGACAGCCTTCTGACCCTGAGTTACCGCATCGCCAATCACTGAGAAAGGAACTCCCCATGAAAAAGCTGGTCCTGTTCCTATCCGTATGCGCGCTTCTGGCCTCTGCCGTCTGGGTCGGTGCCGCCGGGGACGCGGGAGATCCGCTGGCATCCCTTTCTTACCTGAACGGTGAATTTTCTCAACGCGCAGAGAAAAAAATCGATCAGGCATTGGAGCAGTCGGACAAAGCGTTGGCCGAACGTCTGAAAAACGGTGAGGTAGGCGAGGCAACTGCCACCTGGCAGGAGACCCGCCTCAAGGAGGGTGACACGCTTCACGGCGTCACAGGTACCGGCGTTCTGCTGCTGGCCGGCCGCGGGCGCGTGACCTATAAATCCGGCGCTGTGGTGGATGTTACCACCGGAGCTGTGGTTCCCAGCGGTACGAATCTCACCGCCAACCACCGCTATCTGACCGCCGAGGACACCACCGCCGCCTATACCGTCACCTCCGAAACCGCAGTGGTAGACTATCAGGGGCAGTACGCCTTCTCCTATTCCGACCGGCCGGACTACAACGCCATGGCCGCCGCCCTGAAGTCCCTGCATTTGTTCAAGGGCACTTTCACCGGCTACGGCGAGGGCTTTGATCTGGAGGCTGCCCCCACCCGCCTTCAGGCCCTCATCATGTTCATCCGGGTCTTGGGCGAGGAGGAGCAGGCGCTGGCCTGGTCTGGAACTACGCCGTTCAAGGACATTGAGAAAGGCTCTCAGGCGGAGCATTATGTGGGCTACGCCTACGAAAAGGGCTATACGAACGGCTACACAGCCACATCCTTCAAGCCTGCTGGGGCTGTCAACGCCTATCAGTACACAGAATTCGTGCTCCGGGCCATGGGATACAGCTCCGCTGCCAACAAGGATCTGTCCGATACCCTGCTCCGAGCCGTGAACGCCGGTGTCCTGACCGACGGTGACGCTGCCATGCTGCAAAGCGCCGCCTTCCTGCGGGCGCAGCTTGTGTACATCTCCTATTACGCCTTGGAGGCTGACCTGCCTGACGGCAGCCAGTCTCTGGCCGACTACTTGATGGACCTGGGCGTTTTTACCAGAGACGAGTGGCGCAGCTCGTGGAAGCTGGTCAAGAGTGAGCGCCTCTAAAAAATTTCGCACCTTCTTCACCGGGGCACATACTATGGATTGAGACCGCATGAACGGTCTACATCTCGATCTCATAGGAGGTTCCGATATGTGCTGTAATAACGGTTGCGGAGGCGGCGGGAACTGCTGCTGGATCATCATTCTGCTGATCATCATCTGGTGCTGCTGCGGCAGCGGCGGTTGGGGCGGCTGCAACAACGGCTGCGGCTGCAATAGCGGCTGCGGTTGCTAAGATCAATGCCCCGTGCCCATAAGGGCACGGGGCTTCTTCTATATAGGACTTGACTTTGCGGCAGATTTCAGTAAAATAGAGGATAGTCTTTCGTCTGCATTCCGTCCTTTTGCGGCAAGCCACGTGTACTGCGGTCAGGTTCTGTGGCGTAGCCATTTGCAAACACACTCCTGAGTTAGAACATCCGGCCGTCGGATCAGTCTGAATTTCATATCCGGGATTAGCGCAGTTGGTAGCGCGCTTGCTTTGGGAGTGCCGTGGTTGTATCCGGGACAGGGCAAGGCGAAACGCCGCAAAGTCTTGTGACACCTGCGATTGCGGGATTTTCCCCGATTGCGGAAAACGGCATAAAAGCGGCTTTGACCACAGGATTGACCACAGACAGAAAAATCTTTGATTTTCCCCTTCGTCGTGGTATAATGACAGAAATTGAATATCCGGGTATAGCGAAGTTGGTATCGCGCCTGGTTTGGGAGCGGGTCGCTCCCCCTTCAAGCCGGAAAATACAGTGACCGCAATTCCTTGATATGCCTGCGATACAGGCGCTTTCTCCGTAAGTCGAGGTGGTCAAAAAAACCGCCTGACCACATGTTTGACCACATCTGGTGCAAAACTGAATTACCAAAAATCCGGGATTAGCGCAGTTGGTAGCGCGCTTGCTTTGGGAGCAGGTTGCTCCCCCTTCAAGCCGGGAAATGCAATGTCCGCAATCCCTTGATACGCCTGCGATACAGGCTCTTCCCCCGCAAGCCGAGATGGTCAAAAAAACTGCCTGACCACATGTTTGACCACATCTGGCGCAAAACTCAATAACCAAATCCGGGATTAGCGCAGTTGGTAGCGCGCTTGCTTTGGGAGCAAGATGTCGGGAGTTCGAGTCTCCCATCTCGGACCAGCAAAAGCAGGTTGTTTCATTAAAAACAACCTGCTTTTGCAACATTTACCCCCAACCATTACCTCCCCAGCGCATTAACAGCAAATAAGAATCTCCCCGACCATCTCAGGCGGGGAAATCCTTTTTCCATTTCTTCTTGTCCTCTTGTTGATTGCACTGATTGAATCCTTGCTCAATGACAGCGCCCCCATTTAATTCTCGCAAATTATCTGGTCTCGCTGCACCGCTAATCATCTATCACAAGGCAATTTACCATTCCACTATATGCCGTGCAAGCATCTATCGCAATTACACCCGGTCCGTAGTACGGCGTGAAGTCAGCGTCATCTCCGAACTCGCTCCCCTTATTTTCGTATTCCCTATGGCCATATGAGGTATGCCAGTGTCCGCAGATGATAGTCTTCTCTTCATCTGCAGTCTGTGCAGCATCGATCCCATTGAACCATCTTGCCTTCTCCCACTGCACTCCATCGGCCTCTCGCCATGAAGTAATATAACTGTAGCTCTTATCTCTGTTCAAAATACTCGGAACCCATGCATGAGTAAAAACATAATGCTCCGTTTCAAAGTAATCGAGCATTGCCGGGATAATCTTTTTGTAGAACGGCGTATTCTTTGCTGCGTCAACAAAATCATAATTTCGGATTGATGCCATCACCGGATCAAATCCAGTCAATTGGAGTGCCGTGTCGTAGGTACCATTCGACTTGTGATGACTGTATGGCCGCCCCTCATCAACGGTTATAAGTTCCACGAACAGATCTTCATGATTGCCTCGAATGAGTATCACCCCATCCTGCTCCATCTGCTCCAGCACAAACTGTTGAATCTGTTTTGCCTCATGTCCCCGATCAAATATATCTCCGAGCATGATCAGCTTGTGTGGAGCATCATCAGAAAAGAAGCCCGCCTTTTTCAAGGCAGACTTCATCTGCGTATAATATCCGTGAATATCAGAAACAACATAGTACCGCATAGCTTCTTATTCTCCGCTATTGTCTTCTTTGGATAGTCTGTCTGCCAGAATCATATCCTCCGGCTTAAAACTCATCAGCCATCAAAATCAAGTTCTGCAAGGGCAAGAATCAGGCTTTCCAGCCCTGCTTTTTCAATGCCTAAGTTCATGCTAATTGTAACGCAGTTTTCCAGAAGCCGCAAGACATATCGCGCTATCATGCGTGTAGTCGCAAATATGGCTCTCATTTCCTCCCCAGCATTGCCGCCACCATCTCATAGTGCTTCTTCACGGTATTTCTTGCCAGTCCGGTTCGTTTGGCGATGGTCGAGAATTCCGAGACCTCCGGGTGGAGGCGCATATAGTCCCACAGCTTGCGCTGCTTCTTTGTTAGCTTTTCTGGCGGGGCGATGCCCGCAAGCTGCTCCTTGAGATTTTTGCGTTCCTCGTTCATCTCCGTGATCAGCGCCTTGAGCTTTTCCTCGCACTCCTCGCGGGTGTGGGCGTAGACGTTGCGGGAATGTTGCGTCCCGTCCGGCCATATGGGAGAATAGCGCCCTTCAAACAGGTGGTCGTTGAGTTCGCTGACGCAGCCGGTACCCGGTTTTCTTTTCTTCCCTACATAGGGCTGGAAATCCACAATGCCTTTCCGCTCCGGTTCCGCTTCTTCCTGCGGTTCTGCCTTGCCGATGCTCCGGTCGATGCTGGCGGCGGCCGCGCGCTGCATATCACCGGTGATGTGGGTGTAGATGTCCAGCGTTGTCACCGCCGACACATGGCCCAGCATGGCGGAGAGGGTCTTTACGTCCATGCCGTTCTCCAGCGCCAGCGTCGCGAAGGTGTGGCGAAGGTCATGGAATCTGACACGCTTGCAGTCTGCCCGCTCCAGTATCGTCTGAAGCCGCCTTCGTGCCACGCCAGGCGTGATCGGTCGATCCGCCTTCACCGGGGACGGAAACATCCAGCGGGAGTCTACCTTCTTGTGGTATTCCCGCAGCACGGCCAGCACCGCAGGCGGCAGCACCAGCTTTCGCATGGACGCCTTGGTTTTGGGCGGGATGATCTGCAATTCGCCGTTTACCGTGTACGCCTGCTTGTTGACGGTCAGCACGCCGGTTTCAAAATTCAGGTCATCCCATTGAAGCGCTATCAATTCGCCCCGCCGCAGACCGGTGCAGAGATCCAACAGGAACAGCTCGTAGTACCCGTCCGCCTGCGCCTGAATGAGAAATTTCTGCAATTCCTCCCGATCCAGCACCTGCATTTCCTTTGCCTTTTTCGGCGGCAGTTTGCAGCCGATGGCGGGGTTTGTACGGAGCAGGTCATCCCGCACGGCCCGTTCCAAGGCGGAGCGGCAGACCGCGTGGCACATCCGCACCATGCGGTCGGAAAGTCCCGCGCCGTATTGCTCCGTCAGACGCTTGCGGCCGTTCTTTTTCAGCCGCCCGTAGAACTGCTGCAAATCATTCTGTGACAATTTGTTCAGCGGGATTTTCCCGATCTCCGGCAGGACATGGTTGTGGATGACATTTTCGTAGTTGTTCTGCGTGGAGGCACGGAGCGTCGGCTTGCTGTGGTTTTCGTACCAGTAGCACAGCCAGTCCCCGAACAGCATATCCGACTTAACTTTTCGGTCATTTCGCCCCACCATGCTTTCGGTGAGCTGACGTAGCTTCTCCTGACATTCCCGCTTTGTTTTGGCGAGAACATTCTTCGTCTTGGGAAGGCCGCTGTCATCATAGCCGATGACAACGCGGCCCTCCCACCGGCCGTCGCCGCGCTGTCTTACGGTGCCAGTTCCGCTTTTCCGTTTCTTTGCCAAGGTCTCAGCCCCTTTCCGAGCAGATCTTCCATGAAGCCGCCTACGATGCCGCTGGCGGCTTTTTGCATATCCGGTGTGACGTGGGTGTAGGTGTCCAGCGTGAAGCTGGCGTTGGTATGCCCCAGAATCCCCGACAGGGTTTTGGCATCCACGCCGCTGGCGATGGCGTGGGTGGCGAAGGTATGCCGCAGATCGTGGAAGCGAATGTCCGGCAGTCCCGCCTTGTGCAAAATCGCTTTCATGTGCGTGTAGGCGCAGTTCGGAGACAGCGGCAGCTCCGGTCGGACGGGATCGGGGAAGATCCATTGGGTGATGGCGTTTTCTTTTCGGCGGCGCAGAATTTCCGCCGTGCTGCGGGGCAGGACGATGGTGCGCTCACCGCTGCGGGTCTTGGTCTTGCCCAGCATATCGACACCCAGCTTTCGGCTATGAAGGGTGCGGCGCACTTGCAGGACGCCGTTCCGTGCGTCAAAGTCCTGCCACATGAGCCCGCAGATCTCGCCCCGCCGCAGGCCCGTGGTCAGCTCCACATAGAAGAAGTCACCCCATATCTTGTCTTCCCGCACGGCGTCCAGAAAGGTGTCCAGTTCTTTGTCGGTCAGGACACGCTTCGGCGCATGGCTTGCCTTCGGCACCGTTGCGCCCACGGTGGGATTCTTGGCGATGATATGCGCATGGAGGGCATCCTCCATTGCCTGGTGGAAGATGGCGTGGAGGCGGTTGATGGTGGTGTCCGACAGCGTGGAACCCAACCTCGGATGCTCCCTGACCCGCCCGTTTTCTTTCAGCCTCCGATAGAGTTTCTGCACATCCTGCGATGTCACCAGCGACACCTGCTTGCCTCCGAGCTGCGGCTTGATGTAGTTTTCGATACAGCTTCGATACCCCGCAAGGGTGCCGGGGCGGACGGTGTTCTCTTTATAGTCCGTCAGCCAACGGTCCAGCCACCCCCCCAGGGTCATGCGGCTGTCCTCGGTCAGCTCCACGTCCTGATAGCGTTCGATATTTTGATGGAGCTTTTCCGTCAGCTCCTTTTGTGTATGAGCATAGGCGTGCTGGAAGATGGGCGTACCGTTTTTCTTGTGCCCCACCACAATGCGGCCTTCCCAGCGCCCATCCTCCCGCTTGCGCACCATGCCGTCACCGGACGGTCTTCGTTTCGCCATTTAGTCCTCCTGTTCCGCTGGACGGCAGATGCGTTCTTCTTCCTCCAGCTCGAAGGAATAGAGCCCGTCTGCCTCCAGCTCTTTCGCCATGCCCCACGCCAGCTTGAAGCCCGCCGTGAAGCTCATCAGCGTGGATTCCGCCAGCAATGTGTTTTGCGCATCCAGCAGTCGCAGCAGCTTCTTCCGCCCTGCGGCGTCCATGTCCCGCCGCAGTTCCTCTTGGGCGTATTCGACCTGAGCGTCCAAGTCTGGATGCGGCTGACGGTCGAAACGCTTTTGCAGGGCTTTCATGTAGTCATACATTGCGGCACCTCCTTTTGGCAACCACAACACATACCACAACTCCGCTCACAAAGCTACTGTTTTTGCAAATGTTTCTTTGACTATTGCGGCGCAAAAACTGAACACCTCGACCCGCTTTACATATGGAATTTCATTGAAAATCCCTGCTGCTGTTCCAACTCATGGTCATCCGGCTTGTGGCCGAGGGCGACGCGCTTTTGCCGCATCTGCGCCAGCCGCTTGCGGTCGATTTGGACACCGTTGGCAGCGGGAGCCGGGGCGTTGTCCCGAAAGATATTGCCCATGTGGTAGAGCAGCCGGGTGGCCGACAGCAGGACGGAGGGCGGCTCCTGTTCGCCGCGCTCCATGCGTTTCATGAAAAATTCCGCATAGCCGTGGCCGTTATCTCTCGCCGCCGCGAACCATTCGTAGGCGGCGTCTGGGTCCTTGGGAACGCCCTCACCCATGAGGGTCAGCTTGCCCAACAGGTATTGGGCGTAGGCGTTTCCATTGTTCGCGGCCTGCCGCAGGTATTCCGCCGCAGTCGAAGCGTCCTTTGGCACATTTTTGTCACTGAGATATTCCTTTCCCAACCGGTAAGCGGCGAAATCGTTGCCGTTGTCAGCCGAGCGTTTCAGCCAATAGATCCCCTTGACAGGATCGTGAACGTCTGTATCGTCGGAGAGATGCATCTTTCCGAGGGCGTACTGTGCCGCGTCCAAGTCCTGCTCAGCGGCGCGTTCCAACAGCTTTTGCGCTTTGGCTGTGTCCGGTATCAGCAGCCCGCCGTCACGGTACGCCGTGCCGATGACGTATTGGGCGTAGGCGTCACCGTCCTCCGCAAGCTGCTCCAACTGCTCCGCCGCTTCGTCACGCTCCGCCAGAGGGAAACTGTCATCATTTGCCACGCTTTGCAGATCCTGACATTCATAGCTCATGGCGTAGGTGCTGATCTGTTCGCCGTCATCCTGCATTTCCTCGTCCTCAAAGGAAAACCTGTTCATGCGGATATGCTCCGCCTCTTTTATTACTGCGTTTTTAATCTGGCGAAATTCATTTTGCTGAGACAGCTGCGGGCGCAGACGTTTCTTTCCCTCGGAGTAGTAGTCTTCCACCTGACATTGCAGTTCCCACCACGTTTGATAGCACGTATCCACAGTGGGCAGCCGCGCCATTTGGTCGACGATCTCATCCACCAACTTTTTCATCGGCTTGGGCAGATAGCCGTAGGTTTTCTTGCCGCCGACCTGACCGAGCTGCCGAGACAGATCCCAGATCATCTGCTCCGCCTCCGGGTGGATGCAGGTCATCTCCTGCATGGCCTTCGCCAATTCCAGCATGGCTTTTCGTGTTCCTGACACCAGTTCGTCTCGCGATTTGCTTTTCTGCTCGTAGACATGGAGCAGTTCCTGACGGAAGATCTGGTTGGTAAGCGTGGACTTGATCTGCCGTATCCCATCTTTGGACAGGTATGCCTGATTCGGCTTTGCCGACCACGCCATCATGTGGACGTGAGGATG
>ENA-UESE01002478-UESE01002478.1-human-gut-metagenome-genome-assembly--contig:-NODE-2478-length-10691-cov-3.034389_pt1 | contig 10691 bp, 9 predicted proteins | sample MGYA00242995_ERZ507996 | MGnify/ENA primary metagenome ERZ507996 (study PRJEB26167, sample SAMN06115489) | human gut metagenome | host: Homo sapiens | place: China:Sichuan | collected 2015-04-15... | reverse complement strand
CTGCGGCGGAATGGAAGAATGTCGCTTGCGCGACCCGCCGCAGGCGGAGAATCCTGCTTCGCAGGATTCTTTTTTATTCTCCTGACAATATCGCTTTGCAGAAAATATTTATTGAAATTCGATAAATAAATATTGACTTTCAATGCAAATGGTGTTATCTTCACAGTAAGAGAGACCTATTTTGAAAGCCGCACAGGTATGCGGCAGGATGGAGGAACCAATGAAAGACAGACTGACACTGTTTACCAAATATCTTCTGGACGTGCTGTTTTATGCCGGAATTGTTGTGACTGTGACGCTGCCCCTTGGCATACGCTTTTATGGAAAGTATGACAGTTATTTCGGGCAGCACTGGCTCAGACTGACGATCCTGTTCGGAATTTCCGGAATCTTTGCATTGATACTTTTGCAGGAGCTGCGAAAGATGTTTAAAACAGTGCTGAACGGAGACTGCTTTATCCGGGAAAATGTGCAAAGCTTAAAGCGGATGGGAATCTGTAGTTTCTGCATTGCGGCAGTTACTGCGCTGCGCCTGTTTCTTTATCTGACCCCTGCGGTACTGATCACGATCCTGGTATTTGTGATTGCGGGACTTTTTTCTCTGGTGCTGTCCCGGGTCTTTGATGCAGCTGTGACCTATAAGCTGGAAAATGACCTGACGATCTGAGCACCGAATGGAGGAGAAAGACATGATCATGATTAACCTGGACGTAATGATGGCGAAACGCAAAAAGGGACTGACAGAGCTTGCCGGAGAGGTAGACATCACGCTGGCAAACCTTTCTATCCTGAAAAATAATAAGGCAAAGGCGGTGCGGCTGTCTACGCTGAATGCGATCTGCAAGGCGCTGGACTGCCAGCCCGGCGATATCCTGCAATACGTAGATGACGAGGAGGATGCGGAAAATGAATGAGAAAACAGAAAAAGATAGAACCATCCCTGCTGCGGCCAGCCGCCGTCTCGGTGCAGCCACCGCCCTGTACGCCTTGCTTTACACGATCTGCCTATATCGGAATACATCGGGGATCACCTATCCTTTTTTCGTTGCAGGAACCTTGTACTATTCTTACTATTGTACCGCAAAGTGCAGGGTTCCATCCGACAGAGACAGTCTGCAAAAGAAGCTTATCAGGGCGCTTCCGTATGGGGCGGCAGAATTTTTGCTCGGTATCTCCGTGTTTTTAACAGCTGATCTGAAAATTCACCTGCTGACAAAAGGAATGCTGTTCGGACTGACGCTTTTATGGGCGTTGATGCTGTTTTGCAATACAGAAAATTGGGGATTGGGAGATTTTATCCGAAACGGCTGGAAAGGTCTGTTTGGAACCTTTTCCTATCTGGATACGCCGTTTTCTGATGTTGCCGCAGCACTGAAAGCAGAAGAAAAACAAAAAGAAAATAGGAAAGGTCACTATATCCTGATCGGTCTTGTAATCGGCATTCCGCTGCTGATGGTTGTCGCAGCACTTCTGCTGAGTGCGGATGCGGTGTTTGCAAGTCTGGTATCGCGTTTTTTCGGAGAACTGGCATGGTCGGATTTTATTACTGTTTTCCTGATGCTGGTGCTTGTCTATCTGTTTGCATACGGATTTATCCGTGGACTCCTTACCAAAAGCCTGACCGGGAAAAGACGGGAGTGCCTTGGGGAGCCACTGGCTGCAATTACGGTGCTTTCTCTTTTAACGGCTATATATGCGGTATTTTGTACAATTCAGATTGTTTATCTGTTTTTACAGGCAGGGACGCTTCCGGAACAGATGACATGGGCACAGTATGCGCGTCAGGGATTTTTCCAGCTGCTGGCAGTTTGCGTGATTAACCTTGCAGTTGTGGCGGTGTGTCTGTTTGGGTTTCGCAAAAACCGGGCACTGCAGATTCTTCTGACGGCTGTGTGCGCAATGACTTATGTGCTGATCGCCTCGAGCGCATGGCGAATGTATCTGTATATCCGCCAATATTCCCTGACGTTTCTTAGGCTGATGGTATTGTGGGCGCTGCTCGTGATGGCGGTAATCTTTGTAGGAACGATGATAGCGGTCTGGAAGCGCGATTTTGAACTGCCGAGGTTCTGGCTGATAGCAGTCGCATTTTTGTACCTGATTCCCGCGTTCGGGCGTCCGGATTACTGGATTGCATCTTATAATGTATCCTGCGAAGCCAATACCCAGGAGTCCGTCATGTATTCGCAGGATGATGACGACGCCCTCCCGACAGCCGCGGACTACTCCTATCTGCGCGGTCTGTCTGCGGATGCAGCGCCGGTTCTGATCGGACGAAAAGACCTGACCGGAGACGCTGTGCCATGGATGCATGCCTATGAAGAAGATCAACGTTCGGAAACGAGGAATCTTGGTATTCGAAACTTCAATCTGTCCCTCTGGCAGGCAAAAAGGAGACTTTCTCAGAGATAAAAGGCGCACTTGTCGCACTATCCCGTTTCCTGTCGAAGATTTCCGGTAAAATCATTGGTAAAACAGCCGGAAGGTATGCTATACTTGTGCAGAAGCAATACCCTATGCCGGCAGGGCTTTATGCAGCAGAACCTCTGCGTGGGCGGCACTGGCACAGAAAAGAAAAGAGACAGGAACAAAACGATGATATTTGATACACATGCCCATTATGATGATGAGGCGTTTGAAGAGGATCGGGGAGCGCTGATTGCTTCCCTTGCAGAACAGGGGATCGGAAGAGTCGTCAATGTGGCAGCAGACCTTCCTTCTGTATCCACGAGCCTGACCCTCGCACAACAGTATCCGTTTATTTACGCGGCGGTCGGCGTTCATCCCTCCAACGTGCAGGAGCTGACGGAGCGGGACTACGAATGGCTGGAAGAAAAACTGACGGCTCCCAAAGCGGTTGCTGTCGGGGAAATCGGACTGGATTACTACTGGGACAAAGAGCCCGAGGTGCAGGCGCGTCAGCGGGAAAGCTTTTCCAGACAGCTTCAGCTTGCCAAAAAGCTGGATAAGCCTGTCATCATCCACTCCAGAGATGCGGCAAAGGACACGCTGGATGTAATGGCAGCGGAGGGCGGAAGCCAACTCCGCGCAGTGATTCACTGCTTTTCTTATACGAAGGAAACAGCACGGGAGTTTCAAAAATGGGACTACTATTTTGGCATCGGCGGCGTACTGACCTTTAAAAATGCAAAAAAATTAAAAGAAGCGGCGGCAGAGCTTCCTATCGAGAGAATTTTACTGGAAACAGACTGCCCGTACCTTGCACCGGAGCCGTATCGCGGCAAACGCAACAGCTCGCTTTATCTGCCCCGGGTTGTAGCTGCACTGGCAGAGCTTAAAGGACTGACCTGTCAGGAAATCGAGGATATTACCTGGCACAATGGATGTCGGTTTTACGGATTAGAATAAACGAACGGAGAAAAGAGAGGAAAATGGCAACACTTGGAATTCCTTCCAATACCATTGAGGTATTGCAGAAATATCACTTTAATTTTCAGAAAAAGTTCGGACAGAATTTTCTCATTGATACCCATGTGCTCGAGCGCATTATTGAGGCGGCGGGCATTACGAAGGATGACTTTGTGCTGGAGATCGGACCGGGCATCGGCACGATGACCCAGTATCTGTGTGAAAATGCCAGAGAGGTGACGGCGGTGGAGATCGATCAGAACCTGATCCCGATTCTGGCGGACACGCTTAGCGCTTATGACAATGTGACGGTTATCAATGAGGACATTTTGAAGCTGGATATTGTAAAGCTCGCGGAGGAGAAGAATGCCGGGAAACCGATCAAGGTGGTGGCAAATCTTCCGTATTATATTACTACGCCGATTATCATGGGGCTGTTTGAGAGCCATGTGCCGATTGACAGCATTACGATCATGGTGCAGAAGGAAGTCGCAGACAGGATGCAGGTCGGACCGGGGACGAAGGATTACGGTGCGCTCTCGCTGGCGGTGCAGTATTATGCAAAGCCGGAGATTATCGCAAACGTGCCGCCGAACTGCTTTATGCCGCGGCCGAATGTCGGCAGCGCGGTGATAAGGCTGACGCGTCATGAGACCGTGCCGGTGCAGGTGGAGGATGAAAAGCTGATGTTCCGGCTGATCCGGGCATCTTTTAACCAGAGACGCAAGACGCTTGCGAACGGTCTGAATAATTCGCCGGAGATTCATCTCTCCAAGGAAGTGATTCAGGAAAGCATTGAGGAGCTTGGCGTGCCGGTGACCATCCGTGGAGAGGCGCTTACATTGGAACAGTTTGCGGCGCTCTCGAATATTATCGGACGCAGAATGAAGCAGCAGGTATAGAGAGAATAGGGGGAAACAGACAATGGATGGACAGCAGAACAATCAGAATGGATGGAACGGGAGCGAGGCGCCCAGAACATACGGTGAGGATACGAAAATGTATCAGAACCGGCAGAACGCGCCGCAACAGCCGAATTACGGAAGCGGTCAGAACCCGTATCAACAGCCGAATTACGGAAACAGCCAGAATGCATATCAGCAGCCGGATTACGGAAATGCACAGAACATGAATCAACAGCCGAATTACGGAAACAGCCAGAATGCATATCAGCAGCCGAATTACGGAAACGGTCAGAACCCGTATCAGCAGCCGAATTACGGAAACTGGCAGGGCAATCCGTATCCGCAGGAGCAGCACGGACCGGTATCCGATGTTCTGTGCAATATTCTCCTGGTGATCTTTATGGCGCAGATTATTATCAATTTTGTGGTATTTGGCGCGACATGGAATGCGATGGCAGGGGAAGGAATAGACGCTTATCTCGACGGATCCGTGAGCCTTGGCAGCCCGGTGCAGATGCTTTCCATGTTTTCCAATCTGCTGTTTGTGGCGATGCTTGTGCTGTTGATTCTGGATATTATAAAAATCAGCAATCAGAAATACAAGATCACCGGTCTGGTGTTGTTTGCGATTTTCTTAAGACCGGGCTATTACATCTGGAGAGCACATGTGCTTAAGAGAAAAATGACGTTCCCGATCATCTATACCATCGCTTACAGTGGAGTGACCGTGGCATACTTTTTCTATTCGTTTTATAAAGTTTTTTCACTGACATTCGGAATTATGCAGAGTCTGAACTAGTGCCGCGGCTTTGTGGGAATGGAAGATCTCCTTGGTTCATATAATAATGGACAAGGAGATTTTTTTATGCGGAAAAAATGGAAATACTATATTGATAGAATGCTTACTTTCGCGCTGATCGGCATATTATTGCCGCTTTTTGTTACGATAATATGTCAGCGTATGCGACTGGAGGAAGTGATATACGGCACGTACGACGCGATGACGGAGGCGGCAGAAAGAGAGGGCGGGGAGGAACTGGAGGAACAGCTGCCCCTGATTCTGGCGAAGGAGATCCGTGCGGACGCGGAAGATGCGGCGCTTAAGGCGCAGTGCGTGATTGCGCGGACAACACTGTATGATGCCGCGGCGAGAGGGGAGGAACAGCCGGCTGCTTTTTCGGAGGAAGAATTAAGGCAGGCGCTGGGGGAAACATATGAAAAGACCATGGAACGGCTTGAGACGTGCGTGGAGGAGACGAGTGGGCAGGTGCTCTCCTGGAACGGTGGCTATGCGTATGCTGCATATCATGCGATCAGTGCAGGAAGTACGAGAGATATGAGCCGGTCGGCGGAAGCGGCGGTGCCATATCTTCCCGCGGTGGAGTGCCCGGCGGATCTGACGGCGGAGGGCACGCTCTCGGTCATTTATTGTGAGGAAACGGACATTTTAAAGCGGTGCGGGGAGCATTTTGCGGAGGCAGACGTGTCCGCGGTGTCTGAGATCCAGGTTACAGAGCGGGATGCGGCGGGCTATGTACAGCAGGTCATGCTGGGGGAGTATGTCTGCACCGGGGAAGCGTTCCGTGAGGCGATGGGCTGGAATTCCGCGTGTTTTACGATCACGCAGATGGGGGAAAATGTGCGGATCGTGACAAGGGGACTGGGACACGGGTACGGACTGAGCCAGAATGAGGCGCGCGCGATGGCGCAGGAAGGAACCTCTTACGAGGAGATTTTACAATATTTTTTTCCGGGAACAACGCTTGTGACAGCGGATCAGATAAAATAGGCGACGCTCTGCATAAACCATCCGTGCAGGGGGAACAATAGGAATAAAAATAAATAATATGGATGGTGAAAAAAATGAGAAAAAGCAGATTTTGGGCATTCCTCGGGCGTAAACAATATGTGATTGCGGGGGCGATTGTGATTGCGGCAGCAGTTGCGACCACGGTAATTTACAGCGATCATGAACAACAGCAGCGCGAACAGCTGGAGGAAGAACTGGCACAGGAAAACACACCGGAGGAAGCCGGACTTGTCGCTGCGACGGAAAGTACGGAACAGACAGCACAGGCATCCGCAGTTATTCCGCCGGAGCAGACCGCGGAGACGGAAAAGCTGGAGCAGAAAGCGGCAGAGACGACAGAGAGTACGGAAGTGGCGCAGGTGGAAAAAGAAGCGGAGAATGAGACCGCAGAGACGGGAGCAGGGGTCAATGCCCTTCATTTTGATCCGGAGGACGGCATGCTCTGGCCGATGGAGGGAAATGTGATCTTAAATTACAGCATGGATTCTACCATATACTTTGCGACGCTGGACCAGTACAAATACAATCCGGCGGTGATTATCGCGGGAGAGGTCAACAATAAGGTATATTCCGTCGCAAAGGGAAAAGTCATCGGTCTCTCCAACAACGAGGAGACTGGCTGTACGATGACGGTCGATCTGGGTGACGGCTACCGCGCGATCTACGGACAGTTAAAGGAGCCGAACTTTGCGGTGGGTGATTATGTGGAATCCGGCCATGTGCTGGGCTACGTGGCAGAGCCGACGAAATATTATTCGGTGGAGGGCAGCAATCGGTATTTTGCGCTGCAAAAAGACGGACAGCCTGTCGATCCGGTAGCATTTTTTCAGAGCTAGTTTGTAAAAGGAAGACACCGGTTCTTGAATATGTTGGATTTCTTCATTATAATGAAACAAGAGATAAGGGAGGAATCGGTACATGGAATTCAAGGAATACAGTAAAGCTGTGATGGCGTGGGTGGACGGAGTGATGCAGAACCGCGGCGCCGATGCCGAGAAAACATTGAAATACTGTGCGGATATCGAACAATATGCAAAACAGACGGGGGATCCAAAGCTTCTGGGGTTTGCCTACTATTATGCGGGCGAGACCTACTATGTGCTCAATGAGGGCGAGCAGCTTCTTAAGACCATTACCAGAGCTATCACCTATCTGGATCAGGCGGAGCAGTGGGACATGGTTGCCAGGGCTTATAATATCCTTGCGATTGCCTTTTTGAACCGTGGAAATACGCCGATTGCGCTGGATTACTATCTGACCGTACTCGGGTATTGTAAAACATATCAGCTGGCGAATGAAGAAAACGTCATCAACTTGAATCTCGGAACCCTCTATCTGGGCAACGAACAGTGGAATGAGGCGCAGAGATATTTTGAAAAAGTCTCCTCCGATATCAAGGCATATCCGGAGACCCCGAATTATTACGGGCTGATGAGCTGTGTAGCGGTCTGTCTGGGGCGGTGCTTTATGCAGCGGGAACAGAATGAACGCGTGCAGGCACAGATGGATTATCTGGATCAGATCTGCTGGGAGCACATGCAGAAGATCGAGCGGCTCTCGGCGCTGATTTTTAAGGCGGAATATTATCACCACGTGGGAAGAATCACACTCCGTGAGGAATGTATTGAGCAGATCCGCGGACTTGTGGATATGGACATGGCGGTTATGGATATTTTTGATGATGTGTACGGGCTGTGCAGACTGTTGCTGGAGATCGATAAGGAAGACGTCTTCTGGGACATCGTGGCGGTATTGGAAAAATTGACGAAAAATGCCAATATTGCGAATCTACAGCGGAAAATAGTTTCCTTAAAAATCCTCTGCTATCGCAGGAAACAGGACGAGGCGGCTTATCTTGAGGAGGCGGGCCGGTTCTATGAACTGACCGAGTCTCTGGATCGGGAGAACCATTATATGATCGCCAACATGCTCTCTGTGCGCAGATCATTAGAACATGCGAATGAGAAGCGGCGGGAGATGGAGAAAGCGAATGAGCGTCTGCTGGAGAAGTCCGAGACGGATCCGCTGACGCGGCTGGCGAACCGGTTCCGGTTGAATGATTATCTGGAGCGGGCGTTTGAGCGGGCGCGGGATGACCATAGAGCATTTGCGGTAGAGATTCTCGACATCGACTACTTCAAGGAATATAATGATAACTACGGCCATCAGGCGGGAGATGCCTGCATCATGGCGATTGCGGATGAGCTGCGGAAAATGCAGAGCCGCGACACCTTCTGCGCGCGGTACGGCGGGGATGAGTTTATCATTATTTACGAATACAAGACGGAGGACGAGGTTTTTTCCATGGCGGACAGTCTGCGGGAGCGTATTCTTGACAGGCGGATCGAGCATGTGTGTTCGAAGGCGCTTCCGGTTGTCACAATCTCGCAGGGAATCTGTTTTGACGTGGCTCCGGAGGGAAGCCGGAGCTGGGATTTCCTGCATGCGGCGGATATGATGCTCTACGAGGTGAAAAAGCGCAGCCGCAACAATATTTCGCTCGGACATCTGGATGCAAAAGAGGCGAGATACGGAGAAGAGAGGAAACTTTTATAGATTCCGGCATAGAATATACTGTAACGGAAAATCCGCAATCGAGCCTTTTACTTTTACCGAAGCGCAGCAGTATGAAAAAGTACAGATCAAGTAAAGTACGCATCTGTCGATTGCTTTTCATAGGAGTATTGCCCAAAGCCGCGAGCGGATTTGGGTTACATAGACAGAAGTTCGGAGATTTGCGCATTTCTTGACAAAAGAGAGATGCCGTGCTATGATTCAAAATACTGCGCAGTCGGCAGAGGTGGGCACTTTCTGCCGGTGCTGGGCATGCGTCAGAGAATTGGCTCTGGCGTGACAGAAAGGAAAAAGATGGAAACAGTTAGATTTGATGAGTTAGATTTATATCCTCAGGTGTTAAGAGCGATTGCGGATATGGGATTTGAGGAGGCAACGCCGATTCAGAGCCAGGCGATTCCGGTTGTGATGTCGGGCGTGGATGTGATCGGACAGGCACAGACAGGTACCGGTAAGACGGCATCCTTTGGTATTCCGGTGCTTCACAAGGTAGACCCGAACAGCAGAAAGACGCAGGTAATCATTCTCTCTCCGACCAGAGAGCTTGCCATTCAGGTGGCGGACGAGATCCGCAAACTTGCCAAGTATATGCACGGGGTCAAGGTGCTTCCGGTGTATGGCGGCCAGGAGATCGGACGCCAGATCAAGGCGTTAAAAGGCGGCGCGCAGATTATCGTCGGAACGCCGGGACGCGTGATGGATCATCTGCGCCGCAAGACGATCCGCTGTGATGCGATCCACACGGTGGTACTCGATGAGGCGGACGAGATGCTGAACATGGGCTTCCGCGATGACATCGAGACGATTCTTGAGTATATTCCGGCGGAGGGACGTCAGACGATCCTTTTCTCCGCGACGATGCCGAAGCCGATTCTCGATATTACCAGGAAATATCAGCACGATGCGGTCAACATCAAGGTGGTAAAAAAAGAGCTGACGGTTCCGAGCATTGAGCAGTATTACTACGATGTCAAGCGCAGCGACAAGGTAGAAGTCTTAACGCGGCTTCTCGATTACTACAATCCGAAGCTCTCGCTGGTATTCTGCAATACCAAGCGGATGGTGGACGAACTTGCGGAAGAATTAAAGGGACGCGGCTATTTTGCAGAGGGACTGCACGGAGATATGAAGCAGTCGCAGCGTGACCGCGTGATGAAAGGATTCCGCAGCGGCAAGACCGAGATCCTTATTGCGACCGATGTGGCGGCGCGCGGAATCGACGTTGATGATGTGGAAGCCGTTTTCAACTACGACATTCCGCAGGACGACGAATACTACGTACACCGGATCGGCAGAACAGGACGTGCGGGACGTACCGGACGCGCCTTTACTTTCGTGAAGGGAAAGGAAGTCTACAAGCTGAAGGATATCATGCGCTACTGCAAGACCAAGATCGTGGCGATGCCGATTCCGTCTACGGATGATGTGGCACAGATCAAGGCAGAGAAGGTCATGGAGGAGATCGGCAGGATCATCGACGAGGAGAATCTGTCGGACATGATCGACATGATCGAGCGCCAGGTGAATGCTTCGGATTACACCGCAATGGATATTGCAGCGGCATTTTTGAAGCAGGCACTCGGTCAGGTCAATCTCGACAACGGCAGCGACGCTGACTACGACTTCGACAATACCGGCGCGGAGGAAGGGATGGTGCGTCTCTTTATCAACATCGGTAAAAAAGACCGCGTCAAGCCGGGAGACATTCTCGGGGCGATCGCCGGGGAGTCCGGCATGCCAGGCAAGCTGGTCGGCGCGATCGACATGTATGACAAGTATACCTTTGTGGAAGTGCCGAGAGAGTACGGCAGAGAAGTCCTCGAGGGAATGAAGAACACCAAGATCAAAGGGCGCTCTGTCAATATGGAACCGGCAAATCAAAGGTAGATTTAATAAATGGAACGCTATCGGAATCTGGAATTGCCGCAATAAGCATAGACCTCTTTGGGGTGATAAGTAATATTATAAGAAATAGATACTTAAAAGTTCCAGATAAACATGCGGCGGCAAATTCTGACCGCAAAATCCGGTAT
>ENA-UESE01002463-UESE01002463.1-human-gut-metagenome-genome-assembly--contig:-NODE-2463-length-10748-cov-133.733952_pt1 | contig 10748 bp, 9 predicted proteins | sample MGYA00242995_ERZ507996 | MGnify/ENA primary metagenome ERZ507996 (study PRJEB26167, sample SAMN06115489) | human gut metagenome | host: Homo sapiens | place: China:Sichuan | collected 2015-04-15... | reverse complement strand
CACAGACTTTATTATACTTTACAGTACACCGTCTGCGTATCCCCTCTTCTTCATATTCAATCCCTGTAGTTATAACCTGTCGACCGCTCTCAGCCTCAATCTCTGTGGCTCACTGCCCGTCGACGAAGTGGTTTATAGAACGATGCACGGGGAAAGTCAATAACTTTTTTCAAAAAAAATAAACTTTTTTCACATCTGTTAGCTAACGCATTGAATATGCATAATTTTAAATGCAAAAAAAATTCATTTTCACCCTGTTTGCAAACCAAAAATTAACCCTTGTTCTGTTATATTGGTACAATAACACTGATTTTGGCACTGTTAAAGATTCTTTTTCAGTCTGAAGATTCCATACCGGTTTCAAATGATTCTTCTTGCCAAGAGATATTAGTTCTGTAATATATATGTGTTAAATAATAAATTTAGGAGGCTACAATAATAAAAGAGAGTTCCAATGCGCCAGTACGTGAAAGCGACGGACCACGCATTAATGAAGACATAAAAGTAAAAGAAGTTCGCCTGATTGACGCTGACGGCGAAAACCGCGGAATCATTTCCATAAAGGAAGCTTTAAGCATTGCGGCGGAAGCCGGACTGGATTTGATTGAAATCTCTCCGCAGGCAACCCCGCCGGTCTGCAAGGTTTTAGACTATGGCAAATATAAATATGAAGTCCAAAAACGCAAAAACGAAGCCAAAAAGAATCAAAAAGTCGTTGAAATCAAGGAACTAAAACTCCGCCCGATGATTGATACACATGATTATGAAGTAAAAGTCAAACAAGCCAAAAAATTCTTAAAAGAAGGCAACAAGGTAAAATTCACCATGCGTTATAAAGGCCGCGAACTCAGCGCCAACGATATGGGAAAAGCGGTTCTTGACCGCCTGCTGGAAGATTTGGAAGGCTTATGCAAACTCGATTCGGCGCCCAAACTTGAAGGCAAACAAATGATGATGCTGGTCAGCCCGATGTAATTTTTCCTCTTTCGACAGCCCGAAGCAGAAGATTCTTCATCTTCTGCTTCATTTTTTTAAACAATTCTTGCAAATTATAAAAATCCACTTATCATACCAATGACAATTTTATTATTAACTCAATATTTTTATGCCTTATGAATAAGTTAAAACAATTCCTTAAAGAATGCGCTAAAATTCTTGTTACCGCAATTGCCGTAGCAACGGGAGTAATCATTTGTGCCGGATTATTCTTTCTAACTAACGCTTCTCAACAAGCTACTGAAGCTTTGCCGGAAAATGCCAGAATAATAGACTATTTTGAATATAATCAGAGTCTGTTTCAGGAACAGAAACAAAATCTGCTGGCCTGCGTAAAAAATCTGCATAGCTGTGCTCCATCTCCCCAAACATCGGCTGTAAATGAAGAATATCTTGCCGATTCGCTCCAAATGGCTCTCTTCTGTGTCCAAAGATACTTAAGCGAGTCGGAACTTCTGAGCACCGCTTTATATATAGAACATATCGGCCGCGATTCCTTTTGGCAGAGCAACTATCTGAATGCCCTGAATGGTGAACAAACATTGACCGACTGTGCCATAGCTATGGCGGCTTACCCTGCGGATACGCTCCTTTCGGAACAGAATATCAAACTACGTTGGCTGTGCAGTGCCGTTTTGTTAAAACGCATAACGCCTTATCAATTTGCGCATTTGCCCTTAAAGCAGCTGCCTCAAATCAGCCTTGCTGAATTTTATGAAAAAGAACCGTCGGTTATAGATAATATGTACCAACCGCGTTTTAAGGAAGAAACACTGAGGAAGTTAATGAGCCTCAAATGAAAAAAAGAGCTGTAATCCGTTGCGGGATACAGCTCTTCTTTTTAGTTTTTTTACTTTATGCGCCTTTCCAAAATATAATGAACTGCGCCTAAAGAAGGATCAGCAACCGTGGAAGCCACTTTATAGCCGACGCGATAGCACTTTGCCAACTCATAAGCTAAAGTCTTTCCTACATAATACTTGCCTTCAAAAACGAAAGTACAAGTCTCATCATTGAACCCTGCATTCTTGACGATAAGTACAACACTTTCGTATTTTTCCGTTGCCGGTTCAACGAACACTGTCCGCCCGGTAGATGCCGCTTCAGGCGTTTCAACAACCGTTGCAATAGAAGTTGTGTCAACAACAGTTGCAACGGAATCATTCTTCACCTGAGCACACTTACAATTTACACACTGGGCGCTTGCTGATAAAACAGTCATCAAAGAAAAGATGACAGAAAAAACTAATGTCTTCATAATCCTTATGTTTTTTAGTTAATAATAATATTTTTTTTAGAATTTTATTATAGCAGACAAATCGTATAAAATCAATATGTTCTTTTGATTTTTCCAAATTTTTGACAAAATATTCTTGCCAAACGGGGTAAAATCTGCTATATTTTTTTCAGAAACTTATAATTATAAACAATATGAAAAAGAATATTATTATCCTCGCAGCAATTATCGCATGTTTGTGCAGCTGTTCCGAAGAAAACAACGTTTCGTCTTTCAGCTTTGAAGTTACGCCCCAAATCGTTGCCGACAACGACGCCGCGGAATACAACTACTCCCGCGCGCTATTCCTGCGGGATTCCGTCAAAGCCGTTATCACTTACAGCGAAGACTGGCACGATATTGCCGAAATTCGCAAAGGTGAGAAAAAGGTTACCGGCGGCCCGGGCGTTACGTCCGCCAAATTCAAAAACGGACAACGGGTAAGTTACAAAGACGGTGAAAAAGCTTTGGAAAAGCACCTTGAAAAATATGTCTTTCCAGCAATGTGTTTTGTCACACGGGAAATGCGCGATGAAGAGATTATCGCCGCCTGCGATTTTGTTTACAATCTGGGTATAGAACTCTTCTGCCAACATCACGCTGACGGAACTTTTGCGGATAAAGGCTGTCAATCCATGTTTTACCGAGGGCTTTGCAAAGGCGATTCGCCCAAACAACTGGCGCGTTACATTACCGGTTTTCGCGCTTGTCCTGACGGCAGCCGCAACGGCATCATGAACCGCCGCTGGCTCGAAGGCGCGATTATCACCAAAAACATCAGCGCCAGACAGCTTGCCCAAATTCCGCTCGGCAGCCTGAACGGCATCGACTGGCGTAAAAAATTTACCAAAGCCAAACCCGATTCGGACGGATTTTATACCCCCGATTTCAAGCAGGCGCAAAAATGGGTAAAACGCTACACTAGGCGTACCGCAGACAGTATTTATGGCCTCGACTGGTAAAAAAAACAGGAACCGCAAAGTTCCTGTTTTTTTTATTCTCAAGACATAATCGGAATTAAAAAGCAAGCACAGGGCGAACGAAGAGGCCGCCACGGCCGTCCTTGCTGACGTAGTCGTACACACTGCCGAAGATATTGCCGTAGCTGTCAGAGTTTCCACAGAAGAACCACGCGTGGCTGCGATTGATCTCGGACGACGTCCAAATACAGTGGCTACGGCCTAATTCTTTCTGAAACGGTTCAACTCCGGCTTTGGAAAGGCCTGAATTAATTTTATCATAGTTGTTCATCATTGAACGACCAATACCGGCAGCAGGCAAACACCATTTTCCTTTAGTCGCCGGAACGGAACTTGGGACATAGTTTACCGCTGTCCATGCCGCAGGATAAGTAGCCGAGTTTCCTTGTTTTATAATCTTTTGTGTATTTCCACAACTATCAAAATCTTGCTCAGCAACCGAAGAACTTGTATAATTTGGTAAGTCCGGAATATCAACATGTTCAGTTGACCATGCCATATCCCCCAAATCTTGTAATGCCAGAGCCTGGCCGCATTTATCACTGCCGCCGCTGATATAAACAACAACACCTATCGGCGTCTTGCTGTTATCATCCGTACAGGTGCCGTCACTGTTTAATATCTGTCCGATAGAGCAGTTCTTGGCATAGCCGGTACATTCACCGAGAACAGCTTTTTCTTCAACCTTTGGGCAAGCCCAATATTCGCCAAACGGACATTTTAAGCCATTGTCGCATTTTTGAAGAGAAGTGTAACCTAATTGCTGACAATCGGTAACCGCGCATTGCGCAACAGCAGCTTGCGGAACAAAACAAACAGCCACTCCGCAAAGTAAAAATTTAAAATTAACATTCATGTTGAACATCCTTTGTTTTAAGGTTAAACAAAAACCCGCTTTTTAAAGAGCGGGAGGATGTTCGAAAACCGTATAAACACAAACGGCTCGGTTTATTTGGCTGAGCCTTATTCGCCGACATCCATCCCCTAGCACATATCAGGACAGATATCAGCATATCCTTATTTTAAGTCGCTAATATGCTTAACGACTGTGTTTATAAAGGGTTTTCGACGCCCTCGGCGGCAAACTCTGCCGCTTGACTATAAGTATACATGAGGAAGCCGGAAAAATAAAGAAGATTTTTTCAAACACAAATCGTCTTTTTTCCCGCCTCTGCAAAACTCACTCATAATACTGGAAATGCCGACGCAAAATAATTATATTGAGTCATCATTATTCAAGCGAGGAAAACATGATTGACATTGCTGATTTAACTGAAGAACAAGCGCGCAAAGAACTTGAGCAAATCGCCGCGGAAATGGCAAAATCAGATATTGCCTACTACCAAAACGACAATCCCTATCTGACCGATGCCGAATATGACGCACTGAAACGCCGCAATGAACAAATTGAACAGCGCTTTCCGCAGCTTGTCCGCGCCAACAGCCCTTCCCAAAAAGTCGGCGCGCCGCTTCTCAGCGCCTTCAAAAAAGTGCCGCACCGTTTTCCCATGCTCTCGCTTGGCGATGTCTTCAGTTCGGAAGAAGTGGCTGACTTTATCATGAGTGTCAAACGCTTCCTAAACACCGCCGCCGATATTTCTTTTATGGCCGAACCCAAAATTGACGGCCTGTCTTTTTCCGCCCGCTATGAAAACGGCAAATTTGTTCAGGGCGCCACCCGCGGCGACGGCGTCACCGGCGAAGACATCACCGAAAACCTGAAAACAATCCGCCAGCTGCCGTTGGAAATCAAAGGCAACGTTCCCGCCGTTCTGGAAATCCGCGGCGAGGTCTATATGTCCAAAGCCGACTTTTTTGCCCTGAATGAAAAATATCAGGCCGAAGGCAAAAAAACCTTTGCCAACCCGCGCAACGCCGCCGCCGGCTCGCTGCGACAACTGGATGCAAAAATCACCGCCGAACGCAACCTCAGCCTTTTTGCTTATACATGGGGCGAAGTTTCCGAGCGGGTATGGGACTCTCAGGAAGATTTTTTCAACCACTTGCGGGAATGGGGTTTTCCGACCAATCCGCACAACCGCCTCTGCCATAACCTTGAGGAAATTGAGGACAATTTCTCCCGCCTCATGGAAATCCGCGCCACCCTGCCTTATGACATTGACGGTCTGGTTTATAAGGTTAATAACATCGCCCTGCAGGAACGTCTGGGCTTTCTGACCAGAACGCCGCGTTGGGCTATCGCCCATAAATTCCCGGCGGAACAGGCGATAACGACAATCAACAACATCCGCGTCCAGGTCGGCAGAACCGGTGCGTTGACGCCGGTCGCAGACTTGGAACCGGTCAACGTCGGCGGCGTCATCGTCTCGCACGCCACACTGCACAATGAAGATGAAATAAAACGCAAAGACATTCGCATCGGCGATGCCGTCATTATCCAACGTGCCGGCGACGTCATCCCGCAGGTCGTCGAAGTCATCAAAGACAAGCGCCCGACAGATTCGCAGGAATTCGTCTTTCCTGAAACCTGCCCCGTCTGCGGTGCCCATGCCGTCCGCGAGGAAGACGAAGCCGTCCGGCGCTGCACCGGCGGCCTCACCTGCCCGGCTCAGGCCAAAGAGCGGCTCATCCACTTTGTTTCCCGAGAAGCCTTTGACATTGCCGGCCTGGGCAGCACAATCATTGACGATTTTTATAACGAGGGTATTCTGCACAACCCTGCCGACATCTTTACGCTGGAAGCCAGAAACAGCGGCGGCGACCTGTTCAGCCATCAAAAAAGCACCGTTCTGCACCTCGAACAACGGGAAGGCTGGGGTAAAAAATCCGTTGAAAAGCTGTTTCTCGCCATCGCGATAAAAAGGCGCATTTCCCTGCCGCGCTTTATTTACGCCTTGGGCATCCGCCAGGTCGGCACGGCCACTGCCTTGCTGTTGGCCCGCCACTACGGCAATTTTGCAAAATTCATGACCGAGATGATAAACAAGGAAACCGGCCCTCTGGTAACAATCGACGGCATCGGCCCCTCCATGGCGACGGATATTGTCGAATTTTTTCAGGAAGAACATAACCGGACAATTATCAATAAACTACTGAATGAAATAACCGTGGAAGATTTTATTGACGACACGGATTATAATTCGCCCATCGCCGGCAAAACCGTTGTCTTCACCGGAACACTGAACAGGATGACCCGCTCGGAAGCCAAAGCCAAAGCGCAAAGCCTGGGCGCCAAAGTCGCCGGCTCGGTTTCCGCCAAAACCGACTATGTAGTTATGGGCGCAGATGCTGGCTCCAAAGCCGCCAAGGCCAAAGACCTCGGCGTTGCAATTTTAAGCGAAGACGAATTTCTGGATTTGATTAAATAAACCGCGGGGCGGACTTCTTCAGTTTACGCCCCAAAAGAACGAATACACCCGCCCCATGACAATGCTGAAAAAGACGATTACCGGCGCCGACAGAACAACAATCGGCCAGACAAACGCCCAATCCAGCCGGATAAGAAACAACATCACCCCAAACACGGCATTAAAAATTATCATCAGTAAAAGCATGGGAAAATAATTATTCTGAGTTCGGGAAAATGCCGACAGGATAGACCAGCTGCGACCGATGATTGCCCCAATCCAGGCCAGAACCGGCCGCATGAACAAAAGCGGCGAAAACAGGGTAAAAACCACGTTCAGCCCCAGGTCTATAGCTTGGGAATCCTGCATATACTGCTGCAAAAACGCCGTATAATTATCCTTGACCTCCAAAGAAACATCCCCCATCAGATAAGGCACATAAGGCAAAAACATCAGTACCAACAGGAAAAGAAAAACCATAAAAACAATTTTGATGGAAGGAATAAGAGTAGCCACAATGCGCCAGCTCAACACATACGGTTCGCGGTTAAAAACATAACGGAAAAAAACATACCAAAAAACATAATAAGCCACCGCCCACAGTAAAAACCATTCCTGCGTCCAGCCGCCGATTAAGACAAAAACCGCGGCAAACAACGCCTGCCCGGCAGTAAAAAGCCACATAGCGCGGCTGTTTTCGAGCCAATAGCCCAAAGCCTCGCGTAACATCTGCACAGCTGGCAGATATTTTTGTTGTCCATCTTGTTCCATTATTCACCCTCTATTCTCAGCCGAAAATATCATGATTTATTGATTTGTCAACCACCCCGCCCATGCATAAGTCACAAATAATATGAAAAACAATTGCTTTTCAAAAATAATTAAAATAGAATCAATTTGGTTTGCCACAGGCAGACAACATCACTTGTATACTATGTCTCGTCGTACGATTTAACTTTTGATAATTGGAGTTAATATAAAGATGCAAAGCGCAGAAAACGGGACTATCTCGCTGCAAGCCAGGGAACGCCTCGGCGAGCAGTTAATCTACTACCGCCGCGAACACAACTTGTCGCTCCACGACCTCAGCCGGATGAGCGGCGTTGACATTCGCCACATCGACAATCTTGAAGCTGGAAAAACCAACTCCGACCTCAGAACGCTGTGCGCACTGGCGGAAGCACTCGGCAAAAAAATCCGGATTGACATTGTTGACTAGATAAACGGATTAAGCCCGGGAAACAGCCGGAGATTGCTCTGGCTGTTTTTCTGGCGCTTTTTATGATTGCGCCTGCGGTTTCGCCTTTGCTTGCGAAGTTTTTCCTGCTGCATGATGTTTTCTTTATAATTTTTCTTGAGGCGGATTTTCGCCATCTTATCATCCAGCATAATCACGTTTTTCCATTCCGGCGCAATATCGTTAAGCAGCATCTTGCGACGGATTTTATAAGTGCTGTAATGAATCATAAATCCCAGATAGGAGTTAATGCTGGATACAAAATGCTCGGCATTGTTTTTGACATAATTCTTGTCTTCCTGCGCCAGCTTGTTAAACATCTGCAATTTTTCATAAAAATTTCCTTTGGTGCGATTCGCCACATATTCGCGTCCCGGCTTGGCCACGGCGCCGATAAACTTGACGCCTTTGGAATAATGCTGCAAATACACCTTGCGCGGATGCAGAGTCAGCATCAGATTCGTTTTAAGATAATTTTTGAGCCTGGGAATCAAATCCAGCAAAAACTGCTTGTCCTGATGCACCACCACAAAATCGTCGACATAACGCCCGTAATATTCGGCACCGCAGGTATCGCGCACATAATGGTCAAAACCGTTGAGATAATAATTGGCAAAAAGCTGCGACGTCAGATTGCCGATGGGCAGACCTTTGCTCTTGGCCACATGAAAAAGGCTCTTGCTCGGCGGCAGGCCGTTCCAGTCGGAACGCTGCCCTTTGATAAAACAGTTTTCCTCAGGACTGTTGAAAACAGTTTTATAAATCAGCTCTTTCAACAAAGCCTTGTCGCGCCCGTCATATTTTTCATCCACCAGCGCCTCAAGCTTTTTATAGAGGATATTCTTGTCCATGCTCATAAAGAAAGACTGAATATCCATTTTAAGGATATAGCAGTCCCTGGTATAATTGTCTGAGCATTTGTCAATAAATTCGGAGATTCGCTTAATCCCGTGCATTGTCCCTTTGCCTTCCCGGCAGCTGTAAGTGTCGGGAATAAACTCGGCCTCCAGCAGGGGCAGGATTTTCGCGGCAATCAGATGATGCACCACTCTGTCGCGAAAATCGGCGGCAAAAACTTCCCGCTGTACCGGCTTTGTCACAATAAAGGCAATGGAGTGCCCCGGCTCATATTTTCCGGAAATAATGTCCTCCCACAGCCTAATCAGCTTTTCTTCATAATCCGTTTCAAAAGCCAAGGCATTGCAGGTGCGGCGCTTATTTTTCCGGCAGTTAAAATAAGCTTCAAACACTTCCTCCAGCGTAATCGGAGGCTCTTTGTATTTTTCAAAATCAAATAATTCAAATTGCATCATTCAAGACACTTCTTCCTGTCGCCCCCGGTTTCAAAACCGGGAGGATAATAAAATAAGTCATATCGTTTTCATCAAAAAAGCTAGCACCGGGCGAACGACGTATTTGCTATTGTTGTTGTCCTTATTGTTCCAGTCGACGCCTCCTTGACTAGCGCCATTATTCGTACAGAAGTTCCACGCGTTATTGTTGTCATACTCGGACGACGACCAAAACTTCCATATTCAGCTGCCCGTTTTCTTCTTAACAACCGGCCTGTCACCCCGGCTGTCGGCAGCCCTTTTTTGATAAAAAGTTGCTCTCTCTGGCAACCATGGTTAACCAGATTCCCGCTCAAAAATTCTTTACTAAAAAAGCTAGCACCGGGCGAACGACGTTGTTGTTGTTCTTATTGTTGTTGTCCACGCCGCCTTGACTAGCGCCATTACCCGTACAGAAGATCCACGCGTTGTTGTTGGAGTTCTCGGACGACGACCAAACCTTCACAATACAAACTGCTGTTTTCTTCTTAACAACCAAGCTGTCACCCCGGCTGTAAGCAGTCCTTTTTTAATAAAAAATCCGCTCTCTCTGGCAACCATGGTTAACCAGATTCCCGCTCAAAAATTCTTTGCCAAAAAAGCTAGCACCGGGCGAACGACGTTGTTGCTGTTGTTGTTGTCCTTATTGTTGTTGTTCACGCCGCCTTGACTAGCGCCTGTGTCCGTACAGAAGACCCACGCGTTGTTGTTGTCATACTCGGACGACGACCAGAGCTTCACAATACAACTGCCTGTTTTCCCTTAACAATCAGCGTTCACACCAACTGTCGGCAGTCCTTTTTTAACAAAAAACCGTTCTCTCTGCTGACCGTAATCATACAGATTCTCACTTAAAAATCCTCTTCACTAAAAAAGCTAGCACCGGGCGGACAACGTAAGGCGCAGCTTTCCAGACGGTAAGGTCCTTATTGCTGACAAACACGCCGTCACGGTAATTATTGTGGCCGCCGGTAGCGCCAGTCGCACAGAAGCCCCACGCGTTATTGTTGTCATACTCGGACGACGACCGGCCTTCCGAAGCCAACTGCCGGTTTACATCTTAACACCCGGCCTGTCACGCCGGCTGTCGGCAGTCCTTTTTTAATAAAAAGTTGTTCTCTCTGCCGACCGTAAAATCGGACAGATTCTCACCTGAAATTCTTTCATCAAAAAAGCTAGCACCGGGCGGACAACGTGGGACGTATTACCGTTATTGGTGTTGTCCTTATTGTAGTTGTCGACGCCGCCGTTGTTAGCGCCATTGTTCGTACAGAAGACCCACGCGTTGTTGTTGTTATACTCGGACGACGACCAGGCCTTCCATATCCAACTGCCGGTTTTCTTCTTAACAACCGGCCTGTCACACCGGCTGTCGGCAGTCCTTTTTTAATAAAAAGTTGTTCTCTCTGCCGACCGTAAAATCGGACAGATTCTCACCTGAAATTCTTTCATCAAAAAAGCTAGCACCGGGCGGACAACGTGGGACGTATTACCGTTATTGGTGTTGTCCTTATTGTAGTTGTCGACGCCGCCGTTGTTAGCGCCATTGTTCGTACAGAAGACCCACGCGTTGTTGTTGTTATACTCGGACGACGACCAGGCCTTCCATATCCAACTGCC
>ENA-UESE01002457-UESE01002457.1-human-gut-metagenome-genome-assembly--contig:-NODE-2457-length-10762-cov-2.442115_pt1 | contig 10762 bp, 5 predicted proteins | sample MGYA00242995_ERZ507996 | MGnify/ENA primary metagenome ERZ507996 (study PRJEB26167, sample SAMN06115489) | human gut metagenome | host: Homo sapiens | place: China:Sichuan | collected 2015-04-15... | reverse complement strand
CGATCGCCATCGTGCGCGGCGCTGCCAAGGAGAGCGAGGTCGTGCCCAACCTGATGCAGGCGTTCAACCTCGATGAAATTCAGGCGGAATACATCGCCGAGATCAAGCTGCGCCATCTCAACCGCGAATATATCATGGACCGCATCAAGGAGATTGAGAACCTCAAGGCGGAGATCGCCGACCTCGAGGCAATCATCGGCGACGACCTCAAGGTCAAGGCGGAGATCGCAAAGCAGCTCACCGAGATCAAGAAAAAGTACGCAAAGCCGCGCAAGACGCAGCTCATCGGCGACGACGAGATCGAGGTTGCCACGGCGGACGACTTTGTGGAGAACTACAACGCCAAACTGATCCTCACGCACGACGGCTACTTCAAGAAGATCACGCTGGTCTCGCTGCGCGGCAGCGACGAACAGAAACTGAAAGAGGGCGACCGCATCACGCACACGATCGACTGCGACAACACTGCCGAGGTGCTGTTTGTCACCGACCGCTGCCAGATGTACAAGGCACGCGTGCGCGACTTTGACCCGGTCAAGGCGTCGGCGCTGGGCGACTTTCTGCCCGCCAAGCTCGGCATGGGCGACGGCGAGCGTCCGATTGCGATGATTCTCCTTGGCGAAGGGCTGGAAAAGTGCAACATGATCTACATCTTTGAAAACGGCAAGGGCGTGCGCGTCAGCCTATCGGCATATCAGCTGTCAGGTACGCGCAAGAAGTTCTCGGGCGTGTATTCGTCCGCATCGCCGATCGTTGCTGCGATTCTCGAGGACGCGCCGAAGGATATTATCCTCGTGTCCAGCCAGAACAAGGCGATCACGATCAAAAGCGCGCTCATCCCCGAAAAATCCACGCGCACGGCGGGCGGCGTGACGCTGTTCACGCTGAAGGCAGGCGCAACCGTCGTTTATGCGGATGAGACCGAAAAGTCGATCTACCCCGACCCGCAGAACTACCGCAAGATCAAGATCCCGGCGACCGGCTCGGCGCTGTAAGGAAGGAGAACAATCATGAAAATCGCTATCGTTACCGGCGCGTCCTCCGGCATGGGGCGCGAATTTGTCTATGCGCTTGACCGCGAGGGCAAATATGAAGAGATCTGGGTGATCGCGCGTCGCGCCGATCGGCTGGAATCCCTGAAGACCGAGTGCAAAACCGCGATCCGCCCGATCGCGCTCGACCTCGGCAAAGCCGAGAGTTTTGATGCCTACCGCACCCTGCTGGAGACCGAAAAGCCGGACGTCTCGGTGCTGGTCAACTGTGCGGGCTTCGGCAAATTCGGCACCTACGCCGAGATCCCGACCGAGGTTGCCTGCGAGATGATCGACCTCAACTGCAAGGCGCTCGTCCGCATGACCGAGTATACCCTGCCCTACATGCACACGGGCGCGCACATTGTCGAGCTGGACTCGCTCTCCTCCTTCCAGCCCGTGCCCTATATCGGCGTCTACGGCGCGACCAAGGCGTTTGTCCTCAGCTATTCCCGCGCGCTGAACGTGGAGCTACGTCCACGCGGCATCAAGGTGATGGCGGTCTGCCCCGGCTGGGTGCGTACCGACTTCTTTGACCGCGCCAAGACCGACTGCACGAATGCCGTGACCTACTTCAACAAGATGTATGAGGCAAAGGACGTCGTCGCCACCGCGATGCGCGACCTGTACAAGCCGAAAAAGGATGTCTCCATCCACGGCTTCCCCGTGCGTGCGCAGGTGCTCGCCGTCAAGCTGCTGCCGCACCGCTTTGTCATGCACACCTGGATGAAGCAGCAGAAGCATCTTTAAGCGGCATCCGCATTTCCATTTCGCATATAGAAAACCGCTGCCTGTGCGTGCACAGGCAGCGGTTTTTTGTCTTTTGGGAGTTTATTCGGTTTCCGGTCGGATCTCCACGGTTCTGCCGCCGAGATTCTCATAGATGCGGTGCGAGATGGACAGCACGGTCCGCCCGGCGAAGGCGCGGCGCAGCGCTTCGAGCACGCGCGCCTCGGTCTCCGTACATCGTTGTACATACATCATTATACGCGGGAAAAGAGAGAAGTCAACAGACTTCTCTCTTTTTCTTATTGCTTTTCCCAGCCGGAGACCGCCTTTGCGTAATAGGTGTTGATGACCGTGAGCAGGCGCTCCGCCGAGGTCTTGTAGGAATCGTACATCGAGGTGAAATTCGTGTCGCGTTCCTGCACCATGCGGATCAGCTGCTTGTTGTACGGTCCGACCTGGTAGTAATACCCGATGTCGAACACGAGGTTGTCGAAGATGATTTCGAGCATATCCGCCGACTCCTCGTCGCGCGTGCTCTGCCCGACCAGGTTGACGTCGTAGTAGGCGGGGGTGACGATCTTCTCGCCGTAATATGCCAGCGCCTCGGTGATGATGCCGGTGCGCTCGATGTCCTTCTGGATCAGCGGCACGCAGACAAACTGCGAGTTATAGGGTGCGACGGTGGTGTAGTAATCCTGCTGCTCGGCATTCAGCTTCGGATACGGCAGAATACCGAAGTCGCTCTCCATGCCGCGCAGCTGCGGAATTCTGGTCATTGTGTTCATCCAGAAAAGTCCCTTGTCCGCCTGCCACATCTCCAGCGGATCGACTTTTTCCCGTTGATAGGTCAGTGCATACTGCGTGTCATAAATGATGGAGAAATACTTGTCGAGCGCGGCGAGCGTCGTCTCGTTGTAGAGCGTCAGCCCGATGGTGCCGTCCTCGGCAATGGTACAGCAGCGCTGCCCCGCGGCGTTGACGATGCCGACGACCGAGTCGTCCCACACGAGCACGCCGAAACGGTCGTTTGCGTCCATGATGCCGTTCTGATCGAGGTCTTCGGTCACCGTCTTGCAGAGCGCGCCGAAGGTGTCAAGCGTCCATTCGCCGTCATAGACCAGGCTGTACGGATCGTCGAGGTCGTATGCCTTCCGCAGTTCCTTGTTGAACAGGATGACAAACGCAACATCATTGTCCGACACCGTGATCTCACCCGTGGTGAAGAACATGACCCCGCGCACGGCAAGATTCTCGTTTGCGCGTTTGTCCCACCAGGACTTTGAGAGGTCGATGCCGGGAATCGAGGCAAGGTCATAGAGATAATCGCTGTAGGCAAGCACCGTGACGTCGTACCCCGCGACAAGCGCAAGGTCAAAGTTGCAGTCGCCTGCATTGGCGTCGGTGCTGAGGCGCTTGTAGCCGGGACCGCCGCCCGAGGAATAGGCTTTCTCCACCGTCTCGGCGATCTTGACGCCGTAGTTCTGCTCGACGAGCGCTTTTCGCTTATACTGTGCGCTGTCCAGCGGTGTGGATGCAGTTTCATCCGCCGTGAAATCGGCATAGGCGACATTGCCCGCCGACAGGATGTTGAAGGCTTCGCCGCCGTAATCGGCAGTCTCAGGGATACCGAGCGTATCTGCATCCGTCACGCTCGTATCCCCCGCCGATGTGTCCGTCGTGGTCACCGCGGGGGGCTTGTCGCCGCAGGCGGCGAGCAAAGCCGCAGCCGCCAGAGCGGCAACAAGGGTTAAAATCCGTTTTTTCATCTGCTCTGTGCTCCGCTTATTGCTTTTTCTTTTTGACAAGAACGATGCACAAAACAGCAGCTGCCAAAACGGCGATCACAATGCCGATGATCAGCCCGATCGGTGCGCCGCTGCTTTCCCCTGCGGGAGCGGCAGTCGTCGCCGAGGTCGCAGCAGGTGCGGTCGTGCCGTCGGTTTTCACAGTCTTCTCCGTCGACGCGGTTGTACCTGCGGGTTCGGTCTGCTTTGTCGTCACCGTCGTTTCGGTTGTCACGGCAGCATCTGTGCTTGCACCGGGTTCCGCAGAAGACGCAGACGAAGCTGCCGAGGTTGTCGCAGACTTTGTCGTTGCCTCCGTTGTTTTTTCGGTTGCCGAAGAGGAAGCCGTGGTCGCCACAGGCTCGGTCGCCTTCGTCGTCGCCGTGGTCGCCACAGGCTCGGTCGCCTTCGTCGTCGCCGTGGTTGCGGTCGTAGTCTCCGGCACCTTTCCGCCTGCAAAAGCGGCGAGCGTGGGACCGTCCTTGCTGCTCTTCCAGGTGGATGCGAAATCAAATCCGGCAAAGCTGTCTGTCTTGCCCGCATCGGCAGCCGATACCGCCGATGCCGCCATCTCCGCGCAGATCGGATTGCTTTCGCCGACGGCGGCATCCGCCGTACCGACGAGGTAAACGGCATTGGTCTCGCAGAAAATTGCGCCCTCCGCCTTGCCCGCGATGCCGCCGACGAGGCTGTCCGCCGTGACCTTGCCGCTGTTGTACGAGGTCAGAATGTCAAAGCCGTACCAGCGACCGACAAGACCGCCGGCGCATGCCGAGGAGGTCACCGCGCCGCGGTTTTCGCAGTTCTTCACCGCCGAGCGCACATCCGCGCCGCAGCGGTTCTCGGTGTACCCGGCGATGCCGCCCGCGTGGGACGGACCGTTGACTGTCGCCGTATTCAGGCAGCCGACGATCTCACTTGCCGTCTTTGTCGCTCTGTCCGAGCGGTTGATATATGCGGTGATACCGCCCGCATGATGCGAGCTTTCGATCGCACCCGTATTCTTGCAGTTGAGCAGGCGCACGGCGCTTGTCGCGTCGGTGACAGCCTCGATACGGCCCGTGATGCCGCCTGCGAACGGGCAGTTCGATGCCTTTGCGCCGCTGTTGGTCGCCGTGATCTTGCCCGTGTTTTCACAATTCTCGATCACGACCTCGCCTGCCTCGGCGCGAACATAGCCCGCGATACCCGCAAGGCGATTGCGATCCTCGGAGACGGACTGCACATCGGCATGATTGGAGCACCCGCTGACCAGAACGGCGGGCGATGCCGACGAGCTAAGCTGGATTCTGCCGAAGAATCCGCCCGCGTTGCCGAAGGACGAATCAATTTTCGCCTCACCCGTGCAGTTTTTGACCGTGACCGTGTGTGCATCATAATTGTAAATCACGCCGACAAGACCGCCGACGTTGCCCGGCCCCTTGACCGTCGCGCGGGTTGTGCACTTCTCAATGGTCGTGCCCGAAAGCGCAACGCCGCAGAGCGCGCCCGTGCCGGGGTACTTGCCGTCGATCTTGGTCTCGGCATCGGTTGCGGCAAACGTGTTTTCCACGCTGCCCGTGACCGTGAGATTCCGGATCGTCGCGTCCTGCGTGACGCCGAAAAGTCCGGTCGGACCGTCTGCCGTGATGTTGACCATGACCGGGTGTCCGGCGCCGTCAAAGCTGCCGGTGAACGGCGTTTCATATGTACCGATGGGGTCCTGCGCCGTGCCGGTGAGGTCAATGTCCGCACCGAGCTTGTAGCTGCCGCCCCATGCGGCGGAGTTGCCCATCAGCGCCGAAAGCGACGCTGCGTCCGAGATGACCGTCTCCCCTGCTGCCGATGCCGCGAAGGCGAGCAGTAAAACAAGTGTCAGGACGGTCAGAATGCGAATGCCGATTTTCATCTTCATTGTATTATCTCCTTTTTCAGGTTTGATTTGAACCGATCCGTTTTGCGGCTGCACAGATGCGCGTGAAGATCACACACGCCTCCGCGCGGATGATGCTGTCGCCGGGGCGGTAATTGCCGCTGCCCGCATCGCCGCCGACGATCCCCGCAGCATAGAGCTTCTGTACCGCGTTTTCGCATCCGTGCGATTTTGCCACATCCTTCGGCATGCCGTCTCTGCGCGCCGCATAGGCGGACGCCGGCAGTACGGCGGCAAAGACCTCTGCCATCTCGCCGCGCGTGATATTCGCATCGTAGGATGCAAACTGCCCGCGCGTGATGATGCCGAAGCGAATGCAGTATTCGACATACGGCACATACCACGCTTGCCCCGCATATGCCTGCGGCACGCTTGTGCCGAAATACGCCGTGTGAATATTGGCGGCGGCGGTCAGCGCCTGCGCGACCGTAAAGCTGCCGCGCGGCGAGAATGCAGACGCGCTTGTGCCGTTTGCCAGCCCGTAGGCGTAGGCAAGTCCGACATAGTCATAGAACCATTCATCCGGCTTCACGTCTGAAAAATTGCCCGTGTACGCGCGTACTCTGACAAAGCGCGCGGGGCTTTCCCGCAGCATGGGCGCCGATGCGCCCATCTGCCAAACGGTCTCAAAGTCAAAGCCCGCAAAGGATGCCGGGTTTGCAAGATCGCCCGCAGCGACCGCCGCCGCATCGGTCGGCGTGCCATGCATTGTGCCCGCGCCGACGATCGACGCCGCGATGCCGTCCGCATAGCGCACATGCGTGATGCTGCACGCCGCTCCTTCGGTTTTGGCGGCAAGCGCACCCGCAGTGGGGGCTGTCACGCCGCCGAGCGCGATGCAATCCGCAATGTCAAATCCGCAGCAGCGCCCGATGATGCCGCCTGCGGATTCACCTGCCTTGACAGCGCCGGTGCTCAGGCAATTTGTCACTGCTGTACGGGGGGATGCTGCTGCCTTGCTTTCACTGTAGCCGATGATGCCGCCCGCCCACTGTCCGCCGGTGACGGCACCGCTGTTTGCACAGCCATAGAGCGCGGTCGCCGTATCGGTGCAGGCAGCCGCACGGTTGACGTAGGCGGCAATGCCGCCCGCATATTTGCTGCTCTCCACCGCGCCGCTGTTTTTGCAGTTGACGACCCGGAGCGCCGCCGTGGCGTCGCCCGTCAGCTCCGCGCGTCCGAGAATGCCGCCTGCAAACGGATAATTGGCAAGCTCCGCGCCGCTGTTCTTTGCGGTGATGCTGCCGGTGTTTGCGCAGTTTTCAAGCAGGACGAACCCCGCCTCGGCACGGATGTAACCGACAATGCCGCCGAGACGGTTGCGGTCCTCTGCGGTGAGGGTCTGATCGGCGGTGTTGACCGAATCCGAAACAACCACCGCAGGGAATGCGACTGATGCCGTGTAGATCCTGCCGATGAGTCCGCCCGCGTTGCCGCAGAGCGATTCGATCGGTGCTTCACTGCGGCAGCCGTCGATGCGCACGGTTGCAAGCCCGAAATTGTAGACCACGCCGCAGAGCCCGCCGACATTGCCGTAGCCCTTGACCGACGCGCGGCTTGTGCAGTCTTTGATCGTCGTGCCCGAGAGCGCGACGCCGACGATGCCGCCCGTGCCGGAATAGCGTCCCTCGACGCGGGTCTCGGCGGTCGCCGCCGCGAAGGTGTTCTCCACGCTGCCGCAAACCGTGAGGTTCTGCACTGTCGCACCCTCGGTGACGCCGAACAGCCCCGCCGCCTCGCCGGCGGCGATGTGCAGCCCCGAAACCGTGTGTCCGGCGCCGTCGAAGCGGCCGGTAAACGGCGTTCCGTAATTGCCGATGGGAGTCTGTGTCTTACCCGTCAGATCAATATCTGCCGTGAGCGTCCAGTCGCCGCTCCACGCGGCAGGGTCGTTCATCAGCGAGGTAAGCGCGTCCGCGCTGCCGATCTCTTTTGCCGCCGCAGGCAGCAGGAGCACAAGGCAGAGCGCAAGCAGAAGGGGGATAAACCCGTATTTTTTCATGCTGATTCCTCCGTTCTCACTTGACGTTCACGCGGTCGAAGCCCGAAATCTTCTTGCCAAGCGGGGTCTTGTTGATGTTTGTCGTATAAACCGTGTCGAGCGGCGCGGGATGCCCCGAGCGGTTGCCGATAGAAACCCCGCTTGCGCTGACATAATACGGTTCAATAAAGGAATTGCGCTTGGATGAAGTGTCCTTGCCGAGGTATGCGTGGTAGCACGCCCACTTCGTGCCGTCCGCGTCGGTCATATAGGAGGCGTGTCCGCAGCCGTTGACCGTATCGGAGCGCGAGAAGATCGACTCGGGATTCTTCTTCCAGTTCTTCGCGTCGAGCGGGTCGCCGCCTAAGAACTTCAGGTAGCCGAGCTGGTAATAGACCGTCCAGTAGCCGCTGCCGGTGTACATGAGGTAGACTTCCCCGTTCTCACCGTAGACCGCAGCCGCGCCCTCGACCACCTTGGGATACCAGTTGCCGGGCTTTGATGTGCTCTCGCCGTAGCCGCCCATCTCCCATGTATATTCGGGCACGCAGATGACGGTCGGGTCGCCGATCGCCGTCCACGGGTTTTCAAACCGGATGATGTTGATGGTCTGGTGGAAGTCCGCCGTACCGCGCCCCTCCTCGCTGACATAGGTCAGATAAGGCTTGCCGTCGATGCGGATGACCGAGGTGCCGCCGCAGAGCATGTCACGGTTGATCTCGGGATGGCTCACAAAGTTCAGGCGGCGCGGCTTGTTCACTTCGCCGGTCACAGGGTCGCCCCAGCGCCCGAGCAGATTGTCGCCGTCGAGGCACTTGACCACATGCTGCCGCTGGTTTGCCGTCGTGCCGTCATCATAAGCAATGAACATGTACCAGCCCGCGTTCGCTTCGCCCACATCCGCAGCCGAGAAATAGTGGATCTCGGGCGACCAGAAGTTCTTGCCGTCGGTCGATTCCAGGATGGTATAGGGCGCTGCGGTCTTGATGTCCGCGATGTTGGCGACCTTCATCAGATTGATGGTGGTCGCGCCCGTGCAGGTGTAATAATAGAAGCCGTTGTAATAGAAGATGTACGGATCGGCGTTGTTCTGCCGCAGGTAGTTTGTAAATTTCACCGTGCCGCTTTCCTCGCGGTCAAGGTCGATGCTCTTTGCCACGTTCAGCGTGCTCGTCATGTCGCCGCCGAACGTCTGCGCGCCGCGCAAATCCGTCAAGTGCCCGAACGAGCCGCCCTCGATGTTCAGCGTGAAATTGCCGTGCAGCGTTGTGCCAAGCCCTTTGGCGGGCGCGATCGCGCCGTGAATCACACCGCCGCGCACCGTGACGGTCACGTCGTAGTCCAGGCGATAGCCCGCGCTGTCCTCCTCGTAAAGTCCGAAGATGCCGCGCCGCACCTCGCCGCCGGTCACCGTGATGTCCACGCTGCCGCCCGTGCTGCCGCGCGAGCCGCCGGCAACATAGCCGTGGATCGTGCCGCCGCCGATTGTCAGCGTCGAACGCACGCCGCGCGTGATGAGGCGCGTGCTGTTATAGCCCGCGCGGATGTTGAACCAGTTGCCGCTGTTCACCGTGAGGCTGGTTGTATAAGAGGTAAAGAGCAGGTTGTGCCCGCCGACCAGCGAAATGTAACCCGCGTTGCCGTCAACCAGCGTTGTGTCCACATCGTCGCCGATCGTGAGCGGATAGCCCTTTGCGTAGATGGTGGAAGTGCCGCCCGCAGTGAAGGCAAGCGCCTCCATGCGGGTCTCCCCGCCGAGCGTGAGTGTGCCTTTCATCGCGATGCACGCGCCGGATGTGCGGTAGTCCGTTGTACGGTCCTTCGCCGTCAGGGTCAGCTTGCCGACCTGCGTCTTCACGGTATAGGCGCTGCCAGGCGTATAGCGCCCGCAGATCACCACCGTGCCGTCCCCGCCGAGCAAAGCAATCGCATGGTTCAAATCGCCGACGGGTGAGGATGCGCTCCTGCCGTCGCCCTTCCCGCCGTCAGCAAGGTAAACGACATTCGCCTTCTCACTTGCGGCAAATTTGGCTGCCACCGCTGCGGCAAGCGCGCTGTCCGCGCCTGCACCGATGACCAGTGTGCCCTTCTGAAGCGCGGATGCGACCGTGAGCGCGCCGACCTTGGCGGCGCCCAGCTCCAGCGTGACGGCGGCGGTCTCCCCGCCGATCTGTACCGTACCCACGCTGCCGCCGCTGAGCGTCATGGCGAGCGCGTCGGTCACGCAGTGATCCGCCGCAGCAAGGCGCGTCACGCTGCCGCCCGTCACCACGACCGTGACCGACTTCGCAGCCGTCGCCCCGGTGCAGTGCAGCGTACCCACGCTGCCGCCGGAAAGATACAGACTGTAGTCGCCGCTGCCAGCCCCGACCGTGACCGTACCGTAGCTGCCGGTGCGCACGACAAGCGCCGCACGCGTGCCCGCAGCGGCAAGATTCACACTGCCGCCGGTCGTAGTCACGCCGTCACCCATCGTCAGCGTACCGTCCGTGACCGTCATATCCAAATTGCCGCTTTGCCGCAGCGTGATATTTTCAAATGTGAGGTCGCCCGCAAAGCGGAGCGCCGCATTTGTGCCGAAGTTCAGCGTGCCGCCGCCCTCGCCCGTCACGGTGACCGCACCGCCGAGCGTGCCGACATCTGCCGTCAGATCGGCATAGCAGTTCCCCGTCACCACAATGCTGCCGCCGGTCTGCCGCAGCAGTTCAAATGCGCGGGAGAGCGACGTGGGGTCATCCGCGCGCGTGCCGCTGCCGAATGCCGACGGGGCAACATAGGCGACCGTCAGATTCTCCACGCTGTCAAAATTCTTCGCAAACGCTTCGCGCTGTGCCGCCGTATAGCGCAGCATGTTCAGCGCAAGCGTATTTTTTGCGCCCGCCGTCGCATGGAGCTTTTTCACCGCATCCGACGCATAGCTGACCGCGAGGGCACCGATCTTGCCGCCCATCAGGGTGACGGCTGCGTTGCCGACAACGTTGTTGACCATGACGCTGCCGACCGTGCCGCCCGCGATCGTGATCGCGGCGTCGCCGTTCAGGCGTCTCGGACCGTCGCCGCCTGCCCACAGCGTGGTAATGCTGCCGCCCGTGACCTTCACCACGGCGCTGCCCGCATAATGGTTGTAGAGCGAGCCGCCGTAAAGCTCGCGCACAGATCCCCCTTCAAAGGCGATGTGCGCCGTGCCGGTATAGGTCATCGTGCCCGCGCCCTTGGTGCGCGTGAAGCCGCAGAGCTTGTAAAACGAGCCGCTCCGCACCGTGATGTGCGAATCGAGATCGGCGGCAAGCCCGGTGTTTGCCGGCGTCTGATAGCCGCCGATGAC
>ENA-UESE01002453-UESE01002453.1-human-gut-metagenome-genome-assembly--contig:-NODE-2453-length-10773-cov-105.382012_pt1 | contig 10773 bp, 9 predicted proteins | sample MGYA00242995_ERZ507996 | MGnify/ENA primary metagenome ERZ507996 (study PRJEB26167, sample SAMN06115489) | human gut metagenome | host: Homo sapiens | place: China:Sichuan | collected 2015-04-15... | reverse complement strand
CCTTGTATTCCTTCCCCTGAGCAGAAGAGAAAGCAGATTGAGCTTGTGGCTGGTACGATGTAAGCATCGCGCTTTCTGCAGACGGGACAAGCCGCGGCGAACTTTTCGCGACACCCCGTGGGTGTGCAGATGGCAAGAGAGAAGAAACATCGGTAAGAGTGTGTGGTGTGTGATAAGTGTGGATACCTGATGTTGAGATGAGAGACGAAATCCCCAAAGCGGGATAACCGGCAGAATAAACGTCTTCCGTATAACCGAATAAGCATACGGTCGACAATAGTATCACCTTTGAGTACTTCATCTTTATTTCCTCCTCTACTTGCCATCACGAATCTAATATATCATATATTACAAATAAATGCAATAAACATTTTAGCCTAGAAGAGGGAAAAATCGACGAAGAAAAACTCCCGAAAAATTTCGGGAGTTTTTGTTATCAATAAGGACATACAACTAAAAGCTATTCTTCCTCCTCGTCTTCGAAATCATCCTCTTCATTCGGATCATATTCAATGCCGAGTTTGGCCAGCATATCTTCATTAATGTCTTCGCGCTGGGCAACAATCCAGTCCGGAACACACGGTGCTGCCGGCAGCGCGGCCAGAGCTTTCATCTTCTTGTCAAGGTACCAGCGGGGTGCGTCAGCCATAATCGGCCGATCAATAAAACCTTGCATTAAAACGACTTGTTTCAGCATCGGCAGGCTCAACAATTGGGTCGTACTGATAACGGAAGTTCCCTGTAACTGGTAAGACACGTTTTTGGAGAATGGATTGGCACCTTTGCCCATGCCTTCATTCTTGGAGAATGAAGTCGTCTGGACGGTCTTGTTACCAATCATCTTTGAGAAACGTTGCGCTGTAACCTCGTTGTTTTGAGATAAAATAATCTTGCAGGCCGTTGTAGAGATAACCGTTTCCAAATCGTCTTTACCATATTTTCCTGAGATTTGTCCCAAATCTTGCCCGATAAGCAGATACGACACTTTTTGTCCGCGGCCGACCGCCGGTCCGTCAATAATGGCTTTAAGCTTAGGCATTTGCGGAAACTCGTCGAGAACAAACAGGCAGGGGAACGGCCCCATGACACCGTCCGTTTTATTTTTGAATTTTGGCGGGTTAGCAATCAGATAAGACGACATCAGCTCAATAAACGTACCGCTGATGATACCCAAAGCGCGGGCATCAACCTGGTTGACGGACAAATAAACGGAAATAGGTTTCCATTCGCCGGTAATCGGATCTTTCATGCCGCGCAAATCTTTGAATTGCAGGTCGGAAAAACTGGTTCTTGAAACAACCGCCGAGTTTTTGAAAATACCGATACCTGATAAACCGGTTGACAGAACGGAACCGCGTTCCTTGTCCGGCATGGCCGAAAGCTGGCTGAGTTCCGTAATACAACGGTTTGAATAACCGAATTTTCTGGCTTCCTCGATGGCTTCTTCCAACATATTGCGCATCGGGTCGGACATTGCCGCCATTTGGTCGCCTTCTTCAACACGGCGTTTAATTTCCTGCGATTGCTTGATTTGCGCTTCCGTAATCCATTCCAAAATCATAGCCAGACAAGGCTCATGCCCAATCCATTTTTCCGGCAGCAGACTCCATGTACCGATAGGCAGATAATTATCAATGGTGATATTATTGGTGCGCAAATCCTGAATAGCTTTGGCCGCCAGAGGGTCGTGCATTTCAAGATAATAGCTTTCCAGCACGCGCTTGTCTTCATCGTCAAGTTTGCCTTCGTAAATACGCCCGATAAAATAATCGTTTGCCCGGGCTTTCTCGCACTTAAACGAAACAAAGTGAATAAAACCTGTCAATGCCGAACGACCGGTTTTGGACCAGTGCGGGTCAGCGCCGCCTTTGGGATCCTCAACCAGAATATTGCACATGGAGTCAATGTACATATCGCGGTCAGGGCCGGGAAGGGGCAGGGCATTGGGCGACAGCGGATTCCAACTGGGATAATAAATTCCTTCCGCCGGGTTATCCTCAGCGCCCCAGTTAATGACAAATACCGGGCCTTCTTTGGCGCGAGCACCGGTCGTGCTGTAACATAATTCGGGTTTCGGGTCGTTTACGATAATGCTCAATCCTTGAGAATTGAAAATCGTAGGCATAACCACACCGACTGTTTTACCGGTTCCCGGAGGAGCGCAGCACAGCGTCGCCAGAGTTTCTTTCAATTTGAGCAAATGCCCTTTATATTTGCCGACAACCATGCAGAAACCGTCCAGCAGCCCCATTTTCTTAATATCTTTCAGGTCAGCCAAACGGGCGGAACCGTGAATGTTGGATTGAAAGCGGTAAGGATTGGTAACCATACCGACAATCAGCCCGATAGGCAGGGTTAAAAACGGCAGAATGGGCAGCCACAGGCTGACGGAAAATGGACCATGATAATTGGAAAGCTGACGAAACCAGTTTCCGTAGCGGGAAATAAGATATGACGGGTTCTGAAAAATGGTCTGAATAAAACGATAAACGTCATTCATGCTGTCTTTTGAAATGCCGCTTCCGATAAGATAACCCAGCGGCAGGGAAAGAATAAGCAGGGCAATTGTAACAACCAGCGAGATAATAACCGTCATCACCATCCATTGCACGGCGTGGTCATATTCTTCCCATTCTTCTCCTCTTTTTTGCAATCCCATTTTTTTTATATCCTCTAAGCGATGCTTCTGATAAGTTTTTTAATCTTTTCAAAATTGTCATTGCCAGCCGGTTTGTCTGCGTCATCCAGCGCCTTGGCGAAAAGTTTAATTTCTTTCGGTGTGCCACGGTCGATTCTCGTAACGTTAATATCCAGCCCTTCCCATATTTCAAACATATCTTCGGCATTGATAATGTTGCCGATTTGAATAACGACATAAGCCTTAACTTTGTGTTTGAAACCCTCTGAGGCCAATTTTTCTTCAAGAAATTTTTTAGCGATGTCTGCTTTGCGCACGGGGGAAATCCTATGGCTGCTTTCTGAAAACCACAATGGTTCTTCATCATTAAAGCGTTCTTCGTCAGCGAGCCAGTCGCCGGGTTCCTTGTCAATCAGGCACAGGCATATCTGGTTGGCCGAAACGCCGATAAAATCAATCAGGTTATTTTTAATGGTTGCCCCGTTGATTGTTTCATAACCATGCTGTTTAATAATGTCCAATGTCGAGTTGCCGCTGTTGCTTCGACCCTGCTGTCCGGCGTTTTTGGCTGCCGGTACATTGCGTCCGTTGCTTTGGGACGGCAGGTTGTTTTTGTTCTTTTTGTTATCTTTGTCCCGGCGTCCGGGAGCCGCGGCCGTTTCTCTGTTCTGCGGGGAACGAGAAGACGTATCAACACTTTTTTCTTCCGGTTTGGCAGAAGCTTTTTCAATATCAAAATCATCAATATTGAAATCAAAGTCATCATCTTTGTCATCGTCCATATTAAACAAAGAGTGGCTGAATTGTTTAGGTTCCGGTGTCGGTAAAACAGGTGCCGGAGCCGGAACTGCTTTTTTCGGCGCGGCGGCCAGCGGCGCGGTGGCAGCTTCGGCTGAAGCCGTCAGCGGTTTAACCCGGGGGGATGTGCTGATTAATTTGTTGCTGACCGGTTCGGGACGGTCATCCAGAGGAATAGTCAGGCTTCTTGGCCGGACTTCTTTGTAAGATTTTTTCTTCTTTGACTTTTTGCCCGGTGTCGCCGTGTGCGCAATAATTTTCACCGGTTTGAAGAAAAATTTCTTAATAATGTGCCAAGGCGATAAAACAAGTTTAACCAGATAATTTTCCCATTTTATCATGCTCAAAGCCGCCCAGCCGCTCAGCCACAGGGGAATAAATGTTAAAATAATCAGAATAAAAGCCCATTCTTTCGGCGTATCAATAACCCAGCCGGACAACCACAAATTCCATGCATGATTCCAATGAGCTGTCTGAAAAATATCAAACCGCCAGTTGCGAAGCATAATAACCCTTATCCCCTCTATGAAGAACACGCTCCAAAAGAGGCCGACACACATAATCCTGGTCAATATTATTAAGGGTTTCAAGTTTGTCCTTTCAAAAAGTTTCTCTCAGTTTAACATAAGTTGGTTAATAACTGATTATTATTTGTCGCTGATTTTATCCGCAATAATTTCTCTGATTTTTTTTGTTTCTTTGTTGGCGTCAATTTCTTTCTCAACTTCTTTCAGCTTCATTTTGACAATTTCTTTTGGGTCGACTTTTTCACCCGTCGAACCAATGTTTTTGATGACAATGCGTGAAGTATCTCCATAACGCTTAAGGCTCCAGCGGCTGTACGCTTCAAAAGGATACAATAATATCGCCGCAAAATTGAGTTTCATACATCTTCTGAAACCCCATCCCCACAAGATGCCGCCAAATAAGAAGGAAAACAAAAACAAATAATCCCGGGCGTTTTTGATTTTGCCGCCGCTGTTCCAAAATTGGCTGATGATTTTCCAGTCTTCTCTGCTGAAAATGTCAAACCGCCAAGCGGTTGTAAACAAAAAATCGGCCAGGCAAAGAAAAATGTAGGTCCAAATTGAACCTACTAAAAAAAATTTAATATATTTTTTCAGTTTTTTCATAATTAACGGCTTACTCCCAAACGCTGCCTTAACATATCCGTAAACTGCTGATCCGGTTTGCCTTCCATATTTGGAGCCTGATAATTGGGATTTTGCAGCCTTTTAATAAGCTGGGCTCTCTTTTGAGCGCGAATGCCTTCTTTTTCTTCCCGGGCTTTTTTCTTGGCCGGGTCGCTGAGAATTCTGGCTTTTGCTTCTTCAAGCTGCTTTTTCCTTTTTTCCAGATTCTGCTTTCTGGCTTGTTCGGTATATTCCTGAGCCTTGAGCTTTTCCATTTGATCACTGATTCCCTTATCAAAATCCTGCTCTAAAATCATGGCTTCAAGCATATTTGCCGGCGGTTCGTTAGTGTCAATACCCTGCAGCATATTGCCTAGCTTCTCCCAAGCTTGGTTTTGCTTTGGCTGCCCGTATTTTTTTCTGGTAACTTTACGGTATGCCTTGCGTATGAAATCGTTCTTTTTCTTTTCAAAACCATCAAAACGTCCATTTTCCAGATTCTTGTCCATTTCCTCAACGGCTTTTTGTGCGGTTTTCAAAAGCTTGTCGCCTAAAGCCGTAACATTGCCACCGTTTGCCGCTTCTCGGTTTAACGCTTTGACGTAAAGAGTAAGCCCCTCTTTCTGCAATTGGGCAAAAGCATTGTCATTTCCGTTAGGATGTGTAAAAGACTTATCCTGAATTTTAGGCTCAACCATGGCTGCGGTTGCATACAGGTTGGCGAATTGTCTGGCCGCAATCATATTGTCTTTCATATTGTCCTGACATTTTTTGATACGCTTTTTATCAAAAAACTTCTTAAAATCCTGCGGCGGCATATTTTTTACAAGTGTTTTTGTTTTTTCCGGAAGATTCGTTTCGTCAACCTTGCCGTCTCTGATTTTATCGCACAGTTCAACCAATCCGTTATATTCTTCAAATTTTTCAGATTTGGCTTTCGAGTCATCAAGAGCTTTTTTCTCGTATTTCTCTTTCCATTGATAAGCGTCGTATTTTTCAATGTCTTTAATTTTGTTTTTTTCGGCTTTGTTTCTGTTTTTGTTGCGTCTGGCCGCATAGTATGCTGTTTTTATCTTTTTGGCCGACCATGCCCATAAAAAGTTTGCCCCGCCGATAAGCCAGTCTTCGTACATATAGTCGATAACGTCGCCTTTTTTGAAAGGACCTTTTTCCTCATCGCCGTCTTCTTCTTTATCATCGGTTTTTCGGTTTATTTCGTCCCCGTCGCCGCCATCAGTATCATCGTTTTCATTTTCCTGAGGTTTTCTGGGCGTTTCCTCTTTCTGTTCCTCATTAACCGTTGTTTCTTTGGTTTCTTCGTTAAATGTTGTTTCTTTGCTCTCTTCATTAACCGTCGTTTCTTTTAATTCTTCATTGACGGTTGTTTCTTTGACATCCTGGTTAAAAGATGTTTCTTTGGCATCTTGGTGAACAGTCGTTTCTTTTTCGGGAGTTTGGCTGAACAAAGTCGAGTTCTCCCGACTTGCGTCAGGTCTTTGTGTTTCGGAAACGTTGAATTCGCGTGTCTGCCGTTTGGTGTTTTCTCCTGAAACTTCAGAAACTTTAAATTCTTTGTTTTGCTTTTCGTCAGCCATTTGATTTCCCTCGTTAAATAAGGTTTTTGCCTTTTTCTTTTATCTTAACACTAAAAATAAGTTTTGTCTATATTTTTTCTAAGCTTTCAGCTTTTTCAGAAAGTCCCCGATAAGCCGGTTGATTCTGATGCCATCCTGCGGCGTAACCTTAAGTAGTCCAAATAGTCGCGGTTTGATTTTGCTGAAGTCGATAGGGGAAAAAATTGCCGGATTTTGAGTCAAAGCTTTAAAAGCGCCTTCTGCATCTTTTTGCGCGATTTTGAAGTAATTTTTTACCAATCGTTCGGCATCAACCGGAAATTTCTGATTTTTGATTGCCTCAATATAGCGGTTTGCCCGAGCGATTCTCCTCTGATGTTCTTCATAAATCTCGCGTTCTATTTTCCTTTTTTCGTGTTGAAGCTTGCGTTGCTTGTAGGCAATTTCACAGCCTTCCATCTCAATTAAAATTTCAACATAAGAAATAAGCGCGAACTGCAAAGCGTCATCATCGCTCTGTTCCGCTATGGTCAAAAGTTCTTCGTCAGATGCCTGCGGATTTATTTTGCCTTTAATTTCGGGGTGGGATTTTATCATAATATCCCAGCCGTTGACCGTATCTTCGGCAATGAGTCTGCCGCAGGAGGGTTTGTAATTGGGGTAAAGCATATTGGCTTCCAGACGAAAAGCCTTTGCTTTCAAGCCAAAATCTCCGGCAAGAAGGTCAATAGCATCCTTAAAATTCCGATAAGCCTTGATTAGAGCCTTTTCTTCATTTTTCAAAATAGCCAAATCTTTGTCTTCTTCAGAAGATGCTGGTTGCACTGCTGCGGAAGGCGTTGGCGAAGCTTGAAGCAAATTGTCTTCATCTTCAACAACAGCACGGTTTTCCTGCTGGGGCAGGTCTACATCAACATCACTGAGCTGAGTATTGATAAAATCATTCAGGAGTTGTTCAAATTCATCATCTTCCTCTGCCATCTTTCCTCCTAATCTAAACGGATTGTTGAAACTTTTGTTCCGCTTTCCGGATTAAAAACAACAATTCTGTCGGGTATGCCGCCATCTTTGACAACAATATAAATATAATCTCCATGTTCTAAAATAGAGTTAATACGGCTTTCCGCTGGTTCGTTCAGATGAATGTCTGATTTGCTGACAACAGATTTTCCGCCAGCTCTTTTATAAAGCGTTGTCAGCATCATCAGGCTGCCGAAAACAATCAGAAAAGTCATAATAACGACCGCAAATTTAATTAACTTTAATTTATTCATTATCTTTTCCTTGCCAAATATCAAAAAAATTGTCATCTTGAACAGACATTGAGTATAAACGCCATAAGATTAATTTTTAACAAATGACAATACCTGATAATAACATTTATTTCAGTCCTGTGGTAGAGGAAAATAACAAAGGGCTGCGGCTGGATAAGTTTTTAGCCGCAAGTTTTCCTGAATTTTCTCGTTCCCAGCTGCAGCGTCTTATTTTAGAGGGCAATGTTTCAAACGATGATGTTGTCATTGCCGATAATTCCCAAAAAGTAAGGGTAGGGGATTCGTTTCAGGTTATTGTACCTGAAGCCGTTGACGCGAACCCTCAGCCGGAAAATATTCCTTTGAACATTGTTTATGAAGACGATGACTTGCTGGTTGTCAACAAACCTGCAGGAATGACCGTGCATCCGGCGCCCGGAGCGCATAGCGGAACTTTGGTTAATGCCCTGCTTTACCATTGTCAAGACAGCCTTTCCGGCATCGGCGGCGTAAAACGTCCGGGCATTGTCCATCGTATTGACAAAGACACTAGCGGTCTGTTGGTCGTTGCCAAAAATGATAAAACGCACCACAGTCTGTGCGAGCAGTTTGCCGAACATTCTATAGAACGAACCTATTTTGCCGTTGTTTATAGCGTTCCTTCACCGTTGAACGGGCGAGTCGAAGGCAATATCGGTAGAAGCCCGTACGACCGTAAGAAAATGGCGCTTGTAAAAAACGGCGGCAAACCGGCAGCGACCAATTATAAAACTTTGGAGATATTTCAAAACACGGCGTCTTTGGTGCAATGTAACCTGGAAACCGGAAGAACACATCAGATTCGCGTTCACATGTCTTCTCTGGGCTGTAGTCTTGTCGGTGACAAAATCTATGAAAAAGCACATAAGTCAACTCTTCCCGGCAAAGTTGAAATAAAAAAATATCTCAACAGCTTTCCACGCCAGGCGCTTCATGCCGCCACATTGGGCTTTGTTCATCCGCGAACCGGAAAAAAAGTTTTGTTTAATTCGGATTTCCCCACTGATATTAGAGATTTGTTAAATATTCTGAGATTATAAACGAATAGAATTAAATTAGATAAACCTTAAGTATAGGTTGTAATTTAATCTGCTTCATTTAAACTAAAAAAGTTCCAATTAAGGGAGAATTGTAATGAACAAGACTTTAACTCTTAGTGGACTTGACTTTTCGCCAGAGCTTAACATGGCGAGATATTTACAGAGTATTCGTAAATATCCTATTTTAACACCTGAGGAAGAATTCCGTCTGGCAAAGGCTTATGTCGCGACAAAAGACGACAAATTGGCTTACAGACTGATTACTTCTCACTTGCGGCTTGTTGTAAAGGTTGTATCAAAATACAGAGGTTACGGTCTGCCGGTAAGTGAAATGATTTCAGAAGGCAATATCGGTCTTCTGTATGCCGTTGATAAATTTGATCCGGATAAAGGCTTTCGTTTTTCGACTTATGCCTTGTGGTGGATTAAAGCGTCAATTCAAAAATACATTTTGAATTCCTGGTCTTTAGTAAAAATCGGCACAACTGCCGCTCAGAAAAAGTTATTTTTTAATCTTCGTAAGGTTAAAAACAAGCTTAATCTGGTTGAAGATCGGGAAATGTCTCTCAGTATTATCACTGAAATTGCCGATTCGCTGGATGTTAGTGTCCAGGAAGTAACGGAAATGAACAGCCGGTTATCTGCGCATGACGGTTCATTGAATATGAATCTCGATTCGTCTTCCGATGACAGCAGTGAATGGATGGATTTTATTGCTGACAAAAAGCCTAATCAAGAAGAAGTTTTAGCACAGAATGAAACATATCTGTACCGTAAAAAACTCTTCGGACAGGCTTTGAGCTGTTTAAACGAGCGAGAAAAAGACATCCTTTATAAACGGCGTTTGCTGGACAAGTGTATGACTTTAGATGATTTAAGCCAGGCTTATAACATCTCAAAGGAGCGTGTCCGCCAAATCGAGCTGAATTCTGTACGTAAGTTGCAGAAAGAGGTTCAGCGCCTGTCGGCAACATAAGGGACGTTTTTTTATATTAGTAACAGCCCACCAGATGATTCTGGTGGGCTGTTTAAATTAATAGTATTCAATACAAGAAGATGAACCGGAAATCTCGCTTCCTTCATCTTTTTGCAAGACTGTTTGTACATAGCTATTAAGAGCTTCTTTATCTGTCGTAGTAATAAAATTTTCCTTTTCAAAGTTTGAGTTGCATTGTCGACTTATTTGATTCCATTGTGTGGAATTTTTAGATTGGCGCTGTTCTTTGTAGGTGCAGCGTTGACACATGATATTTCCTGAAAGGTCGGATATTGCCTGCCATTTGCAATTTTCATATTTTGCAAATGTTCTAATTTTACAAACAGTAGGAGTTGTTCCGCCAGATGAACCACCTGATGAACTGCCACCGTTTCCGTTATATGTCTCACATGATTCATCAATAACTGTATTTTCAAGTTGTTTTATACGTTGATTTGCCTCTGTTTGATTAGGGTATGCTCCAAAGTCAGTAAGTTCATTGTCGTAGATTCTGCTGCCCGTAATTTCAATACAATTTCCACTGGATTGTACCTTGCAATAATAATATCCCCTTTGACAAAATATGGCATATCCAACCAGATATTGCATTTGGCATTTACCATAAATTGTGCGTTTTTTCGTTTGGCAGGATATTGTTGTACATTTAAAAAGTTTTTGGGCAGTACAATTATCAAAACAACCTGTAAAATTTCCAGAACCGCATTGTACTTGAGCTTGATCGTAGGTCAAAGTATAGTCGGGACAATTTGATGTACAAGTGTTGCTCTTCGGGGGGCAGAACCAACCGTTTCCGGTCGGACATTTGATACAGTTACCGGTGTTTACGCCACTGGTATATCCAAGACTAGAGCAACTTGGCGTTGTTGTACATTGCGCCGAAGCTTCGCCGATTTCGCCAAACACGAAAGGAGCTGCCAGCAAAACAAGAAATGCCTTCGATGTCATCCCGAACTTGTTTGTCCTCGACAAGCTCGTTCGTCCCGTAAGGCTCTGTCGACGCTGCCACTTGCCAATCGCCAACTTTCGCCTCCGGGATATAAATCTATCTGCAAGAACATTCTCTGACAAGCAAAAGGATAATTTTCTTTCTTTTCTCATCGCTTTTCTCCTTTCTTAAAAAGCTAGCACCGGGCGAACGACGTAGTAGTTGCTCCTATCGTAGTCGTCCACGCCGCCTTGACTAGCGCCTGGGCCCGTACAGAAGACCCACGCGTGGCTGAGATTATACTCGGACGACGACCAAATATGTTCATTATCGCCTGTAAGTTGTGTGCCGCCAAGTTTGGATATGGTATTGTTGA
>ENA-UESE01002452-UESE01002452.1-human-gut-metagenome-genome-assembly--contig:-NODE-2452-length-10784-cov-3.165966_pt1 | contig 10784 bp, 5 predicted proteins | sample MGYA00242995_ERZ507996 | MGnify/ENA primary metagenome ERZ507996 (study PRJEB26167, sample SAMN06115489) | human gut metagenome | host: Homo sapiens | place: China:Sichuan | collected 2015-04-15... | reverse complement strand
TCGTTGATAGAGAGAATCCAGTCACCTTTCTTATAACTACCGTTATTGATACCCTCTATTACGTGGTTTACTACTTGTTTGTATTTTGATTCGTTCCTTTTCATACTTTTGTTTTTGGTGCTGCAAAGATAGGATAAAAAACGTAAAAGGGTACAGCTACTGTCCGGATATCGTATATGTTTTGTAACATAATAAAAACACATACCAGTTCGTATCAGTTACGATAGGTTTCATTATCTTTGCACTGTTGCTCGGATTATAAAGATTCACAGGCAAAAAAAGGAGCGGAAGAAACAACAAACTAAAAATAAAACAATGAGAACGTACAGATTTATGTTTCCGGTATTACTTGCAATGACTGCAACCGGAAGTTTGACGGCAGGACCGTCTGATAAAGGGAGCTCCGGTATTCGGTTTCCGGAAGTAAACCAAGTGAAAATAGAAGATACATTCTGGAAACCCAAATTGAATCTTTGGCAGAAAGTAACGGTAAACGATGTTTTCGATAAGTTTGAAGGAAAGCATCTGGAGCATCCGGGAGAATTCTGTAATACGTTCGAAAACTTCGATCGTGTGGCGAAAGGTGAACGCAATATCGGACGGCATGCAGGAGCTCCCTGGTTCGATGGGCTTGTTTACGAGACTATCCGTGGAGTGGCAGACCTGATGGCAAGGCAATCGGATGCGGCTTTGGAAAAACGGGTGGACGGATATATCGATCGGATTGCTGTGGCACAGGCGTCTGAACCTAACGGGTATATCGATACTTACACTCAACTGATGGAAGCCGACCATCAGTGGGGAGAGCGGGGAGGAATGCTCCGTTGGCAACACGATGTATACAACGCCGGTATGTTGGTGGAAGCAGGCGTACACTATTATAATGCGACCGGAAAAACAAAATTACTGGAAGTGGCAACTCGCTGTGCTAATTTGATGGCTGAATATATGGGGACTTTTCCTAAAAAGAATGTGGTTCCTGCACATTCGGGTCCGGAAGAGGCTTTGGTGAAACTGTATACCTTATATAGAGACAATCCGGGACTGAAGAAACAGATCAATGTTCCGGTAGTTGAGCGGGAATATCTCAGGTTGGCTGAATTCTGGATCGAAGGTAGAGGAAAACATTGCGGATTCCCGTTGTGGGGGACATGGGGTAACCCTGCTGCCGAACAATGGATACGCGACCGGAAATACGAGGCTCCTGAGTTTGGCAATCATACCCGTCCGTCATGGGGAGACTATGCACAGGATTCTATTCCGCTTTTCGAGCAGAAGACAATCGAGGGGCATGCTGTTCGTGCCACCTTGTTTGCTACCGGAGCAACGGCTGCTGCACTTGAAAATCGTTCACCGGAGTATATAGCTGCCGTCAGCCGTTTATGGGATAATATGATTGGTAAACGTATGTTTATCACCGGTGGGGTAGGTGCTGTTCACTTTGACGAAAAGTTCGGGCCTGATTATTTCTTGCCTACGGATGCTTATCTGGAAACTTGTGCTGCTGTCGGTGCCGGCTTTTTCAGCCAGAGAATGAATGAACTGACCGGTGATGCTAAATATATGGACGAGCTGGAACGTACTTTATATAATAATGTCCTGACAGGCATTTCTCTTTCGGGTACACAATATACTTATCAGAATCCGTTGAATTCCGCCAAGCACGCCCGTTGGGGATGGCATGATTGTCCTTGCTGTCCGCCCATGTTCTTGAAAATGATGTCCGCAATGCCCGGATTTATCTATTCACAGAAGGGGGATGATATCTATGTAAACCTCTTTATCGGCAGTGAAACGGAACTGAACCTATCGGATCAGAGTCGGATACGGTTGACGCAAAAGACCGGATATCCATGGGATGGTTCTGTTGTCATGACTGTTGAACCGGAGAAAGAAAAAACTTTTTTATTAAAAGTACGGATCCCGGGATGGGCACAGGGAGTCGAGAATCCATACGATTTGTATCGTTCGGAAGTGCAGTCTGCTGTCAATCTGAAAGTAAACGGCAAATCTATCGCAATGAAAATATTTAAAGGATATGCCGAAATTCAGCGGAAGTGGAAAAAGGGAGATAGAGTAGAGTTGACATTACCTGTTCAGCCGCGGTTGGTGACGGCCAATGAAGCTGTAGCGGATCTGCAAAATAAGGTGGCCATTGCTGCCGGTCCTTTTGTATATTGCCTGGAAGGATGTGACAATGAAGGGGTGGCTGATCTGAGACTCGATACGCGCGCTCCTTTATCGATGACTTTTGAAAAAGAACTGCTGAATGGAGTTAATGTAATTAAAGGCCAGGCACTGGATAAGACAGGAAAGAAAGTGTCGGTTTCGGCTATTCCTTATTATGCTCTGGGCAATCGTCAGGATAAAGGCTATGTCGTTTGGATGCCCGCAAATAAATGACATGAACGAACATAAACACAATTACAACATGAAAATAAACTGTCTTTTAGCCTTGGCATTGTCTGCTTCATCATTGGCGGCACAAGATGCCGTTATCCGGGTGGATGCCGGTAAGGTTGAAAATAAAATAACTCCCTATTTGTACGGAGCTTGTATGGAAGACGTAAATCATGAGATTTACGGTGGTCTTTATGACCAGAAAATTTTCGGCGAGAGTTTTGAAGAACCTGTTTCCATGGATAATTTTATCGGGTTTACCCGTTGTGAAGGGGTGTGGAAACTACAAGATGGCCAACTTTCCGTACAGGCACATTCGGGAGCAAAACTGGTATATGATGACACGCAGCTTTCCGACGCAACGGTCGGGGTCGATCTTAAATTTACGAACGGTACTTCATCCTCCAACAATGCCGGACTTTTACTGCGTGTCGGTGAATATGGAGGCGGAGCCGATAACTTTGATGGATATGAGGTCAGTCTGTTTGCTGATGGAAAGCGCTTGCTGTTAGGGAAACACTTGCATAACTGGCAAGAGTTGAAAACGACTCCGGTAGATGTAGATCCGACGCAATGGAACCGTATGGAAGTGAAACTGGATGGAGATGAACTGGTGATTCTGCTGAATGACTTCCGAAACTGGGGAGCCGATGTATCTTATCGTAGTTTGACTATCGGAAGCAATACTCCTGTCAAGCTGTTGACCAAAGCAACTCCACAAGTCAGCGGGATGTGGGATGCTTTTGCTGACCTGACTGCCGCTGCTGTTTACAAACAAATTGCAGATAAACCTTTTCATAGCCGGTATGCGCAGGAGATAGAGTATCTGGTAGGAACCGGTAAAGTGGGTATTGCTAACCGGAGCCTGAATCGTTGGGGAATATCTGTACGTCAGGGAGAGAAAAAGACCGGCAGCCTTTATTTAAAGGGAAAAGCAGAAGTCCGGGTAGCCTTGCAGAGTGTGGATGGTGAAAAAGAATATGCTGTGCAGTGCATTCGGGCCAATGCCGGTGACTGGAAGAAATATACGTTTGAGCTAACTCCTGATAAAACCGATGAAAATGCACGCTTTGCTATTTATCTGGAAGAGAAAGGACGTATTCAGGTAGACATGGTCACCCTTATGAACGGCGCGGACCGTCAGTTTTGCGGGTTGCCGCTGCGTAATGACATCGGGCAGGCAATGGTGGATCAGGGTTTACGCTTTCTCCGCTATGGCGGCACCATGGTCAATGCACCTGAATACCGTTTTAAGAAGATGATTGGAGACCGTGCGGAAAGACCTCCTTATAAAGGTCATTGGTATACGTATTCTACCAACGGTTTCGGAATTGAGGATTTCCTTCATTTTTGTGAGAAAGCCGGATTTATGCCTGCTTATGCAGTGAATGTAGAAGAGTCGGCGCAGGATATGGCGGATATGATCGAATACCTGAACGGATCGGTAGATACGAAGTGGGGTAAGAAGCGTGCAGAGAACGGACATCCTGAGCCTTACGGGTTAAAATATCTGGAAATTGGAAATGAAGAAGTTATCTGGGGGGATATTGAAGCCGATTATCAGCATTATATCGATCGATTTAATGATATTTATGAGGCTGTTCATGCCAAAGATCCGGAAGTGCAGTTTATTCATTCTGCCTGGTGGCGTCCCGAATCACCTAATATGGAGAAAGTATTTAAAGCACTTGATGGTAAAGCAGCCTATTGGGATTACCATCCTTGGACGGATGATCTTGGCAGTCACGTAAATATAGACCGGGAGTTGACGGATATGAAAGCTAAATTCCTGAAATGGAATCCGAAGACAAGTATGCGTTGTGCTATTTTCGAAGAAAACGGTAATCTGCACAACGTTCAGCGCGCCATTGTGCATGCTACTGTTCAGAATGTGGTTCGTCGCCATGGTGATTTTATTCTGACCACCTGTGCGGCCAATGCTCTTCAACCCTATTTGCAAAATGACAACGGCTGGGATCAGGGACAAATTTTTTTCACTCCGGGACAGGTTTGGGGTATGCCGACTTTCTATGCACAGCAGATGTCTTCGGCCCATCACCATCCGCTGCGGTTGTGGAGTGAGACAGTGGGAGAACTGGATATGACGGCCACTACGAACGAGGCACGCGATGAAGTGATTCTTCATGTAGTCAACACTTCCTCTGAAGTGCGGGAGACTCAGGTTAGTCTGTCCGGTTTCATTCCGAAAGGGAATATGGAAATATATACGCTGAGTGGAGAGTTGAATGATGAGAACCTTCCGGATACGCCTACACGGATTCTGCCGAAAGCTACCTGGAAGCAGGCTCCCGGATCTGATTTTACCTATTCATTCCCTGGTTATTCGTATACGATTGTTGTACTTAAAAAGTGAGTTGTTTTTATGAAAATAGGATATCTTAAACCGGGTATTCTGCTTCTCGTCCTGTTATTCTCTTTCCGTCAAGATCTTTTTGCCAAGAAGAGAATCACTTCGTTGAAGTGTGAATACATTGAAACGCCTTTAGGACTTGATGTGCAGCGCCCGCGTCTGATGTGGAAAGTGGACACTTCCGATGTGCCCAGTAGGCAAACGGCCTATAGGATTTTGGTCTCTTCTACTCCGGAACTGTTGCGACAAGGAGAGGCTGATATCTGGGATTCCGGCAAACAGAAGTCGGATGAGCAATTGGTTTCTTACGCCGGGAGCACGTTGCATCCTCACACCCGATACTGGTGGAGGGTAGAAGTGTGGCTGAATAATAAGAAGGTCGTTTCGGAACCTGTGTGGTTTGAAACCGGAAAATTTTCGGCAACGGATTGGGAAGCTTCCTGGATTACCGATGGGTATGATAAAGACTACGAACCCTCTCCGATGTTTCGTAAAGTGTTCGATGTTTCCAAAGAGGTTGCTTCTGCCCGTTGCTATATAAGCGGTTTGGGGTATTACAGGCTGTCCTTTAACGGGAAGGCTGTCAATGATCATGCACTCGATCCGGGGTTTACGGATTATAGTAAGCGGGTGCTTTATCTCACGTATGATATTTCCGGACTGCTCCGGCATGGTAAAAACTGTATAGGGGTTCAGTTGGGCAATGGCTGGTTCAATGAGCAAACTCCTGCCGTGTGGTACTTTCATGAGGCACCCTGGCGAAAGCGCCCGCAAATGATTGCTGAGATACATCTCTGTTATACTGACGGCAGCAAGGATATCATAACGACCGATACTTCATGGAAGACATCTACAGGACCGCTCCTGTTTGATAATCTTTATGTAGGCTCTTTCTATGATGCCCGTCTGGAACAGAAAGGGTGGGATACGGAACTTTTTGATGATGTCTCTTGGCAACATGCTAAATTGACTGCGGCACCTGCCCCACTGATCGAAGCACAGAAGATGCCTTCCATTACTACAGCAGATACTCTTTCTGTAGTGTCTGTCAACTGTATCAGTGATACTTGCTACGTGTTCGATATGGGTATCAACACAGCCGGAGTTCCCCGTTTGGAGATAAAAGGAGAACGCGGAACCCGGATTCGTTTAAGGCATTCCGAGATGCTTCAGAAAGATGGGAATATCGACCAGCGTAATATTGACATGCACTTACGTCCTCGCAACAAACGTGAAATTATCCAGACGGATGAATATGTCCTGAAAGGAGAGGGGGTGGAAACTTTTATTCCACCATTCACGTATCACGGATTCCGCTATATAGAACTGACCTCCGATCGTCCCCTTACTGTTGCGGACGTGAAACTTCAAACCCTCAGGATGCATAGTGACGTGGCTGAAGTGGGGAGTTTCAAATGCTCCGATCAGTTACTCAATACTATTTTCGATATTTGCCGAAACTCATATCTGAGTAATCTGTTCGGGATACCGACCGATTGCCCCACTCGTGAAAAGAATGGATGGATGGCGGATGGCTTTATGGTGCAGGAGGCGGGTATGTTCAATTATGACAGCCGGAATGTATATGCCAAGTGGGTGAAAGATATGATCGATACGCAGGAGGCGAATGGCAATGTAGCCGGTATTGCCCCGACTTCCCGGAGGTGGGATTCCAATTGGGCGGGACCGCTTTGGGATGCGGCCATCTTCATTGTGCCCTCTTATCTTTATCGTTATACCGGTGATATCGAAACCATGCGTCAGGTGTATCCGGCTGCCGAACGTTATCTGAAGTATATCGAAACGACGGAAGATGAACGGGGATTGATTAATCATGGATTGGGTGACTGGTTGTTCTATAAGGCTGAAACACCGGTCGATTTCATGGCTACCGGTTTTGTGTATTGGGACAACCTGATGATGGCACAGATGGCTGAACTTACCGGACGTGTAGAAGACAGACAAAAGTATCTGGCAAAAGCCGAAGAGCTTAAGAAACGGATTAACGATCATTTTTTTGACCCTCAGACTGTGTCTTATGCTAATAAAACGCAACTTTCATATGCCTTGCCGCTTTATCTTCATATTGTTCCCGAAGCATATAGGGAACGTCTTGCCGAGAATCTGCATAAGATCATAGCAGCCAATGACTACAGTCTTGATTTCGGGTTTATCGGCAGCGTAATGGTACCTGATGTATTGGCGGAGACCGGTTATGCGGAAACGGCCTATAGGATGTTGACAAAAACTACATTACCTTCATGGGGATATTGGATCAAAGAAACCGGGGCGACTTCTTTGTACGAAACCTGGGAGGTGACCCGCCGTATCGGAGATGCGTCTCTGAATCATCCTTCAATGGGGGCTGTCAGTGCCTGGATGTATAAGTATCCGGCAGGTATACGTCTTTCACCGGATGCATCGGCTTTTAAGAAAATATTAATTCAGCCGTGTTTCCTGTCCGATCTTGATTTTGTAGAAGCCAGCCATGAATCGATATATGGCACTATCCGGGTTGATTGGAGACGGGAAGAAGGGAAGATCCGGTTACATCTGGTTCTGCCTTCAACGGCTATGGGTACTGTTGTTTTGCCCGGGCAGAAGCCGAAAGCTGTGAAGGGGGGCGAACACATTTTTGTCATTCCCGAATAGTAAATATGTTTGTATAGGATGAAGATGCGTCAAAATTCGTATTCACCACAGATTATACTGATTTATACAGATAATTAGTATGGGTTGTCAGTAGATTAAAATCGTTTTGTGTAAATCTGTGTAATCTGTGGTGAGTTATGACACCTTCATCCTATACGAATGACAGGGAGAGGGGAAAATCAGATTTCCAGTCCGTCCAGTATCTTCAAATACAATTCCAATGCCTCTTCTATTTCTTTAATCATGATATATTCATCGGCCGTATGCGAACGTGAAGAACGGCCGGGGCCTATCTTGACTGAGGGGAACGCCATTAAAGCTTGATCCGAGAGAGTAGGAGAGCCGAAAGGCATGCGTCCCAGTTTCTTTGCTTTCTGTACAAACGGGTGGCTTTCTTCGATACGTGAAGAGTTGAGGCGGAACGAACGGGCTTCAGCTTTACAAAAGATATGCTTTTGTATTTCAGTAAACAACTCTTCGTTAGAGTACAGTTCGTTGCTACGCACATCTACTACAAAACTGCAACGGTCGGGAATGACATTGTGCTGCGTACCGGCATTGATCACCGTAACGCTCATTTTGACAGGTCCCAGTAATGGTGATTCTTTTGCAAAGCGGTAGTCGCGGAACCAGGTAATATCGTCCAGTACTTTATATATCGCATTGTCACCTTCATTGCGGGCGGCGTGTCCTGCTTTTCCGGTAGCTGTGACATCGAGCACCATCAGGCCTTTTTCGGCAATGGCAGGTTGCATTTCGGTGGGTTCTCCTACTACGGCAAAACTGATGGGGGGAAGTCCCGGTAATACACTTTCGATACCGCCTTTTCCGGATACCTCTTCTTCGCAGGAAGCCAGATAAATAAGGTTATAACTTTGTTGCTTGCGGCATAGTTGCAGAAACACCTGTAGGAGTGTTACTACACTGGCACCGGCATCATTGCTGCCCAATCCATAAAGTTTTCCATTCTCTTCGCGTGGAGTGAACGGATCTTTCCGCCAACCGTTGACCGGCTTTACAGTGTCAATATGGGAGTTGAGCAGGATTGTCGGCTTTTTCAGGTCGAACATAGGGCTCAGGCACCAGATATTGTTTCCTTTACGGCCCGTGGTCATGCCTTCGGCCTCGATATAATTTTGCAGATAGTCGGCTGCTTTTTCTTCTTCGCGGCTGAGCGAAGGGATGCTGATAAGAGATTTCAGCAAGCCGACAGCTTCGGATGTAATGGATTCGTCTATCATTTCTTTTTTGCTTTGAATGGATGCAAATGTACAAATAATACTTGAATCTTTCAGTTTGTCAGACAACTATTTATCAGGCGCTATATGGCTAAGTGCCTGACTCTGTTGAGCAAAATAATTCAGTATTCACACCTGATAATTCCAAATTAAACGATACCTTTGCAGACGAATAACTAACAACAAAGGATATGACTTATCATCATCTATCTGTCTTGGTCCATCGTCAGGCTGAAAAGTATGGCGACAAGACAGCCCTGAAATACCGTGACTATGAGAAGGCGCAGTGGATACCTATCTCTTGGAATGAATTTTCGCAAACTGTAAGGCAAGCCGCCAATGCTATGGTGGAATTGGGAGTACAGGAAGAAGAAAATATCGGTATTTTCTCTCAAAATAAGCCGGAATGTCTGTTTACGGATTTTGCCGCTTTTGCCAACCGTGCAGTAACTATTCCGCTTTATGCAACCAGTTCTCCGGCACAGGCTCAATATATCATCAATGATGCCCAGATACGTTTCTTATTTGTAGGCGAGCAGTTCCAGTATGATGCTGCTTTCAGTGTGTTCGGCTTCTGCCCTTCACTTGTACAATTGATCATTTTTGATCCGGCGGTAGTGAAAGATCCGCGTGATATGAGTTCTATTTATTATGACGAGTTCTTGGCTAAAGGAAAAGATTTGCCACACAATGAAGTAGTGGAAGAACGTACGGCACGTGCCAGTGCCGAGGATTTGGCAAACATCCTGTATACGTCCGGTACTACGGGCGAACCTAAAGGAGTCATGTTGCATCATTCTTGCTATTTGGAAGCATTCCGTATTCATGATATCCGTCTGGTAGATATGACCGATAAGGATGTTTCGATGAACTTCCTGCCGCTGACCCATGTGTTTGAGAAGGCATGGACTTATCTCTGTGTGCATAAGGGCGTACAGGTCTGCATCAATCTTCGTCCGGCCGATATCCAGACAACCATTAAAGAAATCCGTCCGACATTGATGTGTAGTGTCCCTCGTTTTTGGGAGAAGGTGTACGCCGGCGTTCAGGAAAAAATAGCCGAGACCACCGGAATAAAAAAAATGCTGATGCTGGATGCTATTAAAGTAGGCCGTATCCATAATTTGGATTATTTGCGGGTGGGTAAGACGCCTCCCCGAATGATTCAAGTTTTATGAGAAGACTATCTATGCTCTGCTGAAAAAGACCATCGGAATAGAGAACGGTAACTTCTTCCCGACAGCCGGTGCTGCTGTTCCCGATGAAATTTGCGAGTTTGTACATTCGGTGGGTATCGATATGCTGGTCGGATATGGTTTGACAGAATCTACGGCAACTGTTTCGTGTACTTCGAAGACGGGTTATGATATTGGTTCGGTAGGTCAGGTGATGCCGGAGGTAGAAGTGAAGATCGGCGAAGATAACGAGATTCTGCTTCGTGGAAAGACCATCACGAAAGGGTATTATAAAAAGGCGGAAGCGACGGCTGCAGCCATCGATGGAGAAGGTTGGTTTCATACCGGTGATGCCGGCTATTTTAAAAATGGGCAGTTGTATCTGACAGAGCGTATCAAAGACCTGTTTAAGACATCGAACGGAAAATATATCGCTCCTCAGGCATTGGAAACCAAATTGGTTATCGACCGTTATATCGATCAGATAGCTATTATTGCCGACCAGCGTAAGTTTGTATCTGCACTGATTGTACCGGTATACGGTTTTGTGAAACAGTATGCCAAAGAGAAAGGCATCGAATACAAAGATATGGCCGAATTGTTGGAGCATCCTAAAATTACTGCTTTGTTCCGCGCACGTATCGATACGTTGCAGCAGCAGTTTGCCCATTACGAACAGATTAAACGATTTACGTTGCTTCCCGAACCGTTCAGCATGGAAAAAGGGGAACTGACTAATACCCTGAAGTTGAAACGTCCGGTAGTGGCACGCAACTATAAAGAGGTAATTGATAAAATGTATGAGGAGTAAGAACACAAAATTTTGTATATCTTTGCTCCCCATAATTAATGAAAACCATAAAAAAGAAGTATGATTACTATTGAACAACTTAAAGACGTGAAAGAGCGCACTGATGCGCTGAGGAGGTATCTTTGACATCGACGGGA
>ENA-UESE01002449-UESE01002449.1-human-gut-metagenome-genome-assembly--contig:-NODE-2449-length-10787-cov-3.532680_pt1 | contig 10787 bp, 7 predicted proteins | sample MGYA00242995_ERZ507996 | MGnify/ENA primary metagenome ERZ507996 (study PRJEB26167, sample SAMN06115489) | human gut metagenome | host: Homo sapiens | place: China:Sichuan | collected 2015-04-15... | reverse complement strand
AAATTTATATGAGCGCACCCATTTGTGAAAGTCAAGGAAATGGAAATTATTCTTATAAAGTTCGTTTATATGACATTACGAATGGAATAGATCAAGCCCGAAACATCGGAGATACCGAATCTTTCATCTCCACTACGGGACTTTCTCCAATGACAAGTATAGGAATCGTAGATAATTCCGATATAGATATATACCTGTTGGCTGGAAACAAAATCGTAAAATACACGACCAAAGGCATGGAGCAATCCGAATCTCCCGCCCGTATATTTGCATACGGTTTATCCTATGACGAAACAGAAGACGGATATACTATCAACTTCAACTTAAACGAGGATGCCACATCTGTAAACTTGATATTGAATAATCCAGAAACAGGCGAAGCTGTTCAAACGATTGCATTAGGAGCGCTACCAAAGGGAGCGAATCAGACTACTATATCCAGAGCCGATCTTCCTGCCGAAAAGCTGAATTGGAGTATTCAAGCCATCGCCGGAAACGTCACTCTATACCAGTACTACGCACCATACGGTGTCGCCATCGATAAATCACCTGAAAGCGACTACTTCGGACGTATCTATATAACGAACACTGCCGCCGGAACAGTAAGTGCAGGAAATCCTTCACAAGCCCAAACCTCGACAGTGGGTGTGTATGTACTCGGAGCAAACATAAGCGATATTACTCAACAAGGCTCCACAGCTTATAGCGGAACCATATCTTGGAGCGGAGAAACCGGTATGGGTCCGAGAAAAGCAGCCGTAGCATCAGATGGACGAGTATTCCTATGCGACGCCAGCACGAACAACGCAGGTATTTACCTGATGAATCCCGAAACCTTTGATATTTCTTCTATATTCACAGGAGCTACAAATTCGAATGGCAGCCTAATGATAGGAGGCAAATATGTATGCGGCCAAATAACAGCCGTAGGTATTCGAGGAGAAGGAGCTACAACTCAACTTTATGCCATAGATAAAACGGCATCGGGTTCATCTTGGAAAGAATTTATCAACGTCTATAACATCGGCGAATCGAATACATGGACAACTGCGCCCAACGAATCGAAAGCCGCCAATAGTTACGTGGGTAACGACAACAGCAGTATCGTTCCCGTTTCTACCGGATATTGGGCCGCACAATACAGAGGTGGCGGAAGCAACTCTCCCGCAAATCCATGTATGTTCTATTACAGCGATCAATACCAAGATGCCGTATTTAATACAGCCGAGCCCAACATCATCGGTGAGTCGTCCCAAAACGGGGCTCTCGCCGTCAATGAAAAAGAACAGCTTATAGCCCTTAGCGTAAATGGCGGAGTGGCCGTGTACTCTTACAAGATGAAAGAGGGAATACCTTCTGTCACGGAAAAATTCCGAAAAGAAATTGCCGAAATGGGCGGTTATGTTAATGATTTCGAATTCGACTATGCCGGGAACTTATATGCGGTATCCAATGCCGGTGAGAGATTAGCCGTATGGGCTATGCCTACCAGTGACAACAGTTGTGTGACACCCGCAAAGAAATCATTGGTATTGAACAATATATATACAGGCATAGAAAACACCGTAAGCATTTCACGTATATCGCCCAACCCCACGACGGGAATCATTACGATATCTGCTCAAACTACAATCGAAACGGTCGAAATATATAATATAGCCGGTTCTCTGGTAATGAGACAAGCCCACGTAGGTACGACAACTATTTCTCTCGACCTTTCCGATCTTGCTGACGGTATGTATTTTGTAAAAGTGAACGATGGTAAAGCCGTGAAAGTCATCAAAAAATAAAATGCTAAACTACCCCGACTCATCTCTTTGAATAATAAAGAGATAGTCCTACACAAAATCCCCCGCTCTTTTTCAAGGCGGGGGATTTATACATTTCTGTTAATTACGATCTCTACTTTTATTACCTATTTTTATTTCTCTCGCCTTAAAAAGACAAACCTAGTAACAGGCCCCATCTTACATTTGAAACTCCCCCATAAGTTCGTATGTGTCTGGTTCATAGCCAAAACGGAAAAACAAAGAGAACACACCGAGCAAACGAAAAATATCAGCCCCGTAGTAGAAAGGATATCACCCAACCCCACCAACGGAGAAACGATACCTCCAAAAGCAAAACCTGCTGCACCGAACAATGCAGAGGCCGTTCCCGAATTGGCTCGCTCACAATCCATGGCCAAAGTCGTAGAAGCCGTAAAAGTCAATCCCATAGAAAAAAGTAACACAAACAGCACAGCCTCATATACAGCAAAATGATATTCGTTACTAAGGATTACAAACTCTACCGCAGACATCATTGTCATACCGACACTACCTAAAAACATCGCATGTTCGGGATTCTTGAATTTTACCGATAATCCGGCAGCCAACCCGATAGCCAATGCATTGATTCCGAAAAAAAGGCTGAACTCAAAAGCCGAAAAACCATAATGTTGTTGAACGATAAACGGAGAAGAAGAAATATTGGCGAACAATACTCCCATTGCAAAACCCATCTGCAATACATAATAAACATATCGACGGTTTTTCAATACTATCCCAAAGCTCGATACAAGGCTTTTCAGATTCCCTCGTTTCCGATTATCCACCGATAAAGACTCCTTGAAATGTAAATTGGAGAACAGTAACAAAACTCCGAGAATCAACAGTACGATAAAAATACCCCTCCAACCGATAGAGTCGGTTAGGAATCCTCCCGATACAGGAGATGCCACAGGTGCGATTCCATTGATAGCCCCTATAATCGCCATAGCTTTGGCCAGCTCCTTACCGGTAAATCGGTCGGTAGCGATAGATCGGGAGACTACGATTCCTCCTGCTCCTGCAATACCTTGTATTAACCGAAAAAATATAAAACCCTCTATGGTGGCAGAGAATATACAGCATACGGTCGATACAATAAACAATGACATGGCGACCAATAACGGAGGTCGTCGGCCGTACCAATCGCTCAAAGGCCCGAAAAAAAGTTGCCCCAAAGCTAAACCTATCATACTGGACGTCAGACCTAACTGAACCATCGAAGCCTGTGTCCCGAAATAATCTGTCATGGACGGCAGACTAGGTAAATACATATCGGTCACCAATGGACCGAATGCCGTCAATGAACCCAACAATATCAATAAAAATATTTTAGAATTCGTATTTCTCATAATTTTACCTCCTAAAAACAAGACAAAATTACCAAGAATGTACAAACCTATCAACTCATGTTTTTGACTAATTAACCTTTTTTATTCAAGAAAAACCCTACTCCACAACTCATTAAAATTCAAACTATTTTAGCCTTATGATTGGACAATCTAAACTATTTTAAGCCCAAAGACATATATGTAATTTCAAATTTCCCGCACGAAAATCCTCTCTTCAAAAATGAAAACAATTTCTAATATCTTCTTAACAATAAGGACTATATCAAAAACATTTTTCACATTTAAAGCCATACTATCCTAAAAATAACTTCATCAACTACATATTAACAGAAAGATACCGTATATTTGTCCCTCAAACTTTTGGATATGAAAAAAATAATAGGACTTTTTATATTCATGGGGCTGCTTTCCGCCACCACCGTCCGAGCACAAAATTACAATACGAAGTGCTTAGGCATATCAGCCGGATACATGTTCGATACAGAAAACGTACAAGCAGGAGTTTTCATGCATCTCCCCTTTGCAAAAAACTGGCGAGTAGTGCCGTCGGTCAACTACACATTCTCGCACCACGACCTCAACGAATGGGAAATCAATGGGAACATTCATTACCTCATTCCTTTCGCCGGTCGATTCTCGGTATATCCCTTAGCCGGTATCGCGTTTCAAAGTTGGAGGGGAAATGCGTTACAAAACGATAAAGAACTCTCCAATACCCGAAATAAATTCGGAATAAACGCCGGAGCCGGATTCGAAATGAACATCTCCCGCCACCTAAACCTACATATAGAGGGAAAATATATTTTCATAAACGACTTCAATCAGGCTAATATCTCCATTGGTCTCGGATACAAATTCTAATTCCCCATGAGTTTGTCTCCGTCTCCCTCCCGACGTTTACATGTCGTTTCTCTGCAAGTCCCTTTTCCACCGGACTATGGAGGGGTTATCGATATTTACTATAAGTTGAAAGCGTTAAAAAAAATGGGCTACGAGACATGGCTACACACATTCCAATACGACCGGAGTAGAGCCGAACAACTGAACGAAGTAGCCGCCAGAGTCTCTTACTATCCGCGCCACCGGTCTGTTATCCGCCAGCTTTCGCATATCCCTTATATAGTTTCCAGTCGCCATTGTTCAAAACTTCTCGACGATCGGCTTTCCGACAATGCCCCCATACTGTTCGAAGGTCTGCATTGCTGCGCCTTTCTGTCCGACAAACGGCTGAAAGACCGTGTCAAATTAGTCCGAATGCACAACATCGAGCACGAATATTACAAAGAATTATTCCGCAAGACATCAGGGTGGAAAAAATTCTACTACGAACTCGAAGCTGTCAAATTGGAAAAATACGAAAAGATACTCCTGCATGCCGATGCCATTTTAGCGATCTCCGAGAGCGACCGCTGTTATTTCTCGTCGAGATACCCGCAAATTCCGGTGTCGCTGCTTCCCGCCTTTCACGCATACGCCGAAGTAGCCCCTGCCGGCCCGAAGGAGAACTATATCCTTTATCACGGAAACCTTTCGGTCGAAGAGAACATCGAAGCCGCCGAATACCTGTTACGGCAAGTCGTCCCGCTCACACAAGGCACATCATGGATATTCGCCGGAAAAAATCCCCCGGAAACACTCGTTCGGCTGGTCGAACGGACACCCGGTGCACAACTCACCGCCAATCCCTCGGAAGAACAAATGAACCAGCTTATCGAAAAAGCGGCAGCCAACCTGCTCGTCACATTCCAACCCACGGGATTAAAACTGAAACTATTGAATGCCCTCTTTCACGGAGGACACTGTATCGTAAACAGCAAAATGCTGTTCGGCACAGGCTTGGACAAAGCCTGCCTCATTGCCGATACACCTCAGGCTATGGCTCGCGCTGTCGAAACCGCCTTAAACGAACCTTTCGACCAAGCCAAACGCACCGAACGAATACAGCTGCTGAAAGCATACGATAACGAAAAGAATATCCATATCCTCTCCGATCTTCTCAAAGAGAAACTCAGGTAAATCACAAACAAACAATCAGCTAACCCCTCTCCGCAGAAACTACCATTTCTGCGGTGTCTCCCCTATTTCCCTACCTCCCCGTAAGACTACGGGACACAGGGGAAAAAGAGAAATGAAAACAACAGATAAAATGAAGAAGTGAACCCCATCCTCTCCCCTGCCGTACCCCGTAGCATTACGAGGTGCCCCGCAGCGGTATAGGGGGAGTGCCCATAGGGCGAGGGGGTTGAAAAGACCAGCAAAAGCACGAGCAAAATCCCCGCCTTTATCGGGCGGTGAAGTCGCAAGGAAGACGGAGGAAAAAGGGCGAGGACTGTCCGAGCGAAGCGAGTTCCGCAGACCCCGACGGCGACCGTAGCGACGAACCCAAAAGCCCGATAACAGCGGCGGCGCTTCTTGGTTCGTTCTTCTCGCTGTTGAGAAGAATGAACAAATAAAGCGAATTAGTGTAACAAGGACTTTCTTTGGCAGGGAAAGAAAGTCCTTTGTAGCACAATCCTCTCCCTGCCGTGTCCCGCAGCATGGCGGAGTGTTTTTGCACAGCAAAATATAGGGGAGGTGGCACGTAGTGACGGAGGGGTTAAAAAGACAACCGGTAAAAATAAAAAAGAACTGAAAATCTTGTTTTTATCCCCTGCCCGCACTACCTTTGCAAACGTGAAAACAGGTAAAGCCCGATAAATACATTTCAGCTTGTCCCATTTTCACAAAGTCTCTTTGCCGGGTTACCGGCAAGGAGGCAGACATATTGATAAAAGCGTTTTTGCTTTATCCTTTTTACGAAATTCGCCAAATTTTTCTTACGGAAGGATAAGCAGTCAAAGAACGCTCATGCTTGCCTATATCCACCCCGGCAAGGGGGTGGCAGATATATCGGCATGGCGTGGGGTGGGCTGTTTATTTCCGTATGGGCGTTTGGCGATGCCTCGTAAAAGATAAACAGAATGTTCCCTGCGCTTTTCTGTTTTTAAACGTCGGCCGAAGGGGAACGGGCGACAAGAAAAAATCTTACTATGTCAACGACAGCAGACACGTCTTTACTCCCGTGGATCGGGAAAGACTATTCCGCCGGCTTTCGAGGTAAACATATCCTCGTGCTCGGCGAAAGCTTCTATTGCGACGATTGCGACCCGTGTATCCTTGCGCCGGACAGCGAATGCAGGCAAATGCCCCGGAAAACCGTGGACGACTATCTCTCTTACAGGAAAGGCGAGGGGGAGTACCGGCCGTGGATGAAAACCTTTATCGTATTCGAGCGGGCGGTGTATGGGCACGAGACGACCGCCGAGGAATGTTTGGCGTTCTGGAACGCCGTGATATTCGACAACTACGTGCAAACGCCCGTTCCCGCCTCCCGCACGGCCCCCACGGCCGCACAGTGGGAGCAGGCTGTCCCCGTCTTTTCCCGGCTCCTGAGTGAATACCGGCCCGACCGGATTATCCCGTGGGGCGACAGGCTCTACAACAAGCTCCCACCGCTCGACGGGCGCGAAGGCGAGCCGGTGAGTCGCGACGATTCCGCCCGGGCAGTGTGGGTCTATCCGCTCGGCGATGGCCACTGCTGCGAGATGCTCTCCCACAGCCACCCCTCCGCAGGCTACTCTTGGGAATATTGGCACGCCTGCCTCGAACAATTCATAAAACGTTAACCATTAAAGCATAAACAGTATGAAAAGGCTACTCACAAAATTCATGATAGGTTGCTTTTTCCTATCGGTTATATCATCTTGCGATGAATTATTATCTCCTAAATCCGCCGAAAGTCCACGAATGAAGGCTTGGGTATATTGGGAAACAATAGGTTCTGAATATAAGATACAAAAAAACTTTATTGAAGAATGTCGTAATAGTTTAAAAACATATAAAGGGTTTGAGAAAGATCCTAATGCTCCTTATTCGATTTTCGAATTTACACTTTGGAGATTTGAAAACGACATTAATGGACCAGATCGCAATGGAAACATAGAATACGATGTAGAAGATCCCACTTCTTCGATTTCCTATTTTTACAAATACGACGAATTCGATTATTATGATAAAATACGTTGGGATAAAAATGAATTGGACAAAAACAGTACTCTTTACAAACAAAAAAATTGGGCGGATACTCACGAAGCCGATGTTCAAAAAAATATCGACGAAATATTTCTCCCAAAATATAAAGAATTTGCAAAAGCATTCATAGGATTGGTCCGAGAATAATCAAGGAGATACCTTCACCGGATATTTGGTCACGTATGAAGTCGGTAACGGGAACTATGCGTTAGTCAATTTGATCGAATTCGACGATGGCAAATGGAGTGCCCAAATGGAGTATAAAGGCCGGTCATTACAAGAACTTAACTCTTTAATAGAATAATACTTTGTGTCACAAAAAACAGAATACACGATGAAAAAATATTTGTTTATTTTAATAATGCCCGCTATATGGAACAATCTGTCCGCTCAGCTAAAAACCTATTCCGGCGAGTTTATTTATCAAGGCGATTTCTATGGGAGAGACGCCATACTAGGAATCGCTACCTATACTTATAAAGAAGAAAACGGGAAACGCATATATCATGGTAAATTTTCTTTTACCGGACATATTTCAGAAGTTAAATATCAGATAACCGGATCATACGAAAACGGCAAAAAAAACGGTATATGGGTCACGAAAAACAGCGATAACATGACCCTTACCGAAACTTTTAGCGATGGGCTTTTGAATGGGAAATGGGAAAAAACAAAATATCATTTTTTCGGAGGTAAATTATTGAAAGAAAAGACGATTGATTTTTATGAGCGAAGAAATTACGTAAAGGGGAAATTGCAGGGACCATATGTATACAAAGAAGATAATGCTTATAGTTTTAAAAATATAGAAGCGTTTTACAATAACGATAAACTTTCAGGAAAATACAAATATTGCGGCGGTAACGACAAGAACACAACAATAGGGCAATTCGATAATAATGGAGTTCCCTTTGGCTTGTGGGTTACCCATGAAAGAAACCAAACATTACGTACATATATTAAGAACGGCTTTTTACTGAACTCGACTCTAATCGACAATTCCACAGGAAGTAAACTCTCGAGTATAGTCTATGAAATCGACACTGCAAGAATAAACTCCATCATCGAAAACCGACATAAATTTCACTCAAAAGAATATACGCTTATAAACGACAGCATATATGACATCACGTCAACAATAGAACGCCATTATGTATATGGCGTAGGAGAGGAGAAATTAGATTTTGTATTGTTTACGATAAATTCAAGGCCTAATTACCAAATGACAGAATATTATTTATTCTTTAAAAATTTCTTTGAAAAACAATTTATCTCTTATTAATCAAATAACCATTAAAGCATAAACAGTATGAGAAAACAGATAATTAAATTCCTGTTCCTGCTCCTCGTCTTCGGCTATGCGATGGAAGCGAAATCAGATGAGTTCACTGTCGATGGCATACGATATTATTATGATTATTCTACAAAAGAGGGCGAAGTAAGTGTAACACGTAGTATATCTGGAAAGTATTCCGCCGATAACATAGTCATTCCTTCGACGGTCACATACAACGGGAAGCAATACACTGTGACATCTATTGGGGACAATGCATTCTCCTCTTGCTACAATTTGACTAAGGTCACCATACCCAACTCCGTGAAAACTATCGAGAACAGTGCATTTGAAAAGTGCTGGAATTTGAAAACAGTCACCATACCCAATTCCGTGAAAACTATCGAGAACAGTGCATTTAAAGGTTGCACCGGATTGAAAACGGTGACGATAGGCAATTCCGTAACAACTATCGGAATCAGTGCATTTGCCGGTTGCACAGGCTTGACAGAGGTCACCATACCCAATTCCGTAACGACTATCTGGAGCGGGGCATTTGCCGGTTGCACAGGCTTGACAGAGGTCACCATACCCAATTCCGTAACGACTATCTGGAGCGGGGCATTTGGCCATTGCGACAATTTGAAAAAGGTGATATGGAACGCTCGTAATGTTGAGAATCCACCGAGGAGTTCCCCATTCAGCAATTGTGATCAACTGACCAATTTCATTTTCGGGGAAAACATACAAAGTATTCCGAGCCATTTATGCTACGAACTTAAATCACTGAATACCATTATCATACCCAATTCCGCAACATCTATCGGTGACTTTGCATTCTCCTCTTGCACCGGTTTGACAGAGGTCACAATAGGTAATTCCGTAACGGAAATCGGAACATGTGCATTCTCCTCTTGCACCGGTTTGACTAAGGTCACCATACCCAATTCCGTGACAAAAATCGGGAATGAGGTATTTTCCTCTTGCACCGGCTTGACAACAGTGACAATGGGTAATTCCATGAAGAATATTGGAAGCAGTGCATTTGCCGGTTGCACCGGATTGACTAAGGTCACCATACCCAACTCCGTGACATTTATTGGAACATGGGCATTTAAAGATTGTAGCGGTTTAGCTGCGGTAACGATAGGCAATTCCGTGAATTCTATGGGGGACGGGGTATTTGCCGGTTGCACCGGCTTGACAACAGTGACAATGGGTAATTCCATGAAGAATATCGGAAGCAGTGCATTTTCGGGTTGTACCGGTTTGACAACAATGACCATACCTAATTCCGTGATATTTATCGGAAGCAGTGCATTTGCAGATTGCACCGGTTTGACAACAGTGACAATGGGTAATTCCGTGCTATCTATTGAAGACAAGGCATTTTACAATTGTAAAAGTTTGGATCACGTGACTTCCAAAGCTATGCTGCCTCCCCGAATATGGGCAACGACCTTCGATGACTATGCCATGCCACTCTATGTACCGAATGGCTGTAAATCAAGATATTCCGGGGCCGAGTATTGGCGTAATTTCACCGACATTCGGGAGGCCACCCTGTACAAAGTTACGGCCAACGCCACAGACGAGACGATGGGATATGTGACAGGCGCCGGTGAGTATCCGAAGGGAAGCACGGCGACCCTTGTCGCCGTACCTTTCGGGCAGAACTATTTCGTGCGATGGAACGACGGAAATACCGACAATCCCCGCACGATAACGGTCACGGGCGACATGACCTTCACCGCCGAGTTCGCGCCGGCCGGCTCCGCCGTGGAAACACTGGAAAACGGGGAGAGAGGCATCTATGCGACTGGCCGCACCTTGCATGTGGAGAACGGCGGGGAATCCTACCGGGTGTACACCGCCGCCGGCCGGTTGGTCTATACGGGCAACGACAGCAGCGTGACGCTATCTGCCCCCGGTATGTATATCGTGCGCACGGGCGACCGCTCGCAGAAAGTGGCGGTAAAATAACAGTTCCGGTTCTTCCTTTTTCAGGCAAGGCGGCGGAGGCATATCCGCCGCCTTTTCTTTACCCCCTCTTCTCGAAGCATTTATCATCTGTTTTTATTTTAAACCTCTCCCCCTGTGTTCCTACAAGGAATATAGGGGGAGTGCCCAAAGGGCGAGGGGGTTGAAAAGACCAGCAAAAGCACGAGCAAAATCCCCGCCTTTATCGGGCGGTGAAGTCGCAAGGAAGACGGAGGAAAAAGGGCGAGGACTGTCCGAGCGAAGCGAGTTCCGCAGACCCCGACGGCGACCGTAGCGACGAAC